>Ga0114933_10000354_pt1 | contig 56190 bp, 52 predicted proteins | sample 4SBtaG_FD_89691 | JGI IMG/M metagenome (GOLD analysis project Ga0114933, IMG submission 89691) | Deep subsurface microbial communities from Kolumbo volcano to uncover new lineages of life (NeLLi) - 4SBTROV12_W25 metaG | ecosystem: Environmental > Aquatic > Marine > Volcanic | place: Kolumbo...
CAAGGAGGAGTTAAAATGTCAGAATTAATATCAGAACTTGAGCTTTTAAGAAATAATTTGGTCAAAATGGCCACCCTTGCTGAAGAGAACGTGAACTTAGCTATTAAATCGCTACAAGAAAGAGATGCTGATATAGCTAAAACAGTTTTGATTAATGAAGAAGAAGTTAATAACTGTGAAATTCAATTGGATGATAAAGCAATTGAAATTCTTGCCCTATTTCAACCTCTCACTGAAGACTTAAGATTTATTACAATGGCAATGCATATAACTAAAGATCTTGAAAGAATTGGTGATCATGCAGTTAATATAGCTAAAAAGTCCATTACTCTTTTAGATCATCCTCCAATAAATGATTTATCTGAATTAACCAAAATGGGATACGGTGCATCGAAAATGGTTAATCAATCAATTAAAGCATTTATTAGAGGTGACAAGAAACTTTCCCTGGATGTATGCGAAATGGACAATGAGATTGATGACGCTGAAGTAGCCTTATCAAAAGAGCTTATAAGTCTTATGAAGGCTGATTCAACAAATATTGATTCTTGCAAGTCATTAGTATTAATTGTTAAAGATATAGAGAGAATAGCTGATCTTGCAACTAATATAGCAGAAGATACTTACTATATTAAAACAGGGAATATCATTAAGCATGGCCATAAGTTTTAATGCAATACTTTAAGTTCAGCTTTCTCAGATAAATTATAAATTTCCATAGCTTCAGGTAATAACTTTTTTATTTCATCTATTCTTTTTTGAGTTGGAGGATGAGTACTTAGCCAAGCTGGAGGTCTTTTTTGACCTTTATTTTTTTCATACATAATTTCCCAAAATCTTACTGCCTCTTCTGGATTGTATCCAGCCTTTGCCATATAAATTAGTCCTATTTCATCGGCTTCGTGTTCATGGGCTCTACTAAAAGGTAATATGGCACCCACAAGTACAGTAGGAATATAGGCTTGTAAAACTGCATATTGTACTGCAGGGTCCTTATCTTTCATTGCAATCTGAACAGCTATGGCTCCAACTTGAGCTAATATACCTAAACTCATTCTTTCTCCACCATGTCTTGCTGTAGCATGCGCGATTTCATGTCCCATAACGGCAGCAATTTGAGCTTCATTTTCCATTATGTCTAAAATTCCCTCATAAAAGGCTATCTTGCCGCCAGGAAGGCACCAAGCATTTATTTGATCTGATTGAAGAACAGTAAACTCCCATTGATAGTTTTTATTGGTTACGGGGGCAATTCTAAATCCTACTTTTTTTACAGCATCCAGATAGACTTTATTGGTCGACACTTTACTCTCTTTCATAACTTGAGAGAACGCAGAACTACCTAGGTTTAATTCTTGATATTCAGTTAGTAAAATTAATTGGCTCCTGCCTGTGATTGGGGCAGTAGAACAAGAAATTAATATGCAGACAAAAGAAAATGCTAAAAAAAGCTTTCTTATCATACTATGATAGGAACTCTTTCATTCTTTTAATTCCCTCAGCTATATCGTCATCGTGAACCGCATAGGTAACTCTAACGAAACCTTCACCTTGTGAACCAAATGCTGTTCCTGCAACAACTGCAACACCAGCATCAACGACAAGCTTATCAGTAAACTCTTGTGACTTCATGCCAGTTCCAGTTATATCAGGGAAGCAATAGAAAGATCCAGGAGGTGTCATACAAGTAACTCCCGGAAGACTATTTAAACCTTCAACCATCAGATTTCTTTTCTTTTCTAGTAAATTTCTTTTTTCTATAGTCCAGTCCTGTGGTCCAGTAACTGCCTCGTATGCAGCTCTTTGAATGAATGCTGCAACGTTAGTTATAGAGTCTTGAAGAAATATAGAAAGTTTTGTAATTATCTCTTCATTTGCAACAGCAAAACCTATTCTCCATCCAGTCATAGCATAAGTTTTTGACCAAGTGTCTATAACTATACATCTATCCTTCATTTCTGGAATGGATGAAATTGTCTTATGTTTCTTGCCATCGTAAATAACTTGACTAAAAATCTCATCAGTAATAACTAATAAATTAGGATGTTTTAAAACTATCTCAGCAATTGCTTCTGGATTTTCAACAATTTGACCGTTAGGTCTTTGAGGAGTATTGATAATTAACAGTTTAGTTTTATCTGTTATCATGGCATCTAATTTATCTAAGTCATATTGCCAATCAGCTTGGTTTAGTGGGGTGTGATCAATTTTTGCATTAGCATATTTTGCCCAAACTTCATCTGGTGGATAGCCAGGATTAGGAAAAATTACGTGATCCCCATCTTCTAATAATGTTAATAGTGTCATTGTAAGTGCATTTTTTGCACCAGCACAAATAATAACTTCCTCTGGCTTTGTGCCTGGTCGTCTATCTTTCATAACTTCGTGTGCGATGTGCTCTCTTAGCTCAGGAAGACCAGGACCTGGATCGTACCTGACGTATCCAGCTTCTAGTGCATCGACAGTTGCTTTAAGAATATGTGCAGGTGTTTCAAAGTCTGAACCCTGATAATCACCCTTTTCAAAATGGATAATCTTCTTACCGGTCTCTTTTTCTAACTTCTTTGCAACTCTCATACTATCCCATTGTTTTGGAAGAGTAAAATGGTCAGTTCTTTTGCTAAAATTATATTTCATATTAAGCCCTCCGAGGTATTATTACATAGCTAAACTAAAGATAAAAAGTATAAAATATATATCTTCTTTGTCTACACATTTATTCTATTCTTAACTTTTTTAAGATATTAATCTTAGGTATATTGAGTAATAAGGGCCTATTAGGAGTCTGTAATATATGGATATTAACGGAAAGAAAAAAGTGCAGTCTATTGATGTTAAAGCAAATAGATCAATATCTGAACTTATGACATTAATGGAAAATACAGGTTTTCAAGGGAAAAGTTTAGCAAAAGCCATAACAGCTATAGAAAAAATGGCAAAAGATCCAAATATTACGATTTTTTTTGGATATGCAGGTTCCTTATCTACAACAGGGCAATGGAAAATTATCAACTGGTTTATAGAAAATAATCTGATTGATGTTTTAGTCCCAACGGGGGCAAATATATCTGAGGACATAGTTGAGGCTATGGGTGGAAGTTATATTCAATCTTCACATATTGAATCTGATAGTGATTTATTTAAAAAAGGTTACAACAGATATTATGATGTTCTGGGAGACGAGCTTGAGTATCTAGAAATGACAGAATTAATAGCTGAATTCACATTAACACTTAAGGATGATTACAATTACTCATCAAGAGAATTTTTATTTGAATTTGGAAATTGGCTTTATGATAAAAATATTATTTCAATAGTCTCATCAGCTGCTAAAAAAGATGTCCCAATTTTTTGTCCTGCTTTTCCTGATAGTCCGTATGGTGATGCTAGTCTAATTGCTGCATCAAAGGGTTTTAATTTAACTATAGATTCTATTAAAGATTATAGAGAATATATGTCTTTAGCTGAGCACGTAAAAGATACGGGGGTTATATATATAGGTGGTGGGGTACCTAAGGACTGGATTCAGCTAATATCGGTCACAGCTGATTTGCTATACAACGAGCGCGAGGTACCAAATAGAAGTAACCCTCAATATAGAGATAGTGTTGGAACTCAGGAAGCTTATTATCCTCATAAATATGCCGTACAAATTACAACTGATTCACCCCAGTGGGGTGGATTGTCCGGTTGCACCTTTGAAGAAGCTGTCTCATGGGGGAAAGAGGATTCAAATGGAGAACTTGCTCAGTGCTATTGCGATGCAACAATTGCACTTCCATTAATTAGTCATTCTCTAGCTGAGAGACTAGAGGGTTTTAAAAGAAATCAAAAAAAATTAAATACTTTTATTAAAAAAACTGATTAGCTTTAGTGTTTCACTTGAAGGATTATCTTGATTAAAAATTGCGTTAATTACTGCCACTCCATCTACACCAGTACCTTTAATTTCATCAATATTAGATTTATCAATTCCTCCAATTGCAAATATTGGTGTTGATTCAATAGTTGTAACTATTTTAGACATTTGATCTAAATCTGTTCTTTCCCTATCTGGCTTGGTCTTAGTAAAATATGGGGTTCCTATTGCAATATAGTCTGCACCTAAATCCGAAAATTTAATGCATCTATCAATATCTCCGTAGCAGGAAACTCCTATAATTTTATCGTCGCCAATTTTTTTTCTAACTTTATTAAAATTTTCATCAAATTTACCAATATGTACACCATCGGCACCGGATTCAATTGCAACTTCAACATTATCATTAATTATAAATTTAACATCATATTTTAAAGATAATTCCCGAATTCTCTTTGCTTTATATAAAACCTCTTCTTTGCTTAATCCCTTTATTCTCAATTGAATAAATGTTGGCTTATGAATTAAAACAGAGTTAATTATATCAAAATAGTTTTTTTGATTGATTAAGTTCTCATCTGTGATTACATACAGGCCCGAAAAATCTTTCATTCTATAAAACTTTTGAGTCTAGAATCTGCATAACTTTATCTGTACTAGCCTCAACTTCTATAGGGTGGTTTGAGAACTTATTGGATATTTCACTTAATTTTTCTAAATGATAATTAATTTTAAAGTCTACAAATTTAAGGCCATGAGCTGTTGAGATAACTACTACTTTATCAGTTTTTTTAATAACCTTATTATTAACTAGCTTTTCAAAAGCTGTAATTGCAACTCCGGTATGCGGACAGTTAAAAGTTCCTGTTAAATCAACCCTAGCAGAGGCACTTGCAAGTTCCTCTTCACTTGCTTGCTCAACTATGCCGTCAAATTCTTTTAAAATTTTTATAGCCTTATTAACACTAACAGGGTCACCAATTTGTATTGCATTTGCTAAAGTAGTTTTAGCTAATACAGGTTCAAATGTTTCAAAATTGTTTAGATAGCTTTGATAAAGTGGATTTGCATTTTGAGACTGTGCACAAACAAGTCTAGGTAGTTTAGAAATTAACCCCATATCTTTAAGCATTAAAAAACCTTTTCCTAATGCAGAGATATTTCCTAGATTACCTCCAGGAATAATAACCCAGTCAGGTATTGCCCAATCAAATTGCTGGCATAGCTCAATGCTTATAGTTTTTTGTCCCTCTATTCTTAATGAATTTATCGAGTTTGCTAAATATATCTGCTGCTTTTTGCATACCTCCTGAACAATTTTCATGCAACCATCAAAATCTGTATCAAGTGATATTACCGAAGCTCCATTAGCCAAAGGTTGAACCAATTGCGCAACAGATACTTTATTTCGAGGAAGGAAAACAATTGATTTTAAACCTGCTGCTGCACAATATGCACTTAGAGCTGCAGATGTATCTCCAGTAGATGCGCAAGCTAGTGCTCTAATTTCAGTGCCGTTTGAAATGATTTGCTTAACTGCCGAAACTAAAACTGTCATTCCTAAATCTTTAAAAGATCCTGTATGACTGTTTCCACACATTTTGATCCATAAATCTTCAACGCCTATTTGTTTTCCATATTTATCCGCCCAAAATAAATTGGTGCCACCTTCATACATTGAGACAATGTTTTTATCTTCTACAAATGGAACAACCCACTCTTTTTTTCCCCATACTCCACTACCATATGGCCAACTCTGTTTTCTATAACGGGAATCAAATAAGTTCTTCCAATATTCTGGGCTGTCTTTTTTTAGTTCCTCAACATTATGTTCAACCTCTAAGAGACTTCCTGTATTTGGACATCTATAAAGTATTTCTCCAATATCATATTTATACTTAGGATCTTCAATGCTTTGAAACCAGCAACTATGATTACGCATTTGATAATTCCTTTTTCATGATTTCATATGGTGGGTCAACATTCTCCCAAATACTAAAACTTTCTGCACCTTGATAAGCTAACATATCCATGCCATTTAAAACTTTAGCTCCAACCTCCTGAGCATTAGCAAGAAGTTTTGTCATAGGAGGGGTATATACCAAATCATAAACCCAATGATTATTTGTTATTGCCTCTTTAGATACCAATACTGGGTCATCATCTTTCATACCAATCGGTGTACAGTTAACTATTAAGTCACTTTGGTTAGAATATGAGTCTACTTGAGAAGAATCAATCAATATGACTTTTGTTTTATAGTTAAAATTAGAAATATGTTTAACTAACTCTTCTGCTCTTTTTAAATCAATATCAAATATAGCCAGTGTTTTTAATTCAGCTTGGCATAATTTTGCAGTTACAGCCTTTGCAGCTCCTCCTGCTCCTAAAATTATTGCTGACTTTTCTAAGGGAGCAAATCCTAAATCAGAAAAAAGTGATTTTTTAAAACCTAGACCATCAGTATTATTGCCTACAAGTTTTCCATCTCTTGAATACAGTGTATTTACTGAGCCAATCATAGATGCCTCATCTGTCAATACATCAACATATTCCATAACTGATTCTTTAAAAGGTATGGTTACATTTGACCCAGAAATAATCCCAAACTTTATTAAATTACATATATTTTTTAAGTCTTCATTCCTAGGTTCCAATGGGACATAGCAAGCATTAATATTTAATGCTTGAAAGGCAGCATTGTGCATATTTGGAGACTTGCTGTGCTTAACAGGGTTGCCAATAACAGAATATACTTTAGTGTTTCCAGAAATCATATAATCTCATCCTTAGTAAAAAGTTTTTTTGCGAACTCTACATCTTTCTTTATATTCTCTATAAGTTCTTCGACACTATCAAACTTTTTTTCACTTCTAATTCTTTCTATAAACTCAATTTTAATATTGGCCCCATAAATAAATTCATCAAAATCAAACAAATGAGATTCAATTAGCAAATCCTTTTTTCCAAATGTAGGTCTATACCCTATATTTGTTATTCCTTCATATTTGACACCCTTAACGTAAATATGAGTAACATACACGCCTTCTTTGGGTAAGAAATTCCAATTTGTTTTTAAGTTTGTTGTAGGAAATCCTATCTCTCTTCCTCTTTTCTCACCTTCAACTACTTCTCCTTTAATATAATAGTTTCGTCCTAAAAAGCTGTTGGCATCTTTAATTTTACCTTCACTTAAGAGATTTTTAATAAAGGTTGAACTAATCCTTTTCCCTGAAATTTCTTCTATATCAATTGCATGCACATTGAACTTTGAATTCTTATAATTTCTTAAAGTATCAAGATCACCTGATGCTTTTGAGCCAAATCTGAAATTTTTTCCAACAACAATATTCAATGGATTACTCTTTTCCAAATAAGTTTTAATAAAATCATCAGGATTCATTTTAGAGATTTCATCAGTAAATTTAATTTCAACTACATTATCTATAAAACAAGTCTTAAGAATTTCTATCTTTTCGCTATATGGGATAATTAAATCGATACTTTTTTTTAAGATTATCTCCCTAGGATGGGGACAAAAAGTTACAAGAGATAGCTCTGTATTGGAACTAGATGCAATCTTTTTTGCAAAATTTATCAATGATTGGTGTCCCAAGTGGACTCCATCAAAGTTCCCTATTAATAATGTTGATGAGTTTTGCATAGTCATTTTAAAGAAATATTAACACAAATATTTTAATATTTTTTCCAAAATGAAGGAATTAATAAAGCAAAAATAGTAAATATTTCTAGCCTTCCTAGTATCATTAAAAATGATAGTAAGAACTTAGAACTATTTGTAAAAAAAGCATAATGTTCATGAGGGTTAACTTGTTCAAATCCTGGACCTACATTCGTTATACAAGATAAAACAGCAGAAAAGGCACTAAAAGCAGTTATATCGCTTTCAAAAATCATTATCAACATTGGAGAGATTGTACAAATCACTACATAGAGGCCCATAAAACTAAAAACACCAGATACGATTTCTTCATCAACTGATTTACCATTAATTTTTACCGTAGCTACTATATTTGGACTGACTCTCCTTTTTATTTCAATTATCATTCTTTTGAATATAATCAGTAATCTTATAATTTTAATTCCCCCAGTTGTTGAGCCAGAGCACCCCCCAAGAATCATAAAAATTAGTAAGATAATTTTTGTGTGCTTGGTCCATAAATCAAAATTAAATGAGGTAAAGCCTGTACCAGTCGATAAAGAAATTGATTGAAAAATTCCGTATCTAATTGTTTGATAAAAAGATTCAAAATTATAAAATTTATTTAGCGAAAAGATAACAAAAACAATCAATAGGAGGTTTATCAAGATATATGCCTTCAATTCAGAGTTTTCTAAAATTTTTTTATAATTTCCACTTATTAAAAAATAAAAAATAGCGAAGCTGATTCCAGATAAAAACATAAAGAGTGCAATGATTGACTCTATTAGGATACTATCTAAAGATTCTATATTTAAAGGGTAGCTAGAGAAGCCGCCAGATGAAACAGTGCTAAGAGTATGTACGATAGAGTCGAACAAATTAAGATTTGTCAAAGTATAAAGTAAAACACCAAGTGTAAGTGATAACCCAATATAAATATATAATAGAGTTATGCCTGTCTCGTATAATCTTGGAGTAATCCTTTCTTTCTGGGGTCCAGAGCCTTCTTGATCAGTAGCGATTTGCATAACACCGACAGAAATCCTAGGAAAAACTACAAGAACTAAAAGAATTATTCCAATTCCTCCCAGCCACTGACATAAAGAACGCCAAAAAATTAAGAATTGGTGGTTTGCCACATCAGGAAAAGGACTAAATGTCGTGGCACCAGTTGTTGTAATACCTGAGATAGATTCAAATATTGAATTTGTTATTACATTTTCTTTAAAAATTGGAAACTCACTCAGTCCAAACAAATTGATTGATGAAAAAATATAGGGCAGTGAACCTAAGAGACCTGCCATTAACCAAATCATTGAGGCGAGTAGAAATCCATCTTTGCGACTTAAGTCTTCTTTTACAGAACTTGGATCATCAAAAATTTTAGTAAGAGCGAACCCTAGAATCAACGTTAATAAGGAAGATAAAATAAATGGAACTGCTTGATTATATAATGGCTTATCTGATAAATTTTCTAATGGGAATAAGAATACCACTAGGGGGACTAGTAAAAAAAGTCCAAAATAATTAATAAACTTGGATATCAAATAGCCTGACTTTTTTAAATTCATCCTAAAATTTTAGATTCTAAATCCTTCTCAGCTTGTGAATTTAGTGTAACGGCTATTACATAATCACCTTTGGCGATTTTATCATCTTCGGGATCTATAATTACCCTGCCATTTTGAGTTTCTCTTAATATAAAGGCCAAGGATATGTCATCAGATATATTTTTAATGTCTAATTCTTCCTTCGCTTCAAATTCAAAAATCTTAGTATTCTCGTCTACAATTGTCTCATGAGAATATTGCTTTCTCATTAAATATGAATTAATTTCCCCTGATATTGAGAACTTAGTATTAATTTCTCTTTCAGCTCCAATACTGTTTATAACATTCTGATATTCTGATTTCGAATATACAACTAAAGAATTCTTAGCTTTTAATTTATTTGACAATAAAGCGCTTAAAACATTAATTTCATCATCATCAGTTAGTGCAAGGAAATAATCACATTCTTCACCAACACCATTATCTTTTAGTAAATCCTCATTTGTTGGCTCTCCTAATATAATCTGCACATCATTTAACTCATCTGATAACTCTCTAGCACGTGCCTTATCAGAGACAATCAATTTAACATTACATTTTCTTCTAACTAATTTTTTAGCTACATTAGAAGCTATGTAGCTTCCTCCAACGATGAATATATTACTTAACTCAACATCCTCATTTGAAAAGTAAGTTTCTTCAAACTCTCTCTCTAAATCATACGATACTACAGCTAATACAATATCGTCCTTTTTTAATCTAGTCGAAGGACTATTCGCTTTAATAAAATTCAGCTTTTGTCCTGATGGATCCTCAGTTACAGCTAAAAACTTCCATTTATTAATACCATCTTTATTAAGCGAATATATTGACTTTCCAAGTAATGGACTATTCTCATCAATCTTTATCTTTAAAAAAAGTATGGTTGAATCTGCGATTTTATCCGTCTCCCATGAATATGGAGTTTCAAATAAGTTCAAAATTTTTTCAGAAACTATATCACCATGATAAAAAGTTTTAATCTCAGGGAATCCAACTTTACCAGGATAATCTTTATATTTATTATTCTTCAAAACAACAAGTGTTTGAATTCCAGGTACAGATTCTAAGTACATAGCGGTCAAAAGATTAAGCTTGTCATCGTTTGTACAGGCAATAAAAAAATCAGTTGATTTTAAATCAATCTCTTCAAATAAATTTAAATCTGCGCAATCACCACAAATTGTTTTTATGTCTAACTTATTCTTTGTTTGAATTTGATTTATTTTATTAATATCTCTATCAATCAAAGTTACATTATTCTCTGACGAAAGCTCTTCAGATAAAAAGCCTCCAGTGGATCCCGCTCCCAATATTATAATGTTATTTGATTTAGATTTAGCCATTTTTTTAGCCCAGGGCTAAGTTTTAATCTAGTCTTATATTTAATCCCACTAACGCTGTAAAAAAGAATTCTTTATGGTCAAAATCAAAGCTATTGTTAATATAAGCATGAGCTCCGACACTAACTTTCTCTGATAATACGTAGTCAAAACCAGCTCCAATGACAGTCAACATTGAGGAATCATTGTCATCGTCATCATCTTCTCTGTCATCAACTAAAACTCCGATACCGGCTTCAATTGAAGGAACTACTTTGGGGTCAGTGCTAGGTAGTATTTTTTTTAAATTTCCAGTAACACCCATTAGAGTTTGATCATCTCCTTCGACATATTGAACTACTGGTCCGATATATAAATCATCTTTATAAGGCAAATCAAGCCTAGTAGTTAAGCTCCATCCGCCAGGACTTTGAGACATACCCCCACCTATTGTAAAAATTGGTGATGGCCCATAAGTTTCGTTGTAATTAAACTGTTCTTTCTTATCTGACCCTGATTTAGAAGAAGGATAATCTACTTCTTCAACTTCTTTGGCAGTAGTAAGTATAGTTGTTCCCAAGAATAATGCTGCTACAAAAATAATTAATGTTTTAAAAAAATTCATATACTACCTCTTTTTTAACAGATTATTTAACTTAAAATCTTCAATGTCAAGCTACTTTAAGGTCTCTGACCATTAAAGTTATATTGGTGTTTCCATTATAAGTATCTTTTTGAATTGTATAAACTACATTCACACTTTTATTCAATATTGATTCAGCTTTTTGCCCCTGTAAAATGGCAGTATTGTAATTAAACCAAATAGCTCTTCGATTAATGTTATTAGAATTTAAAACAACTTCTAGATGTTTTTCTTTTAAAATCTTTACCCCTACAACTTTAGTATTTTTAGTCAAAAAAATTGGAGCGGAGTTTTCCTTGCCGTACGGCTCAACTTTTTTAATATCAGCTAATAAATCATTATCAATCTTATCAAAGGAGACTTCAAAATCTATGTCAATGTTTTCGGAAAAATCATAGTCATAGTTTTGTATTGAAAGCTTAAAGAGTTCTTTGAAGTTATTAATTTCTAATGTCTTGATTGTAATACCTGCTGCACCTGCATGGCCACCGAACTGAATTAATGAAGATTTACAATCCTTTAACACTTCAAATAAGTTAATATCATTACTCGTTCTTAGGCTTCCCTTCGCAACCTCATCTTTAATCGACAAAACAGCACAAGGTCTTTTGAATCTATCGACTATTTTGGATGCAACAATCCCAATCACGCCTGGGTGCCAATTTTCAGCATATAAAACCAGTGAATTTATCTCAGGATTTTCTTTAATAATTGATTCTGCTTGAACCATTGCTTCTAAAGAAACCTGATCTTGTATCAACCTTCTTTTTTTATTATCTTGCTCTATTATGCCTAGGAGAGACTCTATTTTTGTTTCATCATCTTCTATTAACAATTTTACAGCATTTGAAGCCTTTCCTACCCTGCCAGTTGCATTAATCTTAGGTGCAATTTCAAACGAAACATCTCTAGTGGTATAAATTTCTTTTTCATTTTTCAACATGGCTAGAAGTCCGATTCTTTCTGTTTTGGGAATTTCTTTTAGGCCATTTTGAACGAATATTCTATTCACACCTAATATTGGCATACTATCTGCAATGGTGCCTATTGCCACTAAGTCGAGATATCTTGCCAAATTAGGCTCTTGAATAAACTCAAAATACCCTTCATCCCTAAGCTTGTGTCTTAGTGCCATGATAAAATTGAAAACAACACCGGCCGCACAAATTTCTTTAAATGGATATTCACATTCTTCTTGCTTTGGGTTAACTATAGAAAAGGAGTTTGGTTTGATTTCAGGCACTGTATGATGATCAGTAATTATAAAATCTAAATTTAAATCTTTACATCTTTCAACTAATTCACTCTCTGAAATTCCACAGTCAGTTGTAACAATCAGTTTGGCCCCTTTGTCTGCTAAACTTTTTATAGAATTTAAATTTATTCCATAACCCTCTTCGATTCTTTCTGGTATATAAAATTCTACATTAGCATCTACCGCTTTTAGAAAGCTGAAAAGAATTGTTGTAGATGTTACGCCATCGCAATCAAAATCACCATAAATAATTATTTTTTCACCACTTTCAATTGATTGAATAATTCTACTAGTACTCTTTTCCATATCCTTTAAAAGAAATGGATTAGGTAACTTATCAAGTGTTGGTTTTAAAAATATATCTGCATCTTCCAAATTAGATATATTTCTGTTCACTAAAAAAGCAGATAAGAATTCTGAAATTTTAAGTTCAGAGGAAAGAAGCTGTACAATCTCCTTTTCAGGATTTTTTAAATTCCATACATAATTCATTAAATTTATTTGTTCAAACTACTTAAGGCATCAAGAGCCATTAAGTATCCCTCATGTCCAAAACCAGATATAACACCAAGAGAGATAGATGAAACATATGAATTCTGTCTAAAATCCTCTCTGCTAAAAATATTAGAAAGATGGACCTCAACAAACTTTGACTGTACCGCTAAAAGTGCATCTCTAATTGCAATACTAGTATGAGTAAAAGCAGCAGGATTGATAACGATAAAATCTACTTTTCCAGAGGATTCTTGAATCCTTGATACCAACTTTCCTTCTTCATTAGATTGAAAGAAATCCACTTGGATTCCCATATTATCTGCTTTTTTTTGAATTAAATCGTTAATTTCATTCAAAGTAAGTTGTCCATACAAAGACTTTTCTCTTTCCCCTAGCATGTTTAAATTTGGTCCATTTAGAAATAAAACTCTCATATTTCTAAGGGTAATGTAAAAAACAAAACATGTACAATTTAAATTTACTTGAATATCATTCTTAACTCTTTCAACCTAAACATTTTTGATATGAATGTAAAAAAGATAATAGACATAATAACTGTCATGATTAACAAGAATAATATGCTTTTACTATCAAAGAGTAAATTAACTATATAAATTCCAGCAAAAATGGAAGCGAAAGAAATAAGAGCGATTATGATTAAATATTTAATAAATTCATAAATTTTAATTCCTTTAATTAAACGCCTTAGCCTAAAAAGAAGAAATAAGAATAAGAAAATAGAAGATATAGATGAAGCTAAAGCTAAACCAAAAAAACCAAGATTAAGATAAAAAGCTAATATATAACATAAAAGGAAATTTATACCCAAATTATAGGCACCATATATCACAGGTATCTTAGTGTTCCTTGCAGCATAGAATCCCTGAGTTAGTAATCTTACGCCAGCAACAAATATTAATCCAAAAGAATATGCCATCAATGCTTTATAAGTACTTAATGAATCCTCAATGCTAAATTCACCTCTAACGTATAAAACAGAGCAGAGATCTTGGCCTAAAAGGATAAAGGCAAGGGCAAAAGGAGTAGAAAGAAATATTAAAAATTTGAGTTTCTCATTAATTGTCTGAGAAAAAGCTATATAATCCTTTTTCAGATATTGACTGCTAAGAGTGGGAAGAATAGTTGTTGCAACTGATACAGCAAAAACTCCTAAAGGAAATTCTATTAATCTTTCTGCTAAATAAAGGTATGTTATAGAACCTTTCTCCAGAAAAGAAGCGAATTGAGTATTCACTAATATATTTAAGTTATAAACTGCTAAACCAAATATCTGAGGGAATATTACTAGAAATATTTCTCTGGTCTTATTGTTAAAAGGGTTAGTAAAATTAAAAAAGTATCCTAAGTTATTTTTCAATATAAAAGGAACTTGAAATGCATACTGTAAAAGAGCACCAAATAAAACAGCATATGAAAGAACTTGAATATTCAAAGAAAAATAAAAATACGAAAATAATATTACAGCTATAATGCCTAAGTTCATCAAAACTGGCGAGAAAGCTGGGGCATTGAACTTATTAATTGAGTTCAAGAGTCCCATATTTAAAGCTGATAATGAAATTAGAAAAAGAAAAGGTGACATATTTTTCAATAAATCTGCAGACAATTCTTTGGTTTTTAAATCAAAACCAAAAGCAAAAATATTGATTAACTCAGATGAAAAGTAATAAAAAATTCCTGTTATAAAAAGAAGGCCGAAAAAAACTAAAGTAAAAATATTATTTCTTAGATTCCTAAAAATATTAGTGTCACTAGATAGCTGAGCTTCGGTAAAAAAAGGGACAAGAGTTGTACTTAGGGTACCTTCAGCTAATAATCTTCTAAATAAATTAGGAATTCTAAAAGCAACATAAAAAGCATCGGTTTCAAAATTAGCCCCAAAGAAAAAAGTAATTATTAAATCACGAAGGTATCCAAAAACTCTGCTGATAAAAGTAAGAATTCCTACTTTAATAGATGAAGAAAATATATTAAATATTTTTCCCCCCCCTTTACTTGAAAATATTACCAATTAGAATTATAAATTATTCTTATGGAAAAAAATATAAGACAGCTAGACGATATTATATGGCAACTAGATTTGCGAGTTGATAATGAAACTGAATTTATTGCTCCTTATTTAATTAAAGCAAATGAAGACTATATAGTAGTAGATGTAGGTCCGACATGTGGGATACCAGAATTAATTAGACAGTTAAAAGTTTTAGGTGTTAACAGTTCAAACTTAAAATATGTTTTCTTGACTCATATCCACTTGGATCATTCTGGGGGCTTAGGAACCTTCTTAGAGTTCTTCCCAGATACTCAAGTTTTAGTTCATAGGAGGGGAACTCCACATTTAATTGATCCCGATAAAGTCTTATGGCAATCCTCGCTTGACACTTTAGGGTGGGTTGCGGAGATGTATCAAAAACCAGTTGGAGTTAAAGAAGAAAATATAATTTCTATACATGAAAAAACTTTTAACATCAAAGTGAACGATTTAGAGTTTAATTGGATAGAAACTCCTGGCCATGCTAGCCATCATTTCAGTTTTCTTTTAAAAAGCAAAAATATCATGTTCTGTGGAGACTCTGTAGGAATGTTAGTTCCAAGCTTGGATTCAGCTATGGTTCCTACAACACCCCATCCCTATCGAATGGATTCCGGCATTGATTCAATAAAAGTTATGATTGAAATGTGTCCAGAAAAACTAGCATTTGCACATCATGCTATCATGCCTGATGCTGTTAGCCTATTAGAAAAACATATAAATCAGCTGAATCAGTGGAAAGAGTGCGTATCAACTTGCCTAGAAAAAAATATCAAAGAAGAAGAAAAAATTGCAATAGAAATTGCTAAAATGGATGAAGAGTCTAATAGGTTAATAAACGGTCCTAAAGAATTTGGTGGTCTTAGAAAAGCTTTAATAGGAAGTATTACTGGATTTAAAAACCTTGTGATGAGTGAAAAAACTTAAATTATATCAAAACTAACCCAATTTTTAATACGAAAAAGAACTTTTTTATTAATATCGAATAAATCATCAGTTGTATAAATATAAATTTGCTCGGGATTGTATTTATCAGATCTTGGCCACCCAAGATGTTGATGAAGTGAATATAGAAAATTAAATTTTACTATATCCTTTCTTTTTTTTAATTTAATTTTGATAAAACCCATAAAATGACATTAACACAACCTTGACTTTAATTAAAAATGTTAATAAAATTAGTTTTAAGGCGTATTTTGTCATATTTTGGCATAATATAGGTTTATTATGTTTAGAGGTCAATTTCTTCATAAAATTTCAAAAACTGGAAGGATTAGTGTGCCCTCAAAATTTCGTGAAAATCTCAAAAAGAAACATAAAACAAAAAATTTGATACTTTCAACATTTGAAAATTCTATAATATGTTATCCATATCCAGAATGGATAAAACTTGAAGCAAAAATATCTAAACTACCTCAATTTAAAAAAGAAACAGTTGAATTTGAAAGATATTTAGTTGGTAATGCTCATGAATGTGAAATAGATAATGAGGGTAGAATAATGATTCCTGGAATTTTAAGAAGAAATTTCAAAATAAATAATAATGCAATTTTTATTGGAATGCTATCCCGGTTTGAGATTTGGTCTGAGAATAGTTGGAATAAAAATCTTAAAAAAAGTTTTGATAAGTTTCAAAACAGTAGAGAGGTTTTGGATGGAATCTAATCTTCACTTTACTGTAATGAAACAGGAAGCTGTAAAAAATCTGAAAATTAAAAATAATGGAATTTATCTTGATGCAACATTGGGGATGGGAGGCCATACAGAAGAAATATCAAACACTAAAAAAAATATAAATAAAATAATATGTATAGACAATGATTTAAGTTCAATTGAACTTGCTAAAATAAGATTAAAAAAGTCTAGAACTAAAATTGAATTCATATGCGCTAACTTTAAAGATATAGATAAAGTAATAAAAGAAAAAGTTGATGGTGTAATTTTAGATTTAGGTATTTCAACTTACCAGCTATTGAATTCTAAAAGAGGATTTAGCTTTAATGGAAACAATAAGTTAGATATGAGAATAAACTTAAAACAAACACTAACGGCAGATAAGATTGTTAATTCTTATTCCGTTAAAGAAATATCAGATTTACTAAAAAAATACGGGGAAGAAAAAAATCACTTTAAAATTGCATCAGAGATTGTTAGATATAGATCAAAGAAAAAAATATCAACATGTGAGAACTTATCAGAAATAATAAATAAAATTAATAAAAATAAATCCAATATCAATCCCTCAACTAGAACATTCCAAGCATTAAGAATAGCTGTTAACAAGGAACTTGACGCTATAGAAGAATTTCTGGAGAAAAGCGAAAAGATATTAAATACAGGGGGCCGGTTGGTTATTATTACATTTCATTCTTTAGAGGATAGAATTGTTAAAAGATTTTTTAAATCCTCCGAATCAAAATGCATATGCCCTCCAACACAACTAATTTGTGATTGTAAGAAAAAACAAACTTTTAAAACAATAAATAAAAAACCTATTAGACCAACTGAACAAGAAATTCTTTTAAATCCTAGTTCTCGAAGTGCAAAAATGAGAATAGGAGAGGCAATTTAATGAAAACTGAAACAATATTATTACAAAGAAATAAAACTCAATTAGTTAGTCTCATTAAAGCTAGCAGTAGACCTATTATGATTTTAGCATTGTGCATTGTTCTTCTAATATCAATCATTGGACTAAAAGCCTATAAAACTGAAGTGGGCTACGAACTAACAAAATCTAAAAGTAGTTACTCAAAAGTACTTATGAAAAATAAAAAATTAAAAAGTATGACTTTAAAGCTTAAGTCACATGAAAGAATTGAATCACATGCAAGGAAAAATAGTATGAAGTTTCCAAGCCAGAGAGATATTATAAAAATCAAAAATGAATAGTTTTATAAAAGAGTTTAAAGAAAAGGATTCCGAATTAAGAAAAAGGATTAACCTAATAAAATATTGTATTTTCTTATTTCTAATTGTAATTACTATCAAAGTTTTTTCTTTACAACTTATTTACAATGAAGAGCCTCTAAAATTTTCAAAGATACAAACCAACCCTTTCCAATTGCTAGGTAATAGAGGTGAAATAAGAGATGCTAATGGAAAAATTTTAGCTGTCAGTGTTGCATATCCCTCTATTCATTTAAATCCCAGAGAAATAAAGGATAAGGTTTACTATGCAAAGATATTAAGTAAAACTCTTAGCCTTCCAAGAGAACAAGTTCTAAAAAAACTAAACAAAAGAAAATATTTTGTTTGGATTAAAAGATTAGCGTCACATAAAGAGGGAGACAAAATACTTTCATTAAACCTACCTGGAGTAGGAATAAAAATGGAATACAAAAGAGATTATCCCTTTGGTCACCTAGCTGGTCAAGTATTAGGGCATACCAACCTGGATCAAATTGGCATGGAGGGATTAGAGTATAAATTTAATAATGTACTTGTAGGGTCAAAAAAAATCATCACTCTTACAAAAGATGGTAAAGGAAAAATAATCACAGATAATTTCTCTGCAATTGAAAACCCCGAAGATGGTTCGAACGTAAATCTTACTATTAAAAGTAAGTATCAATTTATTCTAGAGAAAGAGATTGCTAGGGCGGTAAAGAAATCAAAAGCTCTAAGGGGCTATGGAATAATAATAAATCCTAACACCGGTGAAATATACGCAATGGGAAGTTACCCATTCTTCAATCCAAATAAATACTCAGAATACGAGGATTTATCGAAAAAAAGAAATCTTCCTGCGTGGAATACCTTCGAACCAGGCTCTGTAATGAAAAGCTTCCTGGTCGCATCTGCAATTGAAGAAGGTGTTGTAAATGACAAAACAATTATTGATTGTGAAATGGGGAAGCGTAGAATTGGAAAATATATAATCCATGATGTAAATAAAAAAGGAAATCTTAATATATCTGGAGTACTTAATTTTTCTAGTAATATAGGAGCTTCTAAAATAATAGAAAAAATATCAAACAATAAGTACTACAGTTTTCTTAAAAATTTAGGATTTGGATCAAAAACAAATATCCAACTACCAGGCGAAGCAAAGGGAATATTGATAAAACCTGAGAAATGGAGCCAAATACAAGCTGCTAATATTAGTTTCGGACAAGGAATGTCAGTAACTTCTTTGCAATTAGCAAAGGCACTGTCAATTATCGCTAATGGTGGAGTTAATATTGAACCATATTTAATTAAATCAATCACAAATTCTAAAGGGGAAATAATCTTCAAAAAAAAGCTTAATCCTGGTAGAAGAGTTATATCATATACAACGAGCAAAAAAATGCGAAAGCTTCTAAAATCAGTTGTTGAAGATGGTGGTGGATTTAAAGCGCAAATTGAAGGAGTTAGCGTTTCAGGAAAAACTGGAACCGGTCAGGTGGCCACCAAGGGTGGTTACTCTAAAGAAAGATTTATTGTCTCCTTTATAGGATTTGCCCCTAGTGACAGTCCACAGCTAGTTAGTGTTATCACAATAGATTATCCCAAAGGTGAGAGGGCTTACGGCGGAAGATGGGCAGCACCTGTCTTCAAGAAAACAATTGAAAAAATATTAATAGATGAGGAAAAAGTAGAGAAATTTGTAAAAGCAAAGGATGTTCCCTCTTTTTTGGGTAAGGCAAAAAGGGAGGTTATAAAAATCGCTAAAGAAAAAAACTTGAAAGTAAAAATAATTGGTAATGGTTTCGTAAAGAAGCAGTCACCTAAGCCAGGAAATATCTACCAATTTCAAGAAGAGATTAGTTTGTTCCTAGAACCTGGAATTTAATCAATGGGTATATTAAAAAATAATCAAATTTCAACCTTAATGAAGAATTTTGGTAAACCATCAAACAATTCAAGGAGAATTAAAAAGAATGATGTTTTCTTTGCAATCAAGGGGCTCAACAAAGACGGAAATGATTATATTGATGATGCAATAAAAAATGGAGCTGCTGCTGTAGTAAAAGAAAATGATAACTATAAGAAATCAATAAATACAGATGTATCTATATATATAGTCAAAGATTCAAAGCAGTCATATTCTATTGCATGTGCAGAATCATATAATAATCCAAGCAATAAACTAGACCTATGTGGAATAACAGGTACAAATGGAAAAACATCAGTGACTCACTTATTAAGTGAGATTTGGAAAAAAAAAGGAGTTGGCATAATAGGCACCATCAATACTAGTTACGGAAAAAAAAATATTAAATCTAGTCTAACAACACCTGATGCATATGAACTAAATCAATATCTAAATAAAATGAATGAAAATAAGATAAAGAAAGTCTTTATGGAGGTTTCTTCTCACTCATTAGCATTGTCAAGGGTTGAAGGAATAAATTTTAACTCGGCTATATTTACTAATATATCACATGACCATCTAGATTTTCATAAAACAATGAAAAATTACTATCAGAGCAAAGCAAAATTATTTTTATATTATCTAAATAACAGTAAAAAGAAAAATAAGCTAGCTGTAATTAATATAGATGACAAGTATGGTGCAATGATTGCAAATCAAACAAAAAAAAATATAAATTTAATAACTTATTCTACAAAAAATAAGGATGCTGATTTTTACTTAAAAAAAATAATTAAACTAGATTCGATTAATCGTTTGATAATTAAAAATAAGAATAAGGAACTAATTTTGGATACAAAATTATTTGGCTTATATAATTTTCAAAATATTCTTGCATCTGTTGGATTTTCAAAGAATAAAGGTTTAAAAATCGAAGATATATATAGTGGCGTGAAACTATTCAAGGGGGCACCGGGCAGATTAGAAAAAATTTCTGAAAAAAACTCAAATATATTTATAGATTATGCGCATACGCCTGATGCACTTAAAAAATCAATAATTTCGTTAAAAGAAAACTTTAAAAATAAAAAACTTTTAATTTTATTTGGTTGTGGCGGAGATAGAGATAAAGGAAAAAGATCTAAAATGGGAAAAATTGCAGCAAGTCTTGCGGATAATATTATAATTACATCTGATAATCCCAGGCACGAGGACCCTAATGAAATTATAAAAGATATAATTTCAGGTATAAATCTAGATCAAAGAAATAAAATTACAGTTATAAGTGATAGACGGAAGGCAATAGAATATTCAGTCAAAAAATTAGAAAAAGACGCTCAGCTACTAGTAGCAGGAAAAGGACATGAGGACTACCAAGATATAAAAGGGAAAAAAATTAAATTCTCTGATAAAATGGAAATAAAAAGATGCCTGAAGAAATAAATTTAGCTAATAGCTTATTAAAAGTTTTTTTAAAAGACTATAAGGGTGTTAAGTATATTGATTCCAAAATAAATCTTTATGATTGGAATACAATATCAACTGATTCCAGAAAAATTAAAAAAGGTGACATATTTATTTCTTTAAATGGGGAAAATTTTGAAGGTGATAATTTTATTATTGATGCATTCAAACTAGGAGCAAAATTTTGTATAACAAGTAAGGAATCAAAAGGAAAAAATCAAATAATAGTAGATTCTACTCTTGGGTTTATTCACGATTTCGCATCTTTCATAATAGAGGCTACAACTAAGCTAAAAAAATTTGCGATAACCGGTACCAATGGAAAAACTACCACTAAAGAGCTTCTGAAAAATATTCTTTTACAAAAATTCAATGTTTTAGCTAGCGAAGGGAATTTTAATAATCAAATAGGAGTACCAATAACAATTTTTAATTTAAACAAGAGTCATGAGATATTGATATCAGAAATGGGAACTAATTCCCATGGTGAAATTGAAAAACTATCTAAGATAGCAAAACCTGATTTTGCAACTATAACGAATATTGGTACTGGGCACACGGAGGGATTAAAGAATAAAAAAAATATTTTTTGCGAAAAATCTAATATAACAAAATACTTCAATAAGAATTCCCTTTTCTCATTTAATCTTGATGACGAATTTATAAAAAATTTTTATAAAAAAATTGATTGTGAGAAAATTACATATGGGATAAATAATGAAGCCGATTTAAAGGCTGTAAATATTAGCAATGATTTTACTAATTTTGATATCAAATATAAAGAAAGTTTTTACAGAGTCAAACTTAAAGCACCGGGATTAAATAATATTTATAATTCTTTATGTTCTGCTTCTTTAGCAATGCAAACCGATATGAATATTCAAGAAATTGTTAATGGTATTAATTCTTTTGATGGAATAAGTAATAGGTTTAAAATTATTAATCTTAAAAATGATAATGTAATAATCAATGATACCTATAATGCGAACCCTGATTCAACAATAAGAGCTATTGAAATGACAAATAAAATCTTTTATAAAAAGAAAAAAATTGCAATATTAGGGAGCATGTTAGAGCTTGGTGAAGAATCTTCCAAGGAACATCAGTCAGTTAGTAGTTATTTAAAGAAAAATGAATTTAAAGAGGTTTATAGTTATGGTCCAAACAGCAATGACTATAAAAAAAACTTAGATAAAAATACTAATTTTATTGAATTAAAAAATCATAATGAAATCGAAAAATATATAAATTTAAATTCTACTCATAACACTGTTATTCTAGTAAAGGGTTCAAGGGGGATGAAAATGGAGAAAATACTTATCTCCTTGGGTTTATAATGTTCTATTATTTTTATGATTTATTTGTTAATTCGTTAGGTTTCTTAAATATTCTCCAATATATTACTTTACGTTCAGCTCTTGCTGGTATATCTTCATTTTTTATAATTATTTTTTTTACTCCAAAATTCATTAATTATATGAATAAGAAAAACTTTTCTGAGAACATTAGCTCGTATCTTACACAACATGAAGGAAAGAAGGGTACTCCTAATATGGGGGGTATAGTAATTGGATTTAGTATACTTATATCTTCAATACTATATGGAAACTTCGAAAATAAAAATTTTCTTTTGGTTCTAGGAGCTTACATACTTTTTGCATTTTCAGGATTTATTGATGACCTAATTAAACTTAGAAAGGGTAAGGGGCTCTCAATATCTAAAAAAATATTTATGCAGATTTCAATAACTCTTTTCTTAATATTATTTTTTATTTTAAAAATTGAGGGCTTTTCATATTCCGACTCTTTCTTTAGTAATACATTTATAAGCCTTCCTTTCACTAAAGAACTTTTTGATTTAGGATTATTTTATTATGTATTATGTTTTTTAATTATTTTAGGTTCTGCAAATGCTGTTAATTTAACCGATGGGCTTGATGGTCTTGCTACAGGGTCACTCTTAAGCACTGTAGGAGCAATTTTTCTATTAACTTATATAGCTGGAAACTCCATATATACCAATTATTTATATTTGCCATATATTAAAGATGTGGCAGAAATAAGTATACTGCTATCAGCTATTCTTGGTTCCCTATTGGGGTTCTTGTGGTTTAACTCTAATCCTGCACAAATATTTATGGGTGATGTTGGATCTATACCTCTGGGCGCAACTATCGGTCTAGTCTCTATAATTATTAAGCAAGAAGTTCTATTATTAATATCTGGTGGTATTTTTGTAATTGAAGCACTTTCAGTAATTATTCAAATAATATCTTTTCGATTATATAACACGAGGATACTAAAAATGGCCCCGCTTCATCACCATTTTGAGAAAATGGGATATTCTGAATCTAAAATAGTGATAAGGTTCTGGATTTTATCTATTATTTTAGCTCTAATTACAATTGCATCATTGAAGATAAGATAACATGAAAAAGATATTAATTTATGGAATGGGAAAGACTGGAATTGAGCTAAAAAAGTTTTGTAAAAGAAACTCTATTAGCTTTTGTACTTTTGATGATAAAACCGATAATCAATCAGACTTTATCAAACTCTTAGAGAAATGTAGCTATATAGTGGTCAGCCCTGGCATAGGTCTCAGAAATAAAAACTTAAAAATTGCTATAAATAAGAAAATAAAAATTATTAGTGAAATAGAGTTTGCATCAAAGTTTCTAGATAAACCAATAATAGCAATAACGGGTACTAATGGAAAAACAACAACTGCGATGCTTACCAACGAGCTGTTAACGAGTGCTGGCGTAAAAGTGTTTCTAGGTGGAAATATTGGAACACCCCTTATTAAAGCCGTCAATTCAAAAGAAAAATTTGATTTAATATTAGTAGAAGTCAGTAGCTTTCAATTACAGTTTATTGATTCATCATTCAAACCATTCGTTGCAGCCCTTCTAAATATTTCTGAAAACCATCTTGACCATCATTTAAATTTTAGAGAATACAAAGAATCAAAGATGAAAATATTTAAAAATCAAAATAAAACAGATTATTCTCTAATGGTTAAACCTCAGTTTATTAAAAAAAATATAAAGAGCAATAGGATTAATCCGCTAAAAAATAATAAAATATATGAAACAGATGATAATATAATTATTGAAAATATGAAAATTAGAAAAGATAAATTGAAACTTCTAGGTCCACATAATATAGAAAATATTTTATTTTCTTTAAATATTTTTTCTCTTTTCAAAAAACCGGCAAAAAAACAAATCAATGTGCTGAGAAGATTTTCCTCCCCACCTCATAGACTCCAAAGAATAAGTAAGAATAGGATAATAATTAATGACTCAAAATCTACGTCTCCCCAAGCAACAGAAGTAGCAATTAAAAGTTTTAACAAAAAAATTATTCTAATAATGGGAGGAAAAAACAAAGGTCTAAATTATAATTCGCTACAAAAACTAATAAAAGATAAGGTTAAACTATTAATTTTATGTGGTGAAAATAAATTTGAACTCAGCAAAATTTTTGACTCAAATTCAAATCTTATAGCTCCGAATCTACTTGAAGCAGTTACATTGGGGCTCAAAAATTTAAAAAATGAAGAAGTACTTTTGTTTAGTCCTGGAACTTCAAGTTTTGATCAATACGATTCATTTACACATAGAGGAGAAATATTTACAGACTATGTTAAAGAGCTATCTTAATTCTATTGAACCAAGGATAATTTTCATTATCTCGATAATTACACTTTCTATTATAGGTCTCTTGATGGTATTTAGTTCTAGCTCCATAGTCGCGATGGAAAATCATGCCGACTCTTTCTTTTATCTAAAAAGGCAAGGTCTATTTCTTTTGCTGGGACTAGTAATTATGGGCGTATGTTCATCTATTAATACAAATATACTTGCAAAAAATTATAAGTTTTTCTACATAATTGGAATCGTCCTCCTTATTTTAGTTTTAGTACCAATATTAGGAAGGAAGTCGGGCGGAGCTACTAGGTGGATACAAGTTTTCTCTTTCTCTTTACAACCGATTGAAATTGCGAAGTATATGCTTTTAATTTTTATTGCACAGCATCTTAATATTAAAAATACTAGGATAAAAGAGTTTAAGATTGGCGTAGTATCTACATTTCTTCCATGCATACCATATATTTTATTGCTGTTAATGCAACCCGATTTTGGAAATACCGTTCTTATTTGTGTAACTATTTTTGCGATGATAATTTTATCAGGTGCAAAGCTTAGCCATATCTTTAGCATATTTCTTGTTTTACTTTCTTCGTTTTTAAGTTTGATCTATATTGCACCATATCGAATGAAACGAGTCATGTCTTTCTTGGACCCTTATGAAGACCCTCAAGGAACTGGGTACCAAATAATACAATCATTTGTATCGTTTGCTAAAGGAAAATTCTTTGGTGTTGGATTAGGTAATAGCTCTCAAAAGCTTTTTTTTCTCCCACAAGGTTATAATGATTTCATTTTCTCAATTATTGCTGAGGAACTAGGATTTATTGGTAGCCTACTAATCATAATACTTTTTGGGTTATTAATATTCAGCGGATTTAAAATGTTAGAAAGAGCGAAGGACTTATTTTCTAGAAATCTTATTTCTGGAATAATAATCCTTACATCTTTACAAATCATAATAAATATCTCGGTTACCATTGGCTTAATGCCAACAAAAGGTGTTCCTCTTCCTTTAATTAGTTATGGTGGCAGTTCATTAATATTTACACTATTTGCTTTTGGTCTTGTTTTGGCATTAGATAAGAGGAAAAATTGAGAAAGATTCTTTTTGCACTTGGTTCAACTGGCGGGCATATCTTCCCTGCAATATCTATATTGGAGTCCATCGAAGAATCAAGTGAGAAGGTTCAAGTAAAATTGGTTGCTAGCTCCAGAAGCAAGATTAAATTACCAAAATTAAAAAATAACAACCAAGTATATACAATTAATACTGTTGGTTTTGTTGGTAAGTCAATATTGTTCAAAGTTAAATCTATTTTTATACTTCTTTCATCAGTTATGGATTCGATAAAAATAATTAAAAACTTTAAACCCGAGATAATAGTTGGAACTGGTGGATTTATTTTTTTACCTATCGCATTGGCTGGTTTTATTTTAAGAAAAAAAATTTATATTGTAGAAGGTAATTCAGTGCCAGGATTATCAAATAAAATTATTTCAAAATTTTCTAACAAGATTTTTATTAATTTTAATGTGACTAAAAAATATTTTAATGAAAAAAAATGTATTGGATCAGGTTTTCCAATTAGAAAATTAATGGTTAAAAGGATAGAGTCTAAGCCAATAGATATTTTAATACTAGGTGGTAGTCAAGGATCTAAATTATTGAATAAGAAATTTAAAGACTCCCTTAGATCACTTTTAAATAAAATCAAAGACTCTTTTGAACAACGAAGTGAATTTACCATTGTTCATCAATGTGGATTGAATAATGATGTCCAATTAGAAGATTTTTATAATCAAATCAGAAGGGAATTTCCCTTTTTCAAATTTGAATTACACGAATTTATAAATAATATTGACGAATATTATCAAAGGACAAAAGTTTTGATATCTAGAGCAGGAGCAAGTACCATTGCTGAAAGTATTTATTTTAAGATACCAACAATCTATATTCCGATTGAAAAATCATCTGGCAACCATCAATTACTAAATGCAAAAGAAATTTCAGATAAAAAGCTTGCGTTTCTTCATAGGGAGCATGAGACTATAGAATCACTTATAATAAGGATATACAATCTCTTATATGATGATAAAATCCGGAATAATATTTATAGGAAACTTGAAGAAAATCAATCACTATCAAATCAAAACTCTGCGCAAATAATAGCTGATGGAATTTTACAAGATGTTTAATAAAAGAAAAATTAAAAGTGTTCATATGATAGGAATTGGTGGCATAGGCATGAGTTCATTAGCTTTTTTTTTAAAGTTAAACAATATTGAAGTATCAGGCTCAGATATAGGGCAAGATCCAATAATAAAAAAACTTAAAAAGATTGGGTGCACGATATACGGATTACATTCATCAGAAAATATAAAAAATCCCGATTTAATTATTTATTCATCGGCTATAAAGGAAAATAACCCTGAGTTAATTATAGCAAAAAAAAATAAGATAAGTATTTTAAAGCGTGGTAAAGCATTGGGTCTGTTTACCAATAAAATGAAAAATATTACAATAACTGGTTGTCATGGTAAAAGTACAACAACCTCTATATCAAACTTCATTTTAAATAAATCTCATATTGATCCAACAACTTTTTTTGGTGCTGAAGATAAGATTCTTAGATCAAATTTTTACTTTGGAAAATCAAAGTTTTGTTTGATTGAAGGGGATGAAAGTGACAATAGCTTTAATGAGATTGATTCGGAAATATCATTAATAACTAATATTGATAATGATCATTTGGATTTCTATAAAGACGAAAAAAAATTAATTTCGGCTTTTAAAAAATTTATTATAAATACTAAAAGAAAATGCATAGTTAACAATGACTCTCCTATGCTAAATAAATTAGTTAAAACTCTGCCGCAGCAAAAAATTATTAAATTTGGTAAAGGATTTAGCAAATACAACGATTATTCATTTGAAATATTAAATAATAAATATTCCAAGGTTCAAATATTCATAAAAGACAAATCAATAGGAATTTTTAACTCTAAATTGTATGGTGATTATAATTGTTATAACTTAGTAGCGAGCATAATACTTGCACTAGAATTAGGATTAACAGTAAAAAAAATTCAAAATAAAACAATAAATTGTAAAGCACCAATAAGAAGATTTGAAACAATTCTTAACAATAAGTTTGTCACAATTATAGATGATTATGCACACCATCCTACAGCTATAAGTGCAGTAAGAGAAAATATTAAAAAAAATTTCTCAAAAAATGAAGCCATATTAATCTTTCAACCACATAGATTTTCTCGGACCAAAATTCTCCTCAATGATTTCATAAAAGAATTAAGCAAATGGGAAAATTTATATTTAGTAGATATATACTCAGCTTTTGAAAAGAAAAATATAAGTGTTGAAACACTATTCAATAAAATAAAGAAAAAAAACCCAAAAGCACTTTTTTTTCAAAATAAGGAAAAATTACTAAATAAAATTTCTTCCAAACTTATCTACAAGAAATATACTATTTTAACTATGGGGGCAGGTGATATAAGAGATGTTGGCATTCAGCTCAAAAAAAGAATTTAAGTCATTAATTAGCTTTCTAGAATTTAACGAAATAAAGTATTTTATTGAATATGATATGAGTGATTATGTCTCTTGGCGTGTTGGTGCCATAACTCCAATTATTATTTATCCTAATAATTTAGAACAATTAAAAAGTCTTATAAAAAAAATTAAGAGTCTTAAAATCAAGTTTTATATATCTGGGAATGGTTCAAATATATTATTTGTGAAACTATCAAAAACAATTATTATTAGCACCAAAAAATTAAATAAAATACGATTTTTTTCAGACGGAAGTTTGACGGCAGAATCTGGGGCATCTTTAAATTTAGTGCTTAATAGATCATTAAAAAATGGCCTGGTAGGCTTTGAGTTCTCCACTGGAATTCCTGGAACTGTCGGTGGAGCTTTAATTACAAATGCTGGTGCCAACGGTGGAACAATATCAGAGTGCTTAAAGTCTGTATTCTTTCTAAGGAACAATAAGGAGATTGAGGTAGAAAAAGATGAAATAAATTTTGATTATAGGTATAGCTCTATCAAAAGAAATGATATTATAACAAAAGCCACATTTCAGTTAAAAAAAGGCGATACAAAAAAAGCTAAAGAAAATATTAAAACATATATTAGACATAGAAATAATACACAGCCTGTTGAATATCCTAGCGCAGGGAGTGTCTTTATGAATACAAAAGAATCTAAAGCTGGAAAGATTATTCAAGACCTCAACCTTAAGGGATATTCTATAGGGGGCGCAAAAATTTCTGAACTTCATGCTAACTATATAATTAATACTGGAGGGGCAAAGATAGAAGATATAAAAACATTAATCCAAAAAATTAGAAAGATTGTTAAAGATAAAGATGGAACAATTTTGAATACTGAAGTAAAAATAGTTGAAGAATGATGAAGAGAATATTTCTACCTATATTAGCTTTAATATCTTTATATCTATATTTTCCTATATTTTGTTTTGTAAAAGAGGTAACAGTTGAAGGAAACAAACTCGTACCCAAGGATGAAATAATAAAAACATCAGAGCTTGTTGGCAAAATATTGGCAATTCATAATAAAGAGGATTCTACTAAAAGAATATTGAATATTAAATTAATTAAAAATATATCATTTAAGCAAATTAATTTAACTAAAATTAAGATTGTAGTAGAAGAAAAAAAAATTATAATGTCCGCAAAAATTGGTAATGTCACTGGATATATTGATCAAGATTCTATATTTTTAAGAAATATTGAAGAATATATAGATGAAAGCTACCCAATATTGTCATTAGAATCAGAAGATAAAATTAAAGACGGTGTTTTTTTATTAAATTTGTTGGTAAAAAAGGGAGCATTAGAGACTAAAGAAATTTCTGAAATTGTATTTGATGAGATTCTAGGAGTAACTATCTTTACAACCCAAGGGGTAGAAATTTACTTAGGAGAGGATAAATTTGAAAAAAAAATAAGTAATCTTATTATAATTTTAAAAGATAGCAAAACAAAACAGATGAACGAATCTTATATTGATGTAAGTAATATAAATAAGGGTGTTGTAAATTATAATCTTTAGGATTATAATGGCATAAATGGCAGATAGTAATGTAATTGTAGGTCTAGATATAGGAACAACTAAAATTTTATGTTTAGTAGCTGAAGTCAGAGCCCCTGGCGATGTAGAAATTATTGGAGTTAGCTCATACCCCTCTAAAGGTTTACAAAGAGGAATTGTTTTAAATATTGATAGTACAGTTGATTCAATTCGTCAAGCAATAGAGGACGCTGAGAAAATGGCGGGGACTGAAATAACAAGTGTAATTGTTGGTATTGCTGGAGGACACATAAGAAGTCTTAATGGCCATGGAATGATAACCCTAAGAAATAGAGAAGTTACTAAAAGAGATTTAGATAGAGTTATAGAATCTGCAACTGCTGGTGCTCAACCTGCAGACAGAGAAGTCATCCATGTAATGCCGCAAGAATTTATAGTTGATGGTGAAAGAAAAATAAAAGACCCTGTAGGGCTTTATGGAGTTAAATTAGAAGCAAAAATTCATATGGTAACAGCCCAGGTTACACAAGCGAAAAATTTAGTAAAATGTGTTCATAATTCAGGAGTAGATGTTCAATCATTAGTGCTCGAACAAATTGCTTCCAGCGAAGCTGTTTTAACACCTGATGAGCGTGACGTTGGCGTGGTACTGCTTGACTGTGGTGGGGGGACGACTGACATAGCTGTCTTCTCTGATGGTGCAATAAAATATACTAGCAATATTACAATAGGTGGAGATTTTCTTGATAACGATATCTCTTTTGGCTTAGGTGCATCTAAACAAGTTGCAAAAGAAATTAAGGAGCGTTACGGAATTGCATCTGCAGATCTTGTTGATGGAGAAGATGAAATAAAGATTGATAAAATTGCAGGTACTGGAAGAAAAAAAATTAGTCAATTAGAATTAGCAAATATAGTTGAACCTAGACTAGAAGAAATCTTTAGTATGGCTAGAAGAGAAATTATGAGATCCGGTTATCATGATATGCTTCCTGCAGGATGCGTTATTACTGGTGGCTCCATGGCAATAAAAGGAGCAGATTATCTTGCTCAGAAAATTCTAAATATGCCAGTAAGACTTGGAGTTCCAAATCAAATTACAGGATTAGAAGAGCTAGTTTCAAAACCTGAATGTGCTACTGGTGTTGGATTATTAATTTGGGGATCAAATAATCAAGAATCAGCTAAAAGCTCCAAAATTAGGATTCGTGAAGCTCAAGTATTTAAGAAGGTCTTTAGCTCAATGAAGACTTGGTTTGCAGACCTTTTCTAAATAGTGCTTTTTTTATTATTTTGTTATATAATACTAAATATAGTAGTTTATAATTAGTGCAATACCATATATTGTAACTTACTAAGGAGTCGATATGCCAACTTTTGAATTTTCTGGTGAAATAGCAGGGGCGCCAAAGGAAGACCTCTTTGATAATTTAGGAGCAAAAATTAAGGTAGTGGGTGTTGGTGGTGCAGGTGGAAATGCTGTAAACAGTATGATTAATGATAAAATCGATGGGGTTGAATTTATCGCAATAAATTCAGATTTTCAAGACTTACAAAAATCACAAGCAAAACGCGTAATTCAAATCGGAAAAAATATAGCAAAGGGTTTAGGTGTAGGGGGTAATCCAGAGTTAGGAAATGAATGTGCTAAAGCAGACCAAAATGATATAACAGAAGCGTTACAAGGGTCAGATATGGTATTTATAACTGCTGGCATGGGAGGTGGTACTGGAACAGGTGCGTCACCCGTCGTAGCAAAACTTGCAAAAGATGCAGGAGCCTTAACTGTTGCAATTGTAACTAAGCCTTTCACATTTGAAGCTAATAGAAGAATTTCACAAGCTGATTTTGGAATTCAAGAGTTAGCTAAAGAAGTAGATTCATTGATTGTAATTCCAAATGATAAATTAAATGAGGTTCAACAAATTTCAGGAATTTTAGATTCTTTTAGAGCGGCAGATGATGTATTAACTAATGCTGTTCGAGGTATAGCAGATATAATTGTCGGATCTGGATTTATCAATGTTGACTTTGCTGATGTTAAAAAAATAATGAAAGAAAGTGGTGGAAAAGCTTTAATGGGTACTGGCGAAGGAGAAGGTACTTCGAGGGCAATAGAAGCTGCAGAGAACGCAATTACTAGTCCACTTCTTGAAGATATCTCCATAGAAGGGGCAACTGGGATTCTTATTAACGTTACTGCTTCTAGTAATTTTACTATTGATGAGTTAAATGAAGCTTGTAACCATATAAAATCTAAAGCAAATCCAAATGTTGAACTTATTTTTGGTCTTGTTGTTAATGAAGTTCTTGGTGATAAAGTAAAGATTACTGTAATTGCTACAGGTATAGATGGAAATTCAAGACCTAATTTATCAACAGTAAGCGTTGAGGAAGAAGATAAAGACCAAATTAGCTTGGAATTAGATAATGAAATCTTAGAAGATAGAACTGAGAATGGAGTGGAGGCTGCTGAGAAATCTGATATCGACGACTTGCATCCACTAGGCGATGATGAACATTTTGAAATTCCGGCATTCATCAGAAGACCTAAGAAATAAAATCCTATAAAGGGTTAACTTTTTTCGCTTCAAACCATAAAGACTCTAAATCATATACTTTTCTTGTATCAGAATGAAAAATGTGAATTATCACATCGCCACTATCTATTAAAACCCATCGTCCATCATTTAGGCCATCAATTCTGACTTTTATCTTAAGCTTCTTTTTTAAATCTTTAACCAAATTTTCTGCTAAAGACTTAACCCCTCTTTCCGAATCCGCACTTACAATAACAAAATAATCACTGATTGAAGAAAGCTTACGTATATCAAGTACTAAAATATCATTTCCTTTTTTTCTATCTAGCAATTCACAAATATTTTTTATGTGTTCTAATGTTTCCACTATCTATATAATCCTTTAGATAATATAAAATCTAATACTTTGGGAGATAAAAATTTTTTAGCACCTTTAATATTGCCTGATAATAACATTTGTTGAATGGAGGATGAAGAAATATCGTACTTATTAATTAAATCGTATATAATTAATTTTTTTCTTTTCACTGATTCATAAACCGTCATTCTGCCATCCATATTAATTTTTTTATAAAATTGATTATAGACGTCAAAATTATCTATATTAATACTATAAGGATTTCTTATTCCAACAATAATGTTTACTAAATTTATTATTTTTTTAAAATTTTTCCATTTGTGAAATTGTATAAACTGATCACTGCCCAGTATTAGGCTAAAATCATTACTAGCTTGAGATTTTAATAAAATTTTTAACGTATCATAAGTCCTGTAATCTTTTCCAGGCTGACTCTCTAATGGACTTATTTCATAATTAATTGTTCCTGGAATTGAAAGATTAATCATTGACTCAACTATATCAAAGTGCGTACTATAGGATTCTTTATAATAAGGATTCATATTAGGGATAAAGATAATTTTATCCATTTCAGTTTGACTTGAAATCTCTTTAATTAGTGAGAGATGCCCCAAATGAAAGGGGTTAAAGCAACCACCGAAAACTCCTATTTTCATTATTTAAAAACCATCATTACAGAGTTCCCGATATTTTTTATACGTGAACTTTTCTTTTTTATTTTATATTCCTTATGTAATGATTCACTCACGTTTAATCCCGAATTACCCATTAGATTTGATGAATAATATAAAATAAGTTCGTTATACATATCCGATGATAAAAATGAAGAGAAAACTTTTCCTCCGCCTTCAACCAGAATCGATTGCAAATTGTTTAACATTAAATTTTTTAAAATTTTTTCTGGTTTTAGATTATTTAATTTTATAATAGTACAACCTAACTTAGTAAGTCTATTAAATTTCTGAATATTATTTTTTTTAGTAAAAATTATTGGGTTATTCCCAAGTCTAATTATCTGACTATTTAATGGTATTCTTAAATTTGAATCTAGAACTATGGGTCTCGGCTGTGTAAAATTTTCGCATCCATTTCCTCTAAAAGTAAGTTTTGGATTATCTTTAATAATCGTTTCAACTCCTACTAGAACTGAATCATGCATTTTTCGCAAATTATTAGAATGTTTTAATTGTTCACTATCTCCAATAGAGCCATTTTTTGTTTTCTTATTATAAATCATTCCATCTAAAGTCATGCAAATTTTTAATGTTACAAAAGGTCTATTTTTTCTAATTATATTTAATGCTCCTCTATTCAATTCATCATTAATATCCTGATAATCAACGAAAATTGTCTCAATGTTATTCTTTTCAAGTTTTTCTATTCCCTTACCTTTAACCTTAGGATTAAGATCTACTGAACCATAATATAGAGTTTTAATTCCTTTCTCTATCAATAAATCCGTACATGGGGGTGTTTTCTTGTGGGTATGGCAACAGGGCTCCAAACTGCTAATTAAAGTTGAGCCTTTTACATTAAACCCTCTTGATTCTGCATCAGCTATTGCATTCACTTCAGCATGTGGACCTCCATATTGACTATGAAAACCTTTACCAATAATTTTTCTAGATTTTAATATTATTGCTCCCACCATAGGATTAAGTCCGGTAAGGTTCTTACCTTTTTTTGCTAAATCAAATGCTTTTCTCATTAGATGTTTCTTATCCATTTTTTAATCCAATCCTAAAAGGGCTTTTGAAAAATCTTCAGGATCAAAAGGTTGCAAATCATTTATTCCCTCACCTATTCCAATTAATTTTATAGGTAAATCATAATCATATGACGCAGATATAGCAAAGCCAGCTTTTGATGTACTATCTAACTTAGTTATAACTACTCCTGAAAGGTTGATGCGTGACTTAAATTTATCTATTTGAGATAAAGCATTTTGACCAGAGGTTCCATCTAAAACAATCAAATTGTCTACCAAAGTAACATTATTTTGTTTTTCAATAACTTTTTCAATTTTTGATAGCTCATTCATTAAATCTTCATTATTACCCAGCCTACCCGCTGTATCTATTATTATTACATCGGACTGTATAGCTTTAGCTTTATCTATAGAAGAAAAAACCACACTTGCAGGATCTTTATTGTCACTATAAAAAAAATCTACCCCCACTCTTTTGGACCAGACTTCTAATTGGTCAATCGCTGCGGCACGAAAAGTATCTGCCGCTACAATCATAACTTTTTTCTCTTTTGATATTATATTAGCCAACTTACCAATTGTAGTTGTCTTGCCGCTTCCATTTACCCCACTAATCATGATAACAGCAATGTCCGGTGCATCTAAACTGATAGACAAATCATCTCTTGCAAGCATAGATTGAATTTCTTTTTGTAAAAAACTTAGATAAAACCCCTCTGTAACTTCTTGCTCAGACTCTATATTCTTGATGGTATTTCTAAAATTTGAAATAATTTTTTCTGAAGAACTATAACTCACATCTGATAATATTAAATTTTCCTGCAAATTTTCTAACACTTTTTCATCGACTTTAACCCTTACTTTAAATACCTCAGTTATTGAAGAAGTAAGGCTATCGCTAGTTTTTGATAGCTTTTCCTTAACATTTTTAAAAAAAGCTTTTGTTTTCTCAAACATATGATTTTATTCTGTCATCAAATAAAAAAATTATCAATTATATCAACTCAAATTTTTAATATAATACTTAATTGTTTATAATTATTCTTAACTTAATGAAAAACGATTTTGTACATCTCCATCTTCATTCTCAGTATTCATTGCTCGACGGAGCAATTAAATTCGATGAGCTTTTTGATGAGGTTGCTAGACAAGGAATGTCAGCTGTTGCATTGACTGACCATGGGAATCTTTTCGGTGCCTATGATTTTTATAAGTTAGGAAAAAAAAATAACATAAAACCTATAATAGGATGTGAAGTCTATATAACTAAGGATAGAACAAAAAAAACACCAGAGAATAATAAAACCCATCATCTCACTGTTCTTTGCATGAATATTAAGGGTTATGAAAATTTATGTTCTTTGGTATCTACAGGTCATCTGGAAGGGTTTTATAGAAAACCGAGAATAGACCGTGAGCTATTATTTGAAAAAAGTGAGGGGCTAATAGTACTAAGTGGATGCCTAAATTCCGAGGTTTGTCATAATATATTAAAAGGAAAAAAAGATGAGGCGCTAAGAATTGCAAGTGAATATAAGAATGCACTTGGTGATCGTTATTTTATTGAAATTCAAGGAACCCTATTAAAGGAACAAGTAAGAGTTAATTCAACGCTGAGGGAAATTGCAAGTAAATTAAAAATTCCTGTAGTTGCAACCAATGATTGCCATTATCTAACTAAGGATTGTTACCACTCACATGATGCATTACTTTGTATACAAACGAACTCTCTAGTTAAAGAAGAAAAAAGATTTAGATTTAGTGGTAATGAATTCTACCTAAAATCTAGGGATGAAATGTTAACCGCTGTAGATAACTATGAAGAATCACTAGAGAATACTCTTCAAATAGCTGAAAGGTGTAATCTAGAATTTAACCAAAATGATTATCGCCTTCCAAAAATTGATAATGGCAAAATTTTATCTAATGATAATTTTGAATCACTTATAGATGAGTCTCTAGATTGTAAAGCAAGAGATGGATTAATTCCAAGTTCAAATATTATGGAATATAAAAAAAGAATTAAGCATGAGCTCGATATTATAAGTAGTATGGGTTTTGAAGGTTACTTTCTTGTAGTATCAGATTTCATAAAATATGCTAAGTCATCAAATATCCCAGTTGGGCCTGGAAGAGGTAGTGCGGCGGGAAGTCTTATAGCTTATTTGTTAGATATAACAGAGGTCGATCCAATCAAACATGGGCTTATATTTGAAAGATTCCTTAATCCTGAAAGAATATCAATGCCAGACATAGATATTGATTTTTGCGGTGAAGGGAGAGATGAGGTAATTCAATATGTTACAAAAAAATATGGACAAGATAAGGTTGCTCAAATAGGAACTTTCGGTACCATGTCATCGAAAGCAGTTATTAAAGATGTGGGACGAGTACTTGGATTTAACTTTGGTGATGTAAATAAAATAACCAATCTAATTCCTTCTTTTAGGGGAAAAGTTTATAGCCTGGATGAATGTTATAAGAAAATTAAAGAATTCAAAACTCTAATAAACTCTTCTCCTCAATTTACTGAACTTTATAAATTAGGGCTTAAACTTGAAAATTCAGTTAGACATTCATCTACTCATGCAGCAGGAGTAGTAATATCAGATGAATCTCTAGATAAGATGATTCCTCTTTATAAAGGTTCACGCGGTGAAACTGTTACACAATATGATATGAATGCTGTAGAAGATTTGGGTTTTGTTAAATTTGACTTTTTGGGACTAAAAACCTTAACAGTGATAAAAAAAGCAAAAGAATTTATAGTTAATCAAGGAATTGAAATAGAGGAATTATTAAAAAAATCAAATTTAAATGATAAAAAAATCTTTTCATTACTTTCTTCCGGTCTTACTAGAGGTATCTTTCAAATTGAATCAAGTGGTATGAAAGACGTTCTGCAAAATCTAAAAGCAGATAAATTTGATGACCTTGTTGCTTTACTTGCACTTTATCGTCCTGGACCTTTGGATAGTGGCATGGTTGAAGATTATATACTTAGAAAAAATGGAAAAAGGAATGTTGACTATCCAATGCCAGAGCTAAAAGATATTTTGAAAGAAACTCATGGTCTTTTTGTATACCAAGAGCAAATAATGCAAACAGCATCAATACTTGCTAACTTTTCCCTAGGAGATGCAGATTTATTAAGACGTGCCATGGGAAAGAAAAAAGCTTCGGAAATGTTAGCTCAAAAACAAAAATTCATGGATGGAACTAAAAAAAATAAAATTCCGGAAAAAATTGCATTAGATATTTTTAATACTATGGAGAAATTTGCAGAGTACTCGTTTAATAAGAGTCATAGCACGGCTTATGCTTATATTACATTTCAAACAGCATTTTTAAAATCTTACTTCCCATGTGAATTCATGTCTGCCTTAATGTCATCAGAAATTAATTTATCTGAAAAGATAGTTTCTAATATTAGAGAATGTAAAGAAATGGGTATCAAAGTACTCCCCCCAGACATTAATGAAAGTGGGTCTGGATTTACGCCGCTTAAACAATCAATAAGATTTGGATTAAATGCAATAAAAAATATTGGAACAAATATTGTATCAAATATTATTAAAATAAGAAATGATAAAGGTGGTTTTACTAATCTATTTGAATTTTTATCTTTAATGGATTCTAGAAAAATGAATAAAAAATCTTTAGAAAGCTTAATAACCTCTGGTTCCTTAGATTGCTTTAATTATAATAGATCAACATTATTTGATAATTTAGATTTATTATTAAGCTATGTAGGACAAAAAAGTAAGGCAAATGATACAAACCAAGAAACCTTATTTTCACTAGAAGAAACCATAACTGAGCCAACATTAACGATTAAAGATGAATGGTCAGATTTTGAAATAAGTAAAAGAGAAATTCAAACATTGGGATACTCTATTAAATTAAAACCGTTGGATATTGTAAAAGATAAGTTGTCCAAAATTAAATTTCAGACTATAGATGATATTAAAAAATATACCAACAAGCAGATTGTTACGATAGCAGCATTTATAACTTCTATTGAGGTTAAAACGTCAAAAAGAAATTCAAGTAAATATGCACTTATAAATTTAGAAGATTCAACTAATATCATAGAGGCAATAATTTTCTCAGGAGAATTCGAGAAGCATGAATCAGCCTTACAGGTTGGTGCACCGATTCTTATAACAGGTTCAGTTGAACGCGAGGAAGAAAACTTTAAATTGATTATTAACTCTTATAATGATGTTGATTCCGTTAGACTTATATCTAATATTTCAATCCCAGTTTTGATTAAAATAGATAGAGATTTAAATAACAAAGATACTGAAAAACTTAAAAACATCTTTGACAAATTTCCTGGTAACAGTCCGGTTGAGATTTTTTATAAATATAATGGATTACAGGCAAATATATCGATAAATGGAATAACTGTTGATAATAGCATAGAATTCCAACAAGAAATTAAAGATGCCATCGGTTAGCTTTAATCCTTCTTTTTAATATCGTCAATTATTTCTTTGACTTTCTCTGGAATGCCTGTAGATACAAAAATTTCTTGATTAGAATTACCCGAGGTTGCATTCAACTTGCAGCCAACTAATATATCACCGATTCCCTGATATATTTCACGCCCATAGGTAACTTTAAGAGTCTCGCCTTTTCCTTTTCCAACTTTTATCGCCCCAGGTGTTATTAATTTTACTGATGGAATAGGTTCTAAATATTTCTCTAAAAAAGCGTCTAGGTTTTTAATTCTAGCATGTTTTTTCATAATCTTACCTTTTCTATACTTGTTTATCGCCATTTTATTGTACAGCCTACTGGAAAAGTATCTTGTGGATTAAAGCTAGTATTCTTTATAGAATCCTCTAAGTACGTTTTAACAACCTTGCTTTTATTAGACCAGTTATCATCAAACTTTCCCTTATAAATTAAAATTTTCTTACTAAATACAAAAAAATGAGGTGTATGTGATGCATCATATAATTTAGCAATTTTTTGATCTGAATCATGAAGATATGGAAAATTATAACCCCGTATATTACTTCTTTCTTTCATTTTTTCAAAACTATCTTCAGGGTACTTCTTATCATCATTAGAATTTATTCCTATAAACTGAACACTTTCTGCATATTCATTTTGAAGGTTCATTATTCTTTCCTCATAAGCATGAACATATGGACAATGGTTGCATGTAAAAAAAACCACAATCTTTTTTTCATTATTTATACTATCAACAGAGAAATAACTATCATCAACGCCAAATAAATTAAAATCTATAATCTTTTCTCCTAAATTCATTTAACTGTTCTCCAAATCGTATATAAAAACTTTTTTTCTAAATCCTGAGTCGAACTGTACCAAAACAACATCCTCAATTGAATCTTCATCATAAACAATATAACCACTTCCAAATCTATAGTGAAAAACCTTTTTTTCATTACCAAAATCGCTAGATTCCAAAGAATCTTCATCAAATCTTATAATATTCTCAGATTCTGCTATTTCCTCAACAAATCTAGATTTTGTAGAGGGCATTATTTGCCCAAAGACTTTTCTGAATAGTGCATATGAAAGATGGAGTTTTTTAATTGCTCTTGTTATAGCTACATAGCATAATCGCCTCTCCTCCTCCAGCTCCTTCTCATTATCGTGGGTTCTAGAGTGTGGAACAATTTGGTCCTCCAATCCTACAAAAAAAACACATGGGAACTCTAAGCCCTTAGCCAAATGAATCGTCATCAGTGTGATTAATTCGTCGGAAGAATTTAATCCATCAATAGTTGATGAAATTGATAGGGTATTAAGAAATTCTGAAATATTATTATTATCTGTATCTTCTTCCCAATCACTAATAACATTTATAAACTCTGAAATATTTTCGATTCTATCCTCATCCTTTAAATATTCTTGATATTTTGAATCCATCAAAAACTGCTCTGTGCATTCAGATATAAGTACATTATTGTTTAAGCTCAAAACAAAATTATCTATCGCATAAATAAATTTTCTTACCATTACTTCAGATTTTTTGCTAAAAACATTGGAATCTAATGATAATTTAAGCAAATCAATATAAGTCATATCTTCAGTCTTTATATCAATCATCTTTTGCAAGGTTTTTGCCCCTATTCCCCTAGAGGGCCTATTTATTATTCTGTTAAAAGCAATACTGTCATTCGGGTTGGCTATGAAACGCAAATAACAAATCATATCTTTGATTTCGGCCCTTTCATAAAAACTGATATTGCCAAAAATTTTATATTTAATCTTACTTTTTCTTAATTCATCTTCTAATACTCTAGACTGAGCATTAGTTCTGTAAAAAACTGCTATATCGTTCAGTCTAAAAATCTCCAAGCAATCTTTAATTTTCTTAGCAACATGTTTTGCTTCATCTATATCACTTCTATGGCTAGTAAGTTCAACTAGATCCCCCTTGGGATTACTTGTCCATAGATCTTTATCCATTCTTTTTTTATTATTAGCTATCAAACTATTTGCAATATCTAAAATTTGAGGAGTCGAACGATAATTTTGCTCTAGCTTATAAAGTTTAGTCTTTGGAAATAATGATTCAAAATTTAATATTGTATCTACCGATGCACCCCTCCAGCCATATATCAATTGATTATCGTCGCCTACAACAAATAAGTTTTTCTTTTCATTTAATAGCAGCTTTATTAATTTAAATTGTATTTCATTGGTATCCTGATATTCATCTATTAATACATATTTAAATGTTTTTCTTAAATAATCTCTAACCTTTTTATTTTTTGAAACCAATTGGTAACAGTTTAAAATTAAATCCCCAAAGTCCATAGAATTGTTTTCTTTCAATTTTCTTTGGTATGTTTCAATTATATTTTTACGGTTTTTATCCTCTATATTCCATTCATCATATGGTCTAGAGTTTTTAAGATTATCTATTATTGTCTTAATTAAGGCAGGTGGGTGCTGATTTATATCTAAGTCTAGATATTTAATTGTTTCTTTTAGCAATTTAGTTTGATCATTACTGTCATATATAGTGAAACCTTTTTTATAATCAGGGCTCAATTCTTGAACAAAAATTCGCAAAATCTTATAAGAAATAGAGTGAAAAGTCCCCATCCACGAAAATATGTCTTCTGTTCCTAACATATTGCTCAACCTTTCTTTAATTTCATCTGCTGCTTTATTTGTAAAAGTTAAAGCAAGAATTTGATCACTTCCTGCCATTTTGGACTTGACCAGATTGAGTATTCTAAGGGTTAAAATTCTAGTTTTACCTGAACCAGCTCCCGCTAAAACTAAGGCTGGGCCCTCAATATGCTTTGCAGCTTCAAGCTGATTGGAATTTAAGTTATATTTATCTAAAATGTTCAATTTTCTACTTCAATACCTAAATTGGTCTATAATCTTAATAATAATATCTTGACAAAGCAAGTAACATGCTTATCTTCTATATATCTAATAACTATACAATATATTAAGGAGGGGATTTTATATGAATATCAAACCTTTATATGACAGGGTTTTAGTTAAAATTAACAGTCCCGAAAATGTGACAAAGGGTGGAATAATAATCCCTGAAAATACGAATCAGGAAAAACCACAAGAAGGAACCGTCGCTGCAGTTGGCACCGGCAAACTTCTTGATGACGGTACCGTAATGCCGCTTGATGTTAAGAAGGGAGATGCTGTTCTGTTTAATAAATATGGGGGAATGGAACTTTCATTAGGCGACGGCGATTATGTTTTTTTAACACAAAATGAGATTTTAGGAATTATTGAATAACTTAGGAGGTTAAATTCAAAATGAGTGCAAAAGATATTTTATTTGGAAGAGAAGCCCAATCTCTAGTAAAAGAAGGGGTAGACAAGCTTGCAAACGCTGTAAAAGCAACACTTGGGCCAAGAGGTAGAAATGTTTTAATCGAAAAAACATTTGGTGCGCCTGTGGTTACAAAAGATGGTGTTACTGTTGCAAAGGAAATAGAGCTTGAAGATAAATTTGAGAACATGGGGGCGCAAATGGTGAAAGAAGTAGCTTCTAAAACTAATGATGTTGCTGGCGATGGTACAACAACTGCTACAGTTTTAGCTCAAGCAATATATCGTGAAGGTATAAAGCTTACTGCTGCTGGTCATGATCCTATGAAGCTCAAAAGAGGAATAGATAAAGCTGTTTTGGCTGTAATTGATGAGATAAGGAAGGGTTCAAAGCCCGTTAAGGGTAAAGACGAAATTTCTTCTGTTGCAACTATTTCTGCAAATAGTGAGGGAGAAATAGGACAAATTATTTCTGATGCTATGGAAAAAGTTGGTAAGGACGGCGTTATTACAGTTGAAGAAGGTAGGAGCCTTGAAACAGAGCTTAATATCGTCGAGGGTATGCAATTTGATAGAGGATATCTAAGTCCATATTTAGTTACGGAGCCTGAAAGAATGACTGTAGAGCTAGAAGAGCCTTATATTTTCATGTATGAGAAAAAGATAGCAAATATGAAAGATTTAGTTCCACTTCTAGAAGAAGTTGCAAAAACTTCCAAGCCAGTTTTAATACTTGCTGAAGATATTGAAGGAGAAGCATTAGCTACTTTGGTAGTCAATAAAATGCGAGGTACCCTTAAAGTTGCCGCTGTTAAAGCACCAGGATTTGGTGACAGAAGAAAAGACATGCTTGAAGATATAGCTGTGTTAACTGGTGGAACTGTTATAGTCGAAGAAGCAGGAATGACACTAGAAGCTGCTAATCTACAACACTGTGGCTCCGCTAAAAGAGTTGTTATAGATAAAGATAATACAACTATTGTTGGTGGATCTGGCAAAAAAGCTGAAATCAGTTCAAGAATTAATCAAATAAAAGCTCAGATTCAAGATGCATCTGGCGAATATGACAGAGAAAAGCTTCAGGAAAGATTAGCTAAACTTGCTGGTGGTGTATCTGTAATTCTAGTCGGTGCTGCAACGGAAGCTGAGATGAAAGAAAAGAAAGCTAGAGTAGAAGATGCACTTAACGCGACTCGTGCTGCTGTAGATGAAGGAATTGTTCCTGGTGGTGGAGTAGCTTTGGTAAGAGCAATTAAAGGTCTAGATAAATTTAGTACTGGTGATGATGAAGAAGACGCAGGTGTTAACATCATTAGAAGAGCACTTGAAGAGCCTATAAGAGAGATTGCTCAAAATGCTGGTGCTGATGGATCAATTGTCGTTGAGAAAATTAAAGAATCCAAAGGTTCATTTGGTTTCAATGCTGCTACTCTAGAATATTGTGATATGTTAGCAGAAGGAATCGTTGATCCTGCAAAAGTTACAAGGTCAGCAATTCAAAATGCTGGGAGTGTATCTGCATTGCTTCTTACTACAGAAGCATTAATTGTTGAAAAACCATCTACAGATGAAGGTCCTGCTGCCGGCGGTGGCGGAATGCCTGGTGGCCCTATGGGAATGGGTGGCATGCCCGGTATGATGTAAGAAATTAAAAAAGGGGCTTTAAGCCCCTTTTTTATTATCTCCAAAACTATCTAATATTTTAGAATGATATAAATATTCTTTATTAAAAACTTCCTGACAGAGATCAATAAGCTCATTAAAAACTTTCTTTGATTGTCGCTTGCTAAGAGACCTTAGATTCAAGCCTATATTATTCCAATTTTCAGCTATTTGTTCCATATCATCCACAAGGTTGAGTTTTTTTACTTTTTTTGATTCTTTTTCAGCAATTTGTAAAAAATCTTTGTAAATATATCTAAAGCCTGCTCCTTTTGATCCACGCTTAACTATAATTTGATAAGCAAATTTGAAAGTTTCAGAAGAATCTTTTAATCCTTTCCATCTTTCTAAATTATTTATCCATTCTAAAATAGTAAAGATTGAACTAATTCCTCTTTCTGATTTCTGGCCAGTTATATAATTATAGGAGTTGTAAAAAATAGATTTTTCAATTTTTTCTTTCAAATCTCTAAAAGGTGAAAAATTGGTTATCTTAAAATGATTAAAATATAAAGGGTAAGGCTGGGCTTTAGATGACCTTGCCATTCTCATATCAGTAAAAGAAATTTCCTGAATTTCTTTAAAATTTGTATCTGAAACATAAAATACTTTTCTTTTTTCATCTACACCAATACATACAATTACATGTCCTGGGAAATGTATGGGTGAATTATAATAATGTAAAAAATAAATATCTGTTTGTAGAAAAACTGGAAAACCATTTTTAATATCTTGAATTAATTTGTTTTCTGCAATATTAAAGTCCGATTCTTTAATCCATTCATATTTTAAATTGGAATTAGAAAAAAAATTTGGCTCCATATTGGGTGCCCTCAAATGAATAACTTCTGAAGGCTTTCCCTCTTTATTTTTTGTATAAAAAAAACCCATTCCAGACCCTAGGCCGAAACATAAGGCCTCCTCATAATTTACTCCATAATAATTAGCAACGTTTCTAATCGCTACTGATCCACAATGTACCCCAGTTAGGTTATGCCAATTTAAGATATACAAATTTTATCCGTAACTTTATTAATTTCATCCTGAACAAAATTTATAAGTTTATTTAAACTTTGTTTTGAATCAGCTTCAAACCTTATAGTTAAAGCAGGTTGTGTATTAGATGCCCTAACAAGAGCCCAACCATTCTTAGTCTCTATCCTGATTCCATCAACCGTTACCAAATTAACGGTAGAATCTGAAGTATCATGCATTGATTTAGAGAACTTCTTTATAAATTCAAACTTTTCTTCTTCAGGAAAATCTATTCTCATTTCAGGAGTAGAATGCATTTCTGGAATATTTTTTAACATTGAGCTGAATGAGCCTTGATGAAATGATAAAACTTCTGCTAACCTAAGGGCTGCATATAAGGCATCATCAAAACCATGGTGCTTATCAGCAAAAAAAATGTGTCCACTTAATTCACCAGCTAGTGGAGCAAGTTCTTCTTTAACTTTTCTTTTAATATTAGAGTGACCGGTTCTCCACATTATTGGCACCCCTCCATTTCTCGTAATATCTTCAAATAAATTTTTTGAACATTTAACTTCACCAATTATCTTTGCTCCTGGATTACTAGCCAAAACAGATCTAGCAAGCAAAAGTAAAACCATATCAGAGTAGATAAAATTTCCTTTTTCATCTACAACTCCGATTCTATCAGCATCTCCATCAAACGAAACACCAAAATCTAGATTTTTCTCTTTTACTAAAAACGAAAGATCTTTAAGGTTTTCCTCTACTGAAGGATCAGGATGGTGGTTAGGAAAAGTACCATCTGGCTCTGGAAATAATTCATATACTTCACATCCAGCTGAAGACATAATATCTTTAGCAAAAACTCCAATTGGAGTATTTGCGCAATCAACACCCACTTTTACTTTTTTATTTAAGGCAATTGATTTCAATATATCATTCTTATAATCATCTATTAAATTTAGCTGTTTAATAAATCCCTTTTTTTTATCATAAGAAAAAATTTTATTTTTAATGATTTTTTCAATGTCTTGGATTTGCTTAGCTGACAAAACGTTTTTCCCGATAGCTGCCTTAAAACCATTGTAATCTGATGGATTATGACTTGCAGTTATCATAATTCCTCCATCAACATCTAGTCCATATAGAGAAAAATATAGTACTGGAGTCGTTATCATACCAAGATCTATTATATTAATCCCTGTTTTAATCAGTGATGAAGACAGAGTATTAAAAATCCTATCTGAGCTTATTCGACAATCTCTACCAAGAGATATTGTCTTAACACCTTTCTCTTTAAACATTGTGCCCATTGCTAGCCCGATATCTGAAACAACTTCCTCTTTTAAGTCCAAATCGGCTATACCTCTTATGTCATATTCTCTAAAAATCGAACTATTCAAGTTAATCTCCTTAAAATTCTATATCATTAATTATAATCAAAATATACTAAATAATCTTTGACAAAAGTTAGCAGTAATAATATATTGAATTTACATGATTTCATTAACTTTAGAAAATTTTAAAGCTCTCAGCAAGAAGGGGAACTTGATACCAATATTTAAAGAGATTAGCTTGGACTATGATAATCCTCTATCAATTTTAAAAAAGATTTCATCTAAGAAATACTGTTTTCTATTAGAAAGTTCTGACGGGCCAGAAAAATGGTCTCAATATAGCTTTTTAGGATTTGATCCAAATTTAATAATCTCATCCGAAAAGAATAAAATCACTATTAAGTCAACAAATAATAAAACAACAAAATTAAATGGGGATATATTTGTAAAATTGAAAGAAATAATGGGTGATTTTAAGCCTGTTATCGTAGATAATCTTCCAAGGTTTTATGGTGGACTTGTTGGTTTTTTTTCTTACGAAATAATCAATCAAATTGAGAATATATTCAAAAACTCGGGAGCAACTGGAGATTTTCCTGATTCCCTTTTTATGCTTACAGATTCTGTAATTATTTTTGATAATATAAATAAAACTGCAAAAATCGTGATTAACGCTCATATAAAGGATTCAAATAAAATCGATAAATACTATAAAAATGCATTGTCACAAATCAACAAAATTGAAAAATTATTAAAATTTTCAAATAATAATTTATACAAAAAAGATAATAAATTTAAGAAAACGACTAGCCCGATTAAATCTAACTTTACAAAATCGAATTTTATGAATGCGGTAAAAAAAATTAAGAGTTATGTTAAGAAAGGAGATGTGATTCAAACTGTGGTTTCTCAAAGATGGGAAACTAAATATGAAGATGATCCTATAAACTTATATAGATCCTTGAGAAAACTTAATCCTTCTCCTTATATGTTTTATCTTAAAATGGAAAAATCTTTAATTGTTGGAGCATCACCGGAAGTGCTAGTTAGACTTGAAAATAATAAAGTAGAATCTCGTCCAATAGCTGGAACAAGGCCCAGAGGTATAGATACTGAAGAGGATTTAAAAATGGAGAAAGACTTATTGTCAGACCCTAAAGAATTAGCAGAACATGTAATGCTGGTAGATCTTGCTAGAAACGATATAAGCAGAGTGTGCAAAAATAGCACTGTAAATGTTACAGAAATGATGGGTATTGAGAGATACTCGCATGTAATGCACATTGTTTCACATGTAGAGGGGCTCATAGATAAAAAGAAAGATGCTTTTGACTTGCTTAAATCTACTTTTCCAGCAGGAACATTATCTGGGGCACCAAAAATAAGAGCGATGCAAATTATAAATGAGCTCGAGCCAAATCAAAGAGGTCCCTATGGAGGTTCCGTAGGATATTTTGGTTTTTCCGGTAATATGGATATGAGTATAGTTATAAGGTCATTTTATATTAAAAACAAAACATTATATTTTCAAGCAGGTGCCGGAATTGTTGCAGATTCAATACCAAAAAATGAATATGACGAGACAAAAAATAAATCTAAAGCTATGTTGAATGCTATAAGAAAGAGCTTGAACAATGAGTAGCATGATGAAGAAAGTATTAATGATTGATAATTATGATTCCTTTACTTATAACTTAGTCCATTATATTGAGGAAATAGGGTCCAAGGTTACAATCAAAAGAAATGATACAATTAATATAAAAGAGATTATAAAAATAAATCCCGAAATAATTTTTATCTCACCTGGTCCTTGTACTCCTAAAGAGGCTGGGATATCGGTGGAATTAATTAAAAGTCTATCGGGTCAAATTCCAATTTTTGGAGTATGCTTAGGTCATCAATCTATAGGTTATGCTTATGGGGCAAAGATAATAAATGCAAAAAAACTTTTACATGGAAAAACCTCTGATATCTATCATAATAACGATGGTATATATAAAGGTTTACCAAACCCATTTAAAGCAACAAGGTATCATTCATTAATTGTAGATAAAAAAACATTGCCTAAAAGTTTTTCGATCACATCAAAAACAAAAGATGGGACAATAATGGGAATTAAACATAAAACATTAGATATCGAAGGAGTTCAATTTCATCCTGAGTCTATCTTGACAACATTTGGTAAAAAATTAATCAAGAATATTTTGAAAAAATAGAATGAACAACAAAGATGTAAATTACTTTCTGAATTTAGCATTGATACAAGCAAAAAAAGCTCAAGATCTAAATGAAGTACCCATTGGGGCTGTAGTAGTAAATAATGATAAATCAATTATAACTAAAGGTTTTAATCAAACTGAAAGTACCAGCAATCCAATGGCACATGCGGAAATGATTGCTATAGAGAAAGCTGCAAAAGAGAATAAAGACTGGAGACTCAATGATTTTACTCTATTTACTACTTTGGAGCCTTGCCCTATGTGCTTAGCTGCAGCAAAAGAGGCCAGAATTAATAGGATATATTTTGGTTGTGAAAATGATAATCGAGGTCATAAATTGAATCAATGTATGACAACTAATCTAGGAGATTTAAAGTCACAAGAAATTTTAAAAAATTTTTTTAAAAAATTAAGATAAATTTTTGTCAATAACCTTAGGTAAGATGGTTATCTTCTTTAGCATCCCAACCTCTTTAGTTTTATATGTGACTTCTGAGTTTTTTTCTATTTCTAAGTAACAAATTCTTCTTTCATATGAGTTCATAGGGTTTAAGCTTAAAGGTCTGTTAATAGAAATAACTTTATCAATCAAGGTAACAACTCTATCGATTAATTCTTTATCTTTTTTCTCTCTAAAGGAATTTATATCAATTGAAACAAAAATACTTTCTGAATTTTCCTTACTTGCAACTCTACTTAGAAGAAATTCAATGTTTTTAATCATCTCACCTTTTTTTCCAATCAAAAAACCTAAATTAGAATCACTCTTCAATTTTAATAGTACATTTCTGTCATTCGTTTCAACTTCAATACTCGAATCATCAACAAAATGGTTTATTATTTGGTTAAATATTTCCTCTAATTTCTCAAGTTTTATTGGTTCTACATTTGCCGATGCTGCTTCAGTAGAGGGTGCCTTATTTGCATCTTGATTTAGAATTTTTATTACTGCATTTCGTCCACCTATTCCTAAAAGGCCAGTTGTGCCTTCACTAATGACCTCAAAATTAAGATCTTCTCTGTTAATACCTAAATCTTTACATGCTTCTATTGTGGCATCAGTAACAGTTTTTCCTTCATATTCTTTTTGAATCGACATTTTATGCTCCTTGCATTTTTTCAAATTTTTTATTTATATATAGCTGTTGAAATATAGAAATAATATTGCTTACAGTCCAGTATAAAATTAATCCCGATGGTAACCCCCAAAACATAACTGTAAACATGATAGGCATGTACTGAAATATTTTTGTTTGAAACTCATCTGCCCCGGGATTAGGAGGAGTTAATTTTTGGGTCAAAAACCAAGATATTCCCATAACCAGTGGAAGAATTCTAAATGGAATACCCGTACCAGGAATATCAAACAACATTTCAGCTGAAGATAAGTCGGAAATCCATAAAAATTCTGAGTGCCTTAAGTCTAAAGAGTAAAGTAATACATTGTATAAGGCCACAAATACGGGTATTTGAACTAACATTGGAAGGCATCCGCTTAAGCTTGATAATGGGTTTACCCCTTCTTTAGAATATAATTTCATGATTTCACTATTTTGAGTTGTTTTATCATCTTTATATTGTTCCTTTATCGCATCTAGTTTTGGCTTCATGAGAGCCATTTTAGACTGCATCTTCTTCATTGACATCATACTTTTTATAGTCAAAGGTAAAAATATTATTCTAATAAGAAGGGTAATCAATATTATTGCAAAGCCGTAGTTATCAACAAATTTATAAGATATTTTTAATAACTTCTCCAAAGGAACAGCAAGCCAACCAAACCATCCTAAGTCATGAGCTGCAGCAAAATTATTACCAAATTTTGCTAATATATCTGGATCTTTGGGACCTAAAAAAACAGTAGAAGAAGTTGTATAGCTTGCGCCTGGCATAAGATTAATAGTTTTATAGCTTAATAAAGAACGAACAGAATTTGATGAAAATTTATTGAACTTAAGTGTTTTCTCACCCAGATTTCCAATTATAGTAGAAGTTAAAAAATACTTTTTGGACAAACCGTGCCAGTCAAAGTCTCCTATTATCTTTTCAGTCTCTGATGGCATATAATCAACGACTTCCATTTCATTATCTAAGTAATATCCTATAACGCTATGTTCGCCTGCATCAACTTGTCCAATTGATTCCTCAAAAATTCTAAAAACTAAATTCTTGCTTGATTTATTTGTAACGATAATTTGTTGTTCGACTCCATAAGAATTAGAATCGAATAAAAAGGATTTTTGAATTGTAACTTGGCCAAACTTTGATATTAAATCTAATTTTCCTGGACCTGATATAAGGTTAAAGTTAGAGTTATTATAGTTAAAATTTATTTTCTTTGGAATATTTATATCTTTTGCCTTAATAATTGTATTAGATATATACTCACCTTTTTCCATTATTTTGGTAGGTTCGCCCCCCAGCGGCTTATCAGAATATTTTTTAAGCCGTACATCAAATATATGGCCTCCTAGTTTAGATATTCTTCCATCAAACAAAGGTGTTGAAAAGTTAACCCCCTCGTTTACAAATTCCTCTGGAACATCAGCTAGCTCATCGCTAACAACATATGAATTTTCAGAAACCTGAAATTCACTTTTCTCATTTGAAGGAGAAGTGGAGACAGGTCTTTCTTCTATCGTATCCTGTGCAATAAAAAAATTAGAGCCAAAAATTATAACCATAGAAGCTAATAAAAAGATTAAGTAATTTTTCTTCATTATTTATTACCTCTTGGCACTTTATCTGTTCGAGATTCAAAAAAGGGATTACATTTTAGAATTCTAACAAAAGCTAATATAAAGCCTTTATAGGGACCATGAACTTTAATTGCCTCTAAAGCATATTCAGAACATGATGGTGTGAATCTGCAAGATGGTGGCAATATGCGTGATAATGTCGCTCGATAAATTTTAATTAGCGTTATCAACAAAAACTGAATCAATCTTTTCATTAAACATATACTTTCTTACTTTTGAAAGCTCTTTTCTTATCCTATTGAAGTCTAAATCTAAAATCTTTTTATTAACTATAAAAACTAAGTCTTTATATTCTAACAATTCAAAATCTAGTCTAAAAATTTCTTTTAATGTTCTTCTATATTTATTCCTCACAACTGCAAGGTTGCTTACTTTTTTAGATATTATAACACCAAGATTACATTTTCTAGTGCTTTTGTTTATAACAAAAACATTTGCACCCTCAATTTTGTACTTTACGCCACCATTTATAGCGTCGTTAAAGTTTATTTTTATTTTCTTTTTTCTAGAGGAATCAACCCTCATTTAGAGTATCTCGAAACAGTCAAGCTAGCTCTTCCTTTTGATCTTCTCAAAGCTAGGACTTTTTTGCCTGCTTTTGTTTCATTCCTGGATCTAAAGCCATGAGTTCTAACTCTTTTTAGTTCACTAGGTTGATATGTTCTTTTCATAAGACCTTTAATGTAACATTACAACAACAAAAATCAATGCTCTTATTGAATATTTGGCTCTTCGGAGGGGGTTTGTTGAACAGAAGATTCTTCGACCCCGCATTTACTTGAAATCTCATCCCATTTTTGCTTATAAATTCTCAAATTTGAGCTAGCTTGCTCATAATTTCCGTCACATATCAGCTCAGAAATTGACCATAAATCTTGCACAGAGTTTTCATTTTTAAGAGTAAACTCATGAATAACGGATGTTAATTCAGCATAATTTAAAACAATCATGCTATCATCAGCAAATTTTGAAATCCATAATAAAATTTCAGAAAGACCAAATTGTAATTCCTTAAGAAAAAAATCTAAGTCTTTTGGAATTTCCCCCGAATTTAAAGAAGAAAAACTATCTATAATATCTGTTATCCTTTTTTTTGAGCTAGCAGAATCAGTATTATAATATATACCATCAGGTTGAATTGCGCCGTCCCCTGCATGAGAATAAAAAAACTTTTTCTCAGCATTTTCAAAAAGGAAGAACCATTGAGGGGGAATTAAATTTTCTGATTCTTGGATATACTTGTCTGAATCTACTCCCAATGGTGTTAAATAATATTCACCGCTTTCATGCTTTGTAAATAAACAATCTTTAATTTGCTCAGGTTCAATTTCTAGGTATTTTGAAAGAGAGTCTCTATATTCTTCATATTCTCTGCCATAAAAAACATTTTGGGAAGCATTAGGACCGTCCCAATAAAGCTCGTGAAATTTGATATATTTCTCCCAATAACTATTATCCTCTTCAATGCTATTTAAATTTTGATAAACTAGTAATGCAGCCTTTTTTGACATATCTACAATTTAACTGAGGCAGAGCAATTGTCTAGACTTGCAAGTTTAGAATAAATTGATAAAAACTTAGGACATATCAGGAACAGGGCCATCAGGAATGGGGTCGTCAGGACTAAAAAGCATCTCATCCATAGTCCCACCAGGAGTTAGCATTGGATAAACCATCTCGGTATGGTCAACAACAACTTCCATTAGTACGACTCCTTTAGTTGAAAACCCTTCTTTTATCGAAGACTCCAAATGTTTTGGAGATTCAATTTTAAATGACTTTGCACCATAAGATTGGGCAATCTTTACATAATCTGGATTCAAATCAAATTTACAACAAGAATAATTTTTATTAAAAAATAATGTTTGCCATTGTCTCACCATTCCATGGTGACCATTATTTATTAGAATTATTTTTAAATCAAGATTGTTTTCTACTGCTGTTGAAAATTCTTGCATATTCATTTGAAAGCTGCCATCTCCACAAATTGCCAAAACCATGTCGTTGGGTCTGCCAAGCTTTGCGCCAATAGCTGCAGGAAAGCCAAAGCCCATTGTACCCAGGCCTCCAGAAGTAATTTGATTTCTAGGATTTTCAAATTGATAATATTGTGCTACCCACATTTGATGTTGCCCAACATCAGTTACAACGACAGCCTTACCCTTAGTAATCTTAGAAATTGTATCAATAGCAAAACTAGTTTTAATATGTTTTCCATTTTGGCTAGCTACAGTTGGGTGATGCAATTCCCATTCTTTTATCTGATTAAACCAATCTTTCCTAGTCTTTGAATCTGGTTTAAATTCCAAAGGAATTGATTCATCTAACTGTGTTATAACAGATTTCGCATCTCCAACTATAGGGCAATGAACTTTTATATTTTTATTTAGAGTAGAGGGGTCAATATCTATATGAATTACTTTTGCATCAGGTGCGAATTTCTCAAAAACTCCACCTGTTGACCTATCATCAAATCTAGCTCCAATACAAATGACTAAATCACTGTGATGAACAGCCATATTAGCGAAATAGGAACCATGCATTCCAATCCAGCTAACTCTCATTGGATCATCTGGCGGATATCCACCAAGACCCATCAGAGTAAGGGTAACAGGAATCTTCAATCTGTTTGCGAATTTTTGTAAAACTTTCGTTGCTTCAGATATTACTATTCCACCACCGCCAAATACAATAGGTCTTTTGGCATTCATAATTAACTTAACTGCCTTATTAACATCCTTTTTTGGGGCAAGCTTTGGAACCTTATATCCACTAATTCTTTCTATTGAAGGAAATTTAAAATTATCTTTGTCCTGAAGTACTTCGCGAGAAATATCCACTAAAATTGTTCCAGGTCTTCCGGTAATCGATAAATGTAAAGCTTCGCGTATTATTCTTGGGAGTTCTGAAATTTTTGTAACTAGAAAATTGTGCTTTGTACATGATCTAGATATGCCTATATGGTCTATTTGTTCAAATATATTGGTTAATTCTTTATCTTCAGTGAAATGACATACAAAGACTACAAGAGGAGCAGAGTCCATATTTGCAGTTTGAAGACCTGTTATAGTATTAGTGGCACTTGTATCTGAATCGCAAACAACTACACCGGGTCTCCCTGTAGCCCTTGCATAACCGTCAGCCATATGGCTAGCCCCTTGTTCAGTTCCAGATATTATTCTCTCTAAATACTTGGATTTACTGAATTTTTTCTTAAATAAGTTCTCAGCTTGGGGTCCAAAGCTATTTGGAGGAGAAAATAGATATTCAACCTTTTCCTTTTCTAATGTTTTAAAGAAAATTTCTAAACCATTCATCAATAAACATTATAAGTAAATTAACAGAAAAATCATATTTTTATTTGCAAAAAAAATAAATGTTGGTACATTTAACCATAACTACCTGTCGCTAAATCTTTTTTATAGGAGGCACAATTATGCCAAGTCACTTAAACGTTGACACAAAGTATTGGACTCTCACTGATGAGATTCCTGCACCGCCTGTAGAGAGGGATATTAAATCATGGATTATCGGAAACCCTTCCGATCCTCTATGGGATATCGATGTCCTTCCTTTAACGTACTCTGATTCAAGATGGTCGGCTTTCATTTTACAAAGTCCGATGGAATGTCTACAAAGACTATGTCCAAACCCACCTTTATCAGTATATGAAGGCGATAACGGTGACTTAGTAGAATATTGGTATGTACAACATAACAATACAATGCTAGGTCCATATTTAGAAATGGGTGTAACTGTTTCAGCTACACACACAGACGCTAAAGGTAATACATGGAAAGGTGGATATTATCCATACATGTATTTAACTCAAGACTCAGCTGTTGATGTTGGTCGTGTTTTAGGATTCCCTAAAAAAATGGCTTACATCAGAGCAACTGAGCATGGCGGCGAAAAAGGAGACGATTTCTACGCATTTTCAATGTCAAGAAATGGTTATTTAATGCACGCATCACAAGGTAAATATGATGATGCAGCAGTAACTCCTCCTTCATTCTACGGTCAAACAGACTGGGGTAGAATGAATATGAAAGTTGTCACACGTCCTGATGTTGCAAGTTCAGAATGGCAGTTAACATATCTTCCATCTAAACTTCCACCTGCATTTAATGTAGAAGGACACAGGTTCCAAGTTAAAAGTGAACTTACTAGAACAGCTTCTGGTGAATCAATTGACTGGTTCCAACAAGCTACACCATTTGATAACATGGGTGCAGAGTTAAAAATAACTGAGGTTAAAGGTTTAATCTCATTTACATTTGACTTAGTTATCCCTCCAGCTGAGGTTGTATGGTCAGAAACATACGAAAGACCTGCAAGCTATAGAGGATATGCAACACCATATCAGTATGGTTTAAGACAACAGTTCCCAATTCACCAAGGTGCATAGGAACTAAATTAAATTAAAAAATTTTTTCGGAGGAAAATAATCATGGGAAAACAAGCAAACGAATATAGCTATCCATGGCTCGAAGAAGGGGAAGTTCCACCATTACCACTTGATAGAGATAGAATTCATATTATCTCTCAGGGTGTAGCTGATCCGGTATTCGACTATGATATAGTCCCACTTACATACACAGAAAGCCGTTGGATGGCTTTTGTTGTTGAAGCTGATGAAGCTGCTTTAAAAGCAATTCACCCAGAGCCACTAGATCTTCACGACAACATCCTTGAATTCTGGTATGTAATTCACAGAAACACTATGTTAGGACCATACATGGAGTTTGGTGTTACATCATCAGCTACAGTTAAAGGTTCTGACGGTCAACTTTGGAAAGGTGGATACTATCCAATAATGTATCTATCTAACGACTCACCAATTTTCGCTGGTAGAGAGCCTTTCGGATTTCCAAAGAAAGCTGCATACATTGCTGCTTTTGAGCATGGAACAAACGACAACTACTTCAACATGCTAATGGAAAGAAGAGGA
>Ga0114933_10000357_pt1 | contig 55843 bp, 46 predicted proteins | sample 4SBtaG_FD_89691 | JGI IMG/M metagenome (GOLD analysis project Ga0114933, IMG submission 89691) | Deep subsurface microbial communities from Kolumbo volcano to uncover new lineages of life (NeLLi) - 4SBTROV12_W25 metaG | ecosystem: Environmental > Aquatic > Marine > Volcanic | place: Kolumbo...
CAGGCGACAGGCGACAGGCGACAGGCGACAGGCGACAGGCGACAGGCGACAGGCGACAGGCGACAGGCGACAGGGCGACAGGGCGACGGCGACAGGCGCCACCCGTCCCGCCCCGGCACCCCTGTGTCCCGTTCTTCCCGTCGCCTGTGCCCCTTCCTTGCCTGTGCCCCTTCCTTGCCTGTGCCCCTTCTTCCCTTCTTCCCTTCTTCCCTTCTTCCCTTCTTCCCTACTTCATCTGGTTCGCGACGCGCTTGAGCTCGCGCATCGAGGTGATCTCCAGGAGCTTGCCCTTCACGGCGAAGTCGGCGAAGCGCTGGCCCTTGCGGAAGACCTCGCCGTACTCGTACATCTTCCCCCACATCTGGTCGTACTTCCGCTGGTTGAAGCGCCGCACGAAGCGGTCGCTCGACAGCCACTGCACGATCTCCTTCGGGAAGTTGTTGAAGAGGCAGAGGAAGAACAGGAAGTTCAGGTAGCTGCCCTTCGGGACGTGGAAGCTGGCCCGGTAGACCTGGTTGTACTCGTCGGTCACGAAGCCGTCTTCCATCGCCTTGTGGAAGAACTCGGTGCCCGGGTATGCGATGAGGCTGGATGGCAGCAGGTTGTAGGGCGGGGGCAGCGTACAGACGAGCCGCAGGCCCTTCATCACGTCCTCGGTCGACTCCCAGGGGTTGTCCAGGATGATGTGGTAGTCGGGGACCTGGATGTAGTCCTTGTACTTGCTGATGATGTTGACGGCCTTGAGCAGCTGCTCGTTCGTCATCCCGCGCTTGTACATGCGCATCGTTTCGCTCGAGCCGGTCTGGATGCCGAGCTCGGTGAAGCAGAGGCCCGCGTCGATGAGCGCGGCGTACTTGGCCTCGTTGATCGTCGTCGGACTGCACTGGGCCCGGAAGGGCATGCCGATCTCGACCTTCCACATCTCGGCGAACTTCTGGATCTCCTCGGTCGAGGTCGAGAAGAACACGTCGTCCTGGAAGTGGATGATGCCGACCTCGGGGAGGCGGCGCATGACCTGCTTGATCTCGCCGATCATGTGCTCGACCGAGCGGCGGCGCAGGTACTTCTGGCCCTTGTAGAGGTCGTGGTTGAAGGCCACGCCGCAGTAGCTGCACTTGTGGGGGCAGCCGCGGGTGATCATCGTCTTGTAGGCGATGCGCAGGTCCCCGTTCCGGTCGGGGTAGGTCGGCACGATGTGCTTGAAGGTGTCCCACTCGACCTTGATCATCTTGTCGAAGGTGGCCGGGTCCCAGGTCCAGTCGTCCTCGAGGGAGAAGTCCTGGTAGGGCAGCGTGTCGAGGTCCTGGACCAGCGGTCGGTGGGGGTTGCCCACGACCTTGCCGTTGGGCTTGCGGAACCAGAAGTTGCGGACGTCGTAGTAGTCCTCGCCGGCCTCGAGGCGCTCCACCAGCTCGAGGAGCGCGTTCTCGCCCTCGCCAACGCAGACGGCGTCCACGAACTCCAGCGCCTGCTGGGGCATGGTCGTCGGGTGGAAGCCGCCCCAGACGATGAACTTGTCGGGCATCGCCTTCTGGATGGCGCGCGTGGCCTGGACGGCGACGTCGAACATCGCCGTCAGGAAGGACACGCCGACCACGTCGTAGTCCTCGACCAGCCCGACGAGGTCCTCGGCCAGGGTCTGGGACATCTGCTTGATGTGTCCAGGCTCAAAGCGGTTGCTGTAGTTGTCCGCCGGCAGGAAGATGAGCCGGACGTCGTGTCCGTGCTGCTTCAAGAAGGCAGCCAGCGTGCGCGTGCAGGGGCTGTAGTGGTCGATCGGCGTGGGGTTGATCAGCGCGATCTTCACGGGCTCTCCAGAGCGTGCGAGAACGCCCAATCTACTGCAGCCCGCCCGGGTCAGCCAGGATTGCCTGTGACCGGGTCGAGGTCGACGCCCTCGGCCTTGCCCTCGACCACGGCGTCGCCTTCCACCCGCCAGTGCTGCTCGTCCACCGAAAGGCCGACGAGGCGAGGGGGACCTCCTCCGACTCGGAGCGTCACGCGGACACACCGTTCAGCGGCTGCGCCCTCCGCTTCCGCGTCACCCACGACCACCAGAACCCCCTCGACGACCCGGACCGTGTACCGGTCGAAGGCCAAGGAACCGCCTCGTAGATCGGGCGCCGTGACCGGCCGCTGGGCGAGGTCGGCGAGCGCCGCGCGGGTGCCCTCGTCGATGGTCGGCGGCAGGCCGCGCTTTCGGCGCAAGCGACCGAGCAGCTCCCGACCGCCCTTCAGCCCGAGGACATCGGCGACGACGAAGTAGAAGAGGGCCCCGCCCGCCGCGATGGCGACGGAGGTGAGGGGGCCGGCATAGGGCGCCACGAGGAAGACCGCGGCGCCCAGGACGCTCGTGGCGAGAAAGACGCGGACGTGGGGCCCGAGCATGCCTCGCAGGACACCGGGGACCCGCCGCTCGATCAGGGCGAGCAGGAAGAGGACCTCGATCGTCGCCAGGATGGCGTGGGACAACGGCAGCGCTTGCAGGCCGACGTGGCCCATCAGCCAGACGGCCAGGGGCCACTTCGCCGCGACCAGCCCAAGGCCGACGAACATCGGCGTCCAGGGGTCCTTCAGCGTGTAGAAGACCGGCACCAGGATGCGCTGGCCGCCGATTCCGAAGAGCCCGAGGGCGTACATCTGGAGCAGGACCGCGGTGGCCGCCGAGTCCTCGGCCGAGAACTCGCCGCGCTCGTAGAAGAGCGCCGTCAGCGGCTCGGCCAGCAGGAAGATGCCGACCGCGGCGGGGGCGATGAGGAAGACGTTGTCGTTCATCGCCTTGGCGAGGGTGCTGCGGAAGCCGGCCCAGTCCTCCTGCGCGGCGTGGACGGATAGGCCCGCCAGGCCCGCGACCGCCACCGCACCACTGACGATCGAAAACGGCAGGTGCGCGATGCGGAAGGCGTAGAGCAGCCAGCTGACGGCGCCGTCGCCCTCGCCGCTGGCGAGCTGCAGCTCGATGAGCAGGTGGAGCTGGGTGACGGCGATGGCCAGGACCGCCGGGACGACGAAGACGAGCAGGCGCTTCAGCTCCGGGTGCCGACCCAGGCTCAGGCGGAAGCGGAAGCCGGTGCGGCGGAGCAGGGGGAGCTGGGCCGCCGCCTGGCAGAAGCCACCCAAGACCGCGCCCACGGCGACCAGCACGATGGGCTCGTGGCCGGTGGCGTCTGCGAAGGCGCCGCTGCCGAGGCAGCTCGCGATGATCGCGAGGTTGAAGAAGAGCGGCGCGATCGCGGGCAGGAAGAAGCGCCCCCGCACGTTCAGGACGCCCATGAACACCGATGCAGCCGAGACCGTCAGCACGAAGGGGCTGAGGATGCGCGTCAGCTTCGCGGTGAGCTCGACCTTGCCGCTCTCCTCGGCGAAGCCTCCCGCGATCAGGTGGACCAGGGGCTCGGCGAGCAGGAAGGTGCCCAGGCAGGCGACGCCGACGACCACCAGAAGCACGCCCAGGAAGGCGTTCGCCAGCGCGACGGCGCTCTTCGGGCCGTCCTTCTCCTCGACGTCGGCGAAGAGCGGCACGAAGGCGTTCGACAGGGCCCCCTCGGCGAAGAGCTCGCGGAAGAGGTTTCCGATGCGGAAGGCGGCGTTGAACGCATCCGCGGCGGGACCTGCGCTCGCGCCGAAGACCGCCGCGAAGGTGATCTCCCTGGCGAGCCCGGTGAAGCGCGCCAGCACGTTGGCCGCGCCGACGACCAGGCTGTTCTTTCTGAGGTCCTTGGCGCCCACGGCGGCAGCCTATTGCGATCGACCTGCCCTCGACGCTTCGACCTCGCCTTGCAGCCATTGCTCGGTGCGGACCGGCGGGCAGGCCTCGACCTCGGACCGCGAGGGTCCGGTGAGCTCGATGACGGCGTCGCTGCCGGCGACGACATCGAAGTCCACGGGAGGCCCGTCGATCGGACCGCAGTCGCTGCTGACCCGTAGCCAGGCTCGGCACGGACCGGTCGTGGCAAAGACGAAGAAGTCCTCCGGGAGCGGGTGAGGACTGCCGGAGAAGCAGTCGCCTTGGATGCTGTGGAGCACGTCTTCCCCTGCCGGGCGTCGCGCCGTGACGTGGACCCCTGATTCGGTCTGCGCGCTGCGAACGGCTCCGCATTCGGCAGCGCCGGCGCCCGTGGGTACGATTCGGACATCGACGGACCCGGTTCCCGGCATTCGGATCGTCGCCGCGGCGGTCCCAGGCGCCACCGGGAATCTGACATGCCCCCCTCTGACACGCGGTCTCGCCATCATGTCGCCCACGAAGCGTTCGCCAGAGGTGACGGTCACCTGCCCTTCGGGCAGCAGTTCCCCAAGGTCGCACGACACCGTCCAGGTCCCCAGGATGCGCTCCAGGTGTGCCGTCACTTCGGCGGTGTCGGCCTCGCCATGCAACCCCTCACGGATGTGACCATCGTTGGCTGGTCCTGTCGCTGGAGGTGGCTCGGCCTCCCGCGCCTGTTCAGCGGGAGATGCCGAGTCGCCTCCACCGGTGGTTCGCCGTGAGCAGTGCGCACCAGCCCAAGCCAGGAAGATGACGCAGGAGGTCGCGGCGAGCGCGCGACCTAGGATCGCAGCGTGTTGCAGTTTGCGTCGTCGCACGACTCGTCCGGCTCATTCTCTTGACACACCGCGCGGTCGTCGCAGTGGATCAGGCACGCGTCGTGGGCCTCACGCCACTGGCAGCAGTTTTCGCGACGGGTGCGTTCCCAAAAGCTACGGAGTTCATCGGTGCAGGCTTCAGGCTTGAGCGTGCAGTAGGCAGCGAGGTTCTCGGCCGCCTCGTCCACTCGGGCATGAAGCGCGAGGTCCTCGACTGCGGAGGCGCAGTCGCTGGGAGGGTCTTCTCCACCGCGGTGTGGGGAGTCCACCGTTGGCGTAAGCGAGGTGCCAACGGCGGCAGAGGAAGTGACACCGAGTGTCTCCGCAGCGCGCGTGGAGCCCGACGTCGCGCTCCGGGCATCCAGGGCTCGTAGCGCGTTGAACGAGCCGGCAAGGGGCCTCACGACTTAAGCTCCCAGTCGACGACGAGTTGAACGGTGGCTCCCTCGACGTTGGTCCCGGTCGTCTGCCGGATCTTCACTCCGAGCCGCAGGCCACGGAACAGCTCAGGCGCAGCGGTCCACCAGTCGGTCGTTGTCGTGGTGTCATCCGAGATCCAGGTGGCGGACGAACCCCCGACAAGGAGCTGCGTCGTCGTCTCAGTCCAAGTGCAACCATCCTGGGTAGTTTCGATGAAGGGCCAGATCTCCGCTTGGTCGCTGAGGTTCTCGGTGACGAGGGTCACCCTCAGCTGGGCCAGCAGAGGAGCCAGTGAGATCAGGTCGTCTGGCGTGAGAACGAAGATGGCACTCACGCCTTGGTTGGTGGAGCCTCCCTTTGAGTACACGACGTGCCTTGTCGAAGTCGTGGTCTTCACGGTGGGTTGACAGCCCATGATCCCTCCTGGCCGAGAACCGGCTTTCGTGGCGTGCATGCGGCGGTTCGACTCCTCCAGCCGCGCCAGGCCGCGCGGCGAGTATCGAGCATCCAGAGTCAGCTTGTCAGAATGATGTCAAGCACGAAGTTGCGCGAGCAGCTCGCCCGCGGCGGACCACGCCTGGCTGAGCGCGCCTCCGGGCTCGCCGGTGTTCGCGTCGAGGTACTCCGGGTAGCCGTGGGCGTTCGCGGCCTGGATCGCTGCCAGCAGCTCGTCTGCGATGTCGTGCCGATGGATTGCGCGGGCCGCGCGTGCCCAGAAGCCGTTGACCACGGGCCACAGGCCGCCGTTGTGGTAGCGCCCGGGGAGGTTGCGGAGCTCGTGGACGGCGAGCCCCTCGATGCGCGACCAGCGAGGATCCGCCTGGGTGATCACCGGATCGAAGGCGGGCACCAGGCCGTGGCGCCGCAAGGCCAGACCGCGCTCGAAGGCCGCCTCGCGATCCTGCTTGCGGCCCAGGCTCCAGAGCACGCAGAGCGCGACCCCGAAGGCGTCGAAGCGCTCGTCACGCCCCGCGGGGGTGAGGGCGGCCGGCAGTCCCCGGAAGCCCCTCAGCGGGGTGTCCTCGGCGCGCGACCGCAGCGCGTTGTCGTAGAGGGTCTCGCCTCCGATCGGGTACTCGTCGGCCCAGTTGCCCCCCTCGGGCGTGACGATGCGCCCGTTGGCGTTGAACTCCCAGGCGCGCAGCAGCGGACCGAAGGAGGAGTTGTCGCGGCCCAGCTCCCGCAGCGCGACCATCGCCCACAGCGTCGCGTCCACCCGCCCGGAGCGGCTGCCGTAGCTCACCGAGGAGCCGACGTTGCTCGGCACCTGCCCGGCCGGTCCGGTCTTTCCGAGCAGGGTGCGCAGGCTGCGCTCGAGGCCCTCGACCTCGCCGGTCGTCCAGTAGACCGACAGGCCGCAGATGCAGGCGTCGCGGGCCCAGACGCGGCCGTAGTCTTCGCTCGGTCCCTCCTGCGCCGCGACGTAGCCCGAGGGTCCGAGGCAACGCTCCAGAAGCGCCTCGGGGCTCATCGGAGCTGCCAGGCGCTGTCGACGCGTACATCCACCCGATCCAGGTAGAAGCCGAGGATCTGCTGCTCTCTGGCCAGGATGCGCGGCGTGTGATCGTCGATGGGGTCCCGGCCGCGGGCGATGCGGTCCCGGTGAGACTCCTGCCATGTGCGCTCCAGGAAGACCTGGACCTGGGGCGTACCGAGCAGGAGCACCCAGGTCCCCTCGACGACGACCGGCCCGTCGAGGCCGCCGATGTGCTCGTCGAGAGCGCCGAGCGCGACCTCGCCAGGGCCGACGATCTCCAGATCGCGGCGACGTGCTCGCGAGTTCTCGTCCGGAGGCAGCCGGTACCAGTCGTCCATGTGGACGAGGGTGGCCCCGAGGGCCTCGGCCAACGCGGCGCCGAGCGTCGTCTTGCCGGAGCCCGACTCGCCGGAGAGGCCGACGACCCGGGCTTCGCCGAGGCGTTCGATCAGGCCTTCGACGAGGCCTTCGCTGCGGCGTGCGCTTCGTCCTCGGCTATGCACTGGGCCTCGCTCTTCAGCGGCTTGTACCAGAAGAAGTACAGGCCGACGGCGCTTAGCGTGCCGGCGATTCCGAAGCCCACGACCTTGGGCCAGTCGTGGAAGATGAGGGCCATGCCGGCGATCAGCAGGCTCATCTGGAAGGAGATCGCGAAAATCAGCGCGGTAGCGTCGATGGCGCGCTCCCACAAGCGCGCGTCCGCGGTGTCCTTGTCGAGCTTGCCCTCCTTCATCGCCACGCCGGCGATGCGCTTCCAGAAGCCCCAGGGGTTGATCTGCAGGTAGAAGTCCACCAGGACCTCGTCCTTCACCGCGGGGGTCGTCAGCGTGGCGCCGACGCAGGAGACGAAGCCCACGCCGACGATGCCCGGGAAGCTGACGTACAGAGGCACGTCGAGGCCGAGCTCGAAGAAGAGCGCGCCCAGGATGCCGCCGCCGGTGCCGATGGCGAAGCCCCAGCCGTTGAAGCGTGGCCAGTACCAGCGCAGGAAGAGCGGCACGAAGAGCGCCGGCCCCAGCGCCATCGTGATCAGGCCCCAGACCTTGTTGATGTTCGGGATGACCGCCGCCAAGGCGACCCCGGCCACGCAGAGCCCGACCGTCGCGTAGCGCGACATGTTCATCAGGTCCTTGCCCGTTGCGTCGGGCTTCACGTAGGACTGGTAGATGTCCTTCACGACGTAGGAGGCGCCGGCGTTCAGGGTGGAGTCGAAGGTGCTCATCGCGGCGGCGATCAAGCCGGCCAGCACGAAGCCCTTCACGCCCACGGGCAGCATCTCGCCGAGCACGATGGGGAGGACCATCTCGGGGTCCTCGGTGATCATCTCCGCGCCGGGCGCTCCGCTCTGGATGATGGAGAAGCCGAGCACGACCAGGCCGGCGACCATGGTCCACCGGAGCACCGACAGGACGATGGCCTCGAGCGTGAGCAGGCTGGCTTCTCGCTCGGTCCGGGCCGCGAAGAAGCGCTGATCCGTGTACCCGCCGACCCCTCCGCAGCCCTCCATCGTCGTACGGAAGAGCCACATGATCACGCAGATGCCGAACATCGAGAGGATCGGCTCCCACTCTCCTGGATTCGCCGCGAGCAGGGCCTCGGCGCCGGGACCGGTGGGGTTGGCGAGAGACAGCTCGGTGAAGCCATCGGGCAGGAGCACCTCGGTGTCGAAGGCGATCACCGAGATGTAGATGGCGGTGAAGGACAGGAGCACCATCTGCACGACGTCGGTGAAGACGACGCCGTAGAGCCCGGACATGAGCGTGTAGACCAGCCCGACGACGACCATGACGGTCGTACAGGTCAGCTCGGAGAAGGGCAGGAAGTGGGTGAGGAACTTGCCGGCGCCCTTGCAGAAGTAGGTGATCATGCCGAGCGACAGCACGATGTAGGAGATCGCGCTCAAGAGGTGAGCGGCCTGGCCTTGCTTGTCGGTCCCGAAGCGCAGCTTCATCCACTCGGCCGAGGTCATCACCCGCGACCGCCGCAGCCACTTGGCCAGGAAGACGACCAGGAAGGCCAGCGACAGGCCCACGCCGCCCCGCAGCTCGACCAGGAAGCCCTGGTACCCGAGGGCGAAGACCATCGCGACGATGATCATCGTGCCGGCCATGTCGAAGTTCGACGTCGAGGTGGAGATGCCCAGGATCCACCAGGGGATCTTGTTGCCTCCGAGGAAGTAGTCCTCGACCCCTTCGCTGGCGCGCTTCGAGAGGATGAACCCCACCACCGTGACCACAACGAGGAAGCCGCCGACGATGGCGCTGTCGACGACTCCGAGGGTTCCACCCATGTCTTCGGCTCCTCAGGGAAGCCGTGACCCTACCGCGGGCGGCGGTGGCAGGTCGACGACGCGACCGCCGTCTCCGAGCTCAGGCGCGCCATGTCGTAGCGGTCGATGTCGACCACGCGGCTCTTCAGGCGTCCGCCGTAGCGGCCGGGCTCGACGAGGTCGACGCGGGCATCGCCCGGCGAGAGGTAGAGCACCTTGGTGCCGTAGGCGGCGATCGTCGCCTTCTTTCGTCCGTCGACGTAGACCGCGATGGAGTGGGGCAGGGGGTTCGAGACGAGCAGCATGCCCGCGGCCGGCTTCTTCACGCGCAGCTCGGTGTCGTCCCAGGCCCCGATCGTGACGGAGCGTCGCTGCAGGAACTCGCCGCCGACGCGTCGCACGACGATGTCGCAGTCGCCGAGGTCCATCCCGGCCCAGCGAAGGGAGCCGTAGGCCTCGACCCGTCGGCTCCGACCGTCGGGCAGCTCGACCAGCACGTCGATCGGCAGGGGGTTTTCGACGACCAGCACGCCCGAGGTCGGACGGTCGATGTTCCAGGAGACCTGGCGGTCGCTGCGCACGGTGACGCTGACCGTGTCGACCACCCGGTCCGAGGTCCTGGCGACGAGGTCGATGCGGCCCTCGGGCAGGCGCAGGATGGTCCGACCGGATCCGACCGCGGCGACGAACTCGCCGTCGCACCAGATGTTGAGCGTCTTGCGCGTGGTGTTGTCGATCCGAACGGAGCCCTGCTCCGCTGGGCGGACGTGACTGGAAGAGGAGTGCTCGTGACCGGCGTGGGCGGGATCCGCGGTGAGCAGCGTGGCGAGAAGCAGCATGTGGCCTCCTTGGTTGCCAGCTGGGACGGCCCTTCAGCCCCCGTATTCGGCAAGGTGACAAGGCGTGACATTCCGCGTGCTCGCCCGTCGAGCTGCTCCGTTGAAGTCAGCGGGCCGGCAGGCCCGCTCGTGGCTCGTGTCGTCCATCTCGGCGACCTTCGCTCTCGAGCGAAGTCGTCGAGGATGGATGGGCGCGGCGCACCGGAGGTCGGACTTGTGCGACCGTAGGAGCGTACGAACGAGCCATCGGGGGCGCCCGTTGTCGGCCCGCACGCTCGCCCGCCGTCAGGCGGCGTGCGGGACGCACAACGACGGGCGCAAAAGAGAGAGCGCCCCGCCTCCCATCAACGGAGGCGGGGCGCGTCGGCTTTCCTGAATGGGGCTCACAATGCCCTTTGCCCGAGGTTCCCTGAATCGAATGTATGGACGAGGGAGCCACACCATCCGGTCGGCCGCGTCTGGCTACAGGACGATTCAGACACCGATTGATTTCAGTAGGGATCCGAGAAAAGTGCTCTGACGACCTTTCGTGACACCACGTTCACGTCATCTGCACATCGCCGACAGGCGCCGTGCACGCCCACGGCGGCTACTCTGGCCAGGTGCGCCGCCCCCTCGCCGTCGCCGTACTCCTGCTGAGCACGGTCCCGGTCGTCTGGGCCACCACCGGCGGTCCGGACAGCGGCGGGATCGAGTTCATCGCCTCCGACGAGTCCGATGGGCCGCCTCACGGCGTCCTGGACATCGACGACGAGGGCACGGATCTGGGCCTCGGCGACGAGGACACCGGGCTCTACGAGCTCCCCTTCGAGGTCAGCTGGTACGGCTCCAGCGAGGACGAGCTGCGGATCGGCGACAACGGCACCGCTTTCTGGGCCGGCTCCCAGGCCCCCGGCGATGCGGCCTGCGCCCCCGGCGGCTCCTGGTCGGGTGTCGCGGCCTACTGGGACGACCTGAGCGGCGCCACCGTCCGCGTCGCCGAGCTCGGCCAGTACCCCTACCGCATGGTCGTGGTCGACTGGCAGGGCATCACTCCGGGGTCTGCCAGCGACGACGGCCAGGTCCAGGTCTGGTTCCAGGAGGGCCGCAAGGAGGTCGTGATCGTCCACGAGGACCTCGACTTCGGAGACGCCTCCTACGACGGTGGGGCCGGTGCCGTGGTCGGCGTCCAGGGCTCCTCGAGCGCGGGCCTGGAGTGGTCCTGCACCGGCGGCCTCGACGACCAGGTGAGCGCCTGGTTCGGCAAGCCGGCCTGGCGCCCCGGGGCGGCCAACGCCTCGCTGTCCACGGCTGAGTGGTCCTGGTACGGCGAGGACGACAGCAGCTACATCGGCTCCGCCGTCGCCGGCGGGGACGTGAACAGCGATGGCTACGACGACCTCGTGATCGGCGCCGCCGAGGGCGCGTCCGCCTACCTGGTCCACGGCGGGGCCGCCCCGAGCGAGGGCTCGACCTCGGGCGTGGTCGCCTCCTTCGCGGGGACCTCGGGTGACGAGTTCGGCGCCTCGGCGGTCCTGGCGGACCTGGACGGTGACGGGAGCCTGGACATCGTCGTCGGCGAGCCCAAGAACGACGACGCCGCCACCGACGCGGGCGCCGTGCGCGTCTTCGCCAACACGGGCTGGAGCGGGTCCACCGACGCGACGGATGCGGACGCCACGCTGCTCGGCGACTCGTCCTCGACCAAGTCCAAGGCCGGCACTGCGCTCGCCGGGCCGGGGGACATCGACGGGGACGGCTACGGCGATCTGATCATCGGGGCGCCGGGGCATGACGGCGCGGCGACCAACGCGGGCGCGGCCTTCGTCTGGTACGGCGGGACCCTCTCGGGCGCCTCGTCGCTGTCCCATCGCCTCGAGGGCGAGGCCGCCGGCTACGCGGTGGGTGAAGCGGTCGCTGGCGGAGACGCCGACGGGGACGGGCTGGCGGATCTCTTGCTGGGCGCCCCTTCGGCGGACTCCACCGGGACGGACTCCGGGCGCGGGTACCTGGTGCTCGGAGGAGCCTGGTCGGGGGCGAACGACCTCGCCACCGACGCGGAAGCGACGTTCGACGGCGACGCCGTGCTCGACGAGTTCGCTACGAGCGCGGCGCTCACGGATCTGGACGGCGACGGCTACGGCGAGCTGGTCTTCGGCGCCCCGCTCGAGGACTCCGGCGGCACGACCGCGGGCGCCGTCTACCTCTTCGAGGACGGCTCGTCCTGGTCCGGGGCCTTCGACGCCGCGGACGCCGACGTGGCCATCTACGGCTCCGACTCGAACCTGCGCTTCGGCGCGGGGCTTGGGAGCGAGGACATCGACGCGGACGGCGTCTCGGACCTGATCATCGGCGGCGACGGCGGCTCCGCGAGCGCAGGCGGCGCCTGGGTGTTCCGAGGCATCCCGACCAGCGCCTCAGCCACCACCTCGGACGCCGATCACGCCCTGTCGGGGACCTACGGCGGCGGCTCTGCGGGCACTGCGGTGACCATCCTCCCGGACCACGACGGCAACGGCCTGGGCGAGGCTGTGGTCGCCGCGAAGGACGCCAGCGTGTCCGGGGGCACGCTCAACGGCGTCGTCCACCTCTGGGACTTCGCGCCGAGCTGGGTCGACGCCGACGGCGATGGCGTGGTCGGTCGCGCCGCCCAGGGACCCGACTGCGACGACGACGACGACGAGAGCTACCCCTCCGCCACCGAGGACACCGCGCTGGACACCGGCGGCTACGCCGACGACAACGACTGCGACGGCTGGATCGACGGCGCCTACACCCACCGCCTCGACGAGGACCTGTGGGACTGGGACACGAACGAGGTCCTGGGCACCACGACCACCGAGACCTTCGACTTCGAGGACGCCACGGAGGGCGACTCCGTCGCCACGCTCTACTCCGGAAACGGACTGACGCTCACCGCCTCGGGCACCGTGACCGCCCACGAGAGCCTCTACGGCGCTCCAGCTGAGGGCGATCTGGGCGCCAAGGTCTTCGCGAGCTCCTCGCAGAACGCGCTGCTCTTGACCTTCGACGATGACGTCGACGCCGTCGCCTTCCAGCTCTTCGACGCCGAGGACTCGATCCGCGTCAACGCCTATGTGGCCGACACCAGCGATCTGTTGGACAGCGGCGGCGACGTCCGCGTGGACCACGACGGCGACGACCTGGCTGGCGGGCGCTTCGTCGGCCTGACCTTCAGCGAGTCGATCCAGTACCTGCGGCTCGAGGCCGATCTCTCCGACGGCTGGGGCATCGATGACATCCAGGTGATCTGGGCCAGCGAGTCGGATCGGGATGGCGACGGCTACACCGGCGCGGACGGGGACTGCGACGACTCGGACGCCGACGTGAACCCGGGCGCGACCGAGGACATCACCAACGGAAAGGACGACGACTGCGACGACGTGGTCGACGCGGGGTCGAGCGAGACGACCGAGGACTACTCGACCTGGGAGACCGAGAGCGGCGTCACGGTCGAGGAGATCGACTTCGAGGACCTCACCGTCGGAGACACGGTCGGCGAGGACTACAGCGACCTGGGCGTGGTCTTCGACGATGACCTCGAGGTCGTCACCGACGTCGACGGCGCGGGGGTCAACGACACCCAGGCGGGACAGAACCTCTCCGGGCAGGTCACGCTCACCTTCGAGGAGACCCAGCCCGCCGTGGGCTTCTGGCTCTTCGACGGCAACGGCAGCTTCACCGTCGAGGGCTACGTCGGCAGCACCGTCGCCTACTCCGACACCCTGACGCTCTCCGAGGACGGCACCCGCTCCTTCCAGGGCTTCCTCTACGACTACGGCATCGAGGAGATGGTCATCACCGGCCCCGCGGGGGACACCTGGGGCCTCGACGACGTCTCCTTCAGCGAGCTGGGCCTCGATGACGGGGACGGCGACGGCTTCACCGAGGCCGACGGGGACTGCGACGACAGCGACGCCAGCGCGTACCCGGGCGGGACCGAGACCTGGTACGACGGGGTCGACGGGGACTGCGACGGCGAGAGCGACTACGACGCCGACGGCGACGGCTACGACCTGGGCGACGACTGCGACGACGAGGACGAGGACACCTCGCCCGACGCCGAAGAGACCTGGTACGACGGGGTGGACAGCGACTGCGACGGAGCCAGTGACTACGACGCCGACGGCGACGGCCACGACAGCGAGGTCTACGGCGGCACCGACTGCGACGACACCGACGAGGAGACCTCGCCGGACGCCGAGGAGACCTGGTACGACGGGGTGGACAGCGACTGCGACGACGCCGACGACTACGACGCCGACGGCGACGGCCACAGCGCCGGCGGGGGCAGCGGCGGGGGAGGGACCTCCGGCTCCACCGAGGACTGCGACGACAGCGACGCCGACACCTACCCCGGGGCCGAAGAGACCTGGTACGACGGGGTCGACAGCGACTGCGACGGCGAGTCCGACAGCGACGCCGACGGCGACGGCTACGACGCCGAGGACGAAGGCGGCGAGGACTGCGACGACAGCGACGAGGACGTGAACCCCGACGCCGAAGACACCTGGTACGACGGCGTGGACAGCGACTGCGACGACGCCAGCGACTTCGACGCCGACGAGGACGGCTACGACAGCGACGACTACGGCGGCGACGACTGCGACGACACGGACGCCTCGATCAACCCCGCGGCCACCGAGTCCTCGGACGACGACGGCATCGACGAGGACTGCGACGGCGTCGACGAGTGGGACGACGACCTGGACGGCTACCGCGGGGTCGAAGACGGCGGCACGGACTGCGACGACGAGGACGCCAGCGTGAACCCGGGCGAGGCCGAGGTCTGCTACGACGGCACGGACCAGGACTGCGACGGCACCGACGACGAGTACGACTGCGACGGCGACGGCTTCGACAGCGACAGCTACGGCGGAAAGGACTGCGACGACGCCGACGGAAGCGTCTTCCCCTTCGCCACGGACTACGCCTACGACGGCATCGACCAGGACTGCGACGGCTCCGACGACTACGACGCCGACGGCGACGGCTACCCGGTCGACTTCTATGGCGGCGACGACTGCGACGACACGGACGCCTCGGTCAATCCGGGCGCGACCGAGACCTGGTACGACGGGGTCGACAGCGACTGCGACGCGCTCTCCGACTACGACGCGGACCTCGACGGGCACGACAGCGACGCCTGGTCAGGCGACGACTGCGACGACACAGACGCCGACATCTGCCCCTCCTGCGTGGAGACGGCCTATGACGGCATCGACCAGAACTGCGACGGCGCGGACGCCCGGGACCTCGACGGGGACGGCTACGCGGACGAGGCCGAGGGCGGCGACGACTGCGATGACGGCGACGCCACCGTGTCCCCCAGCGCCGACGAGGTCTGGTACGACGGCTTCGACACGGACTGCGACGACGCCTCCGACTACGACGCCGACGCCGACGGCCAGGACTGGGAGGCCTACGGCGGCGACGACTGCGACGACCAGGACCCCGAGGTCTACCTGGACGCTCCGGAGATCTGGTACGACGGCGTCGACCAGGACTGCCTCGGGGGAGACGACTACGACCAGGACGGCGACGGCCACGTCTCGGCGACCTGGGATGGCGACGACTGCGACGACCTCGACGCGGCGGTCAGCCCCTCGGTCAGCGAGGATCTCTGCGACGGCGTGGACGCCGACTGCGACGGCGAGCTGGACGAGGACGAGGTCTGCGAGGACACGGCTGTCGTCGACACCGGGGACACCTCCGAGCCGGTCGACACGGACGCGCCCGAGGACACCGAGGCGCCTGAAGACACCGGTCGCCCGCACTACGGTCTGCCCGACGGCTACGGCTGGCCCGAGCTCTCCGAGGGCTGCGGCTGCGGCAGCTCGGGCGCGGTCATCCTGCTCGGGTTGCTGCTGCTACGCCGCCGTCAGGACTGATCTTCGAGTGCCCCCAAGACCGGTCCGTCAGGACTGGTCTTCGAGAGCCATCGTGAAGTCCGCGCGCACGAACTCGGGCGTCGGGAGGAGGCCGCTCATCAGCGGGTCGTAGGCGTAGTCGAGGTCGATGCGCAGGTAGTCGTAGTCATCGACCAGGATGGTGGCGTTGATCTGGCAGTCCACCGGATCCGAGCAGTCCAGCCCGAAGCCCTCGATGACCAGCTCGGCGCGGGTCTCGGCTTCTGTGGCCGGGTCGGCCTCCTGGGCGATCTTGACGCCGTAGCGCACGCCGTCGCGCGCGCCGCTGAGCACCGCCTGCTGCTGCAGGAAGAACCAGCCGTACTCGATGATGGCGGCGAACATGGTCACCAGCACCGGGAGCGTGAGCGCGAACTCGATGGCCGAGCCGCCGCGGCGACCGAAGAGGGACCGTCTCATCGCTGCAGCTCGAAGATCACGAGGGACTCGGCGGCCACGTCGGTCGGGACCGGGACGTAGCCGATGAGGGGGTCGTAGTTGACCTCGAGGCGGCAATCCAGCGACTCCTGCGGGTTCGTGCCGCTGGTCGTGATGATCTCCGTGCACGTCGTCGAGAGGTCGGCGCAGTCGATCTGATACTCGAGCAGCGTCTCGCGCATCGCGTCGATGGCGACGGTCTGGTAGTCATCCTCGGGGTGGATGACCGAGCCCGCACGGCAGCCGTCGCGCACCGAGGTCACCACGGCGCTGCGGATGAAGAAGGCCCACGAGTACTCCATCATGCCGAGCACGATGGCGATGAACACCGGCAGCACGAGCGCAAACTCGATGTGGTTGGCGCCTCGGCGGTTGTCGCGCATGGTTGTAGAGTAGGTGGGCACCGGCGCTCCGTCAAGTTTTTTGGGGACGTCGGAGAAAAACTTTCATCAGGGACAACAACGCCGTGATCTTCTCGCTCCTCGTCGCCTGTGGCGAGCCCGAAGTCGTCGAGGACGTCGACGACGTCGAGGTCGTCTCCGAGCCTGTGGTGGTGCCGGTCCGCGAGCCCGAGAGGCCTCGCTTCGAGCAGGCGGACCTCGAGGGCCGGGAGGACGCCGTGCGCCTGAGGGGTGCTCTGCTCTGCGAGGAGCCGGGACCCTTCCATGTCCGGGTCTTTCCGCCCCACCCGGATGACGTGAACCGCCGCTTCGACAGCCACCCCCGCGGCGGCTTCCTGACCGAGGTCGTCCTCGACGCGCCCGGCGACTACTCGATCCTCGTCCCGGTGGGCAGGGAACGCCTCCTGCTGGCCTGGCGCGACGCCGACGGAGATGGCCACCCCTCGCTGGACGAGGCGCCCTTCTTCGCCGACGCGCACGGACGGTCGATGGACCTCGACGCGCACATCTCAGGCCTTGACCTGGACTGTGCGGTGTTCCCGACGCGCGCCGTCGACAACAGCAAGACCGCGACCTACGGCGAGCGCGGCGAGCAGGCACCGACCGCGCGCCGGCTCGAGTCCCAGGGCCTCGACGTCTTCGACGGGTCGGACCCTGGCAAGGCCAACGACATCGAGGACATCCTGCAGGCCGCGCGCGACGCGGGCATCGATGTGGACGACGAGGAAGCCCCGGTGAACAACTCGAAGTTCAACGACGGCGCGATGTGAGCGCTACTGGACCAGCGCCACCGGGATGGCTTCGGCGATGGACTCGAGGATCTCGGGCAGCTCGTCCTCGTCCGGCGTCTCGTAGAAGGCGCCGTAGCCACGGATCAGGCTCTCCATGTAGGCGGACTGCGTCGCGTTGTAGGGGTCGTTGAAGGACACGCTGAAGACGCTGATGTCGTTGTTCCAGGCGTAGTCCGACATGGCCTGGCCGTATGCGCTGCGCGAGCTGTCGCAGGAGGGGATGATGCCGGGGGCCCAGCAGCAGGGCTGACCGTCGCTGATGATGACGATGGTCTTCACCGCGTACTGGTCCGAGTCCTCGAGCATCTCGTCGACCGCGAGCTCGAGCCCGCTGCCCTGGTTCGTGCCGCCCAGCCACCAGTTGGTCCAGGGCCAGGGGCAGACTGCGGGCTCGCAGCAGTGCTGCATCTGGGTGTTGTCGTTCATGTCCCAGACCGGGTCCCAGCAGTAGTCCAGCGTCTGCCAGCCCGAGGACATCGTCGAGTAGTTGGGCGCGACGTGCTGCAGGTCCGTCCAGACCTCGGCGGCGCCGACGAACGTCACCAGGCCCATGCGGTCACCCGGGTGACCCTGGTTGTAGCTGTAGTCGAGGAAGACGTTGACCGCCTCGACCGCCTGGTCGATCTCCTCTTTGAAGGAGCGGGTGATGTCCAGGACCAGCATCGTGTCGCGGTAGCGCAGCGCGCCGGTGGCGGTGCCGTCGACCGCGGCCACGTCCCAGCCTAGGAGCGGCGCGATGATCAGGTCGACCGCGCCGTCCGCGACCTGCTGGTTCCGGTTCACCTCGACCTTCAAGGAGTTCGTGAAGGCGCTCTGCTCGTCGAACTCGCGGGTGTCGAAGTCCCAGCCGCCGAAGGTGATGTCCGTGTTCTCGTCGATGGTGACGGACTTTCCGGCGATCAGGTTCTGGGCGACGACGTCGGCGGCGACGGTGCGTGCCTCGTCCTCGTCACCGGTGGCGCGGAGGGCGACGAGGCCGGCGTGGGCTCCCGCGTCGGCGGCGTTCTGAGCCTGCAGCTGGGCGATGCGCACGTAGCTGATGTCGATGGCGAGGGCCGCAAAGGTCAACAGGATGGTGAAGACCAGGGCGACGACGACGGAGAAGTTTCCTCGCTGGCTCATGCGGGCAGTGTAATGGAGCGGGATCGGCCGTGGGTGAAAAATTTTCCTCGGGGCCGAAGAATCAGTTGGCCGGGGGGTCCGCGTCGGTCGGTGAGAGCACCATGCGGTCACCGATGCAGAGCTCGCCTTCGTCGTCGCCGATGGTCCAGAGGGCGCAGTCGGCCGGCTTGCCGCCGGTCGTCGTGTCGAGCGCGCAGGTCTCCTTCGGCAGGTCCACGGAGCCCTTGTTGGCGGCGTGCAGGTTCACCAGGCCGTCCACCGCCTGGTTGCAGCCCCGCGCCCCGGCCGTGAACAGCTCGGTGTGTTCGACCTCGGCCGTGCCCCAGTCGCCCACACCGATGGCGCCGCTGCGGTCCCGCAGGATGGGGCCCGAGGCCAGCGCGCGGCCGGTGCCGCCGACGTAGACGAGGGTTCCGTCGTCCTCCCACGTGAGCACGATGTCCGTGACGATCTTCACGTCGTTCGTGTCCTGGAGGTCGGGGTAGGTCCACTCGACGGTGCCGTCGAGGCGGTAGTTCGATGCGCCGCGCCAGTCGTCGAACTCGGGCCCGAAGTCGTTGAACTCGGCGATGCCCTCGCGGTCCAGGCGATTCATCGAGCCGTGCCAGGTGGCGCCCCACTTGTCCGTGCAGCCCTGCCCCTCGTAGTAGACGCCGGCTTCGTCCTCGTTCGCGGTGGGACAGGGGGTGAGGTCGTCTCCGAAGACCTTGCGGGCGAGGGTGTAGATGCCGACGAAGGTGTCCGGGCTGGCCGCCAGGTACACGTCGGGGAGCGACTCCTCGTTCAGCGTCCCCGCGTCCTGGGGGATGTCGGGGTGCATCGTGTTGCACGCCAGGACGGACCAGATCACTGCAGGCATCCTATCCTCTGGCCATGAGGCTCACGCGACGCCAGCTGATGCTCGGGTGCGGCGCCGTCGGCGCGCTCGGGGCCGTGGCGCTGGCGGTCGGACACGCCCCGATGGCCGCGCTGGACAGCCCATTCCTCGGGACCTCGCCCCGGCGGACGCTGGAGAGTGTGCTCGAGGTGCTCCTGCCGGTCCCCGAGGACGCCGCGCGGGTGGCGGCCAACGTCGACGCCTTCCTGGTCACGGACGATCCGGCCCTCGGCGCCGAGCTTCGCCTCGCCCTGGGCGTCGTGGAGCACTGGGGCTTCGTGCGCTTCTCCAGGCGCGACCTGGGAGATCGACGCGAAGTGCTGAGGGCCATGGAGTCCTCGTCCCTGGGTCTGCGCCGGCAGATCTTCCAGGCGCTGCGGCGGCTCGCGCTCTTCAGCTGGTTCGCTGACCCCGCGAGCTGGGAGACCGTCGGCTACGACGGGCCGTGGGTCGGATGAGGGTCGTCGTCATCGGCTCCGGCGCGGGCGGCGGTGTGGTCGCGGCGACCCTGGCCGAGGCCGGCCACGAGGTCGTCCTGCTCGAGGAGGGCCAGCGGGTCGGTCGCGAGCGCATGACCCAGCGCGAGGAGCAGATGTACCCGCTGCTCTACCGCGACGGCGGCCAGCAGTACACGGCGGACGGCGGCATCAGCGTGCTCCAGGGACGCGTCCTGGGCGGGAGCACCGTCGTGAACATGGCCGACGTGGTGCGGGTGCCCGAGGGCGTGCTCGACCACTGGCGCGACCACTTCGGCTTGTCCCGGCACTCGACCCGGGAGTGGATGGACGCGGCCGAGGTCTGCGAGGCGGCCATCGGCGCGAACCAGATCCCCGACGCGGATGCGAACCGGAACGCCCAGATCCTCCTGGACGGCGGGCGCAAGACCGGCCGGAGCGGAGGCCTGTTCGAGCACAACCGCGTCGGCTGCGTCGGGAGCGGCTACTGCTCGATCGGCTGCGCCTACGACGCCAAGCGCTCGGTCGCCCTGACCTGGATCCCTCGCGCGGTGACGGCCGGGGCCGAGGTCCGAACCGAGCACCGCGTGGAGCGGCTCCTGCTCGAGGGCTCCAAGGTGACCGGGGTCGTGGGTCACACCATCGAGCCTGGAACCAACGCGCCGATCGAGCCCTTCGAAGTCAAGGCGGACCACGTCGTGCTGTGCGCCGGCGCCGTGCACAGCCCGCTGCTGCTGCTGCGCTCGGGCATCAAGGGCCAGGTCGGCCACAACCTGTCGCTGCAGCCCCAGGCCCCCGTCACTGCGCTCTTCGCCGACGAGGTCCGGTTCTACCGGGGCATTCCCCAGGCCGCCTACCTGGACGACGCGGAGACGGCGACCGCTGGGGAGGGACTCGCCGGCTACCGGCTTGAGAGCATCTCCTCGACGCCGGGAATGTCCGGGGCGACGCTGATGGCCTGGGGCCCGGACGCCCTGGACTTCATGAAGCGCTTCAACGACGTGGCCGCGGTGCTGGTCCTGGCGCCCGACCGTCCCGGCGGACGCGTGGTCGAGAAGGGGAACGGTCGGCCGAAGATCGACTACCGCTTCCAGGCGGTGTGGGCCGAACAGCTCCGCCAGGGGATCCGCGCGGCCGCCGAGGTCTTCTTCGCCGCGGGCGCTCAGACCGTCGGGCTTCCCTTTGCGGGCGTGCCGATGATCGGACCCGATGACCTGGGCCTGCTGGACGACTGCCGCATCGAGCCCAACCGCTTGCCGCTGATCTCGGCCCACGTGCAAGGGACTTGCCGGATGGGCCCTGACCCCGCGAGCTCCGTGGTCGACCTGCGCGGCTTCGTGCACGGCGTCGACAACCTCCAGGTCCTCGACGCCTCGCTCTTCCCGACCACGGCGTCGTCCCACACGATGATCCCGGTCATGCAGGCCGCGCTGCTCGGCGCTCGAGAGCTCGCCTGAAGCTCTTCGGGATCGGGCCGAGCGCATAGGCCAGCGTCGCGGTCAGCAACAGGGCCGCGGCGAGCCAGGGGCCGACCGCCACCGCGGCGGCGACGAGCGTCACCAGGAAGGCCAGCACCGCGCCCCGCGCTCGGCGGCTCTTCGCCACCACGCGCCCGAGGTGGACGTAGTGGGCGTCGAAGGCGGTCATCAGCACACAGGCTGCGCCGGTGAGCAGGCCCACGAGGGCAGGGCTGGAAGGGAAGAGCACGAGGGCCGCGAGCACGATGGCCGCACCGGCGGTCGAGGGGATGCCGCGGAAGCCGTCGTCGTCCTCGCCCTTGTTGAGGGTGAAGAAGGCGAGGCGCGCGAGGGTGAAGGCCGCGTAGAGCACGCCGATCGCGATGGCCTGCCCACCGCCGAGCACGAAGCCCAGGGCGACCGCCGGGGCGAGGCCGTTCGTGACCCCGTCGGCGATGTCGTCGGCCAGCACGCCGAAGCGGCTCCCTCCGAAGCGTCGCGCGGCCATGCCGTCGGCGGCGTCGAAGCCAGCGCCGGCGAGCAGGAGCGCCAGGGAGAGATCGATGCGTCCGTGGGCGGCGGCCACCATCGCGGCGACGCCACAGGACAGGTTCAGGGCGGAGAGCGTATCGGCGAGGAACCTCATGCTCCAAGCCTGCGCGCCGCCATCGAAAGCCAGGTTCACCGGGGGTGAATCCTGGGTGAATCAGTGGATGTACTCGTCGTCGTCGCCCGAGCCCTTGCCGCCGTCGATGACCTCGAACTTCTCGAGCTCCTTCTCCAGCTTGCGGGCCTTCCAGCGGAGCCAGAGCTTGCGCCACTCGTCCGGGCCGATCTTCATGACGCCGAACGCCAGGACCCAGCCGCTGATGGCCATCGCGCTGTCGAGGTCGCGCGCGGCGAGGAAGTAGAGCAGGGCGATGAGCCCGCTGCCCCAGGCGATCCAGGCGGCCTTGATCGGCAGCACGAAGAAGAGGCGGATGGTGGCGTTCGGGAGGGTCAGGCCGAAGAAGACCACCAGCGCGGTGATGATCGGGTTGAGGCCCACGAAGGGACCCTCGCCGGCCACGGCTCCCAGGGCATCCAGCGCGGTCGCCAGGATGCCGGCGCCGATCGCCACGATGCCCAGGCTGGTCAACAGCTTCTTCCGGCCCATCAGCCGCTCGACCGGGCCGAAGAAGAAGACGATCATCAACCAGTCGAAGAGGGCGCCCATCGGCGACAGGTGGTTGAAGAGCTGCGCCGTCAGGAACTGCCAGGGCATCCAGCTCGGCCCAAGGCGGTTCATGAAGACCCAGCGGGTCACGTCGACCTTGAACCAGAAGACGAGCAGCAGCTCGAGGATATAGAGCGCAATCAGCGCGCCCAGAACCCTCTTGGTCAGAGCCGTGATGTCGATTCCGAAGCCGCTCGGCTGCCCGCGGAGGGTGCTCATCGGGCCTCTGCTAACCGCGCCCCTCACCCCGGCAACGTGATGTTGTGGGTCACCGCTGCCCTCGCGCACCCCGTCGGGGGCGTGTTCCCGAGCCACCAGCTGGCCCTGCGCGTCGGTCCCGAGGCGGTCGAGGTCGACTACGGCATTCGCCTGCCCACCCACGACGTGGTCAAGGAACTCCAAGCCGTGAGCGAAGACCTCAGCCAGGAGGACGCCGACGCCTTCAGCCAGGAGCTCCTCGACGAGCTCCGCGACAACTTGATCGTCGAGCTCGACGGAGAAGCGGTGGCCTGGGAGCGCCTCGACAGCTCGGCCCAGGGCACCGTGAAGTACGTCTACTACGATCAGACGCTCCGCATTCCGGTCACTGACGACGCTCACAGCCTGCGCCTGTCAAACGGCAACTACCCGGATCAGCTCAGCTACTTCATGACCGAGGTCCTCGTCGACGCCACGCTGGCGGTCGAGGAGAGCTCGATGCTCTTCTTCGACGAGGGGGTGCTCAAGCGCAACCTGGACGGGCGCTACCGCATGGACGAGGAGATGCGGGAGATCACCCTGTCGTGGAGGGCGCTGTCGTGGACCGAGCTGCGGGACGGCGAGGGCCTGCTGCCGCTCGGGGACGCGCTGCCTCCCGAGGTGTCCGCGACGCGCTGGCTGGGGTTCGGACTCCTGGGCGTGATCGGCGCGGTCCTCATCGGCTTGTTCGCCAGACGCCCTCGCTCGTCGGCGGACCGTAGTGGCGCGTGAAGACCGCGCGCGTCGCCTCCGCCTCGTCGGCGCTGAGGAACTCCGGGTGCACGACGACCCAGGCGATTCCTTGCTGATCGAGGCCCTCGCCCGCGGCTGGCAGCTGGAAGCGACCCGGCACGTCGCGGTTGGCTGAGCGGGCCTCGACGTCCAGGACCTCGAGCGCGTCCTGGACGGCTGGAGCCTCGGCGATCGAGGCCCCGAGGAAGACGTTGATGCCGTAGGGGATGGGCTGCCCATGGCCGGTCTGGGCCAGCAGGTAGGCCCGGTTGGCCGCGGAGGCGTCGGGAGGCCAGTCGAGGCGCGGCCCCTCCAGCTCGATCGCCGCGGGCATCGGTGTTACGGCGACCGGCCAGGGTCCCGGGGAGAGGAAGAGGAACTCGATCAACACCACAGCAGGGGCGGCCAGCCCGGCGATCCGCGGCAGCGCCGAGACCCCCAGCGCCGCGAAGAGCGCCAGCAGCGGCATCACGAAGGCTGCGATGCGGTAGGGGTGGTGGATGAAGTCCGCAGGAGTCGCGTAGAGCAGCGCGAAGGGGAGGAGAAGCGGCAGGGTGCCGAGGCGGATCGGCATCCGGTTCCAGGAGAGCGCCGGCCCGAGGGCCAGCACCCCGAACCAGGCCGCGCCGCGCAGATCCCGGCGCATGCCTGGACGCCGAAGCAGGCCGACCACCGCCAAGGCCACGACCGCCCAGCCGATGTAGTTCACGTGCAGGATCCCGGGGTTGCCCAGCGCCGGGGTGTCCGGATGCCACCAGTCCCCGGGGCGCAGCCAGCTCATCAGGTCCACCGCCGGGAGCCGGTGCATGTCCCATCCCGGAGCCATGTCCGGGGTGAAGGCCGGGTCCGGTGCGTGAAGGCTCCACCAGGCGAGGCCCGCCGCGGGGGCGCCGATCAGCGCGCCGACCGCGAGGGTCCTGGCCAGGCTCGGGAGGCGCTCGCGCGTGACGAAGCAGAGCGCCAGCAAGGCGCCGAAGACGCCGTAGTAGAGCGCTTGCCAGGCGCAGAGGCCCAGGAAGAGACCGGGCAACCAGGCCGGGGAGCGCTCTTGGAAGGAGCGCACCAGCGTCCAGGTGAAGAGCACCGGGAAGACGAGGCCGACGTACTCGGACAGCCCGCTGTGCAAGAGCCCCAGCACGTAGGGCGAGGCCGCCACGACGATGCCGGCGGTGACTCCGCCCACCGCGTCGCCGCTCAGATCCCGGCCCATCGCGTAGGCGGCCAGGCCGCCGGCCAGGACCTGGAGCGTGAGGAGCAGGTTCCAGGCCCGGTGCGGTCCGAGCAGCTGGAGCGGCGTCGCAACCAGGGCCCCGAGAGGATCCGGGTGCCAGAGGGCCCCACCCTGGGGCAGGTGCGTGATCGAGGTCCGCAGCGGCAGGCTGCCCTCGGCGAGCATCGAGGCGAACCACCAGCTGCCCCAGAGGTGGTCGGGCATGTCGCCCGTGGCATGTCCCAGCGCTCCCTCGGACAAGGGGCCGGGCCAGACCACGAGCAGGGCGACCGCGGCGACGATCAGGGCGCCGAGGTGCCTCATCGGCGGTCCTCTCCCGGCGCGGCGCCGAGGTCATCGCCCTCGCCGATGGGCTGGGGCGGGATCGTCGGAGGGAAGAGGCGCGCCAGCCCGCGCAGACCCAGCGCGCGTCCGTGACCGACGTCGAGCATCGCGCTGCCGTCCCGGTTCCGGTAGTCCTCGGGCAGGCCGAACGCAGGGACGTCCTCGACCAGACCGACGTGGGTGTAGCGCTCGAGGTCCCAGACCCAGAGGTGGTCCCGGAAGGTGTAGACCGGCTCGCCGAAGAGGGGCTCGAAGATCACCGGGTAGCGTTCGACCAAGCCGTACAGGGCGCGCGGGAAGTACTCGGCGTTGACGACGATGTAGCGGACGCCGGCGCTGCGGAGCGCGACGACGTGTTCGGGCCGGAAGGCGAAGGGAGCGGTCATCAGCTCGCCCCGCTCATAGGCACCCAGCACCGTGAGGAAGGAGTTGTCGGCGACCCAGTCGTCCCAGGCGTCGGGTCGGACGCGGTCGACCCACATCGCGTGCCCGTTCACCAGCTTCTTCTGGTGCACCATCTGGTAGGTCAGCGTCTGCTGGGCCGAGACGACCTGGGGCGCGATGGGCAGCTCCAGCACGGCCTCTCCGGGGGCCTCGGCCATCGCCAGGTAGGCCTCGGGCGGCTCCCACCAGGCGGAGGGGGCGGACGCGGTCCCGTCTCGGGCGATCAGGTCGATCGGCAGGAGCACGACCAGTCCGAGGGCCAGGGGCAACTTCTCCGGCAGGGCGCGCGAGGCGAAGGCCGCGACCGCGAAGCCGACCACGACGACATGCCGATAGGGCCACCAGTAGCGCTGGAGCACGCCGACGCTGCCATAGGCCAGCCGGAAGGGTCCGGGGACGCCGGTGCCCTCGCCCGAAGGGGCCAGCAGCTCAGGGCCGAGCGCCAGCAGGAAGAAGGCGATCCCTGCGACTCCGAGCGCCTTGGCACGCCAGTCCAGTCCGCCCTTGTACAGCCCCCACCCGGCCAGCCCCACTGCGATGAGGGACAGGGTCACCTCTCCGCGCTCCGCGCCGCTGCCCCAGAAGACGAAGGTCGCGGGCAGTCCGCTGGTCATCGCGAGAGGGTGAGGGAAGACCTCGGCGGCGGTCCCGGGGATCAGCGCCCAGTTCTTCAGGAACAGCGCCAGCGGCGGCAAGGTCAAGGCCGTGGCGACGGCGGCGCAGGCGGCCACCGGGATCCAGCTCGTCGGGCGTCGGAAGAGGAGGAACACAGCCGCGACGCCCGCGGCCCACAGCCCGTAGTACCAGTACAGGAAGGCCCCGACCGCGTAGAGCACGCCCGCGAGGACGCCCATGCGCACCGTGGGCCGATCGAGCAGGCGGATCCAGGCGGCGAGGAATCCGGCGAAGGCCCACAACGGCACCTGGGAGAAGCGCCCGCCGGCCAGCTCGTGGCAGACATAGGCGCAGAGCGCGATGGTGGCTCCCCCGAAGAGCGAGCCGGCGTTCGTGCCGCCCATCGCGCGGCACAGCGCGCGCCCCGCCACGCCGTTGGCCGTGAGCACCAGGAGCAGCCAGAAGGTCACGCTGCCCGGCCACCCGACCAGCGCGTGCAGCGGCGTGGCCAGCACCGCGTCCGAGCCGTTCCCGGCCAGCCAAGGGTGGTCTCCGATCGGGAAGTAGTAGTCGGTGTTGTGGAGGATCGACTCGCCGGCCAGCAGCCGCTCGGCGACCCAGGCGTAGAGCCAGTGGTTGGACAGCATGTCCGGGTGGCGCCAGTCGCCGACCAGGATGTGTTCGGTGTCCAGATAGGCCGGGTACAGGGTCCAAAGTGCCAGCCCGAAGTAGACGAGCGTGGCCAGCGGCCAGGTCAGCAGGCGCTCTCTCACGCGTCTGCCTTATCGTTCCGGCCCATGCAGCTCAGCTTCACCCTGAACGGCCGAGAGGTCACCCACACCGCCGAACCCAAGCGCCCCGCGGTCGATGTGCTGCGCGAGGACTTCGGCCTCACCTCGCTCAAGCCGGGCTGTTCACCGCAGGGCATCTGTGGATCCTGCGCCGCGGAGCTCAACGGCAAGTTCCGGCTGACCTGTACGCTCCCCTTCAAGAGCCTCGCCGGAAAGGAGCTGCGCACGCTCGAGGGGCTGGACGAGGGGACGCGCGAGCAGCTCGCCGGGGCCTTCGAGGACGCCACGCTCTGCGCTTACGGCACCCCGGGCCTGGTCGCGCACGCGGCGCTCGTCGGCGATGGCGACGTCAACAAGGCGCTGCACATGCACTCCTGCCGCACCTCGTGGCCCCACGTCAAGGAAGCGATCGGCCGCATCGGCGCGGCGCGTCCGCCCGAGGACAGCGACGTCGCGCTGGGCGAGGAGCCCTTCGTCGGCGACCTCGAGCGCCCGGGCATGCTTCACGCGGCCTTGGTCTTTCCGCCGATCGCGGCTGGCGAGGTCCGCGTCGACGCCTCCGAGGTGGACGCGCGGGTCTTCGGCCCTGGCGAGCTGGGCCTTCGCATGGATGGCCAGGCGCTCCTGAGCGCGCATCCACAGGCTGTCGGTCGTCCCTGCGCCCTGGTGGTGGCCCCCTCCCGGCATGCCGCTCGGACGGCCGCAGCCCAGGTGCGCGTCGAGGTGGTCCGGTTCGCCGGTGCCTTCGTCGCCGAGGACAGCCGGGTCGTGCTCGGCAGCGCGCGGGACGAAGACGGCAACCCGCTCGCACCGATGACGCGGAGCGCACACGTCACCCTCTCGTTCTGCTCGACGGATCCTGGCTGCATCGAGCCCGAGGGCGCGCTCGCAGTGCCGACGAGCGAGGGCCTGGCGCTGACCGTCAACGGCACGACCTTGGAGGCCGAGCGGTACGCCGCAGCCTGCGCCGCCGGGCTCGATCCGGCTGCCGTCCACGTGGAGCGCCTCGGCGATCCCCCCTTGCTCGGCGGTCGCTCCGAGCCCCTCGTCGGTCCCTACGCCGCTGCCGCCGCCGCGAAGCTCGGCCGCCCGGTCAAGCTGTGCGTCTCCCTCGAAGAAGGCATGGCCATGCATGCCCGTCGCCATGCCTGCACCGTCGATCTCACCCTGGGCGCCGACGACCACGGCAGCTTCACCCACCTGCTCGTCGAGGTCGACGCCGACGGAGGCTACGAGGGCGACTGCGAGGGCTTCTGCGCACGCGTGGTCGTCAACGCCAGCGGCGCCTACCGCATCCCGAACCGCTCCGTGAGCGCTCGCGCCATGGAGACGAACAACCCCCCGGCCGGCGAGGTCCTGGGCGATGGCTTCGTCCAGGTGAACACCGCGCTCGAGCTCGCCGTTCTTCGGCTGGCCGAGGACCTCGGCGTCGCCGCATCGGAGCTGCGCAGGAGGAACCTGGCCGAGGACTGCGTGGAGCTCTTCGAGGACCTCGATGGAGCCCTGGCGGTCGAGCGGGCGGATCGAGGGGAGCGTGTCGGAAGGGTCATCGGCGCGGCGTCGGTTCGGGTCGACCTCGATGACGAGGGTGGGATCGCCCAGGTCCAGGCGCGCTCGACGGCGTCGGGCCCTCGGGCGATCGCGCTCTTGGCTGCCGGGGTCGGCCTGAGTCTGACCGAGCAGGTCGAGACGACCGAGGGCATCCCGGACGCTCGGCTGAGGAACATCGGCCTGATCAAGGCCCGCGATCTGCCCGAGATGAGCCTGCAGGAGGGGGATTGGAAGCGGGGTGACACCGGCCTCCTGGCGGCCACTCCTGCGGCATTGATGGCGGCTGTGGCGGGCTTCGAGGCCCAGTGGCGCTCTTCGTTCCCGATGAAGGACTCCGAGGCGGCCTACAGTGTGGGGGTGCGAAGGCCGAGGAAGAAGAGGTGATGTGGCTTTGGGTCTCTCTTTCATTCGCTGACGACAACCTCGCCTGGGGAGGCGAACAGCTGACCGACGACGAGGAGGAGGTCACCCCTCCCGATCCCGATCCCGATCCCGATCCCGATCCCGGTCCCGATCCCGATCCCGCTCCCGATCCCGCTCCGGTCGTGGGCCAGCCCCTCGACCTCTCCGAGATCAAGACCGCCGAGGAGCTGCCGGAGGCCGAGTTCGACGCTCCGGCGCTGCCCGAGGATGTGGCCGCCGAGGCCCTGGAGGTCCCCGATCTGACCAGGGGCCAGATCGACTGGCTGAAGCCGCGCCTCAAGGCCCTGCCTCCGAACCCCTACGCCAACACCGACTTCACGGCGTACACGCTCGACTGGGGCGAGGTGAAGGTCGGCCTGTCCAACCTGCAGATCGGTGTGCTCCCGCGAACCCAGGTCGGGACGAACATCCCGCTCGACCTCATCGGCCTCTACAACATCAACGCCAAGGTCGACCCGCTCCGCATCGGCCCGGTCGATCTGGCCTTCCAGGGCTCGCGCTTCATGTTGATGCAGGACAACTTCGACGCCCGCTACCAGTCGGTGGGCGGCACGCTCTCCGTGGTCGCGCACCCCAAGCTCGGACTCCATGCGGGCGCGGAGTACTGGGCCATCGGCGTCGAGGGCATCCCCGACCTCGTCGAGATCCACCCGGCCCTGAGGGTCACCGACGAGGACCTCGACAAGTACGTCGACCCCATCGCGCTCCAGTCCGACGCGGTCTCCGCGCACGCCGCGATCGATGTGCGGCTGAACCGCAGAGACTCCCTCATTCTGCAGGGCAAGTCGGTGGTCTGGAAGCGCACGAACAGCGAGGAGAGCAGCGTGCCGCCGCTGCTCGCCGGTGTCTCGGACATCGCCGCGGCCGAGGACGGTTGGCAACCGGTCACCCAGACCTACTCGCTGTCCGGCGCGTACCAGATGGACTTCAAGCGGCTCTCCGTGCGCCTCGGAATCGGCATCTCGAAGCCGCGACTCGCCTGGGCGCTGTCTACCGCCGAGGTCAGCTACCGCTTCGGCGGCAAGACCAAGCGAGACGAGCGCGTCCAGCGCCGCACCTGGCGCAAGAACCGCAGGAGCGCCAAGGACAGCCCCGACGCGCCCGACGAGACGGCGCCGGAGCCGAGCGAAAGCGAATAAGGTCGGCCCGTGCACGGCGGGCCCCTCGACAGACTGCTCATCGGGCTCGCGCGGGTTGCGTGGCGACGCCCCAAGGCGGTGCTCACGGCGGCGCTCCTCTTCACGGCCATGTGCCTCGGATACGTGCACGATCTGCGCATCGACGCATCGTTCATGGGCATCCTGAACGAGGGCGATCCCCTCGCAGAGCGGCTGATCGAGACCAGCGAGCGCTTCGGCGCCACCAGCGGACTCGTGCTCGTCATCGAGGGCGGCACCGTCGAGGAGCGCCAGGCCGTCGCGGAGGAGACCGCGGCCGCCCTGAGCGCGGTCCCGGAGGTCGTCGAGGTGCGAGCGCGCCTCGACCGCGCCGAGCTCTTGCGGCATGGCCTGGTCCACCTCGACGACGAGGACTTCGACCGGCTTCACAGCTCCGTCGCGGAGCTGCGGCCAGTTCTCGTGGCGATGGACGAGGAGCCGTCCTTGACCAGCGCCACCGGGGCGGTCGTGGGGCGCCTGGGCGAGGGCTACAGCGCTCGCACGGCGCCGGCGGATGCGGCGGAGGTCCTGGAGGGCCTGGCGCTGTTGGTCGAGGGGCTCTCGACGGAGCCGGACGAGCTCTCCTTCGGGGACGCGGCGCTCTCGGGGGACCAGCGCTTCGGGGGGCTCCCGCTGCGGGATGGCTACTTCGCGTCCCCCGACGGAAGCCTGGCCTTCGTCGATGTCCAGACCACGCTGCAGCCCCTGACGGTGGACCTGGGCCTCGAGGGCTTCGCCAACATCGAGGCCGCGGTGCAGCCGGTCCGGGACGCCCACCCCCAGATGTGGATGGAGTTCTCGGGAATCATCCCTGGGGGCTACCAGGACCAGCAGAATGTGCTCGGGCGCATCGCGCCGCTCTCGGGCGTGTCCCTGCTCCTGGTCCTGTCCGCGCTCTTCTGGCTCGATCGGCGTCCCAGCACGCCGCTGTTGGTCGGCTCCGGCCTGCTCGTCACGCTCGTCTGGACCTTCGCCTTCGTGAAGCTCGCCTTCGGCTACGTCTCGCTGACGTCCCTGGCGTTTCCGACCTTGCTGTTCGGCCTGGGGGTGGACTACGCCGTCCACATCGTCGTTCGCTACAACGACGAGCGGGCATCCGGCCTCCCCGGGGAGACGGCCATGGGCACGGCTCTGTCCAGGACGGGGCGGGGGGTCGTGATCGGCGCGGTCACCACCATGACGGCCTTTTCGATGATGGTCGTCACGGACTTCAAGGCGGCCACGCACCTGGGGCTCACCGCGGCGATGGGGCTGGGCTGCGCGCTCTTCCTGATGGTCGGAGTTCTTCCCGCGGCGCTGCGGCTGGCGGACGGCCTCTATGGCAACCGGCCTCGGGTGGAGCTGGAGCTGCGGCCCCTGTCCCGCCTGGTGAACGGCTGCCTCGCCCACCCCTGGCGGGTCGTCGCGGCGGCGATGGTGGTCCTGATGGCGACGGCCTCGCAGCTGCCTCGCTTCGAGCTCGAGACCGACCTCGAGAAGATCATCACCCAGGACATCCCGGCGATGCGGGCCAACCACCTCTTCTCCGAGGCGCTTGGCGGATCCACCGAGGCGGTCCTGAGCGTGAGCAGCTCCCTGGACGAGGCCCGCGAGCGCGCGGCTCTCTTCACCGAGCTCGACACCGTGTCCCGGGTGGCCGGTCCCTTCGACCTGGTGCCCGAGGACATCGACGAGCGCCTCGATCGGAATCGGCGGCTGCAGCCTCTGCTCGCGGACATCGAGATCGGCGAGCCCGAGGGACCGGTGGACACCCAGGCGTTGTCCCAGGACCTCGGCGAGCTCCGGTCCTTCGGGGCCCGCATCACGGGCGAGGCGGGCTTCGCGGGTCGCCCGGACCTCGCCGCGCAAGGCCGTCGCCTGAAGGATGCGGCGGGTGCTGCGCTCGAGGACCTCGACGGAGAGCGCCTGGCGCGCACGGAGCGGGTCTACCTGTCCGAGCTGGCGGTCCTCGTCGAGGGTCTGAAGGCCGGCTCCTCGTACTGGTCCTACGGCGTCGAGGACCTGCCCGAGGGTCTGCGACGTCGCTTCGTCGATGACGGCGCCTGGCTCACCTACGTCTACCCGAACGACTACCGCATCGAGCTCGAGTTCCTGCAGCGCTTCAAGGCCCAGGTCCTGACGGTCGACCCCATGGCGACGGGCACCTTGCTCGTGGTCGACGACCTCCTGGTCGGAGGGGTGGATCGGCTGCCGCTGTCGCTCGGGCTCACCGTGCTCGCGCTGGGACTGATCCTGAGCCTGGACCTGAGGCACCCCAAGAAGGTGCTGGTGGCCCTGGTACCGGTGGTCCTCGGCAGCTTCGTCGCGATCGGCATCATCATCGCGCTGCGCATCCCGATCAGCATCCTGATGTTGGCGTCCTTCCCCATCGTCTTCGGCATCGGCATCGACGACGGCGTGCACATCCTCCACCGCTGGGACGAGGGCGGAGAGGACGTCGCCAAGGCCGTCGCGGCGACCGGCAAGGCCATCCTCTTCACCTCGGTCACAACAAGCCTGGGCTTCTCGGTCTTGTTCCTGCTCAACCACGCTGGCCTGGCCGGGATGGCCACCCTGGTCGTCCTGGGCGTCGGGACCTGCTTCGTCACCAGCGTCACCTTGCTCCCGGTCCTCGCGCGGTGGGCGTCTCGATGAGGCGGTGGCTGCTCGCTGGCGCCCTGGCCGCCGAGACCCTGCCCGTGGTGCGGCGCCTGGATCGGACTCGTGTGGAGAGTCCGCGGCTGGCCTTCGGAGAGCTGGGCGGCGAGCACGTCGCGGTGTTGACCTGTGGGGTCGGGCCGCGAAAGGCCGCTGAGCGCGTGCGGACCGCGCTGAACGACTGGCCGGCGACGCACCTGATCAGCTTCGGGACCTGTGGCGCTCTGGCTGATGACCTCCCGGTAGGGAGCGTCGTGAGCGCGTGCGCGCTGCGGATCGGTGACCGCTGGGAGACCGTGGACGTCGTGCCCGGAGCGCGCGCCGTCAGCCTGGTGACCGTCGATGAGGCCGTGGCGACGACCTCGCGACGCGCCGAGCTCTTCGCGCTGGGGGCCCAGGTCTGCGAGATGGAGGCCCGGGCGGTCCGCTCCGTGGACGCCGGCTTGCCCTTCTACGCCCTCAAGGTCGTGTCCGACCGCGCGGGAGGCGCCGAGGGCGAGCCCCTGGGCAGTCGGAATCCGCTGAACGTGCTGCGCTTTCAGGCGCTGGCCGCGAAGCTGGTGGACCGGGACCTCGTGCCGGTGCTGGAGGCCTTCCTCCGAAGCTACGGCAGCGCGTAGGTGTCGGTCAGGACGACCTCGTCGTCCTCGCTCACGCCGGCCTCGAGCTCCTGGGCCAGGGCCTTGGCGAGATCGGCCTTTTCGGTCTTCGCGTCCAGGCGCCCGTCGTCGAAGACACCATGCTCGTCCACGGCGGCGGGGCCGAGGAGACCAAGGGCGAGAGCGAGGGACATCGGGTCGGTGACGAAGGTCATGGGCGACTCCTTGCGTGAAGCAGCTACACACAAGACGCCTTATGTCAGGGGGTCATTTCATTCATTGCGTGAATGAAGTGCATCTGCGAGCTTCGCTCCGGCCAGGACTCCGACCACCAGGAAGGCCGCTGCGAGCCGTCCTTCACCGAGCTGCACGAAGGCCGTGATGGGCAGGGCGCCGCACACACCCACGCCGACCCCCAGCAAGACCGCCGGCCAGGCGGATCCGCGCTCGGGGGACGGGCGGGACAGGGAGGCTGCGAAGAGGGCACCGAGCGCCACGAACAAGAGGTGTGGATCCCGGAGCAACAGCGCCTCGAACACCCTCTCCGGAGCGGTGGCATCCACCCGGCTGAGCAGGACGCCCAGGCCCAGACCTGCAAGGAATCTCCTCACCAGAGCTCCGCGATGTGCACCAGCGCGTTCGCGGTGACCGCGGCGGTCAGCCCGAAGAGGAGCCAGCGACCGGAGAGCGAGCCCAGGCGCCTCGCCGCGAAGCCCATGGCGATCCCCGTCGCCAGAAAGACGGCGGCCTTGATCCAGAGGGAAGGCACCAGGACCTGGTCCCACAGGGCGTGGGCGAAGTCGGGGCTGAAGCGGCCCGACGCCAGGCGCGCCAGGAAGCCGCCAGCCACGAGCCCCGCCCAGAGGCGCCAGTCCCCCAGGCCTCCGAAGCCGGCACGGCCGCAGACCAAGAGCGCGGTCGCGAGCACCGGAGCCGCCAACCAGGCCGGCCAGGGATCGACGAGGAGTGCCTGCAGCATGCCCGGCTTCTAACTAAGGAGAGGGCATGTTGATGTTGTTCATGGCGTGCTCCACGCCCGCACCCGAAGCGCCGCCGCCCTCGCCCGAGCCCGCGGTCATCCAGGACGCCGCCGCCGAGGCCAAGGCCCTCGCCCAGGCGAACGATGCCCTCGGAGAGCTGAAGAAGAGCTTCAAGGCTCGGCTGGGCGAGGTGCTGCCCGAGGGCGGGCCCACCGCGGCCGTTGCGGTCTGCAGCACCGAAGCGCAGGCCTTGACCGCAGCGCTGTCGGCTACCGTCGGAGGCCGTGTCGGGCGCTCCTCGACCAAGCTGCGCAACCCGGAGAACGAGGGCCCCCGCTGGGTCCGCGAGTGGCTGGAGGCTGCGGACGAGGACACCGCGGGCATCTCCGAGGTCGTGGACGGCAAGGCGCGGGTGCTCAAGCCCATCGTGGTCGAGCCTCCGTGCATGGCCTGTCACGGCGTGGACATCGACCCCGCCGTCGCGACGGTCCTGGCCGAGCGCTACCCCGACGACGCGGCGACCGGCTACGGCATCGGCGACCTTCGCGGGGCGATGTGGGCCGAGGTGCCGGTGCAGTGAGGTGCCCGCGGGGATAGGGGAGCGCTTCGCCAGGAGCGTCTCATGGTCAGCCCGAAGTTCCCCGAGCCTCCCCCCAGCATCCCGCCGACCTCGCTCGAGGAATGCGACAAGCTCGTCCGGCACCTCGCGGAGCGCAAGACGGCGTGGGCGCAGACCGGCATCCCCGAGCGGATCCGCTACCTCCAGGAGGTCGTGGACGGCATGAACGCCGTGGCCCCTGCCATGGTCGCTGACGGGTGTCGGAAGAAGGGCATCCCGGCGGACAGCCCGCTGGCGGGCGAGGAGTGGCTCGCAGCGGTCACCACGACCATTCGCAACGCTCGACTGCTGATCGAGGCCCTCGAGGCCGGAGGCCAGCCGCGTCCGCCGGCGGTGACCGCGCGTCCCGACGGGCAGCTGGTGGCCAAGGTCTTCCCCACCAACCTGCAGGACAAGCTGATGTTCGCCGGGCACGCCGCGGAGATCTGGCTCGAGCCCGGCAAGCCCGCGACCCAGGGGCGCATCTACCGCGAGCCGAAGGGCGAGGGCGCCGTCGGGCTGGTCCTGGGCGCCGGCAACGTCGCCTCCATCGCCCCGATGGACGTACTCTACAAGCTCTTCGTCGAGGACGAGGTCTGCATCCTCAAGATGAACCCCGTCAACGAGCACTCGGGCCCCCACGTCGAGCGCGCCTTCAAGGCCCTGATCGACGACGGCTTCATGGCGGTCGTGTACGGCGGCGTCGAGGTCGGCAAGTACCTCACCACCCACGAGGGGGTGCAGACCCTGCACGTCACGGGCTCGGATCGGACCTATGACGCCATCGTCTGGGGCCCCGATGCCGATGAGGCGAAGCGCCGCAAGGAAGCCGACGAGCCCATCAACACCCGCCCCTTCACCGCCGAGCTGGGTTGCGTGACGCCGGTCCTGGTCGTGCCGGGGCCCTGGTCGGACGCGGACCTCGAGTTCCAGGCCAAGAGCGTGGCCGGCATGGTCACGCAGAACGGCAGCTTCAACTGCAACGCCGCCAAGGTCGTGCTGCTCGCGCGCGGCTGGGACAAGCGCGACGCCTTCCTGCTCAAGCTGCGTGAGGCCCTGCGTGAGGCGCCGGCGCGCAAGGCCTACTACCCCGGCGCCCAGCAGCGCTACGAGGGCTTCGTCGCCAAGTATCCCCAGGCCGAAGTCCTCGGTCAGGAGGGCGAGGACATCGTCCCCTGGACCCTGATCCCCGAGGTCAAGGCCGAAGCCGGCGAGTACGCGCTGTCGAACGAGGCCTTCTGTGGCGTGCTCGCCCACGTCGACCTGGACTGCAGCACCCCCGCCGAGTACCTCCGCCAGGCGGTGGACTTCGCCAACGAGAGCTGCTGGGGCACGCTCTCCTGCATGGTGCTCATCCACCCGAAGACCGAGAAGGCGCACGCCGTCGACTTCGACCAGGCCATCGCCGACCTCCGCTACGGCGGGATCGCGGTCAACTGCTGGGCCGGCCTGATCTACGGGCTCGTCGTCACCACCTGGGGTGCCTTCCCGGGCCACAGCCCGAAGGACATCCGCTCGGGCACCGGGGTGGTCCACAACTCCTTCCTCTTCGATCACCCCCAGAAGAGCGTCGTCCGAGCGCCCTTCCGCATCAACCCTCCGCCGGTCTGGTTCAGCGACCACAAGAACCTCAAGGCGGTCGGAGAGAAGATGGTCGCCATGGAATCGGAGCCCGGCTGGGGCAAGCTGGTCGGCGTCGCATTGGCGGCGTTCAAGGGCTGATTTTCTTGTCCTGAGCCCTTCGGGGTGCAAGCTTGTCGCAATGAGCGCCCGGAACGAACACGGACGGTGGCGCCGGATCCGGCAGCTGGCCTGGGTCCTCCTCCTCGTCGTCGTGGTCTTCAAGGTCGCCGAGTTCCGCGCCCAGGACGAGTTCGCGATCTTCGGCGGTGGACCGGTCGACGTAGGCGTGATGGTCTTCGCATCGCCGGACGACATGCGCTCCGATGTCCTGCGCCAGCTCGAGGATGGAGGACTCGAGGAGCTCGAGGAGTGGTTCAACCAGGAGCAGCTTCGGTACACCGACTCCAAGCGCGAGTGGGTTCGCCTTCACTTGCACGGACCCTGGGGCGTTCCGATGCAGCCGCCCACACTCGACCGCGCCCAGCCCATGGTGTCTCGTGTCGCCCGCTCCATTCAGTACGTCCGGTGGTGGGAGGGCGCGGCCCGGGACCAGGGCGTGGAGCCCGGTGACTTCGACGCCCGGCTGTACGTGGCGATCCTGCCCGCGGGCGGCGACCTGGCAGCCGACAGCCGAGGCGATGCCAAGCGCCGGACAGCGGTGGCCCATGTCTCTGCAGACGAGCGAAACTTCGCCTACGTGCAGGCGACGCTCGCGCACGAGCTCGCCCACGCCCTCGGAGCGACGGACCGCTACGACCCTGAGCTCCACGTGGCGCAGTACCCCGAGGGCTTCGTCTTGCCCTTCGAGCGCCCGCTCTTTCCCCAGCAGTACGCCGAGCTGATGGCCGTGGACCGACCGACCGGCCCGCGCCAGGAGCTCGAGATCACGGACCTGTCCGAGCTCCGCGTCGGGCACAGGACCGCGGCGGAGCTCCGCTGGATCGAGCTCGACGAGGCCGACGCCTTCTACGAGCCGAAGACCCCGACGCCGGAGTCACGCATCGCCTGGGATCAGTCGCCGCCGGATGGCTGAGGCGTGGGGGCGATCATCGGGCCAGGGCGCATGTCGAGGCGCTGCATTCGCACGACCCGGGGGTTGTGCTTGGCCCGGAGCTCCTCGAGCTCGAGGTCGCTGAGCTCCGGGTCCGGGATGTCGTAGATCTGCACACGGCGGTTGGCGAAGGAGGGCTCGCCGATGAGCTCGGTCAGGGCCTCGCACATCTTCTGCGGCAGCCGCTGGTCGGCTCCGTGCCCCAGCACCAGGATGCGCCGGAAGCCTGCGTCGTGGAGGATCGCCAGGTCCTCGTGGGGTTCGACGCCACCCCCGAAGTCCGGGTACGCGTCGTTCTGGTAGCCCTCCTTCAGAGCCTGCATCAGCGGCGTGGCCATGGTGAAGTGGTGGCCGTCGCGGGCGAAGTAGTCGATGCGCTCGAGCGGAACGCCAGCGATGCGCTGCCCGTGGTTGATCTGGGCGCTCAGGCTCGCCCGCCGGGTGTGCTTGTCGGACCGGAACTGCAAGGCGGCGTCGATCATCGGGCCGCCGTCCGGCAGCTCGGCCAGCTCGGGGAAGGGGTCCAGCGCGAAGGTGGCCATCGGCCGGGGGTTCAGCTGGTTGTAGCCGACGTCGACGACGCTCAGGACGGCCACGACCCAGACGATCCATCGGAACCGGCTCATGCGACTCGTGATGATCGCGGCCCCCGCGCTGAGCCCGAGGATCGACATCGCCAGGAAGCGGATGGGGAAGTTGATCGGCTCCCCGACGAATCCCAGCACCCGGTTCAGGTAGAAGAAGGGCATGCGGATGCGCAGCCCATCGTCATTGGTGATGTCCGCGCCGTCCTCGACCGCGAAGCTCCCGCTCGCGAACAGCACCCCCGTCGCGGCCACCAGCAGCCAGGGGAGGGCCTTTCGCGGACGCACGATGACCGCTCCGAGGAGCAGAAGCAGGGCGGCCAGGCCCACGTAGCGGCCGCCGCCGTAGCCCACGAACTGGGGGTTGGTGTTCGACCGGTCTGCACGCCGGCTGACGACCAGTTGGTGAAGCTCGAGGCGCGAGTGCGGTGGGTCCGTCGTCGGCTGCCCGTGCTCCTCGAGGACCCAGGACTCGAAGCTCACGTCGGGCGTCGTCCCCGCCTTGTAGGACTCCGCGAAGGTCCGGGTGATGGGGATGATGATCATCAGCCCCAGTCCGGCCGCAACGACGTAGCCGCCGAGCAGCTTCGGGGTGTTCCGGCCAGCCCAGATCGTGACGAGGCTCATCACGGCGACGCTGAGCGCGAGGAAGAAGCCGATGTAGAAGCAGGACAGCGTCGCGGCTGCCAGCGTCGCTCCGAGGATGACCGCATCACGCCAAGCGAAGTTGTCCCGTAGCCGCAGCCACATCCACATGCCGAGGGGCAGCATCCACAGGTGCTGGAGCTCGCCGACGCCCACGTGAATGGCGAACTGCGCGAAGGCGCTGCCCTGGAGCACCGTGCCGCCTGCCATGCCGCCCCAACGCGTTCCCGACAGTCGCCGCCCGAAGAGCGCACCGAAGAAGCCCGTCAGGGTGAGGTTCAGCAGCGTCGTGATGTTGGTGGCCATCACGATGTCGACCCAGCCGATCAGCGACACGAACAAGCCGTTCAGCGGCTCGATCGGGTAGAGGTCCATGCCCGCCGGGAAGTTCAGGAGCTCCGTGTGCAGCGGGATCGAGTGCTCTTGTAGGAGCTCCGCCCGGATCCACCACAGGGTCCACACGTGCTTCATCCCGTCCCCGTGACGGGAGCCCAGGACCAGCTCGTCGATGGTCAGGATGCCGGGCCAGGTCAGCACCACCGTCAGGAAGATCGCCCAGATCGCCGCCCAGGCCGCGAAGGGCACCCGCAGGACGAGGAGCCAGATCCTGGCGAGCCTGTCCTTCACTACCAGCTCGCGGACACGGGGTAGGTGAAGCGCATGCCGTCGGGCAGATCGTGGGCCGGGAAGTCGGCGTGCCGGAGCACGTCCGCGACACAGTCGAGGTAGGCGGCCGAAGCTCCGTCTCCATCGATGACGTCGACCCCGTCGACGACCCCGTCGCATCCGACGTCGATGTCGAAGACCATGGCCAGCTCGCTGACGCCCGCGTCCCGCTCGCACCCGAGCGCGTGGGGGAGGACCGGATCGAGGGCCGACCGGACCTGGCTGCGGTCCAACCCGGCGGAGGCGACCATGCCCTCGTCGCCGATCGCGGTGTCCAGGCGCACGCAGGGCTCAGGCGAGGGCATTGCGAGCCCGTGGCCGGTCGCGGGCGCTGCGCCGCTGCGACGTCCCGCGCGCGGTCTGGGCGGCGCCTCTTCGGTCGGCGCGGCTTCGACGTGGATGATCAAGACCTGGTCGACCTCGATGAGATCTCCGTTGATGCCGTTCCAGGCCCGAAGTTGCGCCACCGTGACGCCGTATTGGTCGGCCAGCTTCGACAGCGTGTCTCCCCGCACGACCACGTGCTCCAGTGTGGGTGGCTGGCGCCAGGGCCCGAACCACCAGCCGACGAGGGCCAGCAACGCGAGCGCCGACAGCGCGGCCAGCGCGCGCTTCACAGCGTCGATTTAATCGTATCGATGATCGGCTTGGTGAGGCTGCCCCAGACCGCGTTGTCCTCCTTCGTGACGGTCACGAAGTCGTTCACGGCGAAGACCGACTTGACGCCCGGAATCCCAAGCAGCGCCTTGCCGAGTGGATCATCCGTCGAGCCGGCGTAGCTGACGGGTGCGTCGAAGACCTTGGCGCCGAGCGTGAACTTCAGCGCGTTCGGGTTCGGCGTGTCCTCGAAGGCCACGTCGAGGGCGCTCTTTCGAGCCTTCTTCTTCGCGGGAGCCTTCTTCGCGGGAGCCTTCTTCGCGGCTGTGGCCCTCGCCTTCGGCGCGGCCTTCTTCTTGGCCGGGGCCTTCTTCTTGGCGGGGGCCTTCTTCTTCGGCGCGGCCTTCTCGGCCTTGGCCTTTGGCGCGGCCTTCTTCGCCGGAGCCTTCTTCTTGGCGGGCGCCTTCTTCTTGGCTGGAGCCTTCGCCTTCGGGGCCGCCTTCTTGGGAGCCGCCTTCTTCGCCGGGGCCTTCTTCTTGGCGGGCGCCTCCTTCTCCGGCGCGGCCTTGGGCTCCTCCGGCTCAGGATCCGCGTGGCCGTGGCTGTGACTGTGGCCGTGGCTGTGGCTGTGGCTGTGGCTGTGGCCGTGATCGTCCTCGTCCGAGGGCGGCGGTGCCGTGTAGCGGGGGCGCGGCTTCGGAGCGGCCGGCGGCGGCGGGGGCGGGGGCGCGTCGCGCTCTCCGCCCACGACGGCTCCGACGAGCTTCTTGACGATGCGGAAAGGCATGCCGGCGATCTTGCGAATCATGAGACTCCCTGAGGCACGGAGCATAGTGCGTTAGGCCCGAGAACATGCTCTGGCCGCTCGTCGTCGCGTCTGTCCTCGCTCTGGAGCCGCCCACCCACGCCGACGACGGGCCGACGGTGTCGATTGAGATCGCCATCGTCGACGAGGCCCGAGGCGCTGATGTGCCGCTCGTGACCTTCGTTCACGCGTGGGAGTTGGTTCGGTCCGGGCGGGCGGCCGACGCGAAGGATGATCTCGCCGTCCTGCTCGCGATCGAGGAGGGCGTCCCGCCCGACTACCTGGCGCTCGCGATCGGGGAGATCCAGGTCGCTTCCGGACTCGAGGCCGAGGGCGTTGCTCGCCTGGAGACGGTCTCGGAGACCAGCCGCCTCTGGCCGCGGGCCCAGTTGGTGCGGGCGAAGGCGCTGCACGATCTCGGTCGGACAAAGGAGGCGCGTGAGACCTACGAGGCGCTGATCGCGCGCCCCGATCCGGCCGAGGGATCTGATCTGGCCCTGCTGGCGCTCGCCCAGTTGGCGGGGATCGGCACCGAAGCGAGCTACCCCTACGAGCGTCGGCTCTGGGCCGCGTATCCGCGGACCTCGGCCGGCCGGAAGGCGGAGGCACACCTCAAGTCCTACGGGCCGTACCCGACCTGGGCGGAGATCGGGCTGCGTGGCGATCGGCTGATGGCGGCGTACAAGTGGGAGCAGGCCGTCAACGTGCTGGCGAAGGACGCGGGCAAGGTCGGCGACGCGAGCCCCGAGGCCTGCGTCTACTGGTACGCCCACGGTCGCTCGCTGTTCAAGCTCAACCGACTGACCGAGGCCGCTGCGGTGCTCGGTCCTGCGGGCCGTGCCTGCGTCGGCCACGACGAGGACCGGGGAGCCAAGGCGCTCTACATCGCGGGCAAAGCGGACGAGCGCCGCAAAGCCTGGGCCTCCGCGGCCGTGCACTACCAGGCGATAGGCGACCTCTACCCGGACCACAGCTACGCCGACGACGGCTACGCCTTGGCTGGAATCGCCCTGCAAGAAGCCGGGGACCCCGAGGGCGCGCGAGCTCTGTGGGCGCAGCAGGTCGAGACATGGCCCGAGGGCGACCTGGCGGGGGAGGGCTACTGGCGCCTCGCTTGGGGTGCGTACCTGGCAGGCGATACCCCGCGCGCCATTCAGTGGGCGGACGACGCCGCAGCGCGCGTCCCGTTGGCGACCGATCCAGAGCACGTCCGCGCGGCACGCTACTGGTCGGCGAGGTGGCGCGCCTGGCCCGATGTCGACGCTCCGAACGTGCTCGTCGAGGACGACCTCGCGGTCGCGGAAGCCACCGACCGCCTGGCCGAGCTCTGTGAGGCCTCGCCTTTCTCCTTCTACGCCCAACTCGCGGCAGCGCGGCTCGAGGTCCTCGAGCCCGAGCGCATTCCCAGGAGCCCGGAGATCGATCCCGGCGAGCAGTGGTTGGTGCGCCAGGCCTTCCTCGACGACCCGGGCACCGGAGCGGCCGTAGAGCTCTTCCGCCTCGGGCTGATCGACGACGCGCTGGCCGAGATCGACGCCGTGGGCCTCGATGCGCTGACTCCGGGCGAGGTCGGCCTCGTCATCGAGCAGCGATGGGCTGCGGGCGACTGGCTGCTCGCGCACGACGCCTTGCGCACCTGGCTCCGGACTCATCCCCCCGAAGAGCTCGGTGTGCAGCGCGATCGGCTGCTCCTTCTGGCCTATCCCGACCAGTACTGGGCCCTCGTGCAGAAAGCGACCACCGACTACGGCTACGACCCCCGCGCCTTTCACGCCCTGGTGCGCGAGGAGAGCAACTTCAACAAGGACATCGTCAGCCACGCCGGGGCACGCGGCCTCTCGCAGCTGATGCCGCAGACGGCCCGGTCCGTCGGCCGTTGGCTCGGGCTCTCCGTCAGCCAGCAGCAGCTCCACGATCCCTACACCAACCTGCGCATCGGGAGCCGCTACTTCGAGTCGCTGTCCGACCGCTACCGGGGCAACCCCTACCTCGCGATGGCCGGCTACAACGCGGGCGAGGGCAACGTGAAGAAGTGGATGGAGCGCTTCGGGAACGTGCCCACCGACGAGTGGATCGAGAGCGTTCCGTACCGGGAGACGCGCAGGTACATCAAGCGCGTGTCCAAGACCTGGCAGACGTACCACCTGCTCTACGACGAAGGCCCCGCCTTCCCCGAGCACGCCCGCTACGTGCCCCAGGCCGTGCCCGACGAGAGCCCGTGATAGGAATGCAGCCGTGAGCACCGATCCCGCCGTCACCGAGGCCTTCGACAGCCACCAGCGCCGCGCCATCGCCGCGATGGGGCGTGTCCTGGCCGGAGTTCAGGTCGGCCTCTCCGAGGTCGACATCGACGAGCTGTGCCGAGAGGCCTGCAAGACCGAGGGCTTCACCGATTGGTTCCATCCTCCCGAGGTCCAGGTCGGCGACCGCACCGCGGAGAACGCGATCTGGGTCCGTGCGAGTGACTCCGTGCGGCTCAAGGCCGGCGACGTCGTGACCATCGACATCGGACCCGCGACCGGCGACGCCTACGGTGACATCGGCACGACGGTGGTCCTGGGCGATGCCGGCGCGGCGATGCCCGAGCCGAAGATCCTGGGCGTGGCCCGCGAGTGCCTGAGGGGATGCATTGCATTCACCTCGCCGATGAAGACCGTGGGTGAGATCTTCGTCTACGCCCGCGCCTGGGCAGCCAATCACGCGGTGACGCTCGCGAGCGAGCGCAGCATCGGCCACGCGCTCCTGCCCTCCGAAGGCCTGGTCTCGATGAACTTCCCGCGCTTCGCCCACGGCTTCACCTGGCTACGACGCCACCAGGTCCACTTCCTGAACCCCCAGCGCATCCGGGGCATGTGGGCCTACCGCCCGCTGCTCGCCAAGGGTGGGGTCGGCGCCTCCTTCGAAGAGGCCGTGGTCATCGACGACGACGGACGACGCATCCTCGGACGCGACCACCTGGACGAGGTCGGCACCTTCCCGGAGCCCTGAGCTCACTGGGAACCCCGCGCTGCTACGAAGCACGGGTTCCTGGTAGGCTGCTAGGCGGCGAGCTGACGCTCCACCAGGCGACGGTAGAGGCCGTCGATGGCCATGAGCTCATCATGCGTGCCGGACTGCACGATGCGGCCACCGTCGAGCACGCACACGCGGTCGGCCTCCTTCACCGTGCTGAGCCGATGGGCGATGACCAGGGTGGTTCGCCCGATCATCAGGCGGTCCAAGGCCTCCTGCACGAGGTGCTCGCTCTCCGCGTCGAGCGCCGAGGTCGCCTCGTCGAGGACCAGGACGCGGGGGTCCTTGAGCAGCGCCCGAGCGATGGCCACGCGCTGCTTCTGGCCCCCGGAGAGCTTGACGCCGCGCTCTCCCACGAGCGTGGCGTAGCCTTCTGGGAAGGCCTCGATGAAGCGGTGCGCGTTCGCGGCCTCGGCGGCGGCCTCGATCTCCTCCCGTGTCGCCCCGGGGCGCCCGTAGCGGATGTTGTCCTCGATGCTCGTCGCGAAGAGGATCGGCTCCTGGGAGACCACACCCACCTGCTCACGCAGCCAGGTGACATCGAGCTCGTCGTAGGGGCTGTCGTCGAGGGTGAGGGAGCCGGCGTCCGGGTCGTAGAAGCGGGACAAGAGCGCAGCGACGGTGGACTTGCCGCTCCCGCTCGGGCCGACCAGCGCCACGACCTCGCCTGGGGAGAGCTCCAGGTCGAAGCTCACGAGCACGGGCAGATCCCGGCGGGTGGGGTAGGCGAAGTCCACACCTTCGAAGCGCACACGTCCCTCGCTGGCCTCGAGATGGGTGCTGCCGCTGACCACGGTGCTGTCCCGGTCGAGCAGCTCGAAGACCCGCTCGCTGGCGCCGAGCGCCTTCATGAAGTCCTCGTAGAGTCCGGCCAGCGCCCCGATGCTCATCGCCACGGTCAGGGTGTAGAGCAGGTAGCTCGTGAGCTCGCCGATGCTCATCGCCTCATCGACCAGCAGGTGACCGCCGTACCAGAGCACCACGCCGATCGCCGCGTAGCCGCCGAAGCCGATGACCCAGCGGAAGAGCCCGATGATCAAGGCGCGCTTCTTCGCCAGGGCGAAGGTCTCGTCGATGGCCGCGCCGTAGCGGCCGACCTCGGCGTCCTCGCGGGCGAAGGCGCGGACGGTCCGGATGCCGCTGATCGTCTCCTCGGCGACCTCGGTCGCGCGGGCCAGCGCGTCCTGGACGTCCCGGCTGATCTTGCGCAGCCTGGAGCCGAACAAGGCGCCGCCGATGGCTACCACGGGGACGGTCGCGAGGGTGACCAGGGTCAGCCGCCAGCTGGTCCAGAAGAGGAAGCCGATGCCGCCGATCGTCATGATGACGAAGCGGAAGAGCATGCTGACGTTCACGGTGACCGTGTTCTGGAGCACCGAGGTGTCCGCGGCCAGGCGGTTGGTCAGCTCTCCGGTGCGGCGCTCGTCGAAGAAGGCGACCTCCTGACCGACGATCGAGGCGTAGAGCGCCTGTCGGAGCCGCGCCACGACGCGTTCGCCCGCCACGGTGAAGATCCAGGCCCTCAGGGCTCCGAAGGCCGAGCCGATGACGAAGAGGACCAGGAGGATCCCGGTCGCCCGGTTTACGAGCTCGCCTCCGCCTCCACCGACGATCCCGTCGACGATGTACTGGACCACGACGGGGTAGCTCAGCGTGATGGCGCTCGAGATCGCCAGCGCGAGCGTTCCGATGACCAGGCTGGGGAGCTCCGGGCGGGCGAGCCCCCAGAGACGCTTCAGATCGGCCTTTCGTTGGGAGGGCATGACCCCTCCTTTAGTCACAGATCGAGCGGCAGCACGTAGATGCGCTTGAAGTCGCGCACCTCGTCTTCGACGCGACCCTGGGCGGCGATGGCCAGGTAGGCCTTGCCGTCGGTGCCGACCACCACGTCATGGTCGCCGTTTCCGACCGTGCGGGTGTCGAGCCGCTGGGCACCGCTTCCTGTCACCGGCGCGTAGAACACCGGGTCGAAGCGGTCGTCGTCATCCTTCACGAAGACCAGGCCCTGGCCATCCGGCGTCCACTGGGGCCCGGCGTCGTTCATCACGACGCCCTCGATCAAGAGCTCGGGATTGCCGACGGACAGGTCCATCACGTACAGGTCGAAGCGCTCCTTCTTGGAGTGGTTGCTGTAGAAGGCGATGCGCTCGCCGTCGGGCGAGAACGACGGACGGGTCTGGGTGTTTCCGAGCGACGCGATGGTGCGCGGCTTGGGGTTGATGAGCGTGTCGACGAGGTGGATCGTGTCGCCGCTCTTCGTGTGGCCGACCCAGGCGATCCTGGAGCTGTCCGCCGACCAGCTGAGGAAGAGCTCGCTCGCTGTTGGATCCCCGCTGATGCGCTGGGGCTCGAGCTCCAGGTGCGCCGCCGAGAGCAGGTAGACGTCGCCCTGGCCGGAGCGGGCCGAGGTGAAGGCGATCCACTTGCCGTCGGGGCTCCACGCCGGGCCTCCGTCGGCCGAGGTCGAGGGGGCGATCGACGAGCCGCTGGAGAGGTAGAGGTCGTAGCGCTGGTCCGCGCCGCTGGCCGAGTAGATGAAGTAGTCCTCGGGTCCCCAGGTGAGCTCGTGCACCACCATGCCCGACTCGCTCTTCTGGAAGCCTTCGGTCACCGCGCTCGCGCCGCGTGACGAGGGGGAGATGCGCCTCTCCCCCTGACCCGGAGTGAAGATCCAGGTCTCGATGACCTTCTTGTCGTGGAAGTTGACCTCGTAGGCGAGCTGCGTGCCGTCGCGGTTCCAGCGTGGAGCCTGGCAGTTGCCTTCGAAGTCCGGGGTGACCGGCTGTGCGCCGGCCGCCAACGCAGCGGGGATCAGGATGTGCAGCATCAAAACGCGTGGGAGAAGTTCGCCATCATGCGAAATCCGGTGGTGGTCCAGCCAGGGTCGTCGGTGGTGTATTCGATCGTGTCGCCGCTTTCCTGTATCTGCGCCTCCGCGGGGGACTCCACGGCGCCGAAAGCCTGGTCGACGACCAGTCGAACCCCCAGACCCGTTGCGGTCGTCCGTCCGGCTCGGCGCCAGTCGACCGACACCTCGACGAAGGGGATGTGCGCTCGCCCGACGGCGTAGACCAGCACATCGGGCTCAACCTGGAGCGTTCCGGGAGGCGTGCAGCTCACCTGAGCACCTTCTACGCACTCGAAGGGCACCCCCGGTAAGTAGCCGTAGCGGTACCCGACCATCGGACGGACGGCGAGGGGCCCGCTGACCATGAGCTCCTTGCCGACGCGCGCACCCAGCGTCCAGGTCGCCGGATGCCGCACGGGGCCGAAGCCCTCGACCGAATAGCTGCGCAGGCTGTAGTCCAGCACCAGGCCCGCGAGCATGCCCTTCAGCGGCTGGGTGACCCCGATCTGCATCTCCATGCTCGGGCCCAGCCCCTCGGTGCGCTCGCCGATGTAGAGACCGGCGCCGAGGCCGACCTCGGCCCGGGTGACCTGCAGCGCCGCGAAGCCGGTCGAGCCCAGCGCGGACATCGGCAGATCGAGCGTCGTCTCCTTCAAGCCGGGCTCGACGGTCACGCTGTAGCCCTGGATCAGGTAGTCGCCGGCTGGCAGCGCCGCCCGGACCGGCAAGGGCTGTGGCTTCGTCCACCCGAGCGCCATCTGATCGACGAAGCGCTTCAGGTCCGGGTCCATCAGGAGCGAGTCGCGCTCCAGCTGGATGCGCGAGGTCATGGCCTCGTAGGGCGCCTCGATGACCACGACGCCGAAGGTGCCGTCGATCCAGTCCGCCAGCTGCTGGGCCTCGAGGGCCTGGTCGGGATCTCGGGTGAGCTCGGTCGCGCGGCGGGCGGCCTCGGCGGCTCCTTCGGCGTCGAGGAGCTCGTAGCGGACCTGGGCCAGGAGCCACCAGGCGTCGTAGTCGGCCTTGCCCTCGTCGAGGCGCACGGCCTTCTCGAGCTCCGCCTCGGCGTCCTCGTACCACTGCTTCTTCACGAACAGGCGTGCCTGGTTGACGTGGTGGTCCACGTCCTGGGCCTGCGCGACGGCGACGAGAGCGTAGAGCGGGCTCATGCGCTGCTCTCCAGGGCGAGCATGCCCGCCGCCGACAACAGCGCCGTGGTGTAGGGGTGGTGTTCGATGCGGCCGAGGTCATCGACCGCGAAGCGCTCCACGATGCGGCCCTCCTTCATCACCACCAGGCGGCTGCAGGCATAGGCCATAAGCGGCAGGTCGTGGCTGACGAGCAGGGTGGCGCTCTCCGAGGTCCGCGAGGCCAGGATGAGGTCGATGAGGTCGGCCTTCAGAGCGGCGTCCAGGCCGGCCGTGGGTTCGTCGGCCACGATCAGCCGGGGGTCTGCGATGAGCACCCGGGCCAGCCCGACTCGGCGCCTCTCGCCGCCGGAGAGACGGCTGGGCACCGCGTCCACCCGGTGCTCGAGGCCCACCTGCCGGATGACGCGGGCGACGAGATCGCCGGCCGAGGCGTCCGGACGATGCAGCTGGCAGGACTCGAGCAGGTGTTCCCGAACCGTCAGGCCTGGGTTGAGCATGCTGTCCGGGTCCTGGAAGATCAGCTGCACGTCCCGTCGCATGGAGCGCAGCCGGGACGCGCTGAGGCTCCCGAGGTCCTCGCCGAGGAGCTCGACGCGACCGCCCTCGAAGGCCAACAGCCCGAGGGCCGCACGGACCAGGGTCGTCTTGCCGGAGCCGGACTCGCCGATGAGTCCGACGACTTCGCCATAGGCGATGCTGAGGTCGACGCCGTCCACCGCGGTCATGGGAGGACGCCCCCAGCCTCCTGGGTACAGCTTGCGCAGGCCCTGCACCTTCAGCGCGCTCACAGCGTGCCCCCGGAGATGCGGGCGGTAGCCTTCCAGAGCGCCACGGCTTCGGGGGCCTCGATCCGGCTCAGCTGCGAGGTCGGGAGGTCCTCGACGATGCGCCCGGCGTGCATCACCAGGAGCTGATCGCCCAGGCGGGGGACGAGGCGCAGGTCGTGGGTGATGAACAGGACGCCGACCCCTTCGGCCTTCAGCTCGAGCAGCTCGTCGAGGATACCCTCCTGAATGCTCGGGTCCAGCCCCGTGGTCGGCTCGTCGACGACCAGGAAGCGACTCCCGCGAGCCAGGGCCAGGGCGATGGCGACGCGCTGGGCCATGCCGCCGGAGAGCTCGTGCGCGAAGAGGCGCTCCACCCGCTCGGCGTCCGGGAGTCCGGCCTTGCGCAGCCAGGGGAGCGGATCCTCGGTGCGCCCGGCGAGCCGAAGCGCTTCGACGACCTGGCGTCCGATGGGCCAGAGGGGATCGAGTGAGCCCCGCGCGTCCTGGGCCAGGTATCCGACCACCGCGCCCCGCAGGCCTTCGAAGCCGGTGCGCAGGGGGCGATGAACCGTCCCGTCGACCGCGATCTCCAGGGTGCCGTTGACGATGCCGGGCCGGACCGGAACGAGCCCGATCAGGCTGCGCGCCGTCAGGGTCTTGCCGGACCCCGAGGCACCGACCAGGACCGTGATGCGACCCGCGTCGAGGCGCAGCCCCACGCCGTCTACGAGGCGCCGCCGTCCGCCGCCCGGGAGCTCGGCTTCGATGACCAGGTCGTCGAGGACGAGGACGTCACCCATCGGCGCCCTCCACCAGGCCCTCGGCTACCTGCACCGCGGACATGATGACCGCCCAGATGGCCAGGCCGGGGGCCCAGGAGGCCCAGCCGTTGGCCTCGGGCTCCCGCCACTCGAAGGCGATCATGTTGCCCCAGCTCGGGTCGGGCTGCGGCACGCCGAAGGAGCCCGCGCCGTCCAGGCCGCCGATGTAGGACAGGGTGGTCTCCAGCAGGAGGAAGTAGGCGAAGAGCTGCAGCCCGTGGCGCGCGACGAGGCGCCCGCAGTTCACCCACAGCAGGTGGTAGGTGAGCACGCGGAGGGGGTGCACGCCGTGGGCCTCGGCCGCGAGCACGAACTCCGCGCGGCGGAAGGACTCGATGCGGGTGAACACGGCCTCGCCCACGTTCGGCGCGTAGGCCAGGCCGGCGGCCACGGCGATCACCCAGACCTCGGAGCCGTAGATCGCGCAGGCCAGCAGCACCAGGACGAAGCGGGGGAGGGACTCCACGACCGTCCAGCTGTAGCGGATCAGCCAGCGGACGACGCCGCCGAACCAGCCGGCGGCCGCTCCTCCGATCACCCCGAGGCTCAGCGCGATGACCAGGGCCAGGAGCGCCGGACCCATGAAGGCCTCGGTGGCCTTGAGCATGCGCCACGCCACGTTGCGGCCGAGGTGGTCCGTGCCGAGCCAGTGCTCCATGCTCGGACCGACCGAGGCCCGCGTGACGTCGACGTCCGAGGTCACGTCGTAGCCGCTGACCAGGCTCACCCCCCAGAGGAGCGTGACCACGCCCAGCACAGCGGCTCCGGCCAGGGTGGCGGCCCTCATGCGCGCAGCCTGGGGTCGACCCCGATGCGGACGACGTCACCGACGAGGCGGGCCGCGCACACCACCGCCGCGGCTCCCACGACCAGCCCGAGCGCCAGCGGGTAGTCGCGCATCCGGCAGGCCTGCCAGAGCATCGCGCCGGCCCCGTTGAGCTGGAGCACCTTCTCCACGACGACCAGGCCCCCCACGAAGAAGGCGGTGCGGCTGACCGTGATGGTCGTGAGCGGGGGCACGAGGTTCCAGAGCACGTGCGGCCAGAGCGGGGCTCCTCGGGCGCGGGCGGCGTCGACGTAGCCCGAGCGCCGAATGCGACGCAGCTCGTCGTCCGAGGCCTGGTGCACATCGGTCAGCGCCGAGCTGCCGATAGCCAGGACCGTCACCCCCAGGGCGGACTTGAGGATCGAGTCCCCCAGCGGGAGCGCGAACCAGGAGGGGCGCGCGATCCAGCCGGCCTCGATGGCGTAGAAGGTGGCCTCGTTGATGGACACGACGGCGGTGGCCGCCAGGAGAAAGACGGGGGCGACGGACAGCGCCTGGACCGCACGACGAGACAGGGTCCAGCCCTGGCCGATGTAGGCGAAGGCGACGCCGGCCCCAACCGCGAGCAGCACGGACAGCACGAGGGTCGGCGCCGAGGTCACCCCGGCCCGCCAGACCAGCGCGGCCACCTCCTCGCCAGGCCGGTAGGTCAGGGAGACGCCGAGGTCCCCGGTGAGTGCGCCCTCGATGAAGGCGAGCGTTCGCACGTGCGGGGGCTCGTCCAGGCTCCAGCGCTCCACCATCGCGGCGCGGAGCTCGGGGTCTGCGGTCAGCAGATCGACCGGATCTCCCGGAGCCAGCCAGAGCAGCCACTGCGCCAGCAGCGCGGCTCCAGCGAGCGCGAGAACGAAGGCGCCCACTCGCCGCCCGACGGCGACGAGCAGTGGGGTCAGCGCATTCGCCAGTCCGCGATCCAGGTGAAGAAGTAGAAGGGGTGGATGACCACGTCGGAGACCCGCGTACTGATCGCGGAGTAGCTGTCCAGCGTCCAAAGGTAGATCATCGGAGCGTCTTCGTGCGCGAGCCGGTGCACGCGACGAAGCGCCGTCTTCTTCACATGGGGGTCGCGGGCGAGCCGGGCCTCCTCGAGCAGCCCGTCGACATCGGGGTTGGCGTAGCTGCCGAAGTTGCGCGCGCCCTCGGAGTGCAGCTGCTCCCGGATGTCCTCGTTGCGGTCGAAAGACCACTGCGAAAGCACCAACTCGTAGTCGCGCTCGCGCCAGATGCGCGCCTTCCAGGCGGCCTCGTCCAGGAACTCGACGTCGACCTCGACGCCGGCACCGCGGAGCTGCGACTGGAGGTTGATGACGACCTCCTGGGCGCTCTCGAGGGTCTGGTGCGCGGTGATCGTGAGGCGCAGCGGCTCGCCGCCGCGGACCCACATGCCCTCGGACTGGGTGAAGCCGGCCTCCTCGAGCAGCGCCGCGGCGCGCATCTCGTCGTAGTCGTAGGGCCGGGTGTCGTGGTTGTAGAAGGGGCTCGACTTCACGAAGGGACCCGAGAGGATCTCGCCCGTCCCGATGGGCGCGAGCAGGGCCTCGACGTCGACGTAGTGGGACAAGGCCCGACGCACGCGCACGTCGTCGAAGGGCGCGCGCTCCAGGTTGAAGCCGACGTACCACCAGCTGTTCGTCTGGTAGGGGTACAGCTCGACCTTCCGGTTGTTCTGCAGCACCGCGAGGTCCCGCGGAAGGACGCGAACGAGGCCCTCGAGGGACTCGTAGATCAGGAGCTTGGCCTGGTAGCTCTTGTCGGTCACCTCGCGCATGACGAGCTCGGGGATGGAGACGTCGGAGCGGAAGTCGGCGTTGGCCTCGAAGGTGATGCTGTTGTCGTCGTTGTAGCGGGTCAGCGCGTAGGGGCCGGTGCCCACGGGGCGCGTGCGGAAGCTGTGGGTGCGGTGCACCTCGGAGCTGTCGAAGTGGTGCTTCGGCAGGATCTTGAAGAAGAGCTTCTCCTCGGGCCGCGGCTCGGGGATGACGAAGTAGAGGACCAGGGTCTGGGCGCTCGTCGCCTCGGCGCGCTCGATCCACTTGACTCGGCCGGCCTCGGTCGACATGGTCGCGTCGTCGCGCATCGCGTCGATGGTGAAGACCACGTCGTCGGCGATGAGCGGCTCCCCGTCATGCCAGATGATGTCGTCGCGCAGACGCAGGGTCAGCGACATCATGTCCTCGGAGAGCTCTGAGAGGCTGACCAGGTTCGGCTTCGCGGCCAGGTCCGGGTCGTCCGTGTACAGGCTGTCGAACAAGAGCTCGTTGACGCGAGCCTCGGACATTGTGGTGGAAAAGAGCGGGTTCACGATGCCGGGAGCCTGGTCCTCGGCGTATCGGAGCCCTTCGGCCTGGGCCGTCAGCATCAATGAGAGCAGCATCAGTTCTCCTTCGAGTCGCCTTGGCGGTCGAGTCCCTGGAGGATGGCGAGATCACCGACGATTTCCTTGACGCCGTGTGCTTCGTCCAGGGGGGAGCCGGTGAGGACGTGGAGGTTGTCGAGGGCCTCGCGGGTGCGTCCGGTCCGCAGGTTTGCGGTCGCGAGCACGGCGTAGAGCCCAGGGAGGTTGACTGGGCCCACTTCGCGGGGGCGCTCCAGGTCCAGCGCGAGCTGGGACATGGCGAGGGCCTGGCGAGGGTGGTCCTGGGCCAGGGCGTCGCGGGACAGGCCCAGCAGCACCTCGGCACGAAGTCGGGGGATGAGCGCCAGGTCGACGAGCAGCGCGAGGCCGTCGTCGGAGAGGGCGTCCTCCTGTTCCGCGACCCAGGCGTCGAGGGCGACGTCGAGGTCCCGGACGAGCTGACGGGCTCGCTCGGGGTCGTCTTCGCCGCTCAGGTCGCCGTCGATGCCCAGCAGGCCGACGGTGTCGCGGTGGCAGGTGGGCGAGTACTCCTCGAGGCAGGCACCGAAGAGCATGGCGCCCGCGCCGCTCTGTACCAATCCCACCTGTGCGTAGACCGCACCGAGCGAGTAGTGACGGAGGGGATCGTAGAACTCCCGCTGGTGGTCGCCGGCGGCCTCGACCCAGATGGCATCGTCGATGCCCAGGCCGTCCCGCTGGCCACCGCTGCGCGCAGCGACGTTCGCGTTGAACTGCTCGAGGAGCGGGTTGCCGAGGGCGCCGGGGAGGGGACCGGACAGCTCGGGGCGGGCGGCCAGAGCCGTCGCGGCCGCTCGAACCTGGGCGTCGTCGGCCTGGCCGGCGTGACCGAGCCAGATCTCGGCGGCGGCGGTGTCCCCCATCTCCAGGGCTGCGAGGGCGGCGAACCAGGCGATGGCGCTGTCCTTGGGCAGCTCGCCCTTCTCCTGCCAGGTCGCCATGGAGCGCTCCCAGGCCGCGGAGTTGAGCCCTCCGAGATCGAAGTGCAGGGTAGCCAGCGAGTGGGCGGCGCGGTCTCCGGGGGGGCCTCCGAGGCGCACGGCCTCGGCGAGGTCGCTGCGGTGGTAGGCGATCCATCCGGCCCGGTGGTCCCCGAGCATCGTGTCGAAGCCCGCTGGGTCTCCGACCACGTCACCGACCCAGCTCGCGTCGAGCGGGGAGGGTGGGGCGACCTCGGCGGGCTCGCCGCCGGTGCAGGCGATGGACAGCGCCAGGATCATTCGCCCTCGTACGAGCCGCCGGAGGAGTGGGTCCGATCCGGGTGCTCGTCCGGATCGATGTCCTGGTCCGCGCCGACCAGGCGGATGGTGTCCTCCTTCAGCTCGAGCGGCTCGAGCAGGAACTCGCCGCGCTTGTATTCCAGGCTCGTCTCGACCGGGTGGTAGCCGGGCTTGAAGGCCTCGACCGTGTAGATCGTGCGCTTCTGCATCTTGACGCGCTCGCCCGCTTCGTCGCGCAGGTAGTCGATCTCGTAGTACCCGGCCTGGTCCGTGACGAGCTGCACGTTTCCAGGGTCGAGCGTGATGATCACGCGGTCGAGGGGGTCGCCGTTCCGGTCGGTGACGTTGCCCATGATGGCGTGGTGGGTCTGGCAGCCGACGAGGACCGTCAAGGCAGCGAGTGCGAGTGCAATGCGCATGGCTACTCCAACCGCCGGCGCACGTCTTCGAGCTTCTCGATCTCGGTGTCGGCGCGGCGGGCCATCTGGTTGTCGCTCTTCGTCATGGCGTGGCGGCGGTACTTCTCCCAGCTACGAACTGCGTTGTCGAGCAGGTCGAGGTCCTCGCCATCCTTGTAGAAGAGTCCCTGCCAGGACGCGGCCTGACAGGCGTAGATGTCGGCCTTCGTCGAGAAGACGAGGTCCGGGGGGATTCGGGCCCAGTAGCGCTCGGCCTCGGTCGCCGTGTCCAGCGCCGTCTGGTAGCTGCCCTGGTTGACGTACCAGGTGGCCTTCTTCGCCAGGTAGACCGAGTTGTACTGGTTCTCCGGCAGCACCATCAGCTGGTCGAGGTACCGCTTGACCGCTCGCTTGTCGCCCTTCTGCTCGGCGTTCATGAGCAAGAGGGCCCGTGAGCGGGTGTAGCTGGGGTCGTTGTCGTCGACGAGCTCCAGCATCATGATCTCGGACTCACCGAGGCGCCCGTTCTTGGCGCCGCTCACGTACTCGTCGAGGTTCGTGGCCTCGGCCACGTCGCTCGCGCCGCCCGTGTCGCTCAGCTCGGCCAGGCCGTCCGGCTCGCCGAGCGCCAGCTCAGCGAAGAGGTCATCGTCGTCGTCGGCGTAGCTCTTCGAGCTGCCGCTGCTGTAGCCCGACGACCCGGAGCTGTAGCCGCCGGAGCTCTTGGTGCTCCCGCCGGAGCTGTAGCCGCCGGAGCTCTTGGTGCTCCCGCCGGAGCTGTAGCTCCCGGTGGGCTTTGTGCTGGCGCCGGAGCTGTAGCCGCCGGAGCTCTTGGTGCTCCCGGTCGAGGCCGCGACGACCTCGGGCTCTTCCTCGACGTCCTTGGGCTCCTCGACGTCCTCGGGCTCTTCCTCGGCGTCCTCGGGCTCTTCAGCCATCTCGTCGAAGGCGTCGGCGAGAGCCTCGGCGGCCTCTCCCTCGGGGTCGCCTTCGACGGCCTCGGCAAGCGTCGGGCCCTCCAGGGCTTCGAGCTCGGCGAGCTGGGTCTCGAGGTCGGACTGCATGCCGCTGCCGACGTAGAAGCCCACCGCGGCGAGGCCCGCGCAGCCGAGCATCAGCACGGCCGCCATCACGAAGAAGATCGGCAGCTTGCTGGGACCCTTCGGGGCCGGCTCGTCGGGATCGACCTCGGCGGTCGGGTCCGGGCGGGAGAGCGGGGGAGGAGGCGCTCCGGGCGCCGGGGGCGCGGCCGGCGGCGGCGGCTCGGCGTCCAGGGCCGTGGGGCGCTCCGCGTCGAGGCTGGGGTCGTAGGGTGCAGGCGGCGGCGGGGCGGTCTCGCCGAAGCTGTCTTCGGGCTTGGCGAGGAGAGGCACGTCGGCCGCATGGCTGGGCGCGATGGGCTGGGGCGTCGGGTCGACCTTCATCTCGGTCGGGCCCTCGAGGGGGTCGTCCGCGAAGGTCGGGGGCGCGTCGGCCGGGGCGTCCGGGAGCTCCTCCTCGATGGAGGCGTCGGGCGCGCCGAGCTCGTCCTCGGGGTAGAGCGTCGGGTTGTTCTTGGGCAGGTCCTGGCGGATGAAGTCGGTGTTGGTGGACTCCTCCTCCGGGTCATGAAGGGGAGCCGGCGGGGCGCCGTCGAAGAGGGTGTTGCCGTCCGCGGCGCGAGGCGGGGCCTCGTCGAAGTTGCCCTGCTCGTCGGACAGGAAGGCGGCGGTGTGATCCGGCTCCGGCTCCTTCATCGGCGCGCCGAGGGGGTGCTCCGGTGCGAGCGGCGGCTGCTGGCCGCGCGGCTGGGCCATGACCTCGGGCGGCCCGGCCGGGGCGGGCGGATCGTCCACCACGTGCAGGTCCGTCGGGAGCTCGTTCCACTCCTCGTCGGGGCTC
>Ga0114933_10000358_pt1 | contig 55717 bp, 41 predicted proteins | sample 4SBtaG_FD_89691 | JGI IMG/M metagenome (GOLD analysis project Ga0114933, IMG submission 89691) | Deep subsurface microbial communities from Kolumbo volcano to uncover new lineages of life (NeLLi) - 4SBTROV12_W25 metaG | ecosystem: Environmental > Aquatic > Marine > Volcanic | place: Kolumbo...
CCCGATCCCGATCCCGATCCCGATCCCGATCCCGATCCCGAGCCCGATCCCGATCCCGATCCCGATCCCGATCCCGATCCTGATCCCGATCCCGGCGAGTAGGGAGCTACTCGTTCTCGAGGTCCGCGATGCGCTCCGAGGCGCCGCGGAGCCGGGCGGAGACCGTGCCCAAGAGCTTCCAGAGCACCCGGTTTCCGAGCTCGGGTTCGCGCCTGCAGAAGTCGTCGAGGGCCTGGCGTTCGATCGTGATCAGCGAGCCGTAGTGCTTGCTTCGCACCGACGCCGAGCGGGGCTGGGCGTCGACGAGGGCGAGGTCACCGAAGTGCTCGCCGGGGCCGAGGGTCGCCAGCACCACGCCGTCGCGGACGACTTCGTGCTGACCCTGCACGACGACGTACATCGCGCGACCGGTGTCGCCCTGGTCGACGACGATGTCGCCCGGCGTCGTGAAGACCTCGCTGACCATGCGGCCGACGCGGGCGCGGGCATGGAAGGGGAGGTCCGCGAAGAGGAAGAGCTGGGCCATGACCTCGGCGCGGGCCGCAGCGGCCTCGGCCTGGGGCGAGGCGTCCGGATCGATGACCAGGACCGTGACGTTGTCGGGGCCGCCGTTGTCGAGGGCCTCCTGCAACAGCGACTGGGTCGCCTGGGCCGGCGTGCCGCTCGACAGCAGTCGGCAGATGTCCATCGCCGGGACCGGATCCGACAGCCCGTCGGAGCAGAGCAGCAGGCGGTCGCCCGGCAGGACCTCGACCGCGGCCACGTCCGGTTGGACCGAGGGCTGAAGGCCGATCGCGCGGGTGATGACGTTGCGGTAGCGGCTCCGCTTGGCCTCCTCGTAGGTCATCTGGCCGGTGCGCACGAGCTCGTTGACCATCGAGTGGTCGTCGGTCAGCTGGAGCAGCTCGCCCTCGCGGAGCAGGTAGGCGCGGGAGTCGCCGACGTGGGCCAGGAAGATCGCGCCTCCGCCGACCGCGCAGGCGACCAGTGTCGTCGTCATGCCCCGGCGGCTCTCGGCCTCGGCGGCCTCGTAGACACCTCGGGATGCGTCCACGCAGATCTGCGTGAGCCCCTCGAGCACCAGGTTGCGGGTCTTGCGCGTCGGCTTGTCGGCGTAGCGGGCGACCGAGTCGCGCACGTCGTTCGCGGCGCCCTGGAAGGTCTCGACGGTCATGGCGGCGGCGACCTCGCCGCAGGCGCGTCCGCCGACGCCGTCCGCGACGAGGAACACGCCCTGCTCGGGCAGTGCGAGGAAGGCGTCTTCGTTGTGATCGCGGCGCTTGCCGTCGTCGGTCAGTGCGGCGTGTCGAATCATTCCGGGATCCTATCGGACCTCGATGTCGAAGCGCCGGGTGTGCTCCACTGACTCTCGCCTCGCGCTGTCCACTCGGACGAAGCGCACCTCGACCGCGCCCGGACCCGCCTCGGCGCTCTGCGGCAATGACAGCTCCACGTCTAGCGGCATCGAAGCCCCCGCCTGGAGTCGGGTGTCCTCGCCGATCGTGTAGGGCGGATCGGCCGAGGCGTGGCGCTGGAGCAGGGTGGACCAGGCCTCGCCCACCGGCTCGCCGCTGTCGAGGACGACCTGGACCTCGACGCGCAGACCGACGAAGGGGGAGCCGGTCGGCACCGCGTGTCCCGCCCCGGTGTTCACCAAGGTCACCGCAAGCACGATCGGATCCGGGCTCCGTTGGAGCACCGGCGGCGTCTCCACGAAGACGCTGACCGCGCGCGAGAGCTCGGCGCTCATCCCGTGGTCGGCGTGCGCGGCGTAGCGACCTGCCGTGACGAGGCCGGAGCGGGGGGGCATGTGGCAGTCCTGGCAGCGCACGCCCGCGGCGGCGAAGTCGCTCCGTGACCACTCGCCGAAGGTGTCGTAGAGCGGCTCGCTGCCTCCGGGGAAGTCCGCCTGGTGACAGCTCGCACAGACCGCGGGTGACGCGAGCTCGTCTCCGACCGCCACCGGGTGCGGAGAGCCCGGAGCGGCCTGGGTTCCGACGACCACGTCATCGCGCACGTGGCAGGCGGCGCAGGTCACGCCCTCGGCGGCGAGCGTTGCGTCCCATCCCGAGTTCTCGATGGTCACAGCGGTGTTCAGAGCGCCCCCGCCGTACTCCTTCAGGAGCGCGGTCTGCTGCTGCTGAAGCGGCAGGTGGCAGCTCGTGCAGAGGGGCGATGCGTCCGGGACCTCGAGCTCGGCCTGGGCGTGCGCGGAGGCCGCCCAGGTGTCGTGGACCTCGTAGTGGCAGGCGTTGCAGCCCTGGGCCGAGAGCGAGTGCAGCCCTGGGGGGATCTCGTCCAGGTCCACAGGGAGCTCCTCGAACAGAGCGGGCGCCTTGGGCGTGCGGGGCGGCTGGTCGACCGGCTCCGCGGGCGTGGGATCGGGAGGCGGAGGGGGCTCGTCACGGCTGAAGGGGCCGGCGCAGAGGGTCAGCAACAGGAGGCTAGAAATCGATGACTCCGGGGTCGTCGACGCGGGAGAGGTCGAAGGGGACGTGGACCGCCGCGTCATCGGGTCCGTAGAGGCTCAGGTACACGGCGTAGTTCTCGCTGACGCCCTTCACATAGGTGCGCGTCTCCTTCAACGGGATCTGCTCGACCCAGTCGTCGACGTCGATGCGGCCGACCCAGGAGCGGCTCCACGAGCTGACGTGCACCGGGCCCCCGTTGTAGGCGGCCACGGCCTGGGGCCAGTTGCCGTCGAAGCGCTCCTGGAGCTTGGAGAGGTAGAAGGTGCCGAAGCGGATGTTCGTCGAGGGCTGCTCCAGGTCCGCCGGCGTGTACCGCTCCACGCCGAGCATCCAGGCGACGCGCGAGCCGGTCAGCGGCATGATCTGCATCACCCCGACGGCCCCTGCATGGGACAAGGCCGTGCTCCGGTAGAGGCTCTCGCGCCGCATCAGGCCCAGGGCGAGCAGGGGGTCGAGGTCGTGCTCCCGGGACCAGTGCGTCACGGTCTCCCGGTGGGCGGTCGGGTGGGCCAGGCGCATCGCCTTCGTCCACTCCTCGGGTGTCGGAGCCGCCGGCGCCAGGCCCATGCTGAAGCGCGCGACGTGGTGGTGGTCCTGGACGAAGAGGAAGATCTCGCGCCACTCGCTCTTCTTGATCGAGACGGTCCGCACCAGCTTCTGGCGCTCGGAGCGGCGGCCGGATGCCCACTGGTACTCGTCGTAGCAGTCGGCGACGTACTCCCCGGCGATCTCGTAGAGGCCGACGCCCGCGAGGTCGTAGGCGGCGGGCAGGTGGGGCCAGATGGTGTCGTAGGTCGAGGAGAACCTGCGGAAGGCCTCCTCCTGCCGAGCCCTGTCGAACCACCGGCCCTCGACGTAGGGATCCGCCAGCTCGAGGTGGCCCAGAGGCCCGGGGGCGATGTGCACATCGGCGCTCTCCGGGACCCCGGCCGCTCCGCTCCAGTCGAAGGAACGGGCAGGCGGATCCTGGGTCGACGCGGCGAGCACGACCCCGGGGACAGGGCCGCTCGGGAGCGCGCTCGCCGGCAGAGGCACAGGGCTCGTCGGCACATCCGGCCAGGTCCCGTCGCGGACCGTCGCGTCCGGGAGCTCCCTCCACTTCGAGCGCAACAGGAGCGTGTACCAGCTGGTCGGGTGGCCATCGAGCAGCACGCGCCAGTCCGCCCGCGCCCCCTCGCGGTCCCCCAGCTTCGACTTCGCCTTGCCTCGGTAGTAGAGCGCCTGGAGCTTGCGGTCGTCGTTGGCCGCGACGATGGCGTCGAGGCGGGTGATGGCGTCCTCGTGCTCCCCGGCCCGGTAGGCGGAGAAGGCCGCGAACCACTCCGCGCCGCGGCCCAGGGAGCCCCCGGTGCGAGCCAGGATGTCCCAGTGCTCCCGCGCCCGCGGGTAGTTGCCCGCGAGCTGTTGGCTGTGGGCGACGACGTCCCTGGAGCGCCGCCAGCGCCGGTGGGAGCCGTGCTGGGCGAGGCCGACCTCGCCCCACTTCGCGGACTCCTCGAAGTCGCCGCCGCGGAAATAGGCGCGGAAGGCGAACCAGGCGTCCTCGGCGTCCCCGGAGCTGTCGTACTGACCGGCGAAGGCGTCACCCAGGTCGTCGTAGCGGTGGGTCCTCCAGCAGAAGCGCTCCCAGGTCCCGGTCGACCAGTCGGCCGACTCCTCGGGCCACCGGGTCTGGATGTCCTGGTAGGCCTGCCACGCCTCGGCGCCGAAGCCGCCGTCCCGCTCCGACATCGCCCGGAGCTGGGCCTCGAGCAGCGGCTCCACAGAGGGGTCGTCGAGATCATGCAGCTCGAGCAGCGCGTCGAGGTCGGCCTGGGCCGCGCTCCCGGTGCACAGGTAGTCGTGCTCCATCGTGAGCTGCTTGAGCGCCCGAGCGCCATTCGCCGGCGAGGTGTTGGCCTCGGCGAGCGCGATGCCGAGCGCGATCTCCTCCGCGCGGGGGGTACCCGGGTTGGCGTCGAGGAAGGCGCTGTACGCCTCGATGGCCGGCGAGCGGAGACCGGCGGCCACGTAGGCGTCGCCCATGAGCACCAGGCACTCGTCCGCGTGCGGCCCCTCGGGCCACTTCTCCCGGTAGGCCGTGCACTCCGACGCCGCGACCTTGTGCCGCCCGCGCAGGTGATCCGTCTGCGCCTCGTAGAAGGCCGCATAGACGGCGAGGGGACCGCCGCCAGCCCGCACGCGTGTGAACTGGGCCGAGGCCAGGTTGTGGTCCCCCCGCTCCAGGTACAACCATCCCAGCAGGAAGCGGCCGGCGTCGCGCTCGCGACCCCAGGGGCCCGTCTTGCTGTCCTGCCACTCCTCCAGGATCGCGATCGCCAGGTCCTCCTCGCCGCGTGCGTGGGCCTCGACCGCGGCCACCAGGGTGATCTCGGCTGCGACCTGATGACCCGGCGCGGTGGCGGGCTCGACGGCGAGGATCGCGCCGGCCGAGACCACCCCGAGCAAGGCCAGCCACCTCACTGGAAGCCGTGGGCCTCGAAGGTGGGCTTCTGGGAGCGGAGGTGTGCCTCCAGGTCGGCTCCGGCCTCGGTCAAGGCCGCCATCGGGTACTCGATCGCGCCGACCTCCAGCGGCGTCCCGCTCAGCCCCTCGGCGTCGGTGGCGTAGAGCGCTGCCCGGGGGCAGATCCCCTGGTCGAACATCACCCGCACCGCGGGCGCGTCCGGGGCGGAGATGAACTCGGCGTCCAGGGCCTCGCGGGCGTAGCGGCCGGCGGGGACGTGCTCGTCGGCCACCAGCACGCAGCCCTCGCCCTCGCCGACCAGCACCATGCGATTGCTCAAGAAGGGCTCTGCTTCGAGCCACTCCGGGTGCGCGGCGAGGAAGACGTCGGCCGGAGCGCCGGCCTCGATCTGGCGGGCCAGGAGCGAGGTCGCTGCGTAGGACGAGCGCACCGGGGGGCCGGACCACGACTCCAGCGCCTCCTCGACGGCCGAGCGGGTCGAGGCGGCGGCGAACAGGATGGGTCCCTCCGGCGTGGAGCACGCCAAGAGCAGGATCATTTCAGGTCGGACTCCTTCACGCCTCGCACGGGCCCTGCGTCGGTCAGCAGGTCGACCGTGCCGTCTCCGAAGCCCTGGATGACCCCTCGGTCACCGCCCTTCGTCTCGACCGAGTCGCCGAGGTTCACCCCTTCGCGAGGCTCGGGCGTGGTGGTCGGCTCGCTGTGCTCGATCCACCAGGCCCAGCCCCCTTGGAGCGAGCGGGCGATCGACCAGCCCTGGCCGCGGAGCTTCTCGGCCACCGCGAAGGCGTCCTGCTCACCGGTCGCGTCGTAGACGGTGATGCGGGTGTTCTTGTCGGGCAAGAGCTCGGTGCGTTCGAGGATCTGGTCGCCGGGCAGCAGCACGGCGCCCGGGATGTGGCCGCTCATCCACTCCTGGGGCGGGCGGATGTCGACGATCGCTCCGGGCACGCCGCCGACGAGCTGCGCGGCGAGCCAGGTGCTGCCGATGAGCTCCTTGTCGTTCGGACCGGGTGTGTCTCCGTCGCCGTCCACGAGCTTGGGGATCTTCGAGGCGTCGTAGTCCTTTGAGCCCTTGGTCTTCCGCGTGGTCCGCGCCTCGGCGTCACGCTCCATGCCGAAGGCCTTGAGCGCCACCTTCTTGAGCGCTCCCTTGAGTCGATCACGAATCATCGGTCACCTTGGCGCCATCGTACAGCGGCTCGGCTACCATGCGTGGCCTCGGAGGACGGATGACGCTGCTTCTGGCGCTCCTCGCGTGCCCGCCGCCCATCGTCGTCTACGACACCGGGGGGCTGGGAGGCGACGACAGCACGATCGAGAGCAACGCCGACAGCGGCGACACGCAGCCCCAGGACAACGACCACGACGGGTACACCGACGACGTCGACTGCGACGACGACAACGCCGCTGTGAACCCTGGCCGCGACGAGATCTGGTACGACGGCACCGACCAGGACTGTGACGGAAACGACATGGACCAGGACCTGGACGGGTACCGGTCGGAGCGCTGGGATCCCACCGGCGACGACTGCGATGACGACGACCACCTGGTCTTCCCGGACGCGGAGGAGAGCTGGTACGACGGCATCGACCAGGACTGCGACTTCGTCTGCGACTACGACGCCGACAACGACGGCGAGGGCCTGCCGAAGGACCAGACCACCACCGGCGAGTACGAAAACGAGACCTACAAGTCCCAGGGCATCGACCCCTGCGAGGACTTCGAGGACATCGACTGCGACGACCAGGACGCCACGATCAACCAGGACGGCATCGAGGTCGTCGACGGCCTGGACAACGACTGCGACGGCTCCGCGGACGGGGACTGGACGCTCTTGGACGACGCGGTCGAGCTGCGGGCATCGACCACCGGAGATCTCGGCTTCCGCTTGCTGCTCGAGGAGATCGACACCGACGCCGGCGCCGAGGTCTACGCGACCATGCCGTCCTACGACGGGCTCTTCTCCGACGGCGGCTACCTGGTGCGTTGGGACAGCGCGGACATCGCCGGGCGACCCGGCGGCAGCCTGGGCCTGAACGAGGGTGGCTTCGCGGTCCAGCCTTCTTCAGCCAACCTCCGCCTGGGCTCGAGCCTGCTGGTCGACGACCTGGACGAGGACGGCCAGACGGAGCTCGCTGTAGGAGTGCCCGGAGCCCGGGCCGTCTGGCTGCTGGACAACTCGAGCATCCACAGCGGCAGCTCGGACGTGCCCGAGGGCAAGCTGATCTCGAGCCTGGCGGTCGACGGCGATCTCGCGGTCTTCGATGGCCAGATCGCCGTCGGCTCGGCGAGCGGGAGCGGCGACCAGGGGACGGTGCACTTCCTTCAGCTGACGGCGTCCTCCTGGGGCCCCGACATCACGATCGAGGACAACTACACGGTCAAGGTCCGCGACAGCTCGAGCGGGGCGGACGGGCTGGGCGTGTCGATGGTGGTGCTCGACGTGAACACCGACGGCCTGGACGACCTGGTGATCGGCGCTCCGGACGATGACGTCTCGAAGGCCGACGGAGGGGCCATCTATGTCGTGGACGGCGGGACCTTCGGCGCCAGCAGCGTGGTCGACGTCGACGACCTGGCCAGCGTGAAGGGCGACAAGAGCGGCTGGCGCTTCGGTCAGCACCTCGATGTGGTCGAGGACTACGACGGCGACGGCAGCTTTGATCTGGCTGTCTCCAGCGAGGACAGCTCGACCACGCGGGTCCACCTGATGCCCACGGACGGGACCTTCTTCAGCAAGCCGGCGACGCTGATCGACGATCGCATCGAGCTGGCTCGGACCGACAGTCGCGACTGGGACCTGGTCGGATCAGGCGATGTGGACGGCGACGGCCACGGCGACGTGGTGGTCGGCGACCCGGACGCCCAGGAGGTGTACGTCTTCTTCGGCGCCGGACTGTCCTCGCGCTCCACGACGCTCATCGGGGATGCCGAGGCGACGGTCACCGGCGGCGCAGGTTTCGGGGCCTCCGCTGCGGTCGGGGACGTCGATGGGGACGGGGTCATCGACATCGTCGCCTCGTCGCCGACCGACGGCAGGCTCGTCGTCATGCCCACAGCGTTTTAGGGTGGGGACATGAGCCTTTGGAAGGACATCGTCTTCGGCCGCGAGAACGGCTTCCGCAGCAAGCTCCGGTCGATGCTCGGAGGTGGCGGGAGTTCGCCGCCCCCGAGCGCATCGGACAAGCCCATCGAGTCGGCCGAGAAGGCGCTGAACCTGGGCGTCGAGGCGCCCAAGGACGTCACGCCCCCCGACGGCTTCGAGGTCGTGCTGCACAAGGACGCTCTGAAGCCGGGCCAGGTCATCGAGATCATCGTCGCCGGCAAGGCGATCGCGGTGTCCAACGTCGACGGCGAGTACTTCGCCTGCACGAACGCCTGTCCGCACATGGACGGACCGCTCGGCGAAGGCCAGCTTGCAGGCCACATCCTGACCTGCCCCTAACACGGGTGGCAGTTCGACGTTCGCAGCGGTCAGTGCCAGACGGTCGACGAGACCATCACGACCTTCGAGGTCGAGATCGTCGACGACGCCGTCTGCGTCGAGGTCTGATCCCTTAGAATCGGGCATGGCTCCTCCCTGCGGCGTCGCTGCCTCGGTGCAGCGCGACACGGCTTCGGCCGTCGCCGAACTGCGCGCCGAGCTCGCGGGTGACTGGGTCGCCGTCTTCGTGTTCCACGGCACGGACCACGAGCCTTCCGCGGTCGCGAGCGCCGTCGCCGAGGCCTTCCCCTGCGCCCGGACCGCAGGCTGCACCACCATGGGCGAGGTCGGACCCGCGGGCCTGACCAGCGGGGGCATGTCGGCCTTCGCCTTCGGCGCTCCCGCCTCGATCGCCATCGAGGTCGTCGAGGACACCCCGGGCTTCGCTTTCGCGACCGGCGAGACCCTGATGGAGAAGCTGACCGCTTCGCTGGGGGTCACTCGGGAGTCCCTGTCGGCGGATCGGCACCTGTTGCTGACCTTGACGGATGGCCTGAGTGGCGCCGAGGAGCGCGTCGTCGCGTCGCTCAGCCTCTCCGCGCCGGGCTTGCCGTTGGTCGGTGGAAGCGCGGCCGACGACCTCAAGACCGAGGGCACGACCGTCTTCTTCGACGGCCAGGCGTGGCCTTCGGCGACCTTGGTGGTCCTGCTGGAGCCCGGGGTCGCCTTCCGGGCCTTCGCCATCCACCACTTCCAGGCCACCGAGCGACGGGTCGTGGTGACCTCGGCGGATCCGGACCGGCGCATCGCCCACGAGTTCGACGGCTGGCCGGCGTGCCACGTCTTCGAGGACATCGCGGGCCTGGAGCGCGGGGCGGTCGATGCGGATCCGATGGTCCCGGCCTCACAGGCCATCTGCTTCGGCATCCCGGCGGGAGGCTCCTTCTTCATGCGCTCGCCCTTCCGTGGCGACGGGGGCTCCCTCGTCATGCGCGGCGCGGTCGCCGAGGGGGACGTACTGCGGGTGATGGAGGGCCAGGACCTCGTGTCCCGGACACGGTCGGAGCTCCGCCGCGAGCTCGATGAGCTGGCCAAGACCTCGGAGCCTTCGGGCATGCTGCTGTTCAACTGCGGTGGCCGCCTGCTGGAGGCGCGGGCCTACGGCACCGAGTCCGCGCTCAACGAGGCCATGTCGATGATCCCCGCGGCGGGCTTCTCGACCTATGGCGAGCAGTACGGCGCCTTGCTCGTCAACCACACGCTGACGGGGGTGGCCCTTGGATCCGCGTGACGAGCGCATCGCCGCCCTCGAGGCGGAGCTGGCGGCTGCCAAGCGCACGATCGACTCGCTGGTCCGCCGCGTCGAAGACGAGGCCTGCGGGGCCTCCCCGGACCACGTCGCCGTCCGCCGCTCGATCCACTCGCTCGAGCAGGCCGTCTTGCTTCGCAACCGGGCGCTGCAGCTCTCCGAGGCCCACTTCCGCGCGCTGTGGAACCAGTGCCCGGACATGCTCGTCACCCTCGACGCCGACGGCGCCATCACCGAGCGAAACGAGGCCGCGCGGGCCGCCGGTCTGGCCGGCCGTCTCGCGGATCACATCGGCGGCGACGAGGTCTTCGACCAGGTCTTCGAGCGGGGAGTGGCGGACGCCTACCTGGCCGACGGTCGCCCCGTGCACCTGTCCCATGCGCAGATCGACTCCGAGTTTCGCCTGGTCGTCCTGCACGACCTGAGCGTCTACCGCATGCTCGAGGACGAGCTGCAGGTCGCGCGGCGCCTGGCCCTGATCGGTGAGCTTGCGTCGGCGGTGTCGCACGAGATCAACGAGCCGCTGGCGGTCATCCTCGGTCGGCTGGAGCTTCTCGAGGCCCTCGGCGAGGACATCGATCCGGCCGTGGCCGACCGCTACCACCACCTGATCAGCGACAACGCGCGTCGCATCGCGCTGATCGTCGCGAACCTCCAGGTCTTCGCCCGCCCCGAGGTCGCCGAGCGCGCGGAGGTGCCCGTCGCCGACCTCATCGCCGCGGCCCGGGACACCAGCGGGCGTCGGGTCGCCGAGATCCAGGTCGTCGTGGACGTCGAGCCGGCGAAGCTGGCGCTGCCTTGCGACCGAGTGCAGATCGAGCAGGTCCTGGCGGCCTTGATGCTCAACGCCGCGGACGCCATGGGCCGTCGAGGCGAAGTGCGCATCACCGCCCGCCTCGACCGGCGCTACGTGCGGATCGACGTGCGGGACCGCGGTACGGGCGTCCCCGCCGGGCTGCGCGAGCGGCTGCGGGGAGTGGGCACGCCCGGCCGAGGGACGGCCTTTGGAATGAGCGTGGCCGCGGGCATCGTGCGGAGCCACGGCGGTCGGCTCAGCGTGGTCGAGGACACCACCCGGGGCGCGACCTACCGCATCGAGCTCCCCGCGGGCGAGGGCGAGGACGTCGAGCCCATCCGCGCCCGGGTGCTGGTGGTCGATCCCCGAGGCGGCGAGGTCAGCGCGCTGGCCGGCATGCTGCGGGACGGAGGTCACCACGTGCGCTTCTGCACGACGATGGCCAGCGCCTTGAGCGCGGTCGAGTTGGATCCTCCGGACGTGCTGCTCTGTGCCCGGTACCTGCCAGGCCTGGGCGGTCGGGACATTCGCCAGGTGCTCGTGACCCGCGCTCCCGGCCTGGACGGCCGGATCGTGCTGCTGGTCGCCTCGGGGAGCCACCCGCCGGTCGGCGGCCTGTGGCTGCGCGCGCCCTACTCGACACCCGACCTCGACGAGGTCCTTCGCCAGGTGCTCGTGGCCGAACGCGTCGCCTGAGTGGGCGCGATAGACCGGCTGCCATGAGCAGCATCTTCCGAGACGATCTCCTGGCCGGAAAGGTCGCCCTGGTGACCGGCGGCGGCACGGGCATCGGCGCCGCCATCGCCCGAGAGCTCGCGAGCCTCGGCGCCCGCGTCGTCATCGCCTCCCGCAAGGAGGAGAGCGTCCGGCCTGCAGCCGAGCACATGGGCGTCGACTGGACCCTCTGCGACATCCGCAACCGGGATCGGGTGACCCAGGTGTGCGCCGAGATCGTGAACGATAAAGGGTCCTTGGACATCCTCGTCAACAACGGTGGCGGCCAGTTCTTCAGCCCCGCAGAGATGATTCGGCCCAAGGGCTTCGACGCGGTCGTGGCCACGAACCTGACCGGCACCTGGAACATGACCCGGGCCGCCGCCGACGCCTGGATGCTGGCGAACGGGGGCCGAATCATCAACATCACCATGCTCTCCGAGCGCGGCTTCACCGGCATGGCGCACAGCGTCGCCGCTCGCTCCGGCGTCGAGGCCATGAGCCGCACCCTCGCGGTCGAGTGGGCCAACCGGAACGTGCTCGTGAACTGCGTGGCGCCCGGGTACATCGCATCGAGCGGCCTGAAGCGGTACCCGGCGGAGTTGGGCGTGCTCGGGATGATCAAGACCTGTGTCCCGCTCAAGCGCCTGGGCACCCGCGACGAGGTCGCCTGGATGGTCGCCTACCTGGCGGGACCCGCCGGCGCGTACATCACGGGGCGGACGATCACCATCGACGGCGGCAAGGAGCTCTGGGGGGACCTGTGGCCCATCCCGAACCCGCCGGACATGCCCGACGCCGTGCCCGAGACCGACCCCTGGGAGGACTGATCGCGCCTACTCCGGCCGCCCTCGGTTCCAGATCGGCTCGATGAGCGTGTTCAGCTCGGGGATGGGAGAGGCCGCGTAGCTCTCCTCGACCTCGACCCGCCAGGCGTAGCCATTCTCCATCGGCGCCGTCTGCCAGCGCGGTGGCTTGACCCACCACACCAGCACGCAGCCGTGGTCCTCCGGATCGCCGAGGAGCTTGGAGAGGCTCTGGCGATTGCGGATGACCTGGGAGCCCTTGAGCACCGAGCCGGGCAGGGCGTCCAGGGCGATGGCGCCCACGCCGGCCTCGGCCAGGGCGTCGACGGCGTCGGGCCCGATGGCGCCGGGGTCCTCGCCGTGCTCGAGGGCCTGGATGGCCTCGACGAGGGGCTGGGACTTCACCCAGCTCTGCCAGGCCTCGGGCGGCGCCTCGCCTGGCGGGAGCAGGAGGGGATTCACGATGTCCCGGCCGTGGTAGCGCTGGTGCAGTCCGACCAGGGGAGCGACCAGGCCACCCCGACTCAGGGGCAGCTCCAGGACGGCGCCGTCGGTGGCCTCGACCGCCCTCCAACCCTCCAGGTGCTGGAGGTCCCAGGTCTGCAAGGGGGTGTTATCGCTCAACAAGAGGGTCTCGAGCAGCACGATGGGTGCGGCGTACTCGATGCGCGGGACGCGCAGCGCCAGGGGGATCAGGCCCAAGGGCAGGAGCAGGCCCCATCGCTCCGGCCAGTGCAGGCGCTCCAGGAAGGGGTGGAGCATGCCGAGCCAGCGAAAGGGCAGCGACAGCGGGTCTCCGCCCAGGAGCACGAGGTCCTCGCCGGCCTTGAGGAAGGGGCCCAGAGCGAAGACGAATCCGGCGAGCGCGATCGCGGCGAGGCGCCACTCCCGACGAATCCACAGCCCCGCGGCTGCGGCCGCGAGCACGACCAGAGGGATCCGGTTGCTCCGGTCGAGGGGCTCGCCTCGGAACGCCAGGGCGGTGTCGCTGCCGTGCTGGGCGACGAAGTGGAGGTTCTCGGGCAGCGCCGACACGTCTCCGGGGACCTGGAGCGGGGCGGGCTTGATCGCTGGATCGGCTAGCGGCATGTCCGCCGCGTTGAAGAGGGTCCAGGCGAGGAGCGGAGCCGCGATCAGCAAGGCAGTGCCTGCCCCTTCGAGGGCCCGCCTCCAGGTCGCGCGGCGCAGCTGTGTGGCCAGCGCGACCCCCAGGAAGAGACCGAAGTACCAGTAGGAAGCGGCGCAGAGGCCGAGCGCCAGGCCACCCAGGATGGCGTCGCGCCGGCTCCCCCCCCGCAGCGCGGGCACCGCATGGGCCACACACAGGGGCGCGAAGAGCATGAGGCCTTGGGGCGCGTGGTGCAGGTTCGCCTCTCGCAGCAGCCCGTCGCAGCACAGCCAGGCGATCCCTGCGAAGGCGCCGAGGCGATGTGTGCCTCCGAGGCGCAGCCCCATCCAGTGGGCGGCCAGGCCGTTCCCGATCAACACCAGCGCCCACCAGACGTTGTCCGAGAGCGGGAAGGGCAGAGCCTTCGCCAGCGGCCACCCGGTCGCGTGGTCCACCAGGTTCGGCAACAGCAGGTGCACCGGGTAGCCGACGGGGTGGTACGCGGCGGCCCCGGCGAAGAGGCCTCGCAGGGTGACCGTGTCCAGCAGGTCGATGTTCGGGAAGCCGAGCACCGCGCTGTTCGGAGACAGGACCAGCGGCCAGGTCAGGACCGCGACCAGCAGCGCGTAGCCCGCCAGGACGGCCGCCCAGGCCCTCACACGTCGAGCGCCTCGACGTCCTCGGCCCGGTCCATGATGAAGCGGAAGCGCGCCGAGGGATCCTTGCCCATGAGCTCCGACATGATGTTGTCGGTCTCGATCTGCTTGGTCGCCGGGACCTCGACGCGCAGGAGCCGGCGTCGCCTCGGGTCCAGGGTCGTCTGGAAGAGCGTCTTCGGCATCATCTCGCCCAGGCCCTTGAAGCGGCTGATCTCGGGCTTGTAGCGAGCAGGGAGCTTGCCGAGGATGCGGTCCTTCTCGGTGTCGTCCGCCGCCCACCAGGTCTCCTTTCCGGCGTCGATCCGGTAGAGCGGAGGCTGGGCGATGTAGATGTGGCCGCCGTCGATCAGCCCGGGCAGGTGGCGGTAGAAGAAGGTCAACAGGAGCGTCGCGATGTGGTGACCGTCCACGTCCGCGTCCATGAGCAGGATGACCCGGTCGTAGCGCAGCCGCGAGGCGTCGAAGTCCTTGCCGATGCCGCAGCCCAGCGCCTTGACGATGTCGCCGAGCTCGTTGTTCTTGACCACCGTGGCGAGCGTCGCGGTCTCGGTGTTCAACACCTTTCCGCGCAGCGGCAGGATGGCCTGGGTCTGCCGGTCGCGCCCCTGCTTGGCCGAGCCGCCGGCGGAGTCGCCCTCGACGATGAAGAGCTCGGAGTTCCCAGGATCCGTCGAGGAGCAGTCCGCCAGCTTTCCGGGCAGGTTCAGCCGGTGCGAGGTCGCGGACTTGCGCCGGACCTGCTTGGCCGCCGCGCGCGAGGCCATCCGGGCTCGAGCGGCCTGGACCGCGCGCATCACGATCGACTCACCCCACTCGCGGTGGTCGTGCAGCCACTGCTCCAGGGCGGGAGCGACCAGCGCCTCGACCTGGCCCTTGATCTCGGGGTTGTTGAGCTTGTCCTTCGTCTGGCCCTGGAACTGGGGGTCCCCGATGAAGACGCTGACCAGGCAGACGATGCCCTCGCGGATGTCCTCGGCCGAGAGCTTCACGCCCCGGACCTCGAGCGAGTGGGCCTCGATGAAGGCGCGCACCGCGCTCACGACCGAGGCCTTCATCGCCGCCTCGTGGGTGCCGCCGTCCCGGGTGGGGATGCCGTTCACGAAGCTCAGGAGCTGCTCGCGAGGCGAGTCGGTCCAGGTCAGGGCGATCTCGACGCGGGGGAGCTCCTCGCGGCGATCGAAGAGGAAGGGCTGCGGCTGGGTGGGGGCCTTGTCGCCCTTCTTGACGAGGTGCTCGAGGTAGTCGGAGAGGCCGCCGTCGTGCTTGAACTCCTGGGTGCGGGAGCTGGCCTCGTCGCGGAAGAGCAGCCTCAGGCCCTTGTTCAGGTAGGCCTTGACCTCGAGCCGCTCGCGGATGAGGTCCGCGTCGAACTCGAAGGGCCCGAACATCTCCTCGTCGGGGGTGAACGTCACGCGCGTGCCGGTGCCCCGCGCGGGCCCGACCTCCTGGACCGGGTGACGGGGGCGTCCCCGGCGGAAGGCGATCTCGTACTCCTTGCCACCGCGCCGCACGCGGGCCTCCAGCGACACGGAGAGCGCGTTCACCACGCTCGAGCCGACCCCGTGCAGACCGCCGCTGGTGAGGTAGCTCTCGTCCCCGAACTTCGCGCCGCCGTGCAGCTTCGTGAAGACCAGCTCAAGCGTGCTCCTCTTGAACTTCTTGTTCATCCCGACGGGGATGCCGCGGCCGTTGTCGTCGACCGAGATGGTCTTGCCGTCCTCGTGCAGGATGACCTTGATGAAGGTCGCGAAGCCGTTGATCGCCTCGTCGACGGCGTTGTCGACGATCTCCCAGATCAGGTGGTGCAGGCCCTCCTTGCCGGTGCCGCCGATGTACATGCCCGGGCGGGTGCGGACGGCCTCGAGGCCTTCGAGGAACTGGAAGCTCTTCTCGGTGTAGCGCCCGCTCACTTGGCCCCCTCGTCCGAGGGATCACCCAGGAGCGCGACCGGCTCTTGGAGCCACTCGGTGAAGCCGCCGCGTCGGAGCACGACGGAGCCGCTGTTCGCCCGCTTGCCGAGGTGCTTGGAGGCCCGCGCGGTCTCCTCGCGGCCCTGGGTCGTGGTGACCGTCGCGCCGCCGAACTTGTCGGTCGTGAGCTCGAAGGCCAGGACCTGGTCGCCGCTCGAGAGCTTGATGGCCAGCACGCCCTTGCCCGCGCCGCGGACCGTGTTGATCTCGACCGCCGGGTAGACGAGCATCCGGCCCTTCTTCGTGGCGATCGAGACCATCTCGGTGGCGTCCGACGGCCAGGCGGCCACCACGCCGTCGTTGGTCTTGCCGACCTTCATGAACTTCCGCCCGCTCTTGTTCGAGGGCTCCTCGAAGGCGTTGAGCGCGATGCGCACGCCGCGGCCCTGGCGGCTCACGGCGACGATGTGCGGAGGGGGGACCTCCTCGTCGAAGAGGCCCATGGTCCCCTTCGGTGCCGCGGGACGGATGCGCTTGTCGTAGCCCACGACCCCGACGAGCCGCTCTCCCGGCGCGAACTTGAAGTGGGCCTGGACGGGCTCGCCGTAGCCGGTGGTCGCCGGCACGTCGTCGACCCGCATCGTGTAGGCGACGCCCCGGTCGGTGAGGAAGGCGACGGTGCTTCGCGTCGAGGCCTTGATGGCCCAGCCGATGGCATCGCCCTCCTTGATGCGCACGCGGTCGAGGCCGGTGACACGGCCCTGGCGCTTGAACCAGCCCTCGCGGGTCACGATGACGACGGCGTCCTCGGCGACGATGTAGGCGTCCTCGTTGTAGGACTCGAGCTCCTCGAGCTCGCCGATGGTCGTCCGGCGGCGCTGGCCGTAGGTCTTGGCGACGTCCTGGAGCTCCTCCTTCACGACCCGCCAGAGCTCCTCCTCGGACTCCAGGATCGCGGCGATGCGCGCGGCCTCGGTCCGCTTCTCCTCGAGCTCCTCGCGGATGAGGAGGATCTCCAGCTTCGCGAGCTTGTAGAGGCGCAGCTGCAGGATCGCGTCGGCCTGGACATCGTCGAGGTCGAAGCGCTCCATCAGCTTCTCGGCGGCGTCGCGCTTGCCCTCGCTCGCTCGGATGATGGCGATGGCCTCGTCGAGGCAGTCGAAGATGGTCTCGAAGGCCTCGAGGACGTGGATGCGCTCGTTGAGCTTGCGCAGGTCGTAGTCGAAGCGCCGCCGGACGGTCTCCTGGCGGAAGTTGAGCCAGTACCAGAGCACCGAGCGCAGATCGAGGCGGGCGGGCGCCGAGACCGCCGGGTTGTCCGTGGGGACCAGCACCGTGAGGTTGACGTGGAAGTTCTGCTGCAGCGGCGTGTGCTTGAAGAGGTACGCCATCGCCGGCCCGACGTCCTCGGCCCGGCGCAGCTCGAGCACGATGCGGACGTCCTCGGTCGACTCGTCCCGGACGTCGAGCAGCTGGGGCACCTTGCGCTGGGAGATGAGCATGCTGATGCGCTCGATCAGCACCGCCTTGTTCTGGGCGAAGGGGATCGACGTGAGGATGACGTAGTTCTTCCGCCCGACCTTCTCGGTGGTGTACTCGCCACGCAGGGTCACCTTGCCGCTGCCGGTCTCGTAGATCGCGCGCAGGTCGTCGCGCCCGGTGAGGATGCGGCCGCCGGTCGGGAAGTCCGGGCCCTTCACGGTGCGGCAGAGCTGCGCCACGGACAGCGTCGGGTCGTCGATCAGGCGGACCGCAGCGTTGATGATCTCGCGCAGGTTGTGGGGCGGGATCTTCGTCGCCATGCCGACGGCGATGCCCTCGACGCCGTTGACCAGGAGCTGCGGATACCGGGCCGGCAGCACGATGGGCTCGAAGATCTGCCCGTCGTAGTTGGGTCGGTACTCGACCGTCTGCTTGCCCAGTTCGTCGAGGAGCTCCATCGCGGCGGGCCGCAGCTTGCACTCGGTGTACCGCATGGCCGCGGCGTTGTCCCCGTCCAGCGAGCCGAAGTTCCCTTGTCCGTCGACCAGGGGGTGGAGCAGCGAGAAGGGCTGCGCCATGCGGACCATCGCGTCGTAGATCGACTGGTCGCCGTGGGGGTGGTACTTCGCCATCACCTCGCCGACGACGGCCGCCGACTTGCGGTAGCGGCCCTCCGGGCGCAGGTGCAGGTTGTGGAGCATCGCGTAGAGGATGCGCCGCTGCACCGGCTTCAGCCCGTCCCGGACGTCGGGGAGGGCGCGAGAGGTGATGACCGAGAGCGCGTAGCTGAGATAGCGACGCTGAGCCGCTTTGTGCAGCGGAACAGGCGTGACCTGTGGATTCATGCGGATTGAGGAAGGAGAGGAGGGGGAGGTGGGGGGACCTCCTTATATCTCATCTCATGGCGACGCCGGCGCCTTCCGATGCGCCGAGAAGGCCGCGGGATCCAAAGGCAATCCACTGATCGCCGGGCAGGGAGCGCAGCACACGCCGCTCGGAGCCGTCGGTCTCGCGCTCGAGCAATCCGCCGCTGCGGGTCGGCTCGAGGATGTAGCCCGTCTCCGGATCGACCCAGGCCTCGCGGTGGAGCCCGGTGACCTCGTGCACGACGTCGCAGGCGCCCAGGTCGACGATCAGCACGGTGCTGGTGTCGCCCTCCGGCAGCCGCAGCGCCGCGTACTGCCCGCCGGTGATGCCCCAGAGGCGATCGATCTCGACGTTGAAGTCCAGGACATCGCGTCCCTCGCCGGGGCGTCGCTCGCGCGCCGAGGTCTTCAGGTTGTAGTGGCCGAGCACGCCGTCGCGGTCCACCACCAGCAGATCCGGCCGTCGATTGACGAAGGCCAGCTTGGCGATGGGGACGTCGGCGAGGGGGATCGGCGGGGGCACCGCGTCGCGTCCGGTGGCCGGCTCGAGGATGCGGATCGCGCCCTTCGGCGTGACGACGCCGAGCCAGGTGCCGCTCCCGGACAGCGCCATCGCGCGAGGCCACTTCAGCTCGAAGGCCCGGTTGGCCGAGATGTCCCACCAGCGGATGCCGCCGGCGCGAAGCTGGGCACAGATGACGCTGCCGCCCACGGCCACGTCGATCGCGCCGCTGGTCTCGGGCCCCCCGTCGAAGACCTTGCGCCCGTCGCGCGTCCCGTGAACGGTGACGGGCCCGCGCTCGGGCTGGGCGACGACGAGCCGGCCCTCGCGGTCGATGACCACGCGCTTCAGCTTCTCCTTGACCGAGAAGAGCGAGCGGCGGTCGTTCTCTCCCCAGATCGCGATGCGGTCCGAGTGGGCCGCGACGCGCCAGGCGCCGAAACCTCCGACGGCCACGACCGGGGGCACGCCGGTGTCACCGCCCCCGTGCATCAGGCCGTCGTTGCCGCCGACACGGAGCCCCTCGTGGCCCCAACAGGCCGCGCCGTCGGCGCCGGGTGCACCGTGCTTGGTGCTCCCCACCGGGTTCAGGTCGGGCAGGCCGAAGGTGTGGACCGAGCGCTGCGTCACCGCGCCGACCTCGCGCCCGTCCGGGCTGAGCACGATGCTCGAGATCCCGCTCCCGCCGCGGGTCGCGAAGCTCGTGCAGAGCACCCCGTCGACCACGCGGAGCAAGGAGATGCCTGCGTTTCCGGCGCAGATCACGTAGGTCCCGTCGCGGGTGAAGAGGGCATGGTGGGCCGGCATCTGGAGGCGGTCCATCGGCAGCCCTTCGCGGTTGCGGAGATCGATCAGTCGGGGCTGTCCGCTCTCATCGACGCAGAGCAGGCGGTCTCCGCGGGCGTCGAAGGCGACCGTGCGACCGCCGAAACCCTGCCAGGCCACCTCGCGCTTCTTCTTCTCCAGGTCCCACAGGCGGATGAGGCCGTCGACCGCGATGGACGCCAGCATGCCGCCGGTGGGGGACAGCGCGCAGCCCCGCATGGCGCGGACGCGTCCCCGCGCGCCCTCACGAAGCTCCTGGAAGACCGGGTCGCCCGTATCGGTCCGATAGACACCGACCGTCCCGTTGTCGTCTCCGACCGCGACGAGCGTGCCGCCTCGGATGAGCCCCAGGGCGCCGGTGACCGGACCGCCAGGCGTGAAGACCAGCCCGGGAGCGCTCTCACCGCGCCGTGTGACCGCCACGACGCCGGCTGAGTCGGCCGTGGCGGAGACCCCGCTGTCGGGGTCGGTCGCCGCCGCCGTGATCGGGGCGTCGTGCACGTTCGGGCAGAACTGGTCGACCAGGCTGGGCATGGGCGCCCGAAACTATCCCGGACCGGTGTGCTAGGCTCGCTCTGCCCCTGGCACCCGCGCTCGACAATGGCCCAGATCCGATTCCTGCCGGTACTGCACCTGCACGTCCCGGTAGGGCTGACGGAGCGTGATCGGAAGCAGGCTTTCGACCGCTGGTTCGCGCCGCTGATGCTCGCCCTGAGGGACCGACCCAACCTGCGGCTGACGCTGCACTTGTCGGGCTACTTGTGCCGGTGGCTGGGGCTTCGACAGGCCGGCGCGCTCCAGCTCCTCGGTCGCTTGCGCGACGAGGGCCGGGTCGAGCTCCTGGTCGGCGGCTGGGCGGATCCCTTCCTGACCGGCATCCCCAAGCGCGATGCCGTCGCACAGATCGAGCTGCAAGGGCGGATCCTCGAGTCCCGGTGCGGCGCGCGGCCCGTCGGCGCGTATCTGTGCGAGGGCGTCTGGGACCCGCACCTCCCCGAGCTCTTCCACGAGGCCGACGTCGAGTACGCCTTCGTGCCCGGCGAGGCCTTCCTGGCCGCCGGTGTGCGCCCCAGCCGGCTCTGGGGCTGGTACCTCACCGAGCGCGCGGGGGCCCAGCTCAAGGTCTTCCCGACCGACCCGCAGATCGCGGGTGCGCTCGGCCACAACACCCCGGCCGATGCCGTGTCCTTGCTCGAGCGCCGGCGCGCGATGGGCGTGGAGTCGGTCGCCTGGGTCGCTTCGGTCGAGGAGCTCGCCTTCCAGGTCGGACAGAAGGCCTTCTCGACCTGGCTCCACGGCTTCTTCGACGCCCTCGAAGAGAACCGGGCCTGGCTGCGCACGGCGCTACCGGGCGAGCTGCTGAAGCGCCCCTGCGAGGGCCGCGTCTACCTGCCCAGCTGGATTCCGGCGCGCCTGGCCGAGGGTTGCACCGGTCTGAGCGTGGACGAGCTGACCCAGGCCGAATCCGGACGTCGCCGGCCCTACACCCGCGCGGGGACCTGGGAAGGGCTGCTCGTTCGCTACGAGGAGGGGAACCGCATCCACAAGCGCATGATGGCGGCCTCGCTCGAGGTCGACCGACTGCGCGCCAAGCTCGAAGCGCTCGAGGACCCCGACCAGGCGCGCATGTCCGCCCTCGAGCACGCCTGCCTGGCGCTCTACCGGGCGCAGGGCTCGGCGGTCTACTGGCCGGGTCCACGTGGGGGGATCTACGAGCCCTCGCTTCGTGCCGGCGCTTACGGGAACCTCTGCCAGGCCGAGTCGCTGGTCTCTCGCACCCTCGGAGAGGCCGCCCGCATCCGCAGCTACCGCGCCGACTTCGACTGCGACGGCACCGAGGAGATGCTCGTACGGACGCCCCACTTCGGCGGCGTCATCAACCCCGAGGGCGGGGGCGCCCTGGTCGAGCTCGGCAGCTGGACGATGCCCGGAAACATCCTCGACTGCATCAGCCGTCGCGAGGAGCCCTGGCACCACGAGCTCCAGGACTACTCGCTCCTGCCCTCGCTCGTCCTCGAGGAGGAGGAGCCCACCGAGATCACCGACTCCTACGACCTCTTCGTGAGCGGAGACGAGGACAGCATCGACGAGGGGGCTTCGCGGGCCCACTTCCTCCAGGAGCTCGCCGGACAGCTGTCCATCGATCGCATGGAGCGGGGGGCCTTCATCGATCACTTCCTGGGCAACGCCACGACGCTGGCCAACCTGGAGAAGGCGAGCTTCCCCGAGGAGGGCGACTTCGCCAACGGGCCCTTCCAGGTGGTCAGCGCCGAAGCGCAGGGACCTCGCCAGTTCAGCGTGCTGCTCACGCGCGAGGGCACGGTCACCCAGGGCGCCGAGAAGCACCTCGTCCAGATCCGCAAGCGCTACGTCTTTCTCCGAGATCGCAGCGCGCTCGAGGTCCACTACCACATCGTCAACCGGACCCTGAAGCCGGTCAGCGGGCGCTTCGGCGTCGAGGTCAACCTGGGCGCGAGCAGCTCGAATCCGCGAGGGCCTCGGCTGGTGATCGATGGCTGCGACGAGCTGCCGGTGAGCGAGGCCAGCCAGGTCGAGGCCGTCGAGGAGGTCTCGCTCCACGACCCCTCGCGGGAGCTGAAGGTGGTGCTGCGGACCGAGAACGCCGCGGATCTGTGGCACTACCCGGTCAACGCCATCCGCCGAGGCGGTCTGCTCGACCTGGAGACCTCGTACCAGGGCGTGTGCCTGATCCTGTCGTGGCCGGTCCAACTCTGGGGCGAAGAAAAGCGGGAGTTCAAGCTCACGCTCGCCGTGGAGACGAATGGCCGCCGGTAGCTTCCTGCTCGTACTGCACGGTCACCTGCCGTGGGTCCTCAACCACGGGCGCTGGCCCCACGGCGAGGAGTGGATCTTCGAGGCCGTCGCAGAGACCTGGCTGCCCCTGCTCGAGACCCTCGAGGCCTGCAGGGAGCAAGGCGCGCCCTGCCGAATGGCCGTGGGGGTGTCGCCGATCCTGCTGGAGCAGTTCGAACGGAGCGACTTCGCAGAGCGCTGCGCCGCATGGCTGATCAGCCGCCGTCAGCGGGCCGAGGCCGACGCCGCCGCCTTCGAGGGGCGCATGAAGGGCCTGGCCGAGAGCTGGGTGGAGCGCTTCGGCCAGCTGTCCGAGCGCTTCGAGGGCCTCGACGGTGACCTCAACGCCGCGGTGCGTGCCCACTGGGAGGCCGGGGACATCGAGTTCATGGGCTCCGCCGCGACCCACGGCTACCTGCCGCTCCTGCGCACCGACGCCGCCTGCCGCGCCCAGATCCGCATCGGGCTCGACACCGCTGAGCAGGTGCTCGGCCGACGCCCCGAGGGCTTCTGGCTCCCCGAGTGTGCCTATCGACCGCGGGGACCTTGGCGGGCCCCGGTGTTGCCGGCCGAGACCGTCGATCGGGCAGGCATCGACGAGCTCCTCGCCGAAGAGGGGGTGCGCTGGACCGTGCTCGACGAGGGCTTGGTCAGCGGCTCGCGCAGCGTCGGCGTGGTGCGCGACGACGAGGTCGTGCCGGTCGGATGGGACCAGGCAGGCAGCGAACCCACGCGGGGCTGGCGTTCGCCCATGGAGCTCCACCGCGCCGGCGATCTGACGCTCCTGCCCCGTCATCGCCAGGTCAGCGAGCAGGTCTGGTCGGCCCACATCGGGTACCCGGGCGACGGCCGCTACCTGGAGTTCCACAAGAAGCACCAGACCGACGGCCTGCGCTACTGGCGCGTGACCTCGGCGCGGGCCGACCTCGGCTCGAAGGAGGTCTACGATCCCGAGGCCGTGGCCGGCGCCGTGTACAGCCACGCACAGCACTTCGCCATGCTGGTGCGGAGCCTGCTGCAAGGTCACCAGGACGCGACCGGACGGCAGGGCGTCATCGTCGCTCCCTTCGACGCGGAGCTCTTCGGTCACTGGTGGCACGAGGGACCCCTGTGGCTCCGCGACGTGCTCTTGACGCTGCACGCTGACGACGAGGTCGAGGTCTGCCTGCCCGGCGAGCTCTCGGCGCCCGACAAGGTCGTCGCCCTCCCGGAGGGAAGCTGGGGCGAGGGCGGTGACCACCGCGTCTGGATGCAGGACAAGACCGTGTGGGCCTGGGAGGTCCTCCACCGTGCCGAAGAGCGCCTCGCGGATCTCGTCCGGGAGCCCTCGGACGAGGCCCGGGAGGCCCGGGTCCAGGCGGCGCGCGAGCTCCTGTTGATGCAGGCCAGCGACTGGCTGTTCATGGTCACGACCGAGGGCGCGCCGGACTACGGCTGGAAGCGCTTCGCGGGCCACGCTTCCCGCTTCGATCGCATGTGCGACCTGGCCCAGGACCTCGCGGCGGGACGGGAGCCCACGCCTGCACAGTGGGCTCAGCTCGCGGAGTGCGCGGCTGTGGACGGGATCTTCGGCGACCTCGACCTCGATCTCTTCGCGTGATCCTCGGGCTCCTCACCGCGGCCACCGCCGGCCAGGACGTCGAGTGGCAGACCCGACGGCTGGCTTGCCTCGACGGGGACCCGGCGGCCTGTATGGCCATCGACTACGTCGAGGAAGCGTGCGGGCTGGGCGATCTGGACGGCTGCGCGGCCTGGTGGGTCGAGAGCGGGCCCCCCGCCTGGGATGCTGCGGCGCTCTCGGAGCGCTGTGCCACCGAGCCGAGGGCCTGTGAGCTCCTCGAAGACTTCGGCTGGACGCTGCCCTTTCGGCGGCTCGCTCCGGATGACGAGCCGGTGTTCGTCGGGCCGATGGAGGCGCTGCCGAGCGGCTTCCTGCTGATCCAGCCCGAGGCGGAGCTCGAGGTCTGGAACCCGGAGACGGGCGCCCAGCTCGGGACGCTGAACCCGGCGCTGTACAAGACCCTGCCTCGCACGCGCAGCCAGGATCGCTACGAGGTCTCCTCCGGTCCCTGGACCGCCAGCCTGGAGCGGAACAGCCTGCAGGTCTCGAGGGACGGAGAGCTCGTCGCGGACATCGTCGCAGGCGTGCCCCTGTCCCCGATGCTGATCGATCACGGCCGCCTGATCGTCGGGGGCCGGCTGGTCTTCGACCTCGAGCCCGAGGCCGTCAGCGAGGAGGCTGTCCGGGCCTGGCTCGAGGAGCGTCCGCCGCCGCCGAAGACCGAGGTCCTGCCCGCTGCGATCGAGCTGATCGGCGGAGACGAGGGCACCGCGCACCTCTACCGGGACCTGGAGCTCATCGCGACCGAGCCCATCGCGCTGGGCGAGGTGCTGCGCTTCGATGCGCTCGAGCCGGGTTGGTACACGGTGCAGTTCACCTCGCCCCAGGGCGGCGCAGTCTTCGACGTGACCCTGCGCGGTGAAGACCGCAGCCAGCTGCTCAAGGGCGACCCGCGGCTTGTCCTGGCGGGCCGCGTGACGCGCCGCTGGGGTCGCCCTGTAGCCGGAGCGCTCGTCTATGTGGAGCACGACCCGGTGTTGCCGGTCACCACGGACGCCGAGGGCCGTTTCTACCTGCCCCTGGACCTGCTCGACGACGAGCACGCGCGGGTCTACGCCGAGCACCCCGATGGCATCGCTCCCACCGTCCACGTGGAGCCCGGCGAAGAACCCAGCCTTCGGATCGTGTCGCGAGAGCACCCCTCTGCGCTTCAGATCCGAACCGTCGGCCAAGGTGGCGATCCGGTCCCAGGGCGCGTCGAGGTCTCCGTCTCCGGTCAACACCGAAGGGCGGACGCGAGCGGCACGACCTGGGTCATCCGGCCACCCGGCGAGGCCGTCGAGGTCACCGCGCGGTGGGGGGTCAAGCGGGCCGAGGCGCCGATCCCGTCCGACGAGGAGATGCTGATCGTCTACTTCACCAACGCCCGGCTACAGGTCGCGGCTCCGGCCATGACGCTCCTGTTGGAGACCCCCGAGGGCGACTTCCGACGGCTCGCGCAGGGCGCGTCGATCCGTACCTCGGAGCTCTCCCTGCTGCCAGCCGGTTCCTACACCCTCTGGCACCACTCCAGTCGGGGCCTGGAGCGCCACGACTTCGACCTGGCTGGAAGCCAGGAGCTGGAGCTGGTGCCGCCCTTCGAGTCCACCGGCGCGAGTGTGCGCGGACGCCTGGTCACCAACGATGGCGAAGCGCTGATCGGCGTGCGCATCTCCGGCCATCGCATCGGCTCGGACTTCGGCCCCGTGAGCGTGCTCAGCGGCCTGGACGGGTCCTTCGTCATCGAGGGCCTGCATCCCGGCGATCACACCTTCGAGCTGGTCCAGAAGACCGCCGGGGGATGGGCCCACTACGACGACCTCGAGGTCTTCGTCGAAGACGAGGGCAACCAGCTGGGTTCAGTCGTGCGGTGACATCCACAGGGTCGCGGTGGTGGCCTCGAGGGCTCCCACCAGGACCTCGGCCTGGCCGTCTCCGTCCAGGTCGGGCACGCCCAGGACCGCCCACCCGGCGTTCTCGACCTCGCTCTCCAGCGGGATCCAGGTGCCGTCCGAGTGCACGATCCACGCCGTGCCTGCGTTCGGCTCGCCCAGCAGCAGCTCCGCGAAGCCGTCCTCGTCCTGGTCTCCGAAGGCCGCGACCGAGCGGGCGTCGAGGTCGATCCGCAGCTCACCGACCCACCCTGCGTCCTGGGCCGGCGCGGCCACGGCCACGTCGTCCAGCCCGTCTCCGTCGAAGTCCCCCAGTCCGGCCACGTCCCAGCCGAAGGCGCTGTCCGCGTCCCCGGTCAGCCACCGGACCTCGTCATCGACGAGGGCGACGCGAGCCTGACCCGGGGCGCCTACGACGACCTCGTCCAGGCCGTCTCCGTCGGTGTCTCCTGCGAAGTCCACCGCCAGCCCGAGGTACTCGGCCGCCACCGAGCCCTCGATGAGCGGCGTGCTCAGATCCCCGAGGAGGTAGGCAGCGCCTCGCTCTTCGTCGACGCCGTAGGCGCCGGCGAGGGCCTCGGTGGACAGCGCCACGTCCACGCCGGCCCACCCGTAGGTCTCGCCGCCGATCCACTCGGTGATGGCCTCGTCGAGCAAGAGCACCATGCCGCCCCGATGGGCCACCGAGGAGTGGCCGGGCGCTCCGACGAGGACCTCGTCCAGGCCGTCGGCGTCCGGGTCCGCCATGGCGACGCTCCAGCCGGCGTAGTCCGCGACGGCGCCCCCTTCATAGAGCACCTCGCTGACCTCGACGCTCTCGACGCCCAGGGCGGAGCCGCCGATGCGCAGGACCTGACCGGCGTAGGTCGAGCTGCCGGCCTTGGGGGCGCCCAGCACGAGGTCGAGGGCGCCGTCTCCGTCCGTGTCTCCCGCCGCGAGGGCGAAGCCGAAGTCCCCCTCGGGCCCGAGGAGCTCGACGTGCGTGATCGCTTCCGCGGGGCCGGGCCGCACCTCGAGCGATGCCGTGATCGGGCCTTCGGCTACGCAGGTGTTCACCTCGGCGCGGGCCTGGGGCCACAGCAGCGGACCGGGGCGACCGTCCCAGGAGAGCTCGAAGTCCTCGTCGGCCAGAACGCCGCAGGTCACCCTGCAGAGCAGCGCCTCCCCCTGGGCCGAGGCCCGCAGGACGAGATCGAACTGCTCGTCGGGCCGGCTCGCCTCCGAGAGCCACCCATCGAGCTCACAGGCGACGGCGGTGCGGCACCCAAGACCGGTGGGCTCGCGCTCTTCGCCGTCCACGAGCCAGCGGACCTCGCCCACCATCGGGGGATCGGAGCGGCAGGCGGCCGTGTAGCCGTCGCCCTCGTCGGCGAACTCGACCCACACCCGGTCCGGAACCTCGGCTCGGGGCTCGGGCGCAGGCTCCGGCCGGGCGCAGGCGAGGAGGAACATGGCCTCAGGCTACTGCGGCGCGGTCTCGCCCTGCTCGCCCTCGTGGGCGTAGGTGTCTTCGTAGTGCTCGCGCACATCCTCGAGGTCGTCGGCGGTCGCCGGGCGGTCCACATCGGGCAGCTTGTACGAGAGCTGGGCGGCGATGTCTTCGTAGAGGCCGGAGACGTCGTGGCTCTCGGTGGCGTCCATCGCGACGTCGAAGAGCTTCAGGTCGCCCTCGTCGTAGTGCAGCTTGTACTGCTCGGAGCGGACGGTGCGTGGTCCTGGGTCGCCCAGGACGTGCCCGGACAGTGCAGGCCGCTCGTCTCGCGGGCGTTGGTAGCCGAAGACCTCGAAGAGCGTCTCTCCGTCGATCCGGATGCGCAGGCTGCCGCCGATCAGCTCGACCATCGTCGGCAGCACGTCCGCGGTCCGGACGTTGCGGACCACGGTCGCCGGCTTCAGGTTTCGAGGCTTGTAGACCAGGAGCGGGACGTGCACGTTCTCCTGGAACAAGGCGCCGCCGACCTCGACGTGCTCGACCGGGTGGCGCTCTCCGAGGTGGGCCCCGTAGGTCCCGAGGACCACGATCCAGGCCTCGGGCGGAGCCTTCTTGAGGAGCCGCTTCAGCTCGCGATCGAGCACCGAGACCTGCTCGGCGTAGGCGGCGTTCACCGGGGCGGACAGGGTGTCGCTGACCAGGTCGCTGTACTGGACGACCAAGAGCCAGCTGGGGCGCTCGCGGGACTCGAGGAAGGCCAGCGCGCGGTCGGTGACCAGGTCCGCGCCGGGGTGGTCGCGGACGCCGAGAACCGGCACGTGGAGCATGTCCAACGTGGCCAGGAGAGCGGGTTCGTGCCCCAGTCCAGAGACCGTTCGGTGGTAGTCGAAGCCCTGGCCGAGGCCGCTGGCGTCGCCATATTCGGGGCGCGTGACGATGAGCGCCGTGCTGTAGCCGGCGTACTTGAAGTACTCGCCGAGCGTGCGTCGATCGGCCTCGAGCGGCGACAGTCCACCCGAGGGGGTCTCCCCAGCGCCGTGGGCTGCCGGGTAGAGCCCCGTCATGACCGTCGCCGTGGCGGGAAGGGACCAGGGGGCCGAGGCGTAGGCCTGCTCGTAGGCCAGGCTCTTCGCTGCGAGGCCGTCGAGGAAGGGGGTCTTCGAGGGGGTGTCGCCGAAGAAGCCGATGTGATCGGCGCGGAGGCCGTCTGCGAAGACGACCAGGACCGGCGGCCCGCTCGCATCCTTGGCCGCCTGGGCCGGCAGATCGACCGCGGTCGGGTTCGGCAGGAAGACACGCACCGCCCAGAACAAGAGCCCCAGCAAGAGCGCCATGACGCCGACGCGGGGGTCGCGGTCGAAGCGCTCGAGGCCCTTGCCGACCGCCAGGGCCAACGCGACGCCGATGATGACCAGACCCACGTTGACCAGCAGGCGCCGAGGTGACCAGGTGCCGCCGAGCGCGCTGTTGTTGAGGACGTTGACCCCGATTCCCCAGGCCGCTGAACCGACCAGGGCTCCCCAGCGAAGGTGGTCGCCGCTGCGGGTCAGGAAGAGCAGCAACACGACCGCCGCGAGGGCTCCGAACACCACCACGGGCAGTCCGGCGAAGCCGAGCCCTCCGTAGGCGGCGCCGGAGAGCAGGATCACCATCCACGCGGCCCAGGTCCACAGCGCCGCCGCCACGCCGCGGAAGCCGATCGCCCCGATCGCAGCGCCTCCGAGTGCAGGCAGCAGGACGTAGAGCGGCACCAGCTGGGCCAGCGCGGTCCACCGCAGGTTCGGGTGGCGGAGGAGCCAGTGAAGGACCTCTTCGGCGCCGAGGGTCATGAGCCCGAAGGCCGCCCCCATCGCCGCGCACTTGAGCACGCGTCGGACTCGCTCGCTCGGGCCTTTCACAGCGCGCGTCCTATCGCGGCTTCAGCACGATCTCCACGCTTTCCGACTCTCCCGGCGTGCTGCTGATCGTGCGCGCGACGCAGTGCATCGTTCGCCAGGACATCCCTTCGAGGGTCTGGAAGCGAACCAGACGAGCCTGGCCCGTGCTGTCGTAGAGGACCTCGAGCGGGACTGGGGCAGCCGGCAGCCGGCAGGCGGTGAGCGGCGCCGCGAGCTGCTCGCGCTGCTCGGCGGTCCAGGGGCCGCCCTCCACGGAGAAGGGGGTCTCAGGAGCGGGCTCTCCTACCAGCACGCCGCCGACGGCGAAGGCGCTGTGGATCTGCCAGCCCTCGTAAGGCTCGACGCGGTTGCCGTAGGTCCGCACCCCGTTCTCGGCGTCGTGCTGCACGGCGAAGGAGCGGAGCTCGCGCCCGGCCGTCTGTAGCCAAGCGACCTCGCCCTCCCCCTCGAAGGGCTCGGCGTGCGGGCGAGCGGCCGTCCCGACCTTTCCGAGAGACTCGCAGTAGAGGACCTCGTCGATCCAGGCGCAGCGCTCACCGACGCCGAAGGGCCAGTCCTCGTAGAGCTCGGCCGACTCGGGCAGGGGCAGCTCCATCCGCTCCTCGTCCCACCACGGCTCCTCGGCGAGGGCCGCGGTCACGAGGAGGATCATTCGTCCTCTTTCGTCGAGGTCGTGAAGCGATCCCACCAGTGCCGAGGCTCCTGCATCTCGCCGGGGACCTCGTGCACCGCGGAGGCGTCCAGGATGCAGGCGGCGGGACCCGTGGCGACGGCGTCGCCGATCTCGACCACACGGTTGTGGTCCAGGTAGAGCGCCATGACCTTGTCCTGGACCGGATCGAAGACGAAGTCGTCGACCTCGCCCATCATCGCGCCGCGTCGGCTCATCACCTTGGTGCCGGCGTACTGGCTGGCCCAGGCGCGGCCCTCCTCGGCGTGTCGGGCGGCGGTGGTCCACTCGACGTCGGCCTCCGATGTGATGAACACCACGTCGCGGCCGACCTTGACGAGCTTGTCGGCGGCGATCCCCCCTGCCTTGGAGAACATGCCGGCGCCCTTGAGGCGGTAGCCGTAGATGACGAGCTCTTCGAGATCGAACTGGAAGTCGTCGAGCTTTCCGACGACGGCGCCCTCGGCCTCGCTCACGACCAGGAGTCCCTGGGACTTTCGAAAGGTGATCATTGGCTCCGTGGCCCGGTGTCGCGTCTCCACGTACGGGGCTGGGTGGCGGAGAAGTGCATGGGCGATTCCGAGGCGTACTTCTCGGCGCTCCACCTCGCCGGGTAGCGAATCAGCAACCAGAGCTTGCGAAGTCGGCATCGCCAGGACATGCCCTCAGGCTATTCCGATGCTGAACGAACTGCTTGGACGACGACTCGACCGCTGGGTGACCTCGCCCCGCCGGACCGCCTATCGGGCGCGCATCGATCTGAACGTCGTGGACGGGCGACTCGGGGTCATGGAACCTCGAAGCCGCCGCTTCCTTCCCCTGGAGCGGGAGCCGCTGGCCCGCGAGGAGGTCGACGCGGCGCTGCGGCACCTGTCCGGAGTGGACCTGAGCGGACTCTCGCGCCTGGAGATCCGCAGCGACGGGGACAAGGTCGTCCTGAACGGGCGAGGGGAGCGGGGCGCGCTGGTCGATCTCGGCTATCCCACCGCCCGCGACGGCAAGCCGGTCGCAGGGGATCCCCAGCTCTGGCTCGAGGTCCACGGACGCCGCCTCCGCGTGAGCCCGGGCAGCTTCTACCAGGTGAACCTCGAGGTGAACCTCCTGCTCGTCGAGGAGGTCTTCGAAGCCGTCCTGGGCATGGAGCCCCAGCGGGTGCTCGACCTCTACGCCGGCATCGGAAACCTCTCGCTGCCCTTCGCGGATCGGGTGCCCGTCACCCTGATCGAGCAGGCGGGATCCTCGATGCGCGACGCTCGGGACACTGCGCGGCGGCACGGCCTCGAGATCGACGCTCGGACCGGGGATGCCTCCCGCTTCCGCGCCGGGGACGCCGCCTTCGACGTGGCGGTCCTCGATCCCCCTCGGGGTGGGGCGCGCGGCGTGATCGACCAGCTCGTCGTGACCCGACCGCGAGGCATCGTGTACGTCAGCTGCAACCCGCGCAGCCTGGCCCGCGACGCCCGGGCGGCCCTGGACGCGGGCTACCGGGTGACCCGCGCTGTCGGGTTCGACATGTTCCCTGGCACCGACCACGTCGAGGCCATGGTCGTGTTCTCCCGGTGACCCTGGCCCTCGCCGCCTGCTTCATCGCATTCGCACAGGTGGTCCGCGGTGTGACCGGCTTCGGCTCGGCCCTGGTCGGCGTGCCCTTGCTCACCGCGCTCTACGGGCCCCGGACGGCGATCTTCGTCATGGCCGCCACGGATCTGGTGGGCTCCGGGCCCCTGGTCTGGGACGTGCGGCGCAAGCTGCGCTTCGTGGTGCTCGCCTGTGTCCTGCCGGGCCTCTTCGTCGGCCAGTACATCGGCACGGACCTGCTGCTCATCCTGGACGAGTCGACCGTGCGCATGGTCCTGGGCGCGGTCGTCGGGATCTTCGCGCTGCAGATGGTCTGGAAGCCCGTGCGCGAGGGAGCCGGAGAGCTCACCGAGCTGCCGGAGAAGCCGGGAGGCATCCTCGGCCTCGGCGCGGTCGCGGGCTTCCTGGGGGGCCTGATGTCCGGGCTGGTCGGAGCGGGCGGGCCGCCGATCGTCATCTGGGCCAAGCGCTTCTTCGCCCAGGCCTTCTTCCGCGCTCAGCTGATCTGGATCTTCCTCTTCTCCGGCGCATCCCTGACCGCGATGCTGTGGTTCAAGGGCGCGACCGAGGAGGGCACGCCCACCCTGGCCGCGATGCTCCTGATCCCCATGCTGCTCGGCAACCGCCTCGGCGCGTGGTTGGCGCCGAAGGTCCCCCCGGTCGCCTTCGGGAGGCTCGTCGGCCTCATCCTGCTCGGAACCGCGGGGATGATGCTGCTCGCTCAGTAGACCGGCAGGCTCGGGTCGATCTCCTTGGCCCATCCGACGATGCCGCCTTCCAGGTTGTACAGCCGGGTGAAGCCGGCGCCCGCCAACATCGTGCAGGCCGTCGCCGAGCGACCGCCCATCTTGCAGTGGACGAGGATGTCGCGGTCGCGCGGGAGGTCCTCGACGATCGAGAGCACGTCCGCGTGCGGGTGCAGGCGGTCGGCGAAGGCGAGCTTGACGATGTCGGCCTCGTTCGGCCGGCGCACGTCGAGGATGTAGGGCTCCCAGCCCTCGTCGAGGCGGGACTTCGCCTGCCGCACCGTGATGCGGTCGAAGCCCTCGCCCGCGGAGTCGGCGGTCTCGTGGTCGTTCATGGGGACTCCGCAGAACTGGACGTAGTCGATGAGCTCGGTGATCTCGGGGGCGTCCGGATCCCGGCGCAGCTTCAGCTCGCGGAACTTCATGTTCAGCGCGTCGTAGAGCACCAGCCGGCCGGACAGGGTGGTGCCCTGGCCGAGCAGGATCTTGATGGTCTCGGTGGCCTGGATGCAGCCGATCACGCCCGGGAGGATGCCTAGCACGCCGCCCTCGGCGCAGGAGGGGACCAGCCCCGGCGGCGGCGGCTCCGGGTAGAGGTCGCGGTAGTTCGGGCCGCCCTGGTAGTTGAAGACGCTCGCCTGGCCCTCGAACTTGAAGATCGAGCCGTAGACGTTCGGCTTGTTCAGGATCACGCAGGCGTCGTTGACCAGGTAGCGGGTCGGGAAGTTGTCGGTCCCGTCCACCACGACGTCGTAGGGCTCGAGGATGCCCAGGGCGTTCTCGCTGGTGAGCGCCTCCTCGAAGACGTCGACCCGACAGAAGGGGTTGATGTCCCGAATGCGCTCGACCGCGGACTGCACCTTGGGTCGCCCGACCGACGAGGTGCCGTGGATGATCTGTCGCTGGAGGTTGGACTCGTCGACCACGTCGAAGTCGACGATGCCGATGCGCCCCACACCCGCCGCGGCCAGGTACATCAACAGCGGCGAGCCCAGGCCTCCGGTGCCCACGCAGAGCACGGCGCTGCCCTTCAGCTTGCGCTGCCCCTCCATGCCGACCTCGTCGAGGATCAGGTGCCGGGAGTACCGGGCGATCTCGGCCGGTTCGAGCTCGGGCAGGCTCATCGGGACCCCCCCGCGATGCTCGGCACAATGGTGAGTTCGGCCCCCGGCGTGACCGGGGTGTCCTCCTTGTCGAGGAAGCGGATGTCCTCGTCGCCCAGGTAGACGTTGACGAAGCTGCGCAGCTGGCCGTCCTCGGTCCGGAGGTGCTTGGAGAGCGCCGGGAAGGTCGAGGTCAGGGCGTTCAGCGCCGCGCCGACCGTGTCTCCGTCGACCTCGACGGCGCTCTGGCCGTCGGTGTAGGCGCGCAACGGCGTGGGGATGTGGATGGTGGCCATGGTCACTCCAGGATGGTGATGTCTTCGGCGTCCATCGAGGTGCGGTCCTCGACGAGTCGCCAGCTGAGGGTGTCCACGATCTCGCCCGAGTGGACGGCCGTGATGAGGTAGCTCATGTTCGGGAGCGCGTGGTCCCGATCGAAGTCCGAGTACTGCGCCGGATGGTCCGGGTGGCTGTGGTAATAGCCAACGATCTCAAGGCCTTCTGCCTCCAGCGCTCGCTCGGCCTTCATCAGCACCAGGCCGCTGACCTTGTAGCGGTTGTGCGCCGAGTCTGCGCGCTCGTTCACGAGCGGACGGACCCGCGAGACGTGCCCGCTCGAGCGCTCGCCGGCCAGGATGCCGACGACCTCGTGGGGGTAGCCCTCGCAGGCGTGAGCGTGCAGCTTGTCCAGCTCGGCGCGATCGATGCGCATCACTCGCCCCACACGTGCGGCTCGGAGAGGTAGCGGTCTCCGCCGTCGGGCAGGATGGTCACGACCACGCCCTCGGTCAGGCCGCGGGCGACCTCGAGCGCCGCCCAGACCGCTGCCCCGCCGGAGATGCCACAGAGCAGCCCTTCTTCGGCGGCCAGGTGGCGGACGAGCTCGTAGCAGCGCTCGGTCGGCGCCCAGCGTGTCTCGTCGAGCAGGCCTTCGGGCTGCCAGATCCCCGGCACGATGGCGGTCTCCAGGTGCTTGAGTCCCTCGAGCCCGTGGAAGGGCGAGTCGGGCTGCACGGCGATGCAGCGAACCCCCTGAGGCTTCAGGAACTTGCTGGTCCCGATGAAGGTTCCGGTGGTCCCGAGCGTGGCCACCCAGTGGGTGACCCGCCCTTCGGTGTCCCGCCAGATCTCCGGGCCGGTGGAGTCGAGGTGCGCCCGCCAGTTCGCGTCGTTGCTGTACTGGTCGCAGTAGAAGTAGCGGGGGTCGTCGGCCAGCTCGCGGGCGCGCACGATGGCGCCGTCCGAGCCCTCGAGCGGCGAGGTCAGCACCAGCTCGACGCCGTAGGCTCGCAGCGTCCTCTGCCGCTCGGCGTTCGCGTTCTTCGGCAGACACAGAGTGAGCGGGTAGCCCCGGTTTGCGCCGATCCACGCGTAGGCGATGCCGGTGTTCCCGGAGGAGGCGTCCAACAGGCGCATGCCGGGCTTCAGGGTGCCGGAGCGCTCGGCCGCGAGCACGATGGCGGCCGCAGCGCGGTCCTTGACCGAGCCGCCGGGGTTGAACCACTCGCACTTCGCCCAGAGCTCGACGCCTGGGGGCAGATCGAAGCTCGTCAGGCGAACCAGGGGGGTGTTGCCGACACGCCCGAGGAGTCCGACCTCGGCGTGCCAGGGGGAGCGTGCGTTCATGAGTCATCCCCGTCGGGGAGAGTCGTTGGGCCGTGGCCCGGGGTCAGATTGCGGACGGAACGAGAAACAGCGCGGTCAAGCCGCGCGCAGACACTTGCAACAGGTCTCGTTCCTTCGCATCCCGCCCAGGCTAACCGCGCGCCGCCGTGATCGCAGCAAGCAGGTCTTCCGGGCTCGCCAGCCCTCCGACGCCGAAGTCGCCGCAGGCCAGCCGCTTCTCGACCGGCTCGACCACCCTGTAGCGTTCCTGTTCGGCCAGCCAGGCGACGTTGCGCTTCACCGCAGGGTTCTCCCACATCTCGGTGTTCATGGCCGGCCCGAGGACGCAGGGCGTACCTCGCCGAAGTGCCAGGAAGGTGGTGCTGAGCACGTCGTCTGCCAGGCCGTGCGCCAGCTTGCCCAGGATGTTCGCCGTGGCCGGGGCGATGCAGGCCACGTCGGCCCACTTGGGGTGGTCGATGTGGGCCATGGCGTCGTCGAAGGTGTCCACCAGCACCTTGTTCGCCGTGAGTCCTTCGAAGGTGAGGGGGCCGATGAAGCGCGTCGCCGAGGCGCTCATCACGACCCGGACCTCCCAGCCGGCCTTGATGGCCAGCGAGCTCAGCTCGCAGGCCTTGTAGGCGGCGATGCCCCCGCTGACTCCGAGCAGCAACTTCATCGGGGCTCCATGATGGTGGGCTGTCCGGCGACCGTGCTCTCCAGGAAGTCCCGGTAGAGACGCTGGGCGGCAGCGAGGTCGTGAATCGCGAAGTGGTCCTGGTCGTCGTACTGGGCCAGCCCGGCGGTCGTGACGCCGCCCTCGCGCGTCTCGACGTTCCAGGACGCGGGCGCCACAGCCGTCCCGATGCCCAGGACCCGGTTCGCGTCGTTCACGCTCACGCTCGGCTCCATGACGGGCACCCCCGCGGCCGCAGCGAGGGCCTCGCTGGTGATCGGCGGGGTGTGCAGGTCCTCCATGCCCTCGAACATCAGCACGGGCACCGGCGGTCCGGTGAACCACGTCCGCCGCTTGAACCAGTAGGGCGCGTAGTTCGCCGAGTCCGTGTTCTCCGCGAGGGTCTGGAGCAGCCCCGCCACCGGGTGGAGCGGGTCGAGGTCCTCGTCGGGGGAGAACTCCAGGACCTCGGTGATCAGCATCTCGATGTCGAGGCCGCCCTGCTTGCGGTAGACCATCGACAGCGAGAGGCCGCCGCCGGCGCCGCTGAGCACGGCGCCGCGGATGTCCTCGCCGATGAAGGGCAGGGCGATGGCGCCGGTGATGCCGCCCTGGGAGTGGCCCATGAACAGGACCTGGTCCGGGTCGGTCGCGATGCCCTCGCCCTCGAAGGTGAAGGCGTGGCTCTGGCCCGCGAGCACGTGCGCCAGGTAGACGATGTCCAGCGCCCCCTGTCGGAAGTTCGCGCGGGCGGCGTCGGGGTTGAAGTAGTTGAAGGTGTGGAGCTCCTCGTTCGTGTCCGAGGTCTTCCGGTCCCCGTGCAGCGGCTGGCTGAAGCCGAGCATGGCCAGCCCGGCCTCGCCCGCGCGCGCCGCCTGACTCTGTCGGCTGGGGTCCGAACAACAGCTCGCCCAGTCGCCGCCGGTGCCGTGCGCATAGAGCACGACCGGCCAGCCCCCGGCCGGCATGTCCTGATCCAGCGGCACGGTCAGCGTGAACCGGACCCGCTCCCAGGCGTAGATCTCCGGGACTCCGTCGTTCACGATGAAGGCGCCGCCCTCGCTGGCATAGGGGCGCTCGCCGTGCTGCCACACGGGCAGCGAGAGCTCTCCTTCGAACCGCGCGAAGTAGTTGCCCGCGTCGATCAGCACCAGCTCCTGGCCCAGGTCCTGGATCCCGAGGTCGGCCTGGATGTGGCGGGCGATCACCGCCGTCTCCTCGACCGGATCCTGGGTCGTGAAGACCGTCGCGATGGCCACGTCCTCGACCGGAGTGCCGTCCTCGAAGAGCGCGGCCTGCAGGTCGGCGTAGAGCGCGTGGTCGGCGTGGCCTTCTTCGAAGACCGCAGGGAAGGCCTCGTGGGCGCCCGCGATCTTCGTGGTCACCCCGGCCGCGTAGGTCGTGCCAGGCCGCAGCGGGATGCCCGGCAGCGGCGCGAGGGTCAGCAGGTTCTCCGGCTGGAAGGTCGTCTTCTCTTCCTGGAAGTCCCACTCGACCGGGATGCGGGTCCCGAAGTCCGGGGAGTCCGGATCGACGTCGAGCAGGAAGACGGCACTCGAGGGGTAGAGCGTGCCGAGGGGCTTGGGCAGCTCGGAGGTGTCGAGGGGGTCCTTGAAGCGGAAGGTGATCGGAGCCGTCGTGCCGGCGCCGTCGAGGCTCTGCTCCATGATCGTCGTGTACTGCTCGATCAGGGGCTGGTCGTCGCGGCCGGGGAAGCCGCTCATGTCCAGACCGCCGGAGGGCGTGCGTCGCAGGTCGTTCGGGAAGGGCGCGTCGAAGAACTCCCCGTCGAGGTCGTTCATCGCGGCTGGTCCGGTCTCGACACAGGCCATCAGCAGCAGCACGTTGTCACTCCTCGTGGCCTTGGAACGTAGCCCTGGATTGACAGACAGGCGACAGTCCGCTCGCTATGATCTCTGTCGTTTCTGAGGTTTTTATCAATGCTTGGACTGCTCATCGCTCTGACGGGCTGCAAGGGCTGCAGCGGCACCATCGACCTGGGCAAGGGGCCCGAGGCCGACGCGCGGCTGACCAGCGACCTGTACACCTGGGAGTGCGCGGACAACGAGACCGGTGACATCTACGAGGGCGTCTTCAGCTTCGACGTAGCCCTCGAGTACGCCCCGGACGGTCTCCAGGAGCGCGGGCTGCCCGGCGGCTGCGTCTACGGCTTGTCCATGTTCCCCGAGGACGCCGGCGGAAGCGGCGCGGACATCCCCGGCCTCTCATCGGACCCGCGCTGGTCCACCCCGGACACGAGCGGCAAGCTGCGTCGCGAGGCCAAGGGCTTCTACTTCCACGAGGTCCTCTCCAACGTGCGCTCCTGCCAGCACTCGGACGAGCTGCTCTACGAGGGCGTCGAGCTCGAGGACGCCGAGGCCCTGACCGGCGCCGTGACGCCGCCCGCCGGTGAGATCGGCTGGGTCGACACGGACATCGACGACACCGACGAGGACGGCAACCTCAGCTTCGGCGAGACGGCCGAGCTCTCCTGGGATCAGGAAGGCTGGGACGAGGCCTGGGTCCAGATCCGCCAGGAGCGCGAAGGCGAGGTCTGGGGAACCGTCACCTGCAACGCCACCGGCGAGGACGGCTTCGTCATCGACGAGGAGGTCTGGGGCCTGCTCAACGGTGACCTCGTGGTCGAGTACATCAACGTCTACGTGGGCTTCCAGAACACGGACGTCCTGGAGATGGAAGACGGCCAGAAGGTCGAGACCGTCACCCGCGGCATGCACGTCCTCGTCGTCCAGGATTAGCCAAGGCGACCGGCGCGAGGCGACAGGCGACAGCGCTTCGGCCCGGCACCCCTGTCGCCTGTCTTTCTGTTCCCCTGTTTCCCTCCTTTGACTCCACCGCCTCCGCGGTGGTAGGACTCCGGACCGTGACTCGAAAGACCGTCCTCGTGGTGGACCCGAACCCCGCCACGTGGCGGCGGGTCGAAGAGGCGTTTCGTGGCAGCGGATTCCCCTGCATCACGGCCCGCTCCCTCGAAGACGCCGAGAGCGCTGCCAACGGGCAGACGGTCGACCTGATCATCTCGGCGGTGCGCCTGCCGCGCAGCACGGGCTACGACCTCGCGCGCGCGATGCGGGAGAGGTACCCGGCGGCGCTGGTGTACCTGCTGGCCGGCGGCTTCGACGTCTACGACGAGTCCCGAGCCGCCGAGTGCGGCGTCGACGGCAAGATCGCCGTGCCCTTCACAGCGCGCTCCCTGCGCAGCAAGGTGGAGGAGGCCATCGGTCCCGTCGGCCTGGGTCTTCCCGAGATCACCGGCTCCGACCTGGCGCCGATGGACGAGGTCGAGAGCTACGACGGGCCCATCGGAGAGCCGGTGCACAGCGTGCCCGTCTCCGAGGAGCGGCTCGCCACCTTCCTTCCACGCGACTTCCGTCAGCCCGAGCCGGTGGCTGTCGATCCAGAGGTCGTCGGTCCCGCAATGGAGCGGGCGATCCTGGAGGTGCTCCCGGAAGTCGTCGAGGGCGTCCTGCGCAATGCGCTGGTGTCCTCTCCGGACTTCCGGGACATCGTCGCCGCGGCCGTCGAGAAAGCCGTCAAGGAAGAACTTCAGAAGCGGGGTTGACGCCGGTCCCTCGCGTTAGTTGGGGACCCCATGTCCGACCTGCCCAAGATCTACGATCCGCACGCTGCCGCTGAGCGCTACTACGCCTGGTGGGAGGAGAGCGGCTACTTCACGCCCGACCCCGCCGAGGAGAGCCCGAAGGGTTCCTTCTCGATCGTCATCCCGCCTCCGAACGTCACGGGCAGCCTCCACATGGGGCACGCGCTCGACAACGTGCTCCAGGACATCCTCATTCGCTACAAGCGGATGGACGGCTTCAACACGCTGTGGATTCCCGGCACCGACCACGCGGGCATCGCCACCCAGCTGGTGGTCACCCGCAAGCTGGCGGCCGAGGGCATCGATCGCGTCGAGCTCGGGCGCGAGAAGTTCCTGGAGAAGACCTGGGAGTGGAAGGACGAGAGCGGCGGGCAGATCACCCACCAGCTGCGCAAGCTGGGCGTGTCCTGTGACTGGAGCCGCGAGCGCTTCACGATGGACGAAGGCCTGTCCAAGGCCGTGCGCAAGGTCTTCTGCAAGCTCTACGACGAGGGGCTGATCTACCGGGACACCCGGCTGATCAACTGGGATCCGGGCGGGCTCACCGTGCTCTCGGAGCTGGAGGTGGAGTACGAGGAGAACTACCAGGGCGAGCTCTGGTCCTTCGCCTACCCGCTGTCCGACGGCTCGGGCGAGATCGTGGTGGCCACCACCCGCCCCGAGACGATGCTCGGGGACACCGCGGTGGCCGTGCATCCGGACGACGAGCGCTACAGGCACCTGATCGGCGAGACGGTCCACAACCCCCTCGTGGACCGGCACATCACCATCGTGGCGGACGCGATCCTGGTCGACCCGGAGTTCGGGACCGGCGCGGTGAAGGTGACCCCCGCCCACGACTTCAACGACTACGAGGTCGGCAAGCGCCACGACCTGGAGTTCATCACCATCTTCGACGAGCGCGCTCACGTGAACGCTGCCGGCGGGCGCTTCGAGGGCATGGAGCGCTTCGCCGCGCGCAAGGCGGTGAAGGCCGCCATCGCCGAGCTGGGCCTGGATCGCGGCAGCAAGCCTCACCTCATGGCCCTCGGTCGCTCGCAGCGGGGCAACGCCGTGGTCGAGCCGATGCTCTCGGCCCAGTGGTTCGTGCGCATGAAGCCCCTGGCGGCGCCGGCCATCGCGGCCGTGGAGCGCGGCGCTACCGAGTTCGTGCCCAAGGGCTGGGAGAACACCTACTTCGCGTGGATGCGCGAGATCCGCGACTGGTGCATCAGCCGCCAGCTCTGGTGGGGCCACCAGATCCCGGCCTGGACCTGCTCCGACTGCGGACACCTCGCGGTCTGCGAGCAGGACCCGACCGAGTGTGAGCAGTGCGGCTCGGCTGCCATCGTGCAGGACCCGGACGTCCTGGACACCTGGTTCTCCTCGGCGCTCTGGCCGTTTTCGACGATGGGCTGGCCCGAGGACACCCCGGAGCTCCGGCGGTGGTACCCAACGAGCGTGCTCGTGACGGGCTTCGACATCATCTTCTTCTGGGTCGCCCGGATGATGTTCTCGGGCATCCACAACATGGGCGCCGTGCCCTTCGACAAGGTCTGCATCCACGGCCTGGTGCGCGACGCCCAGGGCGACAAGATGTCCAAGACCAAGGGCAACACCGTCGACCCCCTGGACACCATCGCGGATCATGGCCTCGACGCCTTCCGCTACACCCTGGCCTTCCACGCGACCCAGGGCGGCGACATCAACTGGGGCGACCAGCTGGTCGAGGTGTCCAGCCGCTTCGTGAACAAGATCTGGCAGGCCTTCCGCTACGTCGACATGAACCTCGAGGGCTACGAGGGCTCGGCCGCCGTCGAGCTCGGCACCTACGACCGCTGGATCCTCGCGCGCCTGGGTCAGGCGACCACGCGCATCCGCGCTGCGCTGGACGACTTCCGCTTCGACCAGGCCGCCCAGGAGCTCCAGGCCTTCACCTGGGGCGAGCTCTGTGACTGGTACCTGGAGTTCTCCAAGGCAGCCATCTACGGGGACGGCCCGGCCCGCGCCGCAGCCCAGCACACGCTGGTCACCTGCTTCTCCGCCGTGGCCCGCCTGATGCACCCGATCATGCCGATGCTCTCGGAGGAGCTGTGGCAGCGCCTCCCGGGAACGGAGGGCACGGTGATGCTCGCTGCTTATCCCGAGGCTGCTGACTTCCCGAACGATAATCGGATCCTGGACGAGGTCGCCTTGCTCCAGAAGACGATCACCGCCCTGCGGCGTGTGCGTGCGGACATGGAGATCAGCCCCAAGGTGCCCTTCCACATCCACCTCCGCGGCGAGTCCGCGAACACCTTGCGCAAGCACGCTGGGGCCCTTGCTCACCTCTCCAGGGTGGAGTCCTTCCTCGACTCGCCCCCGGAGAACTCGGCGACCGCGATCGTGCCGGGCTGCGAGCTGCTCATCGACCTCGAAGGTACGGTCGACCTCGACGCCGAGCGGTCCCGTCTCGACAAGGAGATCGACAAGACGGCCAAGGACGTGAAGCAGCTGGGCGGCAAGCTCGGCAACGCAGGCTTCGTGGCCAAGGCGCCAGAGCACGTGGTCCAGAAGTTCCGGGACAAGCTGGCGCTGGCCGAGGAGCGCCTCAAGGCCCTCGAGGCATCGCGCGAGGCCTTGGGATGACGCTGTCGGAGCTGACCCGCGCGGCGCTGTTGGAGGACCTCCGGAACGGCGACATCACGACCGAGGGCTGCGTCGATCCGGAGCGTCGAGGGGAGGGGAAGATCCTCGCCAAGCAGGACCTCGTGCTCTCCGGTATGCGGCCGGCTCACTGGACCTTCGACCACGCCGAGGCGGGCTTCAAGCCCCTGGCCAAGGACGGTGAGCACATCAAGAAGGGACAGACCGTTGCCTGGGTGCGCGGCAACCTCGCGCACATCCTGCGGGCGGAGCGCGTCGCCTTGAACTTCCTGATGCGGCTGTCGGGCATCGCCACCAACACGCACCACATCGTGCAGGCGGCCGCCGGTTCCTCCCTCCGCATCGTCGACACGCGCAAGACCACCCCCTTGCATCGGGGCCTCGAGAAGGCAGCGGTCCGGCACGGCGGGGGCCACAACCACCGGTTCGGGCTCTACGACGGGGTGATGATCAAGGACAACCACATCCGCGCCGTCGGCAGCATCGGCGAGGCCGTGGGCCGCGTCCGCAAGCGCTGCCACCACCTGGTCAAGATCGAGGTCGAGGTCGAGGACCTCGACCAGCTCGACGAGGCGCTCACGGCTGGCGCCGACGTCATCCTCCTCGACAACATGGACGACGCCACGATCAAGGCGGCCTGCGCCCGGGCCGCCGGGCGGGCGGTCCTCGAGGCGAGCGGCAACATGGACGCCGAGCGCATCGGGCGGCTCAAGGACGTCATCGGCCTGGACGTCATCAGCGTGGGCGGGCTCATCCACCAGGCCCGGTGGGTCGACCTGAGCCTGGAGCTCGATGACGCCTGAGGCCTTGTCCCTCGCTTGCGAGCGCGAGGTCGTCTTCCGGGCGACGACGTCGTCGACGAATCGCGACGCGCGTGAGCTCGCCGACGAGGGCGCTCCCAGCGGCACCCTGGTGGTCGCGGACGCCCAGGAAGCGGGCAGGGGTCGGCTGGGGCGGTCCTGGCACTCGCCGGCGGGGCTGAACCTCTACTTCTCCTTGGTGCTCCGGCCACCTTGTCGGCCCGAGGCGGCCCCGCTGCTGTGCTTGGCGACGGCGCTCGCGGTGGCCGAGGCCAACGCCGCCTTCATCAAGTGGCCCAACGACGTGGTGGACGCCCAGGACCGCAAGCTCGGGGGGATCCTGGCCGAGCTGGAGACCCGAGGGCCACACCTGGCCTACGTGGTCCTCGGAGTCGGCCTGAACGTCAACCAGGAGGTCTTCCCGCCGGAGCTCCCGAACCCCGCCTGCCTCGGCCCGGGGTTGGACCGGATCGAGGTCCTGTCCAGGACCCTGTTCCGCATCGAGGACCGCTGCGCCGAGGCGGTGCACGACCCCGCGGCGATGCTCCGGGCATGGAGGGCGCGGAGCCGGACGCTCGGGCGCCGGGTCCAGGTCGGGACGATCGCCGGGATCGCCCGCGACGTGCGGCACGACGGCGCGCTGCTGGTCGAGACGGAGAGTGGAGTCCGGGCCCTTCTGTCAGGCGATGTCGAGCTGATCGCGACCTGACTCGTTGACGGCTGTCAACGAAATCGCAACGGGTGCGAAAAACACTTCGCACCCCGGTCGGGGATCTGGTACACCTCGAACGTGCTCTCCGTCCTGGCACTCGTGGGCATCGCCCAGTCCGCTGAACCGCAGGCCACCGTCGCCGACGACGGCCTGACCGTTCGCTACTTCGTCCCGCACGACGTCGCGGCGGTCCGCGCGGTGCTCGACGACACGGACAAGGTCTACGGTCTGTCCGAGGACCTGGTGTCCTACAAGGTCGAGGACGGCGGGCGCTGCGACTCGATCGAGACCGAGGCCCCGGGGCTGCTCTCGAACCTCCGCATGCGCACCGAGCGCTGCCAGACCTCCGAGACCTCCTGGAGGGACCGGCTGGTCAGCTCCGACGACTTCGATCAGTACGAGGTCCTTTGGACCGTGAAGGCTGTCGAAGGCGGCACCGTCATCACCTACCACCTGGCGGCGGAGCTCTCCTTCCCGGTGCCCGACAAGGTGATGTACCAGCAGGCGGGCGAAGCCGCGATCACGCAGCTCGAGAACATTTACCGCGCCTTGGAATAGACCCCCGAGGGGTCCGGCTAAAGTCGCGCCATGTTTCTGATCCTTGCTTGCACGAACGCACCGGATCCGGTCGCCGATGACTCCGCGGCGATCGAGGTCACGACCGAGCTCACCTACTACGCCGACATCAAGCCCCTCGTGGACGGCCACTGCACGCGCTGCCACAACGAGGGCGGGCTCGGTCCGGGGGACTTCAGCGATCCGGACGAGGTCATCGACAAAGCCGCGCTCATCCAGGGCTGGACCGAGGCCCTGGAGATGCCGCCGCCGGTCTCCGACCCCGAGTGCCGGTCCTATGTCGGCCGGGAGCACCTCTCGCTCGACGCCGACGAGCAGGCCATGATCTCCGAGTGGGTCGAGGGCGGCGCGCCCCTCGGAGACGAGGGCGAGAGCGTGGAGATCGAGGTCGAGCCCCACGACCTGTCCGACGCCGACCTGACCGTGTTGATGTCGGACGCCTACACGCCCTCCTGGTGGGACGACGGGAACCCCGGCAACGAGTACCGCTGCTTCGTGCTCGACCCCGGCCTCGACGAGGACGTGTACCTGACCGCGATGGACCCGGTCGTGGACAACGACGCCATCGTCCACCACATCGTGCTCCTGAACGCGACGCGGGACAGCGTCACCGAGGAGATGTCGGACCCGGCCGGCTGGGACTGCATCGACGGGACCAGCACCGATCCGACCGCGATGGTCGCCGCCTGGGCGCCCGGCATGATGCCGATCGAGTTCCCCGAGGGCTACGGCATGAAGCTGCCGGCCGACGAGGTGCTCATCGCGCAGATGCACTACTACGACCCCGGCGACGGGGGAGGCCCCGACCAGTCCGGCTACGCCTTCAAGACAGCCGAGAGCGTCTCGAAGGAGGTCCTGATGGTGCCGATGGGCATCGGGGACTTCGAGATCCCGGCCGGAGACGCGAGCTACGCGGACGGCGGGAGCTTCGTGAACAGCTACTTCGACTTCACCATCCACGGCGTCTTCCCCCACATGCACCAGCTGGGCATCGAGTACTCCATGTCGGTCGAGGGCGAGTGCCTCGTCGAGGGGCGCTACAGCTTCGACAACCAGCTGACCTACATGTTCGACGAGCCCGTTGCCTTCCCCAAGGACAGCGCGGTGGAGTTCGAGTGCGTCTGGGACAACTCCGAGGGCCCGAACAACCCCGAGCCCCAGGCGACGGGCTACGGCGAGCGCACGGACGAAGAGATGTGCTTCTTCTTCACGCTCATTTCCTTCGGAGTTCCCTGAGCAGCTCGGCCAGCGCGCGGGCCTCGTCGCGGATGGCTTCGGTGCGCCCCATCGACGCCGCGACGCGGGCGCACTCTTCCATGTCCGCCTCGTTGAGCCCGCCGTGGACGACCGCATGGCGGATGAAGGCCACGGTGTCGGACCACTCGGCCTCGTCTTCCGAGACGGACAGGCCCGGCAGCGCGTTCGACGCGGTGAGCACGCGCCAGTCCTCGCGCCCGCTTCGTTGGAGCTGGTGGTCGAGCTCCCGGGCGCCCTGGAGAGCCTCGAGGTAGCGGCCGCGCGCGATCTGTACGAGGCCGAGGTTCAGCGCGGCGAGGATCGCCCTCTGCCCGCCGTAGATCTGCAGCAGCTCCCAGGCTTCGCGGTAGAGCTTCTCGGCCTCGCCTGGCTTTCCCGCATGTCGTCGGCTCTCCGCGAGCAGGTTCTTGGCCGTGCCCTCGGACAGCGGGTGGTCCGCAGACCTTGACCGCTTGAGCGACTCCTCCAGGCACCGCTCCCGCTCGGGGTCGTCGAGCCCGTGCATCTGCGCGAGGTAGTTCAAGGTCGTGGCGGACCGGGCCCGCTCGCCGAGGAACTCCCAGGTCGACAAGGCCTCGTCGAAGGCCGTCCGCGCTTCGTCGCGCTTGCCCATGCGGTTGAGGATGCAGCCGCGCACCTCGAGCGCCTCGGCCTTCTGCGCCGGCAGTGAGCACTCCTCTTCGGCGGCCTCGACGTGGACCAGCGCGTCGGCGTTGCGGTTGTGCGCCTGGGCCACGCCGGCCAGCGCCAGGCGAGCGTCGACCCGGTCTCTGGGAGAGCCGAGTCCGAGCAGGCGCGTCGCGGCGGCTTCCTGTGCGTCGGGCTCGAAGCGCAGCCGCGCGATCTCCAGCTCCGCCCGGGCGAGGTCCGCGTGGTCCTCCAGACCGGCGGCCTCCATCGCCGAGCGGGTGAAGCCGATGAGCGTGTCCGCGCGGCCCTCCCAGTCCGAACGCGCGCCGAAGAGCGCGGCCGCTGCGTAGGGCGCTACCGCATCCTCCGGACGCCCGACGGCCATCAGGTGCTCGGCGAGCAGGGCACCGTCGGTGTCCCAGGCCACGTCGGCGAGCGCCTCGGCGCAGGCCTCGTGGATCCGGACGAGCTCTTCGTGTCCCGCGGCCTCGGCCAGCAGGCTGTCCGCCAGGCTGCGCGACGCGAAGCTCGGCTCGGGCGTGGCCAGCCCCTCCTCGACGAGCCTGGAGAGCAGAGCCGCGGGGTCGGCCAGCTCCATCGTCAAGCAGGTCGCCTGCCAGCGTTCCAGCGTCCAGGCGGGGCCGAGGGCGGCGGCGATCCGAAGCGCTCGGCGCTCCGCGGCGGTGCAGAGACCCCGCGTGCGCTGTCGCCAGGCCTCTTCGAGCCCCTCGGGAATCCGGATGATGGCCCCGGGGCGCACCCGATGGCTGTCTTCGCGCGCGATCAGGAGGCCTCTGCGAGCCCAGTCGGAGACGAGCTGGACGAGGTACTCTGGGACCCCGCGGCTGGCGTTGACCAGGTTGCGACGCAGGCCGGGGGCCATCGGCACGCGGTCGTCGACCAGCTTGGCGCAGTGCACGCGGCCCAGCGGACCGAGGGGAATCTCCTCGCTGACGTCGGGGTGCGGGTCTCTCGACGCGTAGACCACCAGCACCGGCATGCCCTCCTCGATCGCGGCGAGGCCGAGCTCGAGCGTGTCAGGGTCTTCGTCCGCCAGCAGCACGCAGGTCCCGGTCCGGGTCCGGGCGCGCAGGGCAGCCAGCGCGGCGCCTCGCCGGCCTCCGAGGCCCTCGAGGGCGTGGGCGCAGCCGAGCTCGGAGACCCTTCGTCCGAGCCACGTCAGCAGCCGGGACTTGCCCAGACCGCCGGGGCCGGTGATCTGGACGCTGACCCCGGCCTGGGCGGTGTCGACCGCCTTCAGCAGGTCCCACAGCCGATCGCGCTCGCCGAGCCGGCCCCGAAGCGGGGGCTCCCGCCAGGCGACGAGCTCGCTCCCGAGCCACTCGCGCCCGGGAGGCGGCCCGGCACGCCACCGCTCCGGAACTCCGGGCGGAACCTGGCCTCCGTCGAGCTTCAAGAGCGCGCGCTGTGCGTGCGCGGCCGTCGCGAAGCGGTCACCGGGGTCCTTTTCGAGGAGGCGCCACACCCACACTCCGAGCGTGTCCGGCACCCGTGTCCTCGGCTGGAGCGGGGGCGCTTCCTCGTCGAGGTGCGCCTCGACGAGGGCTTCGGCGTCCTCGGCGGAGAAGGGGGGATGGCCGCAGACCAGCTCGAAGGCCAGGCAGCCGACCGCATAGAGGTCTGCTCGCCCGTCGACCTCGTCGAGCTGACGAATCTGCTCCGGAGCGCGGCCATGGCGTTCGGTCGAACCCAGGCGCACGAAGTCGGCGAGTCGCGCCCGGCCGACGTCGAGCAGGACGCGATCCCCGTCGAGCTCGAGGTGGGCGAAGCCCCGGGCGTGGGCGTGGGCGAGGGCTCCGAGCAGATCGACCAGGATCTGGCGGACCTTGGGCCACCGAAGCACGCCCTCGCGGCCGGACAGGGGGCCTTCGGAGGTCCCGGCGAAGGCCACGAAAGGGGTCGAAGCGGGCAGGTCCAGCATCGCCTCGCCGGTTCGTCCGATCGCGCCGGCATCGAGGATCGACAGGATGTTGGGGTGGTCCAGCGCGGCCTGGGCGCGCACGTTCCGCTGGCTCACGCCACCGTCCAGGAACACCTTCAAGAGCGCGTTCCGGCCGGTCTCGATGTGACGGGCGCGGTACCAGCGCGCTCCGGGCGTCGTGCGGCGCACTTCGAAGACATCGAATCCCGCGACGAGGGCAGGGGCCCCCTCTCGGGCCAGCTCGACCAGCTCACAGGTGGAACGATCCCCTCGCTGCCCCAGGCTCCGTCGCATGCGCAAGGCTCGAGCGTGACAGCGCACCGCGAGCTCCGGCGCTCCCTGGCTGCGGGCGAGCTCACCGATGCGCTCGTAGATGCCCGCGACGTCGGAGTCGACGAGCTCGTGGCGGTCGAGGAGGCTCTCCGCGTGTCCCAGCTCGGCCAGGAAAGCCGCCGAGTCGCCGAGGTGACAAGCCAGACCGATGGAGCGAACGTAGGCCTCGGTCACGTCGCCGCTGTCTGAGTGCTGGGCCAGCGGGACACGCAGGTGGCCGGCGATCGAGCGCAGGTCACCAAGCTCCAGGTCGAGGATCGCGAGGTTGATCCACGCCGGGACCTTGTCTCGGGTGGGGGCGCCATCCAGCGCCGCCAGGTAGTGCTGCCGCGCCTGCTTGGGGCGGCCGGAGCGGCGGAGGAGCTCCCCGAGAGCGTTGTGGAGGTGGCAGCGGCCGGTGGTGTCAGGGTCCGAGCCCAGCTCCCGCAAGGCCGCCCTCAGGACCTTGGTCGCCTTGTCCAGCTGGCCGAGCTGGGTGAGGACCTCGGCCTCGAGCGCTCGGAGCGAGCCACGCAGCCCCGAGCCCAGCTTCTGGAACTCGACCTGGCGCAGATCGCGCAGGGCCCGGTCGAAGCGCCCTTGGCGGCAGCGTGACAGGGCGCGGGTTCGCAGAGCCCTGGCCGCGGTCTCGGCGGAGGGCCTGAGCGCTACCGCGTCGGTACACAACGCGATGCAGCTTTCGTGATCGCCGGTGTCCCCGCGAACGGCGGCCAGTCGGATCCTCGCGTCGGCGCGCTCATCGTCATCGCCGTGCGCGTCGATCATCGACAGCGCTCGGCGCACGAGCTCGTCCGCCCGGTCGTGCTCCTCGGCGTAGACCAGGTCGCGAACGCGAGCGACCAGCTCGTTGCCCTCGGCGACCGAGGCCATCAGTCCAGCTGGTCCAGGAAGGTGTCGAGGTCCTCGGTCGGCAGGTGGCAGACCTTGTCGAGGCACACATAGGCCCGCGTCGGGCCATCGGTCGGTTTGCCCTTGACCGTCGCGAGGTGCGCGAGATCAGGGGCCGTCTGCGGCGTCACGACCACGAGCACCGCCTCGGGTCGCCAGGAGTTGTCGAAGGCCTGGCGAAACAGACTGAGCGTGGGGTCCTCGGCCGAGGGCGCCGTGAGCACGATCTCAACCGAGGGTCGGCGGAGTGCGTCGTGGGCCTGGACGAGAGAGGGAACCGCATAGGGTGCGCGACGAAGATAGAGCCCGGCGGCTCGGAGCGCCGCTTCGGCGGCCTCGCGGTCGGCCACCGGCGAGCCGAAGGCGTCGAGTCGAACGAGCACTTCGACGGCGCGCCCCCAAGCGCTGGGTTCCGATCCGTCCGTGGGGTCCTGTTGGCGCACGAAGAGCTCGCTGGCCTCGGGCGGGGCGCTGTAGAAGCCGCCGGTCGGTGACTGGAAGTGGCGCACCATCGCCTGCGCGGTCGCTTCGGCGGCCAGGAGCCACCGGGGATCCGGGTCCGCCTCATAGAGATCGAGCAGGCCCTCCGCGAAGAACGCGTAGTCGGCGAGCACCCCGGCCGGGGCGTCGTCGGCGAGGGTGCGCGGCAGGCGTCCGTCCTCGGACTGGCGCGCCAGCACCGCCTCGGCAGCGCGCCTCGCAGACTCCACGAATCGGGGCTCCCCGAGCAGGCGCCCGGTCTGGGCCAGGCCGCTGATCGCCAGGCCGTTCCAGGCCACCACGCGCTTGGTGTCCGTCGGCGGCGCGACCCGGTCGAGGCGATGGGTGAACAGCCGCAGGCGGGCTTCGTCCATGGCTTCGCCCTCGCGTCGGAGCACGGTCGTGTTGTGTTCGAAGTTTCCCTGCTCCGTCACCCCGTAGGCCGCGTTGAAGCGAGCGCCCTCTTCCGGTCCGAGCACCTCCACGACCTCGTCCGGGGTCCAGACATAGAAGGTGCCTTCCTCGCCGGCGCTGTCGGCGTCCTCGCTGGACCAGTAGCCGCCCGCGGGGTCTTCCATGTCCCGGACGAGGTACGTCGCCGTCTCTCGGGCGACCTCGGCGAAGCGCGGCTCTCCGAAGACGACGTGCGCCTGGGCGTACAGGCCCACCAGCTGGGCGTTGTCGTAGAGCATCTTCTCGAAGTGCGGCACGGTCCATGTCGGGTCGACCGTGTAGCGGTGGAAGCCGCCGCCCAGGTGGTCGTAGATGCCGCCGTTGGCCATGGCGAGCAGCCCCTCCCTCAGGAGCTCGCCGGCGACCGGGTCGTCCTGGGCGCTCTGCACAGCCAGCAGCTGGAGGCGAGGGGTCATCGGGAACTTCTTGTCCGAGCGGAAGCCCTGGTGGACCTCGTCCCAGGCCTCGGCCAACTGGACCACCGCGCGAGGACCCAGGTCGTCTTCGGGAGGGGGCGCGGGCTCCAGGATGGCCTCGCTCGTCATGCCTTCCTGCAGCGCTGCTGCGACCGTGTTCACCCGGGCACGGTCGGTGGTCCAGACCTCGGACACGAAGTCGATGGTCTGCGTGAAGCTGGCCCGCCCGTAGCTCGGCTCGGGTGGGAAGTAGGTGCCTGCGTAGAAGGGCCGCAGGTCGGTGTCCAGCCAGATGGACGCTGGCCAGCCGCCGTGTCCGTCGTTCAGCGTATGCACCGCCTCCATGTAGAGGGCGTCGACGTCGGGGCGCTCCTCGCGGTCCACCTTGATGTTCACGAAGCGCTCGTTCATGAGCGCTGCGACCTCTGGGTCCTCGAAGGACTCGTGCGCCATGACGTGGCACCAGTGACACGCCGCGTAGCCGATGGAGAGGAAGATCGGTCGGTCGAGCTCCTTGGCCCTGGCGAAGGCGTCGGGGCCCCACTCGTACCAATGGACCGGGTTGTCGGCGTGCTGCAGCAGGTAGGGGCTGGTGGCCTCGCCGAGTCGATTTCTGTCCTCGGCGACGGCGACCTCCTGGGTCGCTGGGGTGATGCAGGCCAGGGCCAGAATCACGCGAGCTCCCGCTTCCGCATGCGCTCGCGAGCCGCCTCGTCGGGCTGCTCGGTGGTGGACCTCTGGCCTCGGCGAGCGTGCAGGCGCTCCAGGAGCTCCGGGTCGGGCGCGTGGCCCAGGACCCCCCGGACGACCTCGTCGATGTCCTCGAAGACCGGGGAGAGCTCCCGCTCGTCAAAGGTTCGGGCCATGGAGAACATGCCCGCGCAGATGCCGTCCCAGCGGCAGGCGTCGCAGGCGCGGCCCTTGCCGTGCAGGAACTGGAGCTGGCGCACGTAGCCCTTCTGATCCAGGAAGCGGATGCAGCGCTCCTCCTCCTTCACGATCTTCCGGGTCTCGGTCGAGGCCCACGCGAACTCCGGCATGAAGCAGAGCGGCACCCGCTCGGCGCGGAAGGTGCGCCCGCTGGAGTGGAGGTGGCGCATCGCCAGCTGCAGGCTGATGTGGAACTCGTGGTGCTTCGGGATGCAGTCCGGGTTCTCCTCGGCGCGGTTGCCGTCCGGATCCATGTTGTTCCAGACGAAGTGGCGGACCCAGGGGAACCGCTCCGTGAGCCACATCACGTTTTCGTGGAGGTGTTCGGCGTTGTAGGCGTTGATCACGCAGTTGATGTCGGCCGTCAGCCCGAGCTCCGGCACGTGCTCCAGGCAGCGGACGATGGCCTCGTGGCTGCCTGGGTAGCGGGTGATGAAGTCGTGGACCTCGGGCCGGTAGCTGTGCAGGCTGACGTGGATGTGGGACAGGCCCGCGTCGACACAGCGCGCGAAGAAGTCCCGATCCGCGAAGCTCTGGCCGTTCGTGATCATGCGGCTGTACAGGCCGCGCTCGTGGGCGTAGGCGAGGGCTGCGAAGAGCAGCGGGGACAGGCTGGGCTCGCCGCCGGTCAGGATGACGCCGTCGTACTCGAGCTCCACCAGCTCGTCGATGACGCCGCGCATCTCCTCCTCGGTCAGGCCCACACCGGTCGGCGGGTTCGAGCAGAAGCGGCAGCCCTGCAGGCAGTTGCGGGTGAGCTGGAGGTAGCCGAGGTTCGCCATCAGGTGACCTCGCGTCCGGCACGGAGGAAGTCCGAGCGACGCAGGCCGTTCTTCTGGCGCAGCGGGTCCTCGGGGGGCGCCTCGGGGGGAGCGAAGCCCGGCAGGCTCTCGGCGACCGGCTGGGGCTCCAGGCCATCCGCGATCCGTCTTGGCGTGGGTCGATCGGCCAGCTGGCGCCTGGCTTCCTGGGCCCAGTCGCCGGTCAGAGGGCGGCAGCGCTTCAAGCCCTGCGAGCGCAGGGTGTGGATGTGCAGCCCCTCGCACGACGCGGTCACCGGGCAGTCCTCGCAGCGGACCGACTTGGCCCGGTAGTGCCGCTCGACGTGATCGGCGGCCAGGGGCTTCCATTGAAGCCGGCCCTCGTCGAAGAGCGCGGCGTCCAGTCGAGTGGGGGTCGGCACCAGCTGCATGCCCGGGGCCTGGCAGGCCGTGAGCCCGCTGACGGCCAGGGGTCCGGGCAGGCCCGCAAAGAACGCCGCCGGATCCTCCAGATCGTGGGCGAGGGCCTGCTCCGTGCGCTCCCAGGTCGGCTGGTGGATGCGCAGGTTGGTCAGATCGTTCGCGTTCTCCGCGATCCAGGGGGCCGTGTCCCGGTTCAGGAAGACCACCATGGGCTGGCCGGCGAAGGCCTCGCACTGCTCTCTTGTCTTCGCGACCAGGACCGCGTCCGGATGGTCGGGGAGCTCCACACCCTCGGTCTCGAGGAGGATCGGATGCTCGGGCAGGTCTTCGACGCCGGCCCGCTGAAGGCCCAAGCGGCTCGCGCCGAAGGGCAGGGGACCCTCCCAGCTGCCCTCGCCGACGTGCCAGAGGTCCACCGTCTGGGCGTTCTGGGCCTCGATGGTCCGCTCCATCGTCGTGCAGAAGGGCTCGATGAAGCAGTGGGTGCAGCGGTCCGGCTCCCGACACTCCAGCGGAGTCCCGGCGTCGATGTAGCGACGCACGTGGTACCGCCGGCCGCGGACCTCGTCGATCATCTTGTGGGGGTCCTGGACGAGGTCCTCGAGGCCCTCGAGCCAGGCCACGGGGAAGCGGTTGGTCCAGATGTGGAAGTCGGGGCGGCGGTTCAGGCGGAAGACCTTCTGCAGCACCGGCAGGTGTTCGCGGACGTCGTAGAAGAGCTCGTCGCGGTTCCGGTAGGCCTCGGCCTGAGGGATCACATGGAGCAGGTCGTACTCCTTGATGCCGACGGACACGCCGAGCTCGACGATGCGGTCCAGCACGCCGACGTTCTGCTTGTTGATGACGACGTCGATGTTCACGATCGGCCAGCCATGCCGGTTTCGGTGGCGCACCGCGCGGAGCAGGCCCTTCATCAGCTTGTCGAAGCTGCCGGGCGTCTGAACGAGGTGGTCGTGGAGCTTGGCGGTGTGGCCGTGCAGCGAGAAGGTGATCTCGCCCAGGCCCGCCTCCATGACCGACTCGAAGAACTTGCGATCGCCGTAGCGCAGCCCGTTCGTCACGGTCTGGACGCGCTCGTAGCCGATGTCCACGGCGAAGCGGATGAGCTCCGGGAACAAGGGATGGACCGAGGCCTCGCCGCCGCTGAGGATGACCTTTGTCGCGCCCAGCTCCTCGCGGCCGCGCCGGATCTCCGCCTCGATGTCCTCGCGCGGGAGGTAGACGTTGCGCGGCGTGTCCATGTCCAGACAGAAGAGGCACTTGTTGTTGCAGGCCGTGACGAGCCGGACCCAGTGCTTGGGGCGGTTCGCGATGCGCTCTTGCTGGAGCACGCGGGCCTGCTGGTCCATCAGTCGATCCTAAGCCGCTTCAGGTGGCGCCGGTCGGCGGCGGACCAGTGCGCACCCGAGCCGGTGGTGTCGGCGCGCACCTGCCGGAACAGGCGCAAGGCGTCGTGCAGGAGCCCGGGTGCCTCGGGCCGGTCGAGGTCCAGGTCGATGTGGACGTCCAGGGCCACTTCGGCGACCCGGACGAGCTCTCGTCGAAGCTCCCGGGACGTCCCGGTGCTCAGGTCCACCCTCGCTTCGCCGTGGCGCTCACCGACGAGGCCGCGTCCGAAGTGCGCGGCCAGCTCCCGCTCCCCGAAGAGGCCCTCGTAGCCCTCGAAGGGCGCCGCGAGCGGGTGCTCGCCCGGGGCGGACCACTGCTCGCTCAGCAGCCGGTCGTCTTCGGGGTGGGGGGTGTTCAAGAGCTTGATGTCCATGCCCTCGCGCCAGGCGCCCTCCAGCACCTCCCGCATCTGCAGCAGCCGCGGGGAGAGCGCGATGAAGTCCGCAGCCGCGGGACCGCGGCGCTCGATGCGGCGCAGGCGGACCGCGCGCACACCGAGGCGCTCGACCAGCGCCAGGGTCTCGCCGACGTGCGGAAGGGTCGGGCGCGTGAGCAGGGTCTCGACCTCGACATCGAGGCCGGCTTCCAGACATCGGCGGATCGCTCGCACCGCGGCCTTGGCTGCGCCCGCCCGCCCGACCAGCCAGTCGTGCGCGTCCTGGCGCCCGCTGTGCAGATCGATCCGCACCCGCGACAAGGGCAGGCCTCGCAGGCCCTCGGCGAAGGCCAGGCCATCGGTGTGGAGACGGGCCTGGGGCAGCGCCTCGACCAGCGCGGGCAGGTCGGATCTCAGGGTGGGCTCGCCGCCGCCGAGCACGTCGTCGCCGTCCGACAAGGCCACGAGCTCATCGATCGAGGGATCCGGGTGCTCCCAACCTCGGTCGGTGCGCCCCTCGAAGCGCGTCCGGAAGCAGGCGACGAGGTTCATGGGCAGGCCTCGACCGGGAGGCCGCCCAGGCGCGCCAGTCGGCGGGCGAGGTCCGCGTGGCCACCCAACAGCCCGACCCGCGTGACGCCGATGGCGCTGGCCAGGCGGACGAGGTCGAGCACGCGGGCCTCGTCCAGGCCGGCGACCCGGATGCCCAGCGCGATGCGGGTCTCGGGCTCCTCCTGGATGGCCCGGCGGATGTCACGCAACACCCTTTTATCGTTCGGGTTCCATGCGATGGCCAGGTCCGTGGCCTGCTCGCCGAGAGCGTGGCCCCAGACGGTCGGGCCTTCGGTCGTGGGCGGCCCGTCCCAGGGCGGGGTCGAGCGCACCGGGGCCTGAAGCCCGCTCCCTCCTCGAAGGCTCCAGTAGGCATGCCAGGCGCCGCCGCAGGCCGGCCGGAGCGCGCAGACCTGGCAAGGCTCGCCGTGGCTCTTGTTGCCTCGGTTGTCCAGGCCCGGGCCGGCCTCGACGAGGGGAACCAGGCCCTCGTCCGCATCCTCCCAGCCCGCGCAGAGAGGCAGCCCGCAGTAGGGGTTCAACAAGGTGATGCCGGCCTGGGCCGCGACTCGGCGTGCCTCGCGTACGGCCGGGCCGAGCACCGCGTAGTCCGGGAGAAGCTGCCCATCCTTCGCGCGGCCGTGGGGCTGGACCGCGCTCATCGAGAGCGTGCGGATGCCCGGGAAGCGCTCGGCCACGAAGCGCACATAGGCCGGCGGCTGGTCCTGGGTCCGCGAGGCGAAGACCGGGTTCAAGGTGACGGGGATGTCGGCCTCGAGCAGCGCGTCGATGCCGGTCACGCAGCGCGGAAACGCGCCGTCCAGGCCCGCGAGGTGATCGTGGTCTTCGGGGACGTGCGACAGGAGGCTCACGAAGGCCGAGGTGATGCCAGCTTCGGCGAGCTCGCGCGCGTAGTCGGCGTCGATCAGCACCGCGTTGGTCTGCAGCTCCAGGAACTCGATGCCGGCCTCGCGGGCCCTTCGCGCGTAGGCCACCAGCCGCTTGCGCAAGAGCGTGGGCTCTCCCCCCGAGATCGTGAGCGTGCGCTCCCCCGCGGCGAGGAAGTCCTGGAGCGCCCCCTCGAGCTCCTCCTCGGGCGTCGGGCGGGTCGGGTAGTCCTCGGCCGGCACGTTGCAGAAGGGGCAGCGCTCGTTGCACGCCATGGTCAGCCGCACGAGGCCCTTGGTCCGGTGGC
>Ga0114933_10000359_pt1 | contig 55688 bp, 59 predicted proteins | sample 4SBtaG_FD_89691 | JGI IMG/M metagenome (GOLD analysis project Ga0114933, IMG submission 89691) | Deep subsurface microbial communities from Kolumbo volcano to uncover new lineages of life (NeLLi) - 4SBTROV12_W25 metaG | ecosystem: Environmental > Aquatic > Marine > Volcanic | place: Kolumbo...
GCTGCTCAAGATAGCCACAGTGTTCAATCCCTCCCTGCTAAATCTCTGGGTGAAAAAGATATATTTGTAGGCGCTTTGGGGCCTTTTCGTCCAGCCATACGTTGGGCATACGGTGCTGAAGTTGGAAGCATCTCCGACCCCATCGAAACTGATGGTTTTTATGCTGTTTTCTCGCTGGATTCAATAACGCCTCTGGGCATCGCACCATTTGAAAATGTACGCACTCAGGTTTATGCCTCCATCAGCATGGATAAAGAAAACGATGCCACAGAAAAACTCGCTGGTGATTTAAAATTACAGGTTGATGGTGGAGCATCCTTTGAATCTTTGAAAAATAATAATGACAAACTGGAGTTGATTCCTTCCGATACCAAGAAGTTGAGCAGCTCTTTTATTTCTATAGGTAAATCAGACCACGTTATCGGTGCCTTATTAAATGCTAAAGCAGGTGATCTTATCGGACCTGTGAAAACCTATCGCGGCTATGGATTGGTTAAAGTTAATGCCGTAAGTGCCTTTGATTCTACAGCATGGAATATTCAAAATGACCTCGTCCGACTTGACCTGGTGCGCGAAAAACAGAACCGCGTTTACCGTAGTTGGATGACTGATCTAAAAGATGATGCGGATATTGTTGATAACAGGAAGTACTTCTTTTAGCTAAAATATTGAAATGATGAGTGCCTGCATGTCGTAATGGGAGTGCAGGCAGGAATCATTTCAGAACAAACGCTTCACAACGATTCGCATCCTTCATTCGGCGGACAAGACTCATCCTCGTAATCCCCGCTTATCTTTAAGATATACTTATAGAAAGAGCGCAAGCAGAGAAGGATTGAAATCTGAGACAATCATCCTTGATTGTCCACGACAAGCCCGCCAACATTTCATTAAGGAGGGGTAAGCAGGATGCTTATCCATCTTTACTTGATCTTAGGCTCAATCCGAGTGCGGATAATCCACGAAGAGGGGTAGCCCTTATTCACCAGTTTTTGTCGCAAGTCCTCTGCGTGACGACGGTCAATAAAATTACCGATTCGTACCTTATAATTGGGTGCCTCAAATACGATATAAATTTCTTCACTGTACAATGGAGTTAAATCATCTTTCAAACGGTCAGCGTTTTCACGTGAACGTGTTGCTAACACCTGAACGCGAAATCCTTCCACAATCACCTGCTCTGGATCAGGGGTCATTACTTTCTTTACTGCTTGAGTATCTACGCTAAATGGTGATATAATCTTTGGCCAGCGCGGCTCGGGATCCTTTAATTTATTCGGGTCAAAATTGACCTTTTGTTCCTGGGACAACCCTAAGCTTAAAACAAAAAACAAACTTAAATACTTCACAGAGTGCGTACCTCCTCTGCCGGTATCCATCCTTTTTTACCATCCAATAGAATTACCTCAAACCACCCCGGCTGGGATGTAGTGATGTCCACTTTAGTCCCCTCATGAATACGAAAGACCACATTTTCGCCCCGGTCAATGGGGGCAGATCGCACATCGACGGTGGAAACAATGACGATTCCTTCGTGCTTGTCCGAGACGTCCCAGTATTTATCCAGCATTATCCATCCTGAAGCAATGATGGATATCAATAATGCCCCATTGAGAACACTCCCCACTTTACCGGAAACAGTTCCGTTGATGCGTAAAACGTATATTCCACCTAATCCTATAAAGATCAGGCCACCAACTGTAAGCAAATCGAGAATGGTCATTTTTTCGATAATGGCGCGATAAAAAGCGACTATGAAAAAATCCTCCGGTCGCTTAATACGATCTCGCACTTGTGACTGGACATAATTCAAATTATGGTCTATGTCCGCATTTCTTGGAGAGAGAGAATGACCTTTTTCATAAGCCCAGACGGCATGTCCCACTTCTCCCATCCGAAAATATGCATTCCCGAGATTGAGATATAAGTCCTCATGCTCTACCTCTCTCGATAGCCTTTCATAGACATTAGCTGCTTGTTGATATTGTTCTGTTTCGTAATAACGATTGGCCAAATTAAATAGGGAATCCGCTGATTGACCAAAAAGTACCGAAGAAAAAATCAGTAGAATTATTGATAATCTCATGATAATTCCCGATCTATCTTTTTTAATAACTCAATGGCTTTAGATTGAAGTATATCTTCTGATTTAGCTGCATCAGGACCAAACCTTCCTGCATCACAGAGCTTGGAAATTGATACCGTTTCGTTAATCAGATCAGAGGGGATTTTTCCCGTCAATTCCATTTCGAGGGCTAATGGGTCAAGATTTTCGGAAGATAAAAACAGCTTCGATTGAAAGTAGCGGTACATCACCATGGCGGTATTAGCAAAAGGGTCTTCAACGGGCTTAGATAAATCCTTTATTGCCAATTTTAAGGCACCTCTTGATTTACGAAAATCAGCAGTAGAGATTCGATTGTCTTTCATTTTAGTAAATATTCCAGGGAATACAAACAGCGCCGCGGCTATGAAATAAGTTGACCAAACCCAGATTGGTATAGACTGCTGCCCTTTTTGACGCCATTTGGGAGCCTTGGTTCTGATATAACGAATATCCTGCCCAATTAACGCTACATCTTCCCGGTTAAATTTTGTTGATGCAATTACGTCTTTTTCTCCAGGTTTGATTATAATTTGAAGCGGTTTAGAACGTGCGGTAACAAAAGACACTGACCGAGGGTCGAAATAAGTCAAAGTAACTGGATTCAGATGAAAATTACCGGTAGACCTGGGGATTAATATGTATTCAAAATTTTGTTCGCCGGTTAATTCATCTCTGAATTCATCACGTTTAAAAGATGCTGTAGGCGGAAACACTTCCATATTCTGGGGAAACGATATATCATTCATATTGAACTGGTTAAGGTTCCCTGTCCCTTTAAGCAGGACTTTAAAAGTAATGGCCTCATTCACTTTAACATTTGGTGTATCCACCCAAGATTCAATGTCAAATCGTCCAACAGCGCCTGTAAAATCGGCCGGTGGAGATATTGGATAGGGTAACACTTCAATTTTTATAGAATCAGACTGAATAAACTGCCGCTGTGTTTCTCGGAACATTGAATTAAAGAAAGGGTCATCAAAGGCACCGCCGGTCCGTCTTCGACTGGGTTTTTCCACATTACAAATCACGGTCATGGGTTCAATAGTCAAATTACCTGTTTGCGTCGGAAACATAGCTGCTTTGTACAACGTCGCCACTTTATATGCAACACCTTGGATTTGTGTATCTCTGAAACGCACGGTCTGGGCCACACGTAAATCTTCATTCCAAAAACCAACACTTTTGGGATATTCAATATCTTCAATAGATAAATTCACGCGGGTTAACAATCGGTAAGTCACTGTGACCTGCTCCCCCGGGAAGGCCTGTTCCTTATCCGCTTTCGCTTCAATAAACAGGTTGGCCATTTGGGAACGCCCGGCGCCTTTTTCTACACGAATACCGACCGCGTTAGTACGGTAAACTTGTTTACCAATCGTTACGTTTAGTGAAGGGAGGTTCACATTCCCGTCTTTTTTTGCGAGTAAAGTCCAACTCAGACTACGGGAACTGGTCATGGCCCCATTGACCCATTGAATATTTGTTTGTTGAGCAGGCCCACTAACAATTTTGAAATCTTTCAGGATGGGAGAAATATCGACATTGGGTGTTCCGTCAGCATTCACAGCAACAATTTTAAATCCCAGTGTTTCATTTTTGGAAATACGGTTCACATCTACCGATGCAGTTACTGTGGCCTGACTCCATAGAACCCCAATCAAGATGAACGGCGATAAGGCCCAATATATACCTTTTTTAATCATAACAATTTTTGGATTGAATTGACCATACCTCGAATAATCTCAGCACAAGTGTCAATTCACGCATTGATCCCTGCTTTCATAGGGATGGTCCATAGCGAATTAACGATTGAAATTTTTCTTATCATTACCAATCTTTCGCCAATTTACGTGATTTTGCCCGGGCAATTTGCTGCTTTTGCATGATTTTTTCATTCTGTTTTAATGCGTCCAGAATACTTTCAGCTTGTTTTAAATCTTGAGACTTTTCTTCTTCCATGGTCTCCTGCTGCTCAGGTTGTGGCTGTTGTTCCTGATCTGGATTTTCCTGTTGTTCTTCCTGTTCTTTTTTATCTTCATCCTTTTTTTCCCGCTGGTCGTTCTCATCCTCCTTATTTTCTTGCTCTTGATATTCCTGATCCTGCTTTTCTTGGTTCTCGCTGTCGCTCTGCTTTTGCTCTTCCTGGTCTTCTTGATTTTCCTCGTTCTCTTCGCTTTTATCCTGTTCTTGCTGTTGTTGATCTTCAGGCGGCTGTTCCTGGTATTTCAAGAATTCATAATTGAATTTGGCTTCTTTATCGGTGGGATCAAATTCCAGCGCCTTTCGGTAGAAGGCTAATGCTTCTTCGACCTTCTGGTTCTTGTAAAATGTGTTACCCAAATTATACATTACTTTGGATTTGAGTTGGTCATCACCAGTTTTTAGCGATTGTTCAAAAGCTTGTTTCGCCGTTTCCAGGTCTCCCTGCTGAAAAGCGGATGATCCCCGGCCAAACTGGGCCTGTGGTTGATTTCCTTTTTTCTCTAACACCGATTCATAATAATCTCTCGCAGCACCAAAGTCCTGGTTCTGATAATGATTCAACCCTTCATCTTGCGCCAATAGCGCAGACGATAAAATAATAGCAGAAATAGCAGCTTTACTGAACAAAACGACCTCGCCATTCTTCTTCTTTTTTATTTCTGGTTGGCATCACAATCCCCGCTAACATCAATCCGATAGACAAAATGGCAAAGGATTGGTAGCGGTCTTCATATTCAGAATAAACGTGTGATTTCAGAGTACGTTTTTCCATGGAATCAATAGCTTTCATGATAGAACGAAAATTAGCCGGTTTATTATCAAATCGCACGTAGGTACCATTCCCGGCGTCAGCGATATCCCGTAGAATTGATTCATTGAGAATTGATGTAATGAGTTTTCCACTCCCATCCCGTTTATAATCCCTTATTCCTTGTTTGTCACTCACTGGGATCAATGAGCCTGACACAGACCCTACGCCAACGGTATGGACGATCATGCCGCGTTTGGCCGCTTGACCTGCAAGGTCGATGGCTTGCCCTTCATGGTCTTCCCCATCAGTTACAAGGACCAACACTTTATATTTTGAATCATCTTCTGTAAAGGCAGACAATCCGGTTTGCAGGGCTGAACTTAAAGCAGTCCCCTGGGTTGGGATCATTTTCGTGTCAATTTCTTCTAAAAATAATCGTGCCGCCTCATAATCTGTGGTCAGAGGCAAATAGAGATGGCTGGAGCCGGCAAATACAATCAGCGCTACCCTGTCTCCTTTGAGTTGGCGAATCATTTGGGATATTTCAAATTTGGATTTTTCCAATCGATTGGGTTTCACATCTTCAGCATTCATACTCGAGGACACATCAATGGCAAAAACCAGGTCAACACCTCTCCTGTCCACCGGTGCAAGCCTCACACCGATTTGGGGGCCAGACGCAGCGAACACCAAGACAATGGTTGACAGGAATAGAAACCGTTGTTTCCATTTTAAACGGTCAATATCTATTTTACTGAGTAACCGCGCCCGAAGGTGTGATTCTGTGTCGGCCAATATCTTATATTTACGTCCTTTATAAACCCAAAATACCCACATGAGAACTAACGGGATATAAATGTACAAGATGAATGGAAATCTAAAATCAATCATAGACGTCGCCGAAATAATGTGCGATCGATTGTTTGTCCACCAATTCCCAATATCAGAGCAGGGATAAGAAACCAGCCAAACAATTCTTCATAACGAGTGTATTCTTTTATCTCAATTTCCGTCCGTTCAAGTTTATCAATGGTGGCGTACACCTGTTGAAGTCCGGACACATCGATTGCCCTGAAATACTTACCATCCGTTCGTTTGGCAATAGACCTGAGCGTTTTTTCATCAATTTCATTGCGAATATAACCCCGACCTGGAATGAAGGATACGTCCTGGTTAGTCCCGGCGCCGATTGTATAAATTTTTATCCCAAAGTTGGATGCTAAATCAGCTGACGTGAGCGGATCCAGTTCGCCCGCGTTATTACTGCCATCTGATAGTAAAATCATTACCTTGCTCTTGGCATCGCTGTGGCGGAGTCGGTTGGTGGCATTGGCGATGGCCATCCCGATTGCCGTTCCATCATATGATTGTTCAGCCACGCGAACTTCATCCATCAAAGAAAGGAGTACATCCTGATCAACTGTTAAAGGGCATTGGATAAATGATTCACCGGCGAATACCAGCACACCTATACGGTCTCCGCTGCGGGCGTCGATAAAATTTTTGGCTGTCTTTTTCACCGCTTCGAGACGGTTTGGTGGAAAATCCGTAGCCAGCATGGATGAACTGATATCAATGACCAAGACGATATCTACTACATCAACATTGGTTTCCTGGAGTGAATCTCGGAGGCGTGGACGGGACAAACCCATTATCACAAGGATAATCGTTAAATATTGTATAATGGTTAACAGGCGGATTCGATTTTGGCCACGACGTTTCATTTGGTCGGAAATTAATTCCGCAGAAGAAATTCGAACTGTTCCTTCATTTTGTTGGCCATTTTTACGTTGCCATAAGATTATCAGCGGGATAATGATTAATCCTGCCAAGTACCATGGATTTCCAAGTGTGATCATTGATTTTGTTTGGCCAATTTCCTTTTGGCTTTACCTACGATATACAGTCTGTTTTGTTTCAATCTTCGTGTATAAAACACATAAAAAAGGGATCATGACGATCCCTTTTAAAATTAGCCAATTTATTGAGGTGAATTAACCAGCTTCATTATCCGGTGTATCATTATCAGAATCCACCGAATCCTGAGCGTCTTTTAATTCATCTTTCACGCCATCAACGGCACCTTTGAATTCTCGAATACCCTGTCCCAAACCACGGGCCAGTTCCGGTAATTTTTTTGCCCCAAAAAGCAATAAAATAACCAAAGCGATTACAACCATTTCCCAACCGCCTGGCATTCCTGCAAATACTAATTCATATTTTGACATAATTATTTCCTCCGCTATAAACGTGCTTTAACCAGTTCCGAATTTAGAATGGTTACCGGAAATACCGTAGAAAATAATACGCAGCTGCGAAGCCGACTATGCTGGAAAAATTAAAGGTAAGTGTTAACCCGAATTGAAGCGTGATCATGATCAAATCAAGTGTAATCACGCCGGTTTCGCTTCCCACTAATCCTGCCAGATTAAAATCGATACTTTTTAAGAAAAACTCCTTGACCACACTATCCGGTAGAGCCCAACCCAAGAGTTCACCCAAAAGCGTGCCAAAAAGTGTTCCGAACAACAGAACCAGAGCAATGATACTGATTGAGCGCTTATTCATTGTAATCCTTTTGATGTGCTTTTACTTTTGCGTCACTGGCGAAACGATCATGATCCAGCATCCATTGAATGATTGACCAGAAAATATAAATGGCCATTAATGGAAAGAGTACCAAACCCTTAAATAAGATCATAGCAAATAGCATTAACAATAAACCCACCAACCTGAGATTATTTGACCGACCCTTTTTGAAGCTGAGTAGAGGGAATTTTGAAAACCGAACCGGGCTGATCATTAAAAAGCTCAAAATGGCTACCAATACTAAAGCCAATCGTGGATCTCCCATATTACCATACATTTGGAAATTGAAAAGCATAAAACTGATGATTGTTATGGCCGCCAAGGGTGTAGTAAGTCCCATAAAATAAGGTTTGGGATTATCATCAGAATCAATATTGAATTTGGCTAAACGGATCGTGCCGAAGAGTAGAGGCATAAAACTAATGAACGCACCCAGGAGATACGGTAGTCCTTCAACATAAACGCTATATATCAAAATTGATGGAACGGCACAAAAAGAAATAGTATCCGCCAGTGAGTCAAACTCTGTTCCAAACCGAGAGGTGAGCCCCAAGAGCCGTGCTAGTTTCCCGTCAATCGCATCGAATAAACCACCAACCATCATAACCCAGCCCGCCTTAATCGGCTCATCATTCAAAATGAGGGTGATAGCCAGAAAGCCCAAAAACATGTTGAACACCGTCGCTACATTCGGGATAAATGACCTTTTCAATCGTTTCGGTTTATTTCTTTTTTCCGCTCTCATCAATATTTTCCAATGACAGTCACACCGCCAATAACTTTTTGACCTACCGCCACTTGGATATCCACATGTGCAGGCATGATCAAATCTGTTCGACTGCCAAAGCGAATGAACCCAAGTCGGCCACCTTTATGCATTTTATTGCCAACTTCAGCATAACAAAAGATTCTTCGGGCAATCAATCCGGCAATTTGCTTTATCTTGTATTTTTCGGAATTATGTTCGAGAACAGTCACTACCTGTTCATTTTCATCGGATGCCTTATGGTCAAAAGCAGCCAAGAATTTTCCCGATTTCCGAACAACAGATGAAACGGTACCATCGATGGGTACGCGGTTCGCATGAACGTTAAACACATTCAGGAATATGGATACCAGTTTCGCAGATTCTCCCACTTCAGTATCATTTATTTCTGTTACCTTCACTACTTTTCCATCCGCTGGAGAAATGATCAGTTTATCACCCATAGGAACGACTCGCTTAGGGTCTCTGAAAAAATTCAGAGAGAACAAGAATAAAAACCCCAGAACGCCATATAGAATTGTTAATGGCGTACTTTCCACTGCATGGGCATATATCCCAATGGGGAATGTTACTAAAAGCAGGGGGATTAAAATGATCCGGCCTTCTTTTGCAATCATATTATAGTTTTCCCAATATTAAAGATTTGTTTAAATAACGACCTTCCCGCCATATACGTATTTTTACCTTATCCCCCGGGCGTAAATCATTAATTTCAATAATTTCCAATATGTCATCCAAGCTGCGAACCTTTTCTTTTTCAACCGCTACAATCACATCACCATATTCTAGTTTCGCCTTAAAGGCGGGGCTGTTATTTATAATTTTAGTAATAATCACCCCCTCACTGAAAGGGATGTCTAAATACTGGACTGTATTACGATCCAATGGCTGAGCCTGTATTCCGGTAGAGAAATCACGCTCAATTCGACCCTTGGACTTCAGTTCTTCAGCAATGCTACGGGCTCTGTTTATAGGTATGGCAAATCCAATACCAATTGACCCTTGTTTCATATTTGAACCTGTATATATAAATGTATTTATACCGAACACCTCTCCTTTTGCATTAACTAAAGGCCCGCCACTGTTTCCGGGATTAATCGCCGCATCGGTTTGGATCATATCTTGAAATATCTTGCCCGATTGTAATCCAAAGTCCAGGTCCTTACCGCTCACGATTCCAACGGTGGCTGTGGGCTGCTGATTCACATCAAAAAGTCCAAAAGGATTACCCAAGGCGATAGCCCATTCACCAATGATTATTTTATCTGAATTGCCCATTTTTATGTACGGAAAATCAGATCCATCCAATTTCAACAATGCCAGGTCAGTCACATTATCCACACCCACAACATCGGCATTATATTCCTCTCCACCGGGGAGCGTTACGATGATCTTGGAAGCATTTTCAATCACATGATTATTGGTTAACACATATCCATCGGGACTGATTACCACACCTGAACCGGACCCTTTCACTTCGCGCTGACGGATTTCCGGGGGGAAGAAATACTCGAACCAGGGGTCACGCTGGAACGGGCTTACAGAAAAACGCTGAACTTGCGTCACATTGATACTGGCGACAGCGGGACTGGCTTTCTCAATCGCCCGTGTAATCGCATTTTGTCGTGATATCTCAATTTCGGATTGACCGGTTGCATTGGTGCCCCAGAAAAGGCCTATGAACAATACTAATAATATTTTTTTATTCATCATAATCCACTTGCGTCAGAACCAGCCCACGAGGTGGCGCTTTAAAAATATGCACATTCTCAGTTGGCTGATCGATCATTTTTTTAAATCGTTCCAATTCATATTTTCCACTGGATATTTCCACCATTGTTCCTACCAAATAGCGGACCATATGGTGTAAAAACCTGTTTGCGGAAACGTAATAATTTAATACGCCATCATCCCCTTTCCACACAGAATCATAAACGATACAGCGACGGTGGTCCAAATCCTCATTATTTCGGCTAAAGGATGTGAAATCATGATTGCCAATGATATAATGTGCTGCTTCGTTCAGGATGCCAATATCTAGCGGGCCCTTATTCCAAGTATAGTTTTGATCGAGCAAAAAATCATTCGTCCTGCAGCGGTAAAGATAATGCCGCTGTTTAGCAGAGAAACGGGCATGAAACTCAGGATAAACCTCCACACATTCCATCACCCGTACATCCCGTGGCAGGTTTCCGTTAAGGGCATCTTTTAGCGAACCGGAATCCATATCCGTCTTAAAATCAAAGTGTGCTATTTGCCCGGTTGCATGGACGCCTGTGTCCGTCCGCCCTGCCCCGTGAACACGAATCATTTCTCCCTGATCCAAGATTTTGAGGGCCGCTTCAATTTCTCCCTGAACTGTACGGTCTTTCTTTTGTAACTGCCAACCGCGGAAACCGGTACCGTCATATTGAATTTTTATTTTAAAGCGTGGCAATGGAATGAATCCCCCAATATACTAAGGTAATGCCAGCAATCTGAAATATATGGTTTAGGTGGAATGGAATTGGATGTGTTACGCCTCTTGGAACCAGCCTCCCGTAGCCCCGCAGTTTCATCGCCGTAGCAACATCATCAGCCCTTCGCAGTTGATGGATTAGCAACCCCGGCATTTCTCTGGCGGCTGTTTTCACTTGTTTCCAATGGGATAGATCAGACTCCAAACCCAATGCTTTTCGGCTATTCCGCACGGATTGCCAGTTTGATTGAAAGGTGGGATAAAAGCGCAAGGTCATCCCCAGAAATAAAAAGAAATTTTCCACCCAAATCCAAGGCTTGTCAATCCGAACCCAAATACTTCTGGCAAGAATCACAATATCCTGGCTTGGGGTCGTCTCAATAAAGAATGTCATGGCGCCAACCATCATTGTCAATTTCGTAAATCCAAACACAGCTTCATTGAGAATAACTGACAGCGAATTATTGGTTAAAAAGAGTGAAAATATGATGTACAGGATTAACATCATCGGAAAAAAGAGCAGAAAAGGCTTCAACCGCAAAAGTACACGTGTGATATGTTTTGTGTTCAGCATGGCAATGATGATAAAAGACAAAAAATGAACGCCCCATCCAAAATAGGATGTGCACATGAGCAATGAAAATGAGTAGCCCAGAAAAAACCATAAATTGACGAGTGGATGTTTAAACATTTTAAAAATTAAGCGTAAAGGCGTAGCCCACACTGCCGGGGTCAATTTGAAGCCAAGGTTGGACGGATAGTTTTTTACCCTTGGTGAGGCGTTTTAAATACAGTGCATCAATAGCAGACACCATATGATTGAGGACAGTTGCCCCAAGGCCAAACGTGGCGGCCAATTTCATTTGATCACTTAGAATTCGTTTATTCTCAAAAGATCTTCGGTTGGAATCCACGTCCCATTCCCAACTCCAGAACGTATTCTCAGGATAAAGATCGTCCACTTCCCGATTCCGTAAATGTTCATCATTATATTCTTTAACCGTATTAAAATTGCCTATATCCACCCAGTACTTATGGTCTTTGCCTGAAGAAATAACGGCGGAATGCTCCGATGCAAACGCAATATAATTTTTCTTCAATACGTTTGAATAGGTTTTTGTCCCTAATATGGTGAGTAAGAGCCCCGTTTCAACATAAGAAAAAAAGTGGGCTCGCTTAGGGTATTGAAGTGTTTTTTGTCCCCATCCGGGTAGAAGCACCGATTGAATCACCGGGTCGATTTTTCTTTTTTCTTTCTCTTGAGCAATAATCAACCCAGAGAAAATGGTTAGAACTAATATGATCGGTTTGAACGTCTGATTAACCATACGAATTGTACTAAAGTTAAAATGAAACACATTTGCGCAAAAACACTTCCATAACGAGCATAGAATGTCAATCCCTGGTTTAAGGGAATTTTATTCTTAAAGACCGACTGCTTACCATACTCAATTTTTCTGCCCACTTTCCCCGAGGGGTAAATAATGCCCGAAATTCCAGTGTTAGCGCTACGGACAATGCTCGTTCGTAATTCAACCGCCCTGAGGCGTGCCAATTCAAAATGTTGCCTTACCCCAGACGAATTCTGCAACCAGGCATCATTAGCTTCAATCGTTAAAAACTGCGCCCCGTTCTGAATAAATTTTCGAGCTAAACCCGGATTACTGGACTCATAGCAAATCAAATTACTGAACAATATCGTATCCATGGGAAACGCGGTGAACTCGGTTCCTTGTGTGAAATTTGCTTGTCCGAAATTCAATTTTTTGAGTACCGATAATTTGCCCGCCAGGGGGATGTACTCAGCAAAAGGAACCAGGAATATTTTATGATAAATGTAATTTTCGTCCAGCCCGAAGTAAATTGATCCATTATAGACCTTACGTCCACTTGAATCTCTTTTAAAATCAACCGTACCCATGAGGAGGGGTATCCCAGACTCCTTCACTTGCGATTCATAAATATATCGTTTAGTTGAGACGCGCATATACACCGGCAATGCTGCTTCCGGCCACAAAATTAAATCCGGACTTAATGATATGGCTTCCGTATGGAGTGAATCCATGATTTCGTACAGCCTTGGACGGAAAGATGATTCCCATTTTTGATTGGGGTTGATATTGGGTTGTATAACCGCTACTTCACGATGGGGTTGATTTTCATCAAATTCAAAAGCTGGTAGCCGAATGCTGCCAAAAATCCACGGAAGGAAAAATAAAATAGCTAAACATAATAATAGGGTTCGTTTTTTTCCCTCAGCCTTGATAGAAATGTAAAGAACGACATTCAATAAAAGAATCCAGAAGCCCACGCCTTCTGTTCCTGTTATATCGATCATTTGGATAACGGGCAGGAAAGACGTTTGAGTCGTCGCCAGATTGGCCCAAGGGAATCCCAGGGGTCCAAAGCTTCGCATCCATTCCATGGTGACCCATAAAAAGGGAATAATGGTGAGACTGTTGCCGGTCTTTCTTTCAAACTTAGCAATGATCCAGCCGAGTCCAGCCCAGAACGTTCCAAGATATAAAATAGCACCGACCAATGAAAGCAAGACAACGATTACACTTGCACCCGAATTCAACCCTATCCAATGCAATGAAATCAAGTTTGCAATGACAGAAGCAAAAAAGGACCATCGGGCCGATTCTCTAGGCGGTTGGGTTTGCCAGATATGGATCAGGGGCAGGAACCCAAACCAAGCCGTAAATCCCGGAATCGGCGGATAAGCACAACCCACCAATATTCCTGAAATAATCGCTAACTGAAACGGCGATCGGTCAAAATATTTCTTCATCAACTGGTACGGTCTAAATATTGCTGGAGAAAGATGGCTGCTGCCGTTTCATCAATCCGCCCTTTATTATGTCCGGTTTTGACATTTTGCAAGATTAATGCTTTTTCCGCACTGACGGAACTCAATCGTTCATCCTCTAATACTATCGGTACGTCAATGACACTTTTCAAATGTTCCTCGAATAGCGTGACGTTTTCAGTTTGTTGGGTACGTTGACCTTGCATACCCATAGGTAAGCCCAGTACAATGCGCTCCACTTCTTCTTTACTGATTATAAGTTGAATTTTTGCGCATAAATCATCAATATTTTTATATGTAATAGTTTTATAGGGTTTGGCGATGATTTTTAGGGGATCGGATAAAGCAAGCCCCACCCTTTTATTGCCATGATCAATACCAAGAAATCGTCCCATAGATTTAACCTGTTTTGATCAATCAGTGTTGGGCGCGTTCGACCATGTCAATATTTTTTACTTTTGACAATTTCCGAACGACTCGATCCAATTGCTTAAGGTTATTCACCTGTAAAATGAAAATTGCAATCGCGACTGCTTCCTTCACTTTGATATCAACAGACGACATATTGATATTGAGCTTTGAAATAGTGTCGGTCATATCTTTCAATAACCCTTTCCGATCCTGCCCGACAACTTTTAATCGAACATTAAATAAATCATTTCGGGCCACTTCCCATTCCACAGGAACCAACCGGTCAGATTCTTCACTCAACAAAGGTAAACTTGGGCAGGATGACCGATGAACCGTGATTCCTCTTCCACGCGTGATGAACCCAACCATGTCGTCTCCAGGGATTGGGTTGCAGCACTTTCCAAAATTAGCCATAATGTTGCTAATTCCTTCCAATTTGATACTGCGCGTTTCCTTCCGGGCAAATCTGAAAAAGCTCGAAGTTTCTTCTGTTTCAGCAGCTTTTTCTTGAGGCGCAATTTTCTGCAAAATATCACGAATAGAAATTTCACCTTTACCAACGGATTCTACCAATTGTTCTGAACCGCCAAATCCGAATTTCGAATAAGCATCTTTCACCTCATCCAATAGATTTAGCAATTTTAAGCGGCGGAGACTTTTGGTAATAATTTCCTCGCCCATTTTAATGCTTTCTTCCCGCTCTTTTTTACTTAAGTAGCGTTTAATTTGGTTTCGTGCTTTGGATGTGATCGCAAATTTAAGCCATCCATAATTTGGACTTTGGGAAGCGCTGGTAATGATTTCGACAGTATCCCCATTTTTTAATTCGGTATTAAGTGGTACTACCTTGTGATTTACCTTAGCCCCCAGGCAAGTTTGGCCGATTTCGGTATGGACATGATAGGCAAAATCTACTGGCGAAGCTTTTACGGGCAGCTGAACTAAATCCCCTTGGGGAGTAAAAACAAAAATTTCATCGCTAAATAAATCAATTTTTAATAGATGCATAAATTCTTTTGGATCATTTTCTTCACTCTGAAGGATGTCCAATAATTCACGCAGCCATTTCACGTGGCTATCCACATGCTTGGGGTCTTTTGCCCCCTCTTTATAGCGCCAATGGGCCGCAACACCAATTGCTGCAGTTTGCTCCATCTCTTGCGTCCGAATCTGAATTTCCACCAGTTTTCCTCCCGGACCCACAACTGTCGTATGGATGGATTGGTAACCATTACTTTTTGGTGTAGCGATAAAATCCTTAAAGCGCTCTTGAATTGGTTTAAACTTTTGATGAAGAACACCCAATGTCAGATAGCATTCTTCAATTTTTTCAACAACGACACGAACGGCCAATATATCATAAATTTCGTCAAAGGCTTTTTCTCGTTTAACCATTTTACCATAAATAGATGTATGCGACTTGGGTCGGCCATACACATGAGGCGTAATGTTATACTCCTTCAATTCTTCCAAAAGTGCCGAGGTAATTTTCTTAATATAAATTTCACGTTCTTTATTGGAAGATTTTAACTTTTCGTCAATTTCTTTGAAGGAATCGGGATTCAGTGTTTTCAATACGAGATCATCCAACTGCCATTTCACTTTGGCCATGCCTAACCGATGGGCCAGCGGCGCATAGACATCGCGCGTTTCGATGGCAATTCGATGTTGTTTAATTCGCGGCATGTGTTCGATAGTGGACATATTGTGCAGCCGGTCGGCGAATTTGATTATGATGACACGCAAATCCTTCGCAACAGAAATAAGCATTTTCATAAAATTCCCGGCTTGCTTTGCTTTACGACTGGAAAATCGAATACCGCCTAATTTGGTTACACCATTTACCAAGTTGGCAACGTCCGTACCGAATTTTTCTTCTATGTCCTCAAAGGTGGCTTCCGTATCCTCTATAGTATCGTGGAGCAAACCGCCAATAATTGTAATATGATCCATATTCCATTCAGCCAGTATCTTGGCTACTTTAACGCAATGTTTCTCAAAATAAGGTCCGCCGGAACGTCTTTTCTGTCCTTCATGGTGTCTGGCGCCATATTCATAAGCCTGCCATAAATCTTTTTTAAGTTCATCTTCAGTCAACTGCTCATTGGTGGCAACCTTTTCGAGCAGTTCCATGAAAGGCTTTGGAAATTCCCCGACGAGAAATGGGACGAATTTGGTAAGTGGGTTTTCCATTAAAATTGGGATTCTGTTTCCATTTCGGCAAAGGCAGACAAGTTTTCAAATCGGGCAAAGCGATCGATAAAAGTTGCTTCCACAATTCCGGTTGGGCCATTTCTTTGTTTAGAAATTATAATTTCTGTTTTACCTCGATCATCATCATCCTGAGAATAAACCCAGGGGCGATACAGAAATATAACCACATCCGCATCCTGCTCAATCGCCCCCGACTCACGTAAATCTGATAACTGGGGACGACGGTCGCTGCGGCTTTCAACTGCACGGGATAACTGAGATAATCCAATTACCGGTACCTCAATTTCTTTCGCCAGCGCTTTAAGTGAGCGCGAAATTTGCGAAATTTCCTGCTGACGGCTCTCAACCCCTTTTGGACCTGACATTAGCTGCAAATAGTCAATGATGATTAAGCCCACATCATGTTCTGCTTTTAAACGCCGTGCCTTGGCCCGTACTTCTAATACAGACATGCCCGGCGTATCATCGAGATACATAGGTGCCTCAGCCAAACGCCCAACAGCAATACTCAAATTTTTCCATTGCGATTTCGGCAGTTTGCCCGTTCGAACCAAATGACTGTCTACCCGGCCCTCAGCGCAAAGCAACCGCATGGCCAATTGGTGATTAGCCATTTCGAGACTAAACATACCTACGCCGGTTTTATCCATAACAGCCGCATTGCGTGCCATAGAAAGAGCCAATGCTGTCTTACCCATCCCCGGACGGCCGGCTACAATAATCAATTCACCGGGATGAAAGCCGGATGTCATATCGTCCAAATCCATCAATCCTGATGGAACACCTGTGACACTGCCGGGTTTGGATGCGATTTTGTCTAATTCTTCAAAAGTATGATGCAGGATCGGGTCTATGTGCTGAAACCCACCCCGCAACCTTTTTTCGGATATATTAAAAATAGCAGATTCAGCCGAATCCAATATGTCATCTACGTCTTGAGCGTCTTCAAAAGCATCTTTAGCCACTTCATGTGATACTTGAATTAATTTACGTAAGAGATGTTTTTCCAGTACTATTTTTGCATAGTGTTCAACGTTTGCCGTGGTGGGCACAGACTCAGCCAAGCCAGTGATATAATATGCACCGCCAACACCTTCCAATTCTTTCTTCTTCTTTAAGCGATCTACGACCGAAATCGCATCAATGGGCTCACCTTTTTCAAAAAGGTCTGTCATGCATAAAAATATGCGCACATGTGCCTCTTTATAAAATTGACTTGCGGCTATCCATTGCATCGCTTTACTTACTGCCTCTTTTGTTGTGAGCATAGATCCGAGCACAGCTTGTTCGGCTTCCAGTGCTTGTGGTTGGGCAGTCAATTGTAATTCGTTATTCTTGGCCATACTTATTTATGCATCAATGATGGACCGGACCCATTTAAAATCCTTCCATGCCTCTGGTTTCCAATTAGGGTTTCTTAGCAGGGCAGCCGGATGGTATGTCACGAGTAGCGGGGTTCCATGGTAATCGTGCAATACACCGCGCATACTTTTCAACGAACTTTCCACATTTAATAGGGTCTTTCCGGCCACGCGACCCAAAGCTACAATGAGTTTTGGCTGAATCAAATTAATTTGATGGATTAAATAAGGTTCACACTGTTCAACCTCGCCAGCCAAGGGGTCTCGATTATTTGGCGGACGACATTTTAGTACATTGCATATATAAACATCTTTTTGCCGCGTCCGGTCAATCGCAGCCAGGATTTTATCCAATAATATGCCTGCTCTTCCGACAAATGGTTCACCCTTAAGGTCTTCTTTTTCACCGGGTGCTTCCCCAACGAGGACTAAAGAGGCGTTTGGATCACCGACACCAAATACAAAATTGGTGCGGGTTTGTCCAAGTGCACAGTTTTGGCATTGGTGAATTTCTTGGTAAAAAGAGGTTAAATCAGATGAGAAATCAGAATTGGATGCTTGAGGGAGATTCTCGGCTGAGGCCGTATCTGGTTCCAGAAAAAGCTCATCCCCATATAGATCGCGGGTTTGCTTTAAATAACGGTTAGTAGCATCAGAAGAATCTGGAACCATGGACAGTAAAAAGGCTCTCTGGCCTTTTAGCTTTCTTCCCCGGACTTTTTCCAAGATAAATCGCCATCGATAAATTCATTAACGGCAACCGTCGTTGCTTTTTCCAATTCTTCATAATCCTCAGGGTTTTTTTCCATTACCTGGTCGTAAACACCCATTTCAACTTCTTCAGTGGAAATCATCATTTCTTCCACTATTCTGTCATTCTGCACCTGTTTTGCCCGTTTGGACATAACCACAACTGCTTCATAGACATCACCAGTCTGATCTTCTATTTGTCTGATGGATATTGGTTCAAGAGCCATAATATACTCCTTCGTTTTCATGTTGTATAATGTTCATAATCTCAGCGACAGCGCGGTCCACATCATCATTTGTCACATGATAATCAAAATTGGATTTATACTCCAATTCTGCACCGAGCCGTTCCAGCCGTTTTGCAATTCTTTCTTCTGAATCAGTCCCTCGTTTCACTAGCCTGACGCGTAAATCGTCCAAACTTGGCGGTTCAACAAATATTGACAAGGTCTCTTCAGGGTATAATTTTTTGATTGACATGGCACCTTTTACATCCAATTCCAGCAGCAGCAATCCCTGCCGCTGAATCGTCTTTTCTAAAGTGGCTTTTAGTGTGCCATAATAGTAATTCCCATGGATTTGTTCCCACTCAGCGAAATCATTATCATCGATTCCCTTTTCAAATGCTTCGTTAGTCACAAATGAATAATCAACGCCATCCACTTCACCATTTCGTTTTTCACGGGTCGTGCGAGAAATTGAGAAGCGAATAGATTCATCCCGACTTTGGAGTGCACGGCACAGGGTTGTTTTTCCCGATCCTGATGGCGCCGATATAATAATCAAATTTTTCATTTTTATACGATGTTCTGAATCTGCTCACGCATTTTTTCCGCTTCATCCTTCAGGATAATCACATATTTCACAATCTTTTCGGATGAACTCTTAGAACCGATTGTATTGATTTCTCTGCTCATCTCCTGGATAAGGAAATTCATTCGACGACCTGCAGGATCATTTTCATTCAATAGGGATTTAAATTGTTGAAAATGACTTTTTAAACGGACTGCTTCTTCAGTCACATCTGCTTTTTCAGCAATCATGGCAATTTCTTGAGCTAGGCGGATTTCATCCACTTTTGCCCCTTCCAATAATTCAGCGATCCGATTCCGATACCGATCTTCGCGCTTTTGAAATTCTTTTGGTAGTTCCTCTTCTACCTCACTTAAAATATCATCTAGTTTAGACAGTCGCAGGTCGAAATCTTTTTTGAGTTTCTCCCCTTCGGATTTCCGCATTTGAGTCACTTCGCCGCATGCTTTTTCAACAGCTTCAATTAATTGGTTTGACTCCAAAGATTCAGTGTCCAAATTCGTGAATAGGTCGTTAGCACTTACTATATCACCCATATCTAAGTGACGGCCGTAGTCTTTTTGAATATTCAGAAGAATTGATTCGATCGCTTCAAAGCGCTCTTTATTGAAAGAAAGCGATTGAGACATCACTTTTCCCTCAAGTTCAAGGTTAACATGAACTGTACCGCGGATCAGTTTTTCTGAAATTAGGTCACGTATTTTTTTCTCATCGGAAGGATCGGTGTCAAGCCCTCGAATTTTTACCTCAAGAAACCGGCCGTTCACTGCTCGAATCAGTGCGATGACCTTATTGGCCCCTTTACCGGCCGTACCACGACCATATCCTGTCATACTTTGAATCATTTATTTTCAGTCCAAAAAAAGTCAGGTAATTTACACGTTATTAAGGATGGATAACAATGAATGAGTTCGTTCTTTTTAACTAAAAATTCCTAAATTAGGCCGTGATGAAAAAAGTATTTATTACAGGCGCCAGCAGTGGAATAGGTGAATATCTAGCTTATGCTTACGCAAAGCAGGGTTACTTCCTTGGTTTGGCTGCACGGCGAAAAGACCGTCTTGAGCAGGTTGTTTCCAAATGTAAAGAACTGGGTGGTGACAGTAAAATTTATATTTTGGATGTATTGGACTTGGATGCTTGTCAAATAGCAATTAGAAATTTTATTGAGCTCCCTGGAATAACAGATACCATTTACGCCAACGCCGGCGTAGGTAGTCCTGATGAATTAAGTTCGGGAAGTGCAGAGACAATGAATAAGATATTGAGCATCAATATTTTAGGAGTTACCAATTCCGTGATGCCATTCATCCCCCATCTAAAAGAACAAAAAAGCGGCAAGATTGCCGTGGTCAGTTCGGTGGCAAGTTTTCGTGGATTGGCTCATCATTCAGCTTATAGTGATTCTAAAGCCGCCGTCCGGAATATTTGCCAGGGGTGGAGCTCTGCATTGCACAAGCATGGAATATCCGTAACGGCCGTTTGTCCGGGATTTGTTAAAAGTGAAATGACCGAAAAAAATGAAATGCCTATGCCTTTCCTCCTTGAAACGGATGTGGCCGTAGAAAAGATCATTCGCGCAGTGAATAAAAAGAAAAAAGTGTTTATATTTCCATGGCAATTGCAATTCTTTGTTGTGCCCTTGTTGAGACATGCTCCTGACTGGCTGATGCGAAAAGTTGGAATGTAATTATATGTAAATATGGATTGGCATTATCCTCGATGATTTCGGAGCCGTGTTTCTTAGATAAAATTAATTTGAGAGGATTAGATTAAATGTCAGAACAAAAACCAATATATATGCTTAACGCCCTCTGGTTCAAAGCCGATGGCGGCTATGAATCTTATAAACAATACATGAAAGCCGTTTTCCCAATAATTGCCAAATACGGTGCGCGCCCCGTAACAGATCTATACACGCCTAAGCAAGATATAATTGGCGAATTCGATGCAGATTTGATCTTCTTTGTTGAATGGCCCAGTTGGGAGGTTTTTAATACATTTGCGAAGGATCCCGATTATGAATCCATCCGGTCATTGCGCGAAAATGCCATAACAAAATCCTTGTTGATCCGCTGCGCAAAAATGTAGAACGTAAGCATCGTTGTGTCTCTACTATAATTTTTCTATATAACGGCGAACCCAATCCGAACTCACCGCCAATGAAACCAAATGTGTTACCCCCAACCCTGACCCCGACGGTTCATTAATTAAAGCATAATCCAGAGACATATTCGCCCAACTTAAGCCGATCCCTGCTGTCGCAGTACCTACACCATTTCGCCCAAGGCGGACAGCCACTTTTTGTTGATAAACCACATTAAACCCTAGCAATACTCGCCCACCATGATCGCCCAGATTAAAGTCATCATCCAACGATTTTCCGGCGGCGTCCCAAACAATATTTCCCATGCCCGTGATTGAGAGGGGTGCATTTTCAAAACGAAATGTATGAGAAATACCGGTGATTACCGTAGGCTTGAAGCGCTCAACCGTTCCATTATCCCACACTTGCCAACTTGTGCTCACGTCTCGAATAGTTAACCCAAGACGGCCATTTTTCCATGGGGTTGCAAGGATACCTAAATCAACGCCAATCCCAGTGCCAGAGAATTCACCCAATTTATGGTAAAGTGTTTTCAACGCCACCCCGACTTCGAGTTGATCTTTTTTCCAGGATGTACTCAAATGGAGACCCAATTGTCTTTGGGAAAAATATTTTAGCTTATTCTCATCCAGTCGTTCTCCCTCATCAAGAATCCCATTTCCCTCCCCCGTGTCTCCTGTCCCCGGAACACCATCCAAACCAAAATCTAATAGAATATTTCTTGTATCTGGAATTTGGTCAATTCCTTCATGGATAATTATCAGATTTAGTGGACGCGAGAAATTTTTTATGGGAAATCCCATGAGATCACTATTGATCATACCGGCTAGACGGCTTTGGTGTGTATAATTTAGATTATGGATACCCACTTTTCCACTGGCGGCCGGATTGAACAATGGGGATATAGATGTACCAAAATCTGTCACCGCCGCCCCGCCTAAGGCAAGTATCCTGGCATCTCCAGCACTTTGGAAAGACTGCCATCCATAACGTACCCAGTACGTTTCAGAAAGACTTACCGAGGATAACAATAAAAAACTTATCCCCAAACTGATGAATCTTACCATAGAATGGCAAACGCTGTGGCTAAAGCCCATGTTTCTTCTTTAAATCATCCAACCTTTGGATAGCTTCTAGAGGCGACATTCGAAGCACATCCAGATCAGATAAATCATTTTTTAATTCAGATTCCTGTTCAGAAAACATAGACATTTGATTTTCAGCTGCGGGAATATCATCGTGTTCATTCGTGGGATGATTTTCCAAATGATAGTTTAATATTTCTGTGGCACGCCCAATGACTGTCTTAGGAAGTCCCGCCATCTGTGCTACATGAATCCCATAGCTCTTATCCCCGGGGCCGGGAAGGATTTGACGAAGAAAAACAATCTTATTTCCGAATTCTTTCACTGCAATATGGTGATTCTCCAAACGGTCTAAGGTATTCTCAAGGTCAGTTAATTCATGATAATGGGTAGCAAAAAGAGTCCGGGCCGCCACGGCCTCATTGTTATGCAAATGTTCCGTAATCGCCCACGCCAAGGACAAACCATCGTATGTGGCCGTCCCTCGACCAATCTCATCCAGGAGGATTAAACTTTTATTTGTGGCATTATTAAGAATGTTAGCCGCCTCATTCATCTCCACCAAAAAGGTACTCTCGCCGCCGGCCAGGTTATCACTGGCACCGACGCGAGTGAACAGTTTATCCACTATACCGATTTCCGCCGATTCCGCCGGCACAAAACACCCAACCTGAGCCAAGAGTACGATAAGCCCAATCTGACGAAGATAAGTAGATTTCCCGGCCATATTCGGCCCGGTAATTAGGTGGATCTGGTTCTTGGATGTATCAATTGCGAGATCATTGGGGATAAATCGATCTGTCGCCGGAAGGAGTTGTTCCACAACGGGATGACGCCCACCCTTAATCATGATGATGCCCTTTTGTTTTAATGCGGGCCGAATATATTTATTCGCCCGGGCGACTTGGGCAAAGTTCCCTAACACATCCAGTCGGCTGAGGACAGCCGCATTATCTTGCAGAACATTGACCTCGGATAAAATATCTCTACATAGATCACTAAAAATGCGGGATTCTATTGCTTCAATCTTTTCTTCCGCTGTTAAAATCTTTTCTTCGTATTCTTTCAACTCCGGTGTGATATACCGCTCTGAATTCACCAGCGTTTGTTTGCGAATATATTCTTCAGGTACTTTTTCGCCGTGAACCTTGGTAATCTCTATATAATATCCAAATACTCTGTTATAGCTGATTTTTAATTTGGGAATTCCCGTTCGTTCTCGTTCCGAAGCTTGAAGTTGGGCGATCCATTCTTTGCCGCCGCTGCTTAGTTTTCGTAGTTCATCCAGTTCTTCATCCACATCGGCCAATATTACATTCCCCTGCTTAATCATTGAAGGTGCATCAGGATGAAGTGTTTCAGCAATTTGGTGACTAATTTTATCTGTATCGCCAAAGCGTTTGATAAATTGCTTGAGATTTTTGTCACCGGCGTTTTTTAATGCTAATTTTATATCAGGGATTTGTTCCAGGCTTTGGTGCAGCCCAATAATCTCTTTTGGTGTTACTTTCCCATTATTTATCCGACCCACAATTCGTTCAATATCGGATACATTTTTTAATCGATTACGAATATCTTCTAACGGACGAATATTGTTATGAAAAGATTCCACCATATCCAAGCGACTGTTTAGCCGTTTGATATCAGTAATTGGTCGGTTCAACCACTGTTTCAGAAGACGCCCACCTCCAGCCGTTACGGTGTCATCCAATATATCAATCAACGTTCCATGAGTGCCTTGCGTGGCGAGGCTTTTGAATATTTCAAGGTTTCGTACCGTAAAGCCATCCAGCCCCATCACATCATCATCTAAGACAGGTCGGATACCTGAGATATGATCCACAGCCCCACTCAAAGTATCGGTCATATGATAAAAAATAGTTCCGGCAGCAATAATTCCGTTTGGGAGTGATTCACAACCGAACCCTTTGAGAGATTTCACCTTAAAATGATCTGTGAGTGCGCGGTAGCTCTGGTCATAGTTAAATATCCAGTCTTCAACCTTGGTAATGAACGGTTTCAGATCGCGGTACCAGTCGGCAGTGGAATATATAACCGATTCACCAACCAACAGCTCCCTCGGAGCAAATTTTCGCAAGGATTCCGTTAATCGATCAGGTGCGCATTCTCCTACGAAAAATTCGCCGGTGGTTTGATCTAATACTGCAAACCCCACATCGGTTTTCCCGAAATAAAGAGATGCTAAATACTGATTCGCTTTTTGGTCCAGAGCCTGTTCAGCCGTAATTGTTCCCGGCGTAACTACTTCGATCACCTCACGCTTCACAATGCCTTTCGCCAGTTTGGGGTCCTCCACCTGTTCGCAGATGGCTACCCTATGGCCGGCATTTACCAGTTTATGGAGATAATTGTCTAGTGCATGGTATGGAAATCCTGCCAAGGGCACATCAGCGGCGGCTCCATTGGAACGTTTCGTTAAAACAATCCCCAATATTTTTGCGGTCGTTTTGGCATCCTCGCTAAAAGTCTCATAAAAGTCCCCCATTCGGAATAGTACAATGGCGTCGCTATATTGGGTTTTGACCTCCATGTATTGGCGCATGAGGGGCGTACCGACGTCTTTAGGCAAGTTCGTCTCCCCTCATCCTAACATCAACCTTTCGTATTGTCAGGCCATGTTTGTCACAGTATTCTAAAAGTGGAATGGCTGTTTTCCGGCTGGTGCCGGTTAATTCTTTAAAATCACTGACTTTCATTTCGAGATTGGAAGTAAAATAGCGTGATAATTCACCCTTCAATTTATTAATTACTTCCACGTGAATCCACATTCCTCGCGCGACTTCCAGGACTTTTCCCCTGTCCTTCAAAAAGTGCAAAATCTCTAGTGTCTTTTTGGTATTTTCAGGGGATAGATTGTCAGCATTCGGTAAATTAAAATAAGCATCTCTTACCGTTGATTCAAGTTCTGCCGACAATATTTGATCTGCGTCGGATAACACTACGGAATGAGTTTTCAGGGCAAAGCCGCCATCCACTACGATGAGTTCCGCCTCTATTAAACCCAAGATATGGGATAACCAGTTACCCTTGAAACCGGTAAACTCTTTTAAACGCTCCTGTGAAAGTGAATTTTTATACGGGTTTTCTTTATGAAACTTGTTTAAGACAGTACGCAACAAATCGAGTGACTCATCCCGATTCTCAAGAGTATATATGAATCCTTTTTCATTCTGAATGCTCTCATCTTTTATCCACATTTTCAATTGGTTTTCAGACACATGAAAATGGCGTGCCCAATTCCTGATAGATTTGGGGGATTTCCAATTATATTCCACAAATTGTTTGAACCGTTCCGATTGATTTTTCTTTAGAGTTTTTGTCCACTCTTTCAATTCTTTTTTGTGGGGCAATGGATTGGGGTCCAAAACGACACATCCGCCAATAGTCTCCATCGGTGAAAAACTTCTGATAATAAACCGTTCATCCATAATAGCCGCTACAGGTTTTTCCAGGAGTAGAAGTGCATTCCCCTCCTGACCTGCTTCTAAGGGATCTTTATCTGAGACGACGACTTTAGCAATCACTTCCGCCGTGCCGATATGGAGATGGATACGCTGACGATTTTTCAATTTCCAGCGCGTGTCTGAAATCATGCTGACATGGGCAATGATCTTTTCTGTTGGCCGAACCCAATTCGGTTCAACCACCACTGCACCACGATACAAATCAGATAGTTCTGTGCCGGCCATGTTGATGGCTGCCCGGTCACCCATTTTAACCTTATCTGTTTCGGAACCATGGGTTTGCATCCCCCTCACCTTCACCTTTTGGTTTCCTGGGATAATTTCTAATTCCTGTCCTGTTTTTACATTTCCTGATAATACCGTGCCTGTAACGACCGAACCAAACCCAGTTTTAGAGAAAACACGGTCTACCGGAAGATGAAAAAATCCACGGTCCAAACCGCCGGTGATGGATTTAGAATGTCTAATAATCTCATTCTTCAAATCATCAATTCCCTCGTCGGTTTCCACGGACGTACGAATGATGGGTGCATCTTTGAGAAAAGTATCATTGACTAAGTCACGGATTTCTAATTCTACAAGATCAATCCAATCCTCGTCTTCAGTGAGATCGGTTTTTGCGAGGGCGATAATCCCCTGCTTGACGCCAAGCAGTTTGAGAATATGCAGGTGTTCACGGGTTTGAGGCATGATGCCATCATCGGCGGCAATCACCAAAAGAGCAAGATGAATGGTGGATACACCCGCCACCATATTGCGAATAAATTTTTCGTGGCCGGGGACATCAATGATGGTAATGTTCTGATCCAGATAGGCAAACCCCAGATCGATAGTCATTCCGCGGGCTTTTTCTTCAGTCAGGCGGTCAGTGTCTGTACCGGTAAGGGCCTTGACCAAAGCCGTCTTGCCGTGGTCAATATGACCGGCTGTACCGACAACAATCTGCATTTTGTCCTGTGTCCTTGGGTTGCAATAATGAATGAAATAAATTATTACTCCAAGATAATGATTTAAAATGATTTGTTACACTCATCATTTCAATCCTTTATGATGATGTGACACCACTAATCGCCCCGGCCAAATCTTTCTCCTGCCCTGGAATGACAGCCTTTAGGTCGATATAAAATTTATTTCCACTGATATAGCCAACCGCCGCCGGTTTTCCAGTGCGGAATTGGGTTGCCAATTTGGATGCGGCCCGGTCTTTAGGATTAAATTGAAAGGCCATACTTTCCAACTTCTCTTCCGGGAGAGAGCCACTTCCCGCTTCCACTTCAGATTCTATGAGAGAAATTCCCAGCTTATTAACTGTCTTTTTCGGCAAATGGGATAAAATGGTTTCTCCCCGCTTCGTGAGGGATTTTCTGGTTGCAGTCATGAGTGATAGGGTGACATTATCTCTCGATGGGCCATTATCCTTGTATGAACGGAGTGATTCTTCTACAAATGCCAAACTCCACTTGTCGCAGCGAACAGCCCGGGCGATGGGGTTTTTTGTCAATCGATTCACCAGTGTCTTTTTTCCAACAATAAGTCCTGCCTGGGGCCCACCTAAAAGTTTATCTCCTGAAAAGGTGACAATTCCTACGCCAGACTTCACGACATCCTGGACGAGCATTTCATGGGAGTCACCCCGGGATGATAAATTGACGAGAGCTCCGCTGCCCAGATCTGCCACAACGGGAATCCGTTTTTTCTTCCCTAATTTAACTAAATCAGCTAGCTCAACCTCGCTGGTGAAGCCCCGCACCACATAATTACTCGTGTGAACCCATAAAATCATACCGGTATTTTTACCGATGGCATTCTCGTAATCTTTTAAATGGGTGCGATTGGTTGTGCCTATTTCTTTCAAGATGCAGCCGCTTTTACGAATAACATCAGGAATGCGGAATGAACCACCGATTTCCACTTGCTGGCCACGGGATACAAGCACTTCTTTACCTTCACCAAATTCATTGAGAGCAAGCAATACAGCGGCGGCATTGTTATTCACAGCCATAGCCGATTCCGCGCCCGTGAGGGCCGATAATAATCCATTTATGTGATTTTGACGCTGGCCGCGGTTTCCTGAGGGCAAATCAAATTCTAAATTAGTGTAACCTGCAACCCGTTTCGCCACCCGTTTGGCCGTAGTCTCTTTCATGGGAGCTCGACCAAGACCGGTGTGGAGTACAATCCCAGTTCCATTAATTACAGACTTCATCGATGGAGCGGATAATCGTTCGATTTCAGATAGAATTTCTTGGGTGATCTGGGCCCGTTTTAATTTCAGAGTACCCTTTTTTGCAGACCGACGATACCCTTCTAATTTTGATTTAATTATATAGGATAAGTATTTAGTATTATGTGACTTATATGGTTCACATTCAAGTAATACTTCTGATACAGACGGGAGTTCTTTAAGTTGTTTTTGAGCCATGGCGACGGGGAAAGTAAGAATAAAACGTAATTATTTAATGCGTAATTATTTCGGACATTAAACAGTTACAATTACACAATTACATTATAAATATATACATATTAAACAATTCTTAACCCGCAGCCCTTCGCATAAAGAAAGCAAATATTCCACTGGGTATGAGCAAAATTCCCATGGCCGGGAATACCGCCGCCACACCCATGTTTTCAGCAATAAGACCACTGAAACCTGCGGCAAAAGAACCGATCCCGAAACTAAGGAAAAAACTTATGCCGTATCCCAGTCCCCTGTTTTGGCTATGGGTAAACTGGGCGATTAATGTATTACCAATCGGCTGGTTGCTAAAATAAGCAATGCCCAGCAGCATCCCGGACAGAATAAGGAGCAGGTCAGATGTATATCCCATAAGAAAGAGAAACGGAATATTGGCCATGATAATGAAAATGAGTGCTGTGGGTTTGTGAAAGCGTTCGCCGATTCGGGCACCGACAAGCTGCCCGCCGATCCCAGCGATAAAAACCATGGATGGAAAAATCCCAGCTTTCATATTGGCCGAAAGAAACGGAAGAATTGAATTGGTATTCTCAGCGAAATGAACCGGCATAAATGTAGTAAATCCGTAATAAGCCATCCCCATGAGGGCGTTGGTGAGAAAATAAAAAATAAGGGCCGGTTTATTGGTGGTTTCCTCGTGGTTTTCAAATTCTTCTTCAGGAATCGCTGATCGTTTTCGATAAGGAATCGCAATAAAAGTACTGATTGCCAGGATACCGTTAAATATTCCCAAAAAGGCATAGGCCGATCGCCAAGAAATCATGGCCGCTACGGTTGTTGCCAGAATCGGACCTATAGCCGATCCGGTAGAACCAAATATTCCATGGATGGCCATGCCCCGTGTGAGAGATTTTACACGGTGTGAAATAATCGTCAATCCAGCCGGATGATAGATACTGCAGAAAAACCCCATAAAACCAAGACCAATCACCATCACGTGGAATGAACCGGACATGGCGACTAAAAGTGCCGACATAGACGATCCTGCCTGGTAAATGAGCAAAAGCTGTCGTCCGCCAAAACGCTTTTCGGCCCATCCTGCAGGAATGGCGCCCAAACCAAACATAAATGCGCTGACCGTGACTACAAATCCCAACGTATCTAACCCTAAATTGAATTCGTTGCGAATAATGGGAATTAAGCTGGGCAATGCCAGCATCAGGGCATGGACAGACAAATGGCTGCCGCCGGTGATACTCAGGATGATCTTTTCGAAACGTGTCATAAATAAAAAACCCTCACTACCAGAAAATAATGAGGGTTTATATCAAATTGGAAAAACTGATTTAACGTTTTTCGGCAATACGTGTGGCTTTGGAACCAGTCAATTTGCGCAAGTAATTCAGTTTAGCACGACGGACCTTACCGCGGCGTTTAACTTCTATATTGCTGACCATAGGGGAATGAATTGGAAAAATTCTCTCCACGCCAATTCCGCCGGAAATTTTCCGCACGGTGAATGATTCAGAAATGTCACTGCCTTTACGACCCAGGACAAGTCCCTGGAATTTCTGAATGCGCTCTTTTCCACCTTCCACAACTCTTACGTCCACAACGACCGTATCGCCAGGACCGAAATCAGGTATATCAGTTTTCAATTGATCTTCGAAAACCGGTTTCATTTTATTCATCGTTTAGCTCCGATTCATTTAATTCTAAATATTTCTGCCAAATATCCGGACGATTATTTTTCGTCCGCTCTTTCCGGCGCGCTTTGCGCCAGTCTTCAATTTTTTGATGGTGTCCCGAAAATAATACTTCAGGTACAGCCATGCCGTCAATTTCCCGCGGCTGGGTATAATGTGGGGCATCCAACAAGTCCGCGGCGAAGGTATCACTTAGTGCCGAATCTAGTTTATTCAGCACGCCAGGGATTAACCTTACGATACTGTCCACCAAGATCATGGCTGGAATCTCACCACTCGTAACAACAAAATCACCGATGGAATACTTATGAGTCACGTATTTTATAATGACCCTTTCATCGATACCTTTATAATGCCCGCAAATGACAATAAGCTTTTGCACAGTGCTATTTTCAACGGCTAACCCATGCGTCCAGGATTTCCCCTGGGGTGATGGATAAACGATCCGCAAATCATCCGATCCACCGACTTTTTCGACAGCCATTTCAATTGCCTTAAACAAAGGCCCAGCCATCATAACCATTCCGGCGCCGCCACCGAATGGTGTATCGTCTATTTGACGATAATTACCTTCACCATATTCTCGCACATTTACCAAGTGGAAATCCACTTTGTCCCGCGCCACCGCTTGTCTCAACATGGAATGCTGAACCACCGCTTCCACCAAATCCGGAACCGGTGTAATTATGGCTATCTGGTGTTTCAATCCAATAAGCCGTCCATGGGGGTGATGGTAACGAGTCCCATTTTCACATCCACCGCACGGACAATTTCCGGTACGACCGGAATCAATACTTCTTTTTTGCCATGAGAAATCACATAGACGTCGTTAGCGGGTAAACTGATCATATCCACTAATTCGCCGATAATTTCGCCATTGTCGGCCACTACGGTGGCACCGAGCAGATCCGGAGATATCATATTGATGGGATCCGAATCTGTCACGGAGGCAAATAAGAGCTGACCAATCATTGATTCAGCTTCATCACGGGTCTTCATTCCATCAAAAAGAAAACGACGCTTTTTTTCGATGCCGGTTACTTTTTCAAGTTTGACATCCCTGGCAAGGTTCTCATCAAAACCGATGAACAGTGTTTTTTCAGTCACGTAGTCGTCAAAGTGACGAACCAGTGGACGGACTCCCACTTCACCTTTCAGGCCGGCTGCCCGTGTGATTTTTGCAATTGCAAAAAGTTTATTCTTCATTCTTATCAATAACTTCCAGTCGGGCGCGTTTTCCGCCTTCTTTGGCATTGACGGCAAACAATAAGGTGCGAATAGCTGAAACATTCCGCCCCCGCTTTCCAATCACTTTCCCATAATCGCCATCACCAACGGTGAGTTCATAAATGATACTCTGTTCCGATTCGACAGTTTTCACTTCAACTTCATCTGGTTTATCAACCAGTTGCTTCACCATTATTTCTATGAACTCTTTCATAATAATTCTCCCTTCAGTCGGAGGAGGTTATTTTTCCTCAGACTTTTCATCTTTTGCTTCGGCTTTTTCCTTAGCAGGATTCTCTTCACCTGTCACTTCTTCCTGTTCTACTTCCGCTGCTTCAACTGTCCCTTCTTCAGTCCCAGTCTCTTCTTCTGGTTCCGCTACAACTGTCTCCTCTACAGGTGCTTCATCTTCCGGAGCATCTGTGGATTCCTCATCTTTTTCTTCTTCTGTGTCTTTTTCACTCACTACTTCTTCTGCAGCTTCTGTTTCCACTTCTTCAATCGATTCTTTAGCTGAGGCTTCCTTTACTGCCGCTTCTTCCGCTGTTGTTACTTCTTCAACTGCCGCTACAGCTTTCGCCTCTTTGGGTGCTTCTTCAACCGGAGGTTCTTCAGTCACATTATCTTCGGTGGTTTCCTCTACTACGGCCACTTCTGCAGTCACAGGCTCTTCTTTTGGTTCGACTGCTGCTGCCTCCTCTTCCACTGGTTCTTCAGCCGAGGTTTCCTTTACTGCCACTTCTTCAGCTGCTACTGTTTCCTCAACTGCCGTGGCCGTTTTCTCCTCGGCTTTTTTACTCATTTTTTCAGAACGCTTTTTCAGCGTGTCTTCACGGGTCATTGCCCATTTTTTCATTTCTTTCTCAACCGCTTTTTCATCCAATCCCTGTTGGGTTAGATGCCAGCGATGCGCCAGCCCACTGCGTTTCATTAAACCATGAGCTGCTACAGATGGTTCAGCACCGACCTTAAGCCAATGCATTAAACGATCTTCATTAATACTGTATGGTTTATTTTCTTCAATTGGGTTGAACCAGCCTAATTCTTCGATGGCTGCGCCATCGCGGCGGTTGCGTGAATCCATTACCACAATGCGGTAAAATGGTCTATTTCGACGTCCAATACGTTTCAATCTAATTTTCGTCGCCACTTCGTCGTTCTCCTTAGTTTAATCCCATCATTTGATGTTTCAAATTTTTTGGCAATTTCATGTTACCCATTTTTTTCATCATTTTTCTCATTTGAGCAAATTGTTTTAAAAGCTGGTTGACATCCTGCACCGGCCGACCTGATCCTTTAGCGATCCGTAGTCGGCGAGATCCATCAATTATCGTCGGATTTTTCCGCTCTGCCGGTGTCATGGATCCGATAATAGCTTCTGTCCAAGATAGTTGTCTGTCATCCAAATCCATGCCCTTCAACATTTTCCGGTTCATCCCCGGCATCATGCCCATAATCTGGTTCAAGGGTCCCATATTCTTAATTTGCTTAAGTTGGTCCTTAAAATCTTCCAAACCAAACGTGGCATTCTTGAGCTTTTTCTGAAGCTTAAGCGCTTCATCCTCATTCACCACTTCCTGAGCTTTTTCCACCAGCGATACCACGTCACCGAAGCCTAAAATCCGATCCACAATCCGTTTTGGATCAAATACTTCAAGGCCATCGGGCTTTTCAGATACGCCGATAAATTTGATTGGCACCCCTGTCACTTCCGTGATACTCACAGCGGCACCACCACGAGCGTCTCCATCCAATTTGGTCAGGATGGTCCCTGTCAACTTAAGGGCGGCAGAAAAAGCGTCGGCCGAATTTACCGCATCCTGTCCTGTCATACCATCAACGACAAACAGAATTTCATCAGGATTTACCGCTTCAGCGATTTCCCTGACCTCAGTCATCATTTCGCCATCTACATGAAGACGACCTGCTGTATCAAGGATTACTACATCGGTTCTGGAAGCACCTGCTTCTTCAATTGCACTTTGACAAATAACTACCGGATCTCCGGTACCTTGCTCAAAAACCGGCACACCCACTGTTTTGCCTACCTGTATCAGCTGCTCAATCGCCGCCGGGCGGTATACATCCGCCGCTGCCAACAGGACTGATTTGCCCTGTTTTTTCAGGTTGGCTGCCAATTTCCCACAGGTCGTGGTTTTACCCGATCCCTGGAGACCTGCCATAAGGATGACTGCCGGTTTTTTCGAACCGAGTTCAAGCGGCTTGACATCTTTCCCCAGGAGGTTCACCAATTCATCATGAATGATCTTGATGAATTGCTCTCCGGGTTTGACCGATTTCAGAACTTTCGTCCCTTCAGCACGATCTTTCACCCGACTCACAAACGCTTTAGTCACTTTGAAATTCACATCAGCTTCCAAAAGAATGCGGCGAATTTCCCGTGACGTCTGCTGAATGTTAGAATCGGTGATCTTCCCCAAACCACGTAAGTTTCGGAAAATCGTGTCGAACCGGTCTGCCAGCTGATTAAACATAAATTTTCGGCTCAATAAAAGCTCGGGAAATTAACCTCACTTTCTCTTTGAATCAATAAAGAAAGACGATTATCCATGACTTATATTTCATGATGATCTACACCATTTTGCCGACATTAGAATCAGACCTAGCAACCATCCTGGAATTAAACCAAGCTGCCTTGCCGGCGGTCAGCAGTGTTTACATCGAGGATATGACACATTTTTTGACAATTGCGGACTACTTCCGAACAATCAAGATTGAGGATACCATTGCCGGATTCCTCATCGCTCTCGCTCCGGGCAAGGACTATCACAGCATGAATTATAGATGGTTTGAAAATAAGTATGATTCATTTATGTATATAGATCGGATTGTAATAGCACCGGAATTTCAAGGCAATGGGCTAGGTAGAGCCCTTTACGATGATTTAAGGATATTTTCAAGAGACATGACACCGCTGATCACCTGTGAAGTGAATATCCTCCCTATGAATGAAGACTCAATTCGATTCCACAAAAAGTATGGATTTAGACAAGTTGGGACTCAAGAAACGGCAGGTGGTAAAAAAGAAGTGTCAATGATGGCGTATGATATTCAGCATCAATAACTTTGGATTGTATTGACAACGTTGATGTGGCACCGACACAGTCGTCGCATTCCATAATTAATTAAAAATTGTCTTGAATCTTCAATTTGTCAAATGGATATTTTTTCACAAGCTTTTCTATTTCTTCTACTTCTTTTTGAAAACGATAATAATAACTTCCAAAGTTCCATTTCTCCGGCGATTCCACAAAACCATGTTTTACAGGATTCATCCATATATAAATTGAGTCGTGCAAAATATAATTTTTCATAAGTGATGCATGTGTCCCAACAATTATGGAAATATTTTTCACCGATTCGTTTAATTTTATGTTTTGAAAGCCAATTTGCCGTAAATCGATGAAAATTATTCATCACATTTGATAACGATGTGGAATCTTCAGGCGCATTAATCATCATATGGACATGATTATCTAAGATAACCCAGTCTTCTAATTCCCAATGATAAACATTCAATAATTTAATAAGATAATTTAATGCAGACCATTTCGCATTTTCAGATTTGAGATACGGATGTTTCCCTAAAGTTGAAACAGTAATAAAATACTTCGCATTATCGATAAATAAATGCGGTGGGTTATGTTGATATGATTTGTATTCTTTCATTTTTATGGAATGAATTGACTGTGACAATTCTAACATGAAATGCTCAGAGTATCCCACATGTTAATATTGATCTCATAAAAAGGATATAGCGCTTAATTTATCTTCGGATTTTCCAGATGAAAACCAATAATTTCTCCACCTTTAATGAAGAATGAATCCAGTGTAACTAGCGTAATCTTGTAATCCTTTGCTTGAGACGCGATGAGTGAATCAGGCATACTAATAAATAGTCCTTTTTTAAATAATGAATTTCTGATTTGTCCAGCCCGTTTAAAATCTGAATATTTTATAGCTAAATAAGTCAAGCCGGGGAGCATTGTTTCTTTTTTTTCTCTTCCTTTTTTGATCAAACTCCCGACAATAATTCTGTTAACACAACGCCATTATAATAAACAGATTTTTGCTCGACCTGATAGAGGACAGCTTCCATATTTGAAAGTCCGTGTCCCTTTAAATATTCGATAAGAAACAAGGTATCAAGAAATAGAGGGTTCACTCACCGATCCGGGCTCTATAATTGACTCTTCCTGCTCTCGCCAAGCCCGGATATCGTTTGTCGAAATTGAAAAATCCTTGATAGCGCCAAAAGAATCAACAAAATCGTTTGTGTTTTTTGAGGCTATCAGTTCTTTCAAACCAGCTTCAATAACCGCCTTTTTAGTGTTTAAACCTGAAGCGTTCAATGCCTTTTCAACCAAGGATCTATCTATATCAACTGAGGTTAGCATGGTACAGTTTATGCATGGTTAAAGATCATAAAATTAACCACCCAATATCAGTCAATTTCTTAGAGTGACATCCACAATTGTCGATGTCAAATCCGCCTATATCTCATTAAGGAAGAGTACGCCCGCCTTTGTTCCTATAGCAGGCAAGCAAGATGCAAGTAGAAATTACCTAAGGCTTATAACGTTTCTGCGCTTTTAAAAGGTATAAATCTGCTTTTCCCGTTTTCCCGTCCTGTGCAAGGGAAACGATTCGTAACGCCTCCAGGATAGGGATCGCCGTATTGTCATAATTCGAATAAAAGGCATCCATAGCCTTAGTAATAAAATTCACCTGGTACCCAACCTCTTTAGAACGGTGTTCATCCACAATTTCATAAAACCGTTCGATGTAATATGGCTCAGCCCAGTTGGGATCTTGGTTATACTGCTTTTTCACTTCTTGTTTGTGGTGGAATTTCAGCTTGGCACCGGCGGCATAGACACCATTGATGAAGGCTACCTTTTCTTTAAATTCCAAGGATTCCCAATAGGTCGCGGGTGTGCGAGCCTGTCCAACTAAAGCAGAAGATACAAATGCGAGTGTTAATAGTAATTTATTCATTTATTAAGCTCATCAAATTGATTTACGATTGGTACTCTCCGTCCGGTGCCAAATGCTTTAGATGTTACACGCAATCCCGGTGCAGCCTGCCGTCTTTTATATTCATTAATACGAATCCGTCGGGAAATATCATTTACCAACCCCGGGTCTACACCTTCGGAGATTAAATCTTTCGGCGATTTCTCATCCTCGACTAAAGCAGTCACCAATGGACTGACCACATCATAATCAAAGGGATCAACTTGGTTGGGCCTCAGTTCCGCTGACGGTGGTTTTTCGATGGAGTTGGCTGGAATACGATCAGACCCTGCCTCTTCATTCACCCATCTCGAAAGACCATAAACATCGGTTTTGGATAAATCCGAAATCACAGCTAATCCACCATTCATATCACCGTATAGGGTGCAATATCCCATGGCTAATTCAGTCTTATTTCCCGTGGATAAAACTAGCCAATTGAATTTGTTCGACAATGCCATGAGCAGGCTACCTCTTACCCGCGCTTGTATATTTTCTTCGGCGACACCCGAATCGGTGTTCATAAAACTTTCTTCTAAAGATTCTCCGAATGAACTAACAATTGGTTCAATGGGAATACTTCGATAATTAATCCCCAAATTCTCTGCTAAAGCATTGGCGTCATCCTTGCTGTGGTCACTTGAATATTGCGATGGCATGGAAACACCGTGGACATGCCTCTCACCTAAGGCATCCACAGCGATACATGCCGTCAAACTAGAGTCAATCCCACCGCTTAATCCTATAACTGCATCTTCGTGCCCCGTTTTTCGGAAATAGTCCCGAACGCCTAAAACAAGTGCTTTATAAATTTTTTCTTCCCTCACATCGTTCGCGAATTGAATCGGTTTGGAATTCTCAGTATCAATCAAAACGATATTTTCTTCAAAGGCACGTCCTTGTCCTACCAATTGCCCTTCACCGTCATAAGCCAGGGATTGACCGTCGAAAACAATTTCATCCTGTGCACCGACAATATTACAATAGTAGAATGCAAGTCTCGTTTCAGCCACTTTCTTTTCGATAAGTTTTCTACGATCATCCAATCTTCCCGATCGATAAGGTGAAGCAGAAATATTGACGATAAAATCCGCCCCCTTTTCTTTTAGGGAATTGGCCAAATTGCAAGCGTAATCCTCATCCCAAAGATCCTCACAAATCTGGAGTCCGATTTTTCTTACTTTCCCAGCGATTTGGACATCCAATACTTCCGCCGATTCTCCAGCTGTAAAATAACGGACTTCATCGAATACATCATAGGTTGGCAGAAGCATTTTTTTATACCGACCAATAAGGATACCATTGGCACAGACATATGAACAATTATAAAGTCTATCCTCCTCTTTTAGTGTACTTCCAATGATCATCGGAATAGTTGATTCATTGACCAGAGATAATAGCGCTTTATGAGCGTCATCAATGAACTGTTGGCGGAGGAGCAAATCCTGTGGCGGATACCCTGTGATTGACAGTTCAGGAAAAACCGCAAGGTCTGCGTCGGCATCAATTGTTTTTTGATACCACTCCTGTATTAATTTCCTATTTTGGTCAATGGCACCGACGGTTGGATTAATCTGGCAAAGGGCTATTTTCATCTAATATTTAACATTAAAATTTTTGAAATTATTTGTGGGTTCAGCCCATTCAATTTTCACATGGTCCACCCGTGATATGGAAGGACCCGTTTTCACTTTTTCTATAAATTGATCAAGATCAGATTTATTCCCCTCCGCTTCAATTTCAACTGACCCATCGACTAAGTTCTTAGCATATCCTGCTAGTCCCAATGCCCTTCCAACCTTAACCGTAAACCAGCGAAATGCAACCCCCTGCACTCTTCCAGAAACGTTCAATTTGATCGCAGAATCACTGTTCATTTAACAATTCTTTAACTTTATTAACTAAATCAGTGGTACTAACTGCTTTTTGGATACCTTCTAAATCCCACGAATTATATCCAACCACAGGCTTGTCAAGCTGGATAGCAAAAGCGATTTCGCTCAGTGTGCCGTATTTGCCAGAGATCGCGATCCCAACATCACAGTTATAGGCGAGAATCGCATTTCGACCGATACCCATCCCGGTGGAAACAGGAATTTCAATATGGTCATTGGCTTCAGACTTATCAGTACTTTTTAAAATGCCCACACAGGTTCCACCACCCGCTTCTACACCCTTGGCCACTGCTTCCATTACCCCCTCTCCGCCGCCACAATAAACTAAATAATTTTCAGCAGCGAGCAGTTTACCTATCTCCACAGTGTCGTCATAAATTTGTTTATCAATATCCCGGCCGCCAAAAACGGATATCCTGGCACTAAATTTCATTAGGGTTCGATGCGGTACATAGTCCGAGGATAGGGGATTGTTTCACGAATGTGCTTAACCCCCGTGATCCAACCAACAGTTCTTTCAAGTCCCAACCCGAATCCGGAATGGGGCACAGATCCATATTTTCGCAAATCCAGATACCATTGGAAGGGTTCTACGGGCAATTTATGCTCTTTAATTCGGCTCAAAAGGATGTCATGATCATCTTCACGCTGACCGCCACCAATGATTTCACCATATCCTTCAGGCGCAATCATATCTACCCCGAGAGACAGGTTGTCATTTTCAGCATCACGTTTCATGTAAAAAGCCTTGATTTCAGCCGGCCAGCGATGAATCATAACCGGGCGATCAAACTGTTCTGATATGATGGTTTCATCCGTACCTCCAAAATCAGAACCGTAGGTAAAATCCGTCCCTTTTTCTGCTAAAATTTTAGCCGCTTCATCATATGTGATCCGTGGGAATGGCGGCACGACTTTTTCCAAACTAGCCGTATCCCGCTCTAATACTTTCAATTCTTCTTGGCAATGTTCTAGACACCACTGAACTACATAGCTAACATATTTTTCCGCCCACGTCATATTTTGATCCAGATCGCAGTAAGCTATTTCAGGTTCTATCATCCAGAATTCAGTAAGGTGTCGGCGTGTTTTTGATTTTTCGGCTCGAAACGTTGGGCCAAACACATAAATTTTACCAAAGGCCATAGCGCTCGCTTCACCATAAAGCTGACCACTTTGCGTTAAGTAAGCAGAACGATCAAAATAATCCAACTCGAATAATGTGCTTGTCCCTTCCACCGAATTGCCAGTCAGGATTGGTGAGTCCATGAGTGTAAAACCGTTATCATCAAAAAAGTCGCGAGTGGCCTTTACAACCTGGTGCCGGACGCGCAAAATAGCATTTTGGTTTTTGGATCGCAACCATAGGTGACGATTGTTCATCAGAAAATCCGTCCCATGCTCTTTATGCGATATGGGATATTCGTCAGCAAGTTGATGAACCTCAATATTTGTTACACCCAGTTCAAACCCACCAACGGAGCGAGGTTCAGCACGGACGGTACCGGTCACCGTAACTGACGACTCTTGAGTTAACTTACTTTCCAGGTTAAAAACAGTTTCGTCTGTTTCAGCCTTAACTACAACACACTGAACCAAGCCAGTCCCGTCACGCAGAATTAAAAACCATATTTTCCCGATTGAGCGGAGGTTATACACCCATCCGTTCAGGGTTACTTCCTGTCCGTTAAAATCTTTTAATTGTTTAATTGTTGTTGTCATTTCACTCACATTTTGAATTAAATAAGTACAGAAATTACCACGATGTCATAATCTCGTTCAAAACATCTTCCGCAATTTTTGTAACTGCTGCAGAGGTTGCGAATTCTCGAGGGTCGCCAAATTCGTCATTATCCTCACCATCGATTAAACCATCCCCATCATTGTCGATCCCATCAGAGCTAATATCGCCGGATAATCCATAGGCGCCCCATCCGGAAAAATTCTTTTCCATCAATACCTTATCTTCGCGAACATCGTACCATTCCACATTCATTTCAATCGTGAAGCGATATTCGGTCACGGCTTCTTCTTTCGTAAAAGTATATGGTGCATCGGTTACACGCGTAATGGTCCCCCGCAGAATTGATGTTGATTGATCTTCATCGGTCACAGGGAGAATATTTTCTTCATTGAACTTAGTAAGCAAGTTTTCCGTGACTGATTCACTAATCCCAAACTCCGACGTTTGATTTTCGACAATGGGTATAGAAATTGAATTAATATGTGCCGGGATACTGCCTGCCATTGAGTAGTAGATGCATGACGATACTGCCCACGAAAAGCACGAAAAGAAACTAAAAATAAATATTGAATTAATATTTTTTTTCATCTTATAGTTTTTCGCGTATTTCGCAGGTTATAATCTTTATTAATCATTTTCTGTTGACCCATGAGATTCATGAAGGAACATAAAATGTAATTGGGGGTTTAATTTTTTGTATTTTCAATTTTTCGTGCCTTTCGTGTATTTCGCGGGATAATTACTAGATTTTAATCTTTCGTTCCAATCCATAGTGATCAATTTTTCTGTATAATGTTCTTTCACTCATTCCCAGAGACTTGGCAGTCGCTCGACGGTTATTATTGAAGTGCTGCAGCGTTCGTTCAATTGCTTCACGTTCTAAATCTTCAATACTCATATCTCCAATTGAACTATTTTTAATAAAGAATTCCGATTCTTCGTCAATATGCAGGGTAGGTGCAATTTGGCCTGAATTTTGTGTAATCATTGGAATGCCCATTTGGTCTGTGACAGCGGCTCCTGGTGCGGCTAATTGTTTTAAAAATTCCACATCCTGGCGCAGTAAAAACAATTGCCGCAGGATAAGTTCCCGTTCTGCAGCCTCAGGAGGTTGCTGCATGAGGACAGGAAGAGCGAGATTCCGGGCGGTTTCCCTGTCTCCCGTTCCTAATTTTCCTTCCACCATTTCGGCTGTGATTCGCTCTCCTTTTTCGAGGACAATCATGCTATCCACAAAATTTTTTAATTCACGCACATTGCCCTTCCAGAGATATTTTTTCATCGAACGGATTGCTTCCGGCATGAATCCGCGGTAAACCATCGAATTCGATCGTGTGAACTCTAAGGCAAAACGCTCCACAAGTAAACTGATATCTTCAATGCGGTGGCGCAGCGCAGGAACGTCAATGGTAACGGTTTTTAAACGGTAGTATAGATCCTGACGAAATTGACCTTTTTCAACCAGATCAGACAAATTTTTATTGGTTGCAGCAATCACACGCACATCAGTCCTTTTGGTTTTTGAAGTACCCACAGGCATATATTCACCCGTTTCCAGTACGCGGAGCAATTTAACTTGCGTTTCAAGCGGAGTTTCGCCGATTTCGTCTAGGAATACCGTCCCCTTATGTGCTGTTTCAAAATAGCCTTTTCTGTCATCTCGAGCATCGGTATAGGCCCCTTTTTTATGACCAAACAATTCACTCTCGATTATACCCTCAGGAATGGCACCACAATTAACGGTGACTAATTCTTCATGGGACCGTTTACTATTTTGATGGAGTGCTTTTGCTACCATCTCCTTACCTGTGCCGGATTCACCGGTGATCAGAACGGAAATATCGACTGGCGCCACCTGCACCAGCATCTCCATGACTTGCATTATGGCATCGGACCGACCTACAATCCCTGATGCTTTTTGAATTCTATCAATATTCATTATTTACTTTCTCTCGCACAAAAAAGGCGAAATGCACGAATTTATTTTATTGTTAATTTTCGGTGTCTTTTCGTGTTTTTCGTGGGCAAACATTAAAATGCTTTCGCTAAGTCTTTATCTAATCTGGTGATTTCATCCCTCAATCGCGCAGCTCGTTCAAAATCTAAATTCTCTGCCGCCTCAAACATTTCCTGTCGCATCATTTCAACCGCCAGCTTTTTATCCATTTGACTGAAATCATCGCCCTTTCGACTTTTGTATGGTTCCGGTTCTCGCTCGTGAATAGAATCGGCAACTGCGGTTGAGCCCATAATTTCATCAGTGGACTTATACACGGTAGTCGGCTTAACACCTTTTTCTTTATTATATTTTTCCTGGATTTTTCTTCTGCGTGACGATTCAGTAATCAGGTATTCCATGGCATCTGAAATACGATCACCGTACAAAATCACTTGTCCTTTCACATGTCGGGAGGCTCTTCCGGCCACTTGCATGAGAGAACTGCGCGAACGCAGGAATCCTTGTTTATCCGCATCAATCACAGCCACCAATGATACTTCAGGCAAATCCAACCCTTCACGCAACAGGTTAATACCTACAAGTACATCAAATTCACCCAAACGCAGATCACGTAGAATTTGGACGCGCTCCAAGGTGTGGACTTCACTGTGGAGGTATCGCACGCGAAGGTTGACTCCTCGGAGATATTCACTTAAATCCTCTGCCATACGTTTGGTCAAGGTCGTTACGAGTGTGCGCTCGTTTCGTTCGACTCGAATCCGTATTTCCCCAATTAGGTCATCAATCTGACCATGACTTTTTCGAACTTCCACTATTGGGTCTAACAATCCTGTCGGACGAATTACCTGTTCTATAACCACGCCTTCAGCCAATTTCAATTCACGATCAGCCGGTGTAGCAGACACATAAACCACTTGGTTTTGTTTGGCGTGAAATTCTTCAATTTTCATTGGACGGTTATCCAAGGCGCTGGGTAGACGGAATCCATGTTCAACTAAGACTTCTTTTCGTGCACGATCTCCATTATACATGGCCTGAATCTGCGGTAGTGTCACATGTGATTCATCAAGGATGGTTAAAAAATCATTCGGGAAAAAATCAATCAATGTATATGGACGTTCACCAGGTTTCCGTCCTGAAAAATAACGAGAATAATTTTCGATCCCGGAGCAATAACCGACCTCCATCATCATTTCCAGATCAAAATTAGTGCGCTGTTCCAAACGCTGGGCTTCTAGCAATTTGTCCAGCGAGCGCAGTTCTTCCAGGCGATGGATCATTTCAAGTCTGATATCACCTGTCACGCTATTAATTGTTTCCTGATCCGTAACAAAATGTTTCCCAGGGTAAATAAACTCAGAATTCATTTCTTTCAACACTTCCCCAGTCAGAGGATGGAATCGTGTGATTTGGTCAATCTCGTTGCCAAACAATTCCACACGAATGCCGACATCTTCATATGCCAGGTAAATCTCAATCACATCACCCCTCACACGAAAGGTGCTCCGCTCAAAAACCATGTCATTCCTGAGATAATGAATATTCACCAGGTTTTTTAAAAACTGTTTTCGCTTCAGTTCGGTGCCCCGCTTCAGGTGTATCACCTTACTTTTATATTCTTCGGGCGAACCAATTCCAAAAATACATGAGACAGAACTGACCACAATCACATCCTTGCGCTCTAACAAAGAACTTGTTGCTTTCAAGCGCAGGATGTCAATTTCCTCATTGACTGACATATCTTTTTCAATGAAAGTATCCGTCACGGGCATGTAGGCTTCTGGTTGGTAATAATCATAATAGCTGATAAAGAATTCCACAGCATTATTGGGGAAAAGCTGTTTGAATTCTCCATATAGTTGGGCTGCCAAAGTTTTATTATGGGATATGATTAAGGTCGGCCGCTGAACTTCTTGGATCACATTTGCCATAGTAAATGTCTTGCCGGAACCGGTAATTCCCAAAAGGACTTGATGCTTATCACGGTTGTTCAAGCCCTGTACCAACCCTTCAATCGCCTGTGGTTGATCCCCCTGAGGTTGAAATTCAGAATGTAATTGGAACTCTGTCATAACGGCAAATTTACCTCGGTTAAATAATACGATACAATGGCAGAGAACAGAATATTACCAAATGTGCTTTTGAATTCCATTTTATTCAGAACTTGGTATATCTTATAGAAAACAGTAAGTTTTGGAAATGAAATATTTACCCACTATACTACTCCTTTCAATTCTTTGTATGTCATGTGAAGAACCGCCAGATGGAACAGGGGTACCCGTTGAACTTATTAAAATCGAGTATGATGATTCGAGGTTAACAAACGTAGAAAGAAAATATTATTGGGAGGAAGCTTACCGTCAGTCTATTAACCATTTAATTGATAATGACATTCCTTTAAAAAATGAAATAGAGTTAGCCAATGAATATGTAGATCAATTTTATAGTGCACTCGTATCTGTTTTTAATTCTGATTTTGCCGAACGGGATTTGGTTATTGACACCTTTAAAATTAAACCTTTTCGTGATGTTCATCCATATCGATTTGTTATTTTTGCTACAGAAGATATTGAATGGGTAAAGAAATGGAAAAATGGTAATAAACAATATATTATCGATCAAATTAATCCATTTATAAATCAGTATGAATTTGATTTATTCTATGTAAGAGAATGGTATTCTGGCGCTGTTCATTTAACATTTGAATCAACAGTCTTAATTAATATTGAGGCATTTACAAATTTTTTAGAGAAGCAGGGTGTATGGGGTTATATTTTTCCATACACTTACTCTGGCGATGGTGATGACATAACTATTTTATTTTCTGATTTCTTTATTATTAAATTTAAACTTGGATGGGGTGATTGCCTCGCGGGTTGTACAGCGACCCATTATTGGGAATTTATAGTTGATTTTAACGGAAAGGTTGAATTTCTCAAAAGTTATGGATCCCCTCTTTCCACATATCGATAATCATCATATTAAACTTTGCCTACATGATGACGTACATTATTCTGTACGTTATTAAGGATTTAATTTGAAAATTATCAGCGTGACAAAAGCACGTTCTAACATTTACAAATTGTTAAACGAAACATCTGAAACCCGTGAATCTATTATAATTACAGAGGAAAATGAAAATCGATGTTCTCATCTTATGGAGACGGTCGTCTTCTCCCTGATTGATAAATGAACAATAAAATGGTTAGATTTAGTGAACTTTGAAATCATTTTATTGGAAATTGAATCATGAAATATCTATCAATACATAGTTTAGTTCTACTTTTTCTAATCATGGGGTGTGATAATGAACCAGATTCTGATCTCATCACCTGGCAAAATAACTTGAATAAATGGAATTCCAAGAATATGACCCAATATGAGTTTGACTTCCGTGCCAGTTGTTTATGTATTGATGAATGGGTTCGGGAAGTACATGTTTCTGTCAGCAATGATTCGATCAAATCCGTTATATTCGTTGACGATAGCCTGCCACCTAAAAAGCTCAAGCCCGGACAGTGGTACACCATTAATACGCTTTTTGATATATCAAAAACTACAATTGAAGAGGCCGATAAATTTGAGATCAAATATGATGACACCTATGGAAATCCAGTTGAGATATCCATCGATTGGGATTTAATGACTGCCGATGATGAAGTCACCTTTTTTATCAAAAATGTGAAAAGGAAATAATGATATTCGATTGGAAATTAACAAAACTAATTTTGCGAATTCCGTCAAATTGGTAATTTAAGATTAATGACAAAACTATATAAAAATTGGAGAAAAACAATGAAAAGACTCCTGATCATTTCACTATTAATCACCATCGCATTTTCACAAAATGTCGGCTCCTCCGATGCAGTAGAGAATGTGTTAGATAACCTCCATCTCTATGCATCTGAAGCCAAAGGTGAGAAATATTTTAATTTATATGCTGAAGATGCCATTTTCTTCGGTACTGATATGTCAGAACGCTGGGACAAAGAAGCTTTCCGGGAATACGCCATGACCCGTTTCAATGAAGGCACCGGTTGGACTTATTTCATGAAAGAACGCAACATTTATTTCTCGGATGATGGTAAAACCGCCTGGTTTGACGAAGTGCTTACCAATAAAAAGTATGGTGAATTCAGGGGAACTGGCGTCCTGAAAATTGTAGATACGGAATGGAAGATCACCCAATACAGTCTCCTCCTCCCCATCCCCAACGATTTGATGATGAAGTATTCCAAGGAAATCAAGGAATTCTACAGCCAGAAATGAAATGGATACTAGATTAAATATATATTCCAATATTCTTAGCATAAACACAAATAAGAGATGCTAAGTTAATAATAATCTTCTAAGAATCTTTATTTCAGGCAATTAAGCCATTTTATGCATTGATTCATACGACCTATAACTTGTAACATGATTGGATAATATGTTTGGGGAATGCGGATTTTGTTTAGCAATCTTTAAACGGAGGTCGACATGAATTTTAGGTATCAATCCTTCCTATTTTTGGGTTTATGCTTAACCGCACCTCTTCTCGCCCAAACATCTACATTATATTTTACTGCCTCCTCCATACCGGTCGGCAAAGGACCTCGCTCTGCTATACTCATTGATCTAAACCGAGACGGACACCGAGACCTTGCGGTTGCCAATATCAAAGGCTCAACCATTTCCCTACTTTTTGGCGGTGGCACCGGTACTTTTGAACTGCGGGATAGTATCGCAACACTTCATAAAGCACCTCATGATATAATTTCTGGCGATTTTAATGGAGATGGGATTTTAGATGCTGTTACCGCCAATCGGGACAGTAATACGGTTGGGCTCTTTTTGGGCGATGGCAAAGGCAGTTTTTCTACACCTTCATTTTTTAACACTGGTTCAGGACCTCGTTGGATGGCCGTTGCCGATTTCAATGAAGATGGACACAGTGACCTGGCTGTTACCAATCGGGATGATGATAATGTGACTATTTTTCATGGCGATGGAACCGGTCATTTAAATCTAATCCAAACCGTTTCATCCGGTGATGGACCTGTTCCAATTGCAGCGGGTGATCTCAACGGAGATGGGATCGTCGACTTGGCAGTAGGAAACGACTTAGCCGATACATTGGTGATTTTGTCCGGTGACTCCACAGGTCATTTCACGCTAACAAAAAAATTCTCTACTGGTCAAGGACCTAAGAATATCTCCATTGGCGATCTGAATCAAGACGGTCTTGCAGATATGGCTGTAGCTTGTTTGGTAGATGGATCCGTTACACTGCTATTCGCCGACACTTTGGGAAATTATACCCACACTTCTTATCCCGCCGGGGGTGGTTCTTTTGCTGTAGTTTTTGAAGATTTTGACGGTGATGGAAAACAGGACTTTGCAGTAGCTGATGGCGTTAAGGACAATGTTGCAATATTCTTAAATATCGGTCAAGGGATGTTCGCCGATCCGCAAACATTCTCCACAGGATTGGCGCCCCATGCATTAGTTACAGGAGATTTTAACAATGATGGTCGCCCTGATCTGGCGTTGCCGAATACCGGAGATAATACCGTTACCATTTTGATTAATGAAACTCCGGCCCAAGCATCCGTCCATATTGTTTCGGTTCTCCAAAAAGTCTACACTAACTATCATCCAGACCCAATCATCTCCCGAGTGGGGCAGCCCCTGCGTATGTTGATTACAACCAATTCCCGTGAACATGTTAACCGCTTGCGTATTCGTCCTTTTATTGAAGCCACCGATGTAGTTCGGGTTGGCCAAATTCTGACAGTAGAATTCACTCCCCAGGATACGGGTCGATTTCAAATCGAAAACATTGGCCATGGATTTAAGGGTGATATTTTAATACTTGAAGATTCAATCGCTGTCAGGAATTATATCAGGAATGCCAACCAGCAAAGTATCGCCCTTATTCACAGTAATACCCAAACTCAGATATACCCCTCTCCTGCCCATGTTTTAGAAGGTATTCCACTCACTATATATAATATAAGCCTGGATGATACTCATTGGGTCAGTATTGAGCCTTGGGTTAAGGCACCGGCTACGACTGAACCAGGGAATGTGATTCCTGGTCCTGGAATTAATGTTATTACAGCTTTCAATTTTACACCCGGCCAAGCTGGTACATTTGAGATCAAACATACCGTCCACGGGTTCACGGGCTCCTTAATTATTGAAGACGGCGCCACGGTAGGGGTTGATGAATATGACCTTATCACACCGCAAGATTTTATTCTGGATCAAAATTATCCTAACCCTTTTAACGCTTCAACCTCAATATCATTCCGCTTACAGAGGGCCATGTTGATCAATTTGTCCGTTTATGATATATCTGGCCGGCGCGTAGAAATTTTACTTGATGAATACCGATCTGCCGGACCTCACGTAATCCGTTGGCAACCCAGAATTGTCGGGTCAGGGATATATTTATTCCGCTTGGAAGGTGGCCAAATAATCAAATTTAAAAAGGCTGTATTATTGAAATAGGGAATAATTGATAACGTGATAGAACAACTGATCGAACTCACTAAAATAAAGAACTATGAGGACCAGAACCGTGGTTAATGTACTTAAATGGATTAAGAGATTACTTAGTAGGCTCGTTTTAATTGTAATCATATTTCATTTTTACAGCTGCGGCAATTTGGATGTTCCGGTTAGGGATGTAACTATTGAAATAACCGCTGAACGCGTAGCCATGGGCAAGCAATTGGCGGAGGGAATCATGGCTTGCGGATCGTGCCATACAACTGGAAGTTTTATTGAGGATCCACAACAGGATAAATATCTTGCAGGTGATGTGATGTATAACCAAAATTTTGGGAATATCCGTGTGGGTAACCTGACCCCGGATAAAGATACCGGTTTAGGAAATTGGACAGATGGAGAAATTATCCGTGCTTTAACTAAAGGAATTCACCAGAACGGAAGACCGCTTTTACCCATGATGCCCTGGGCTTTTTTTGGAGCAGCATTGACCGAGGAGGAGGTTTATTCCCTGGTGGCCTATCTTCGAACGGTTCCGGACCCCGTATATAATGAAGTTCCTAAAATAAATAAGTTGAAAATCCCTTTCTCGATTTTATCGTCGTCCGGCATTCTTTATAAAATGGACCTCAAAAATCCTATTATCCAGGATTATAATTATGAAACTACAAATGCCGTTGAGCGAGGTAAACGGTTAGCCTTTTTAGGATTTTGCATAGGCTGCCATGCCTATGCGCCAAAAATGGTGCCTAAATATTCCGAACCTTTGGCGGGTGGACTCCATTTTGTTAGTTATAAAAATAAAATGATCAGAGGAGCAAACCTGACTCTTGATAAAGAAACAGGGATTGGCTCCTTTAAAGATGAAGGATTGAAGCAGGCGATCAAATATGGCGCACGTTTAAGGCCGCTGGAAAATAATGATATGGTCCGATGGCCAATGATGCAGCGAATCCCCTTCCATACCAATCTGTCTGACGAAGAAATCAATGATTTAATTTCCTTTCTCAGAACGCAGGAACCTTTGAAACACGATGTATTGGAAAAATGATCTCAAGGTATCTTAGATTCATTTCCGCCTAATCGAAAGGACTTACCATGGATCAAGTTTACAATATTGCAAAATTCGTTCATGTTATCAGTTTTGTATTTATGTCTGTACCCTTATTTAACCTCATTGTTGTGAATGAACGTGCACTTATGGGCACGTCTATAAACTATGCCACAGACCGCTATTTTGAGAATATAGTCAAGCGGGGTGCGATACGGTGTTTTGTGTTTCAAGGTTCGGTGCTAATATCCGGATTGACAATTTTAACCTTGGGGCCGGGATTTACCGCAATTTGGGCCAACTGGGTTTTATTGGTTAAAACCTTGATACTTATCCTTTTAATGGGACTCCTTTCCTATGTTCATTTTTCTCTTCAGCCAAAAATTGAAAATCTTCTTGAAGTACTCTCTCCTGATGCCTCGGTCCCAAGTGATCTGGCAGAAAAACTCATGCCCTTTCGTATTCAGCGAAAAAAAGTAGCAACACTGTGTCTTTTTCTGGTTGTTACGGCAATTATCCTTGGAGTCCAAACCTATAATCGCTTTCATCCATATCTAACTGTAACTTTGATTATTCTTGCGGCCGGTTTTGCCCGACGTGTCAACAAATCTTTGATTAGATTTGGTTGGTTTTAAAAGTCTTCAATATTGAAAGGAACGGAAATGGGTTTATTCAAACTTAGAACATCACAAAATATAGTAATCTTTATTACTCTAATTATTTTCATATCCCTTGGACTAAGTCGAAGTCTATCCTTTTCAAAGATTAAAACTGAATATGTCATATACCATTCAAGTCAAAATAAATTTTCAGGATATTTGGCGAGACCGGCAGACGACCAAAAACACCCCGCTATAATCCTAATCCATGAATGGTGGGGATTAAACGACAATATCAAAGAGAATACACGCCGTTTCGCAGAATTAGGTTACGTAGCCCTGGCAGTGGACCTTTACGAAGGTCAAACGGGAACAACCCGAACGGAGGCCGGCCAATTAGCAGGAAGTGTTCGTAAAAATATGGATGCGGCGTTTACGAATTTGCGCGAAGCAGTCACTTATTTAAAAAACAACAAGTTAGTGAAGCAAGATCGTATTGCATCTATCGGTTGGTGTTTCGGCGGTGGATGGTCTTACCAAATGGCTAAAAACGATTTGGGTGTTAAGGCATCTATTATCTATTATGGTCGCTTTAATCCTAAAGATGATCTACAAAAGATGCGTGCTACTATTTTAGGACAATTTGGCGAAGATGACCGGGGAATAAAGGTGGATAACGTTAAAGAATTTCAAGCAAAACTAAAGACATTAAACGGCAATCATGAAATCTACATCTATCCCAACGCGGGGCATGGCTTCGCCAATTCGAATGGCGGTAACTATGACCAAAAAGCGGCAGAGACTGCCTGGAAGAGAACCGTCCAGTTTTTAAAAATGTATCTGTGATCCAACTCCGAAACATTGCTATTTTGATTTTAGTAACCACGGCCAATTTGGCTCAGGAAGGTAATCAACCGTCACAACCGCAACGTGTTTTTTCTGTCGGAGGTGGATTCGATACTGGGATATTTGGCATTAAATATGAAAAATGGCTGAAAGGCACGCCCTTCATTGTGGGAACTGGTTTCGGCATAGAAGGCATTGTTCCACAACTACAATATGTCGTATATCAGAGAGGAAGTATTAGTTTATTCACTCAAGTATCAATTCTGTATTCTCCATTTGAATTTTTAATTTTCGGGAAAAATACGATCATCTTAGCCGGTGGCGGAGGGATCCAATTTTGGGCAATCACTCAAAACAAAATTGGTCTTTATTTGAATATAAGCGCCGGAATTGGCAGGATTATTACGGGCGAAGTAGAAGGAAACAGCAAAATAGTTCCCTATCCTAATTTTCAATTGGGAGTTGTATTCTAAGTCCTTAGCAGGAACATTTTCGACTTGCGACACCAACTAAACAATTTGTAGTAACTTCAACCCTTTCAGTCCGGTAAATCGGTTCTGTATACACCTCTTCCTGTTCCACAAAAAATATATTCATCAGTCGTTAATAGCGATTCAATACCCCCGAATTCCCAATTCTCAAAATAGGGTTCCCAGTTTTTCCCGTAATCATTTGAATAAAATATTCCTCTTCCACCGCCTATGAACACATTTTCGTCATAAGATGCAATCGCATATACCTGCCCATATTTGTCCTTATTATAAATTAAGTCCCAATTGGTACCGTTGTTAAGCATACCATACACACCTTCATTCGCCAGGGAGTAAAAAGCAGAATCCGTTAGAACTATAGAGGTGATATCCGAATGAACGGTAACTTCTGAATCTGTAGTATCGGCGATCAGTCCTTGATTTATGGGGTCCCAGGATGTTCCATAATTATACGAGAAATACACCCCACTATCGGGTGATGCTGCGACTAGTATTGACCCAATGGCGTCCATAGCCACGAATTGTTGGTCTTGAGGCACCCCACCTTGAACTTGACTCCAACTATTGCCTCCTGTTACAGTGATAAATAAACCGAGATCGGTTGCCGCATAAATATCATTAGCCGATGATACAATCGCCGAACACCAAGGTATAAATCCAAAATCATGCTTGGGGATTCCCGTATTTATTTCTGACCATGTTTTCCCATTATCGACAGAATTATAAATACCACTATCCCGAGTCCCCTCAGTGCCTGCATATATTGTTGAACCTATTGTAGTCATCGTAACAATATGGAGATCATCCGGTAGGCCGTCGCCAACCTGGAACCAATTAATCCCATTGTCGTCAGATGCATACATTTCTTCCTGTCCTGTAATCGCAAATATCCTTGATCCGCTTATTGTGAGCGTAGATATACTGCTATTTTCGGGGAGTCCATTGGATACATTTTTCCATTCCCGGTTATTGTTTTCAATGATACACCCAAATATCAACAGAAATAGAGGATAAAAAATCCAACAATGACGGGATTTTAATCGCATAGATTTATTACTTGTATTTACTCAATTGGTATACTCATATAAAATTTAATTTACTCTTTATCTGATGATTTCCCAAGTTCTCCGCAATAGTTCACAATTGAAATTAATAATTGACTTTGCTAACCTACACGCCATGGGCAATCATTTACAACTTTTCTATAGAATAGTACCCCACTAGACAGTTATCTTTAGCTGGTCTACCCCCTGTCATCCCGAGTGACGTACGAGACCCGGGATCTATTTTGGTACTTCAAACATATGTTGGTTTTGGTTCCCGGATAATCGCTATGCGATTTCCCGGATGACAGCGAAGGGTCATGACAACGAAAAGACGGTTGACAACGCTTAAAGTGAAAACTTAAATCATCATTGCCATCTCCTGCTACCCTCTCTCTTCCAAATATTGTCATCCCGGGCGAGGCACGAGATCCGGGATCCAGTTTGGTGCTTCCAACAATTGCTGGTTTTGGTTCCCGGATAATCGCTATGCGATTTCCCGGATGATAACTAAGATGCTATACCGGCGTTCCAATCAATTCAAATTCGTTGGCAGACTCAATTTTTATACGAACAAATTCGCCCTTTACAACCGGCGCCTTAATGTGAACAATATTATCAATCTCAGGTGAATCGTATTCGGTTCGTCCCACCGAAACGGTATCGCCGCTTTTATCAACTAAAACAGGTAAAGTCTGCCCCACCATTGCATCATTCTTCTCAGAGCTGATTCCAGCCTGCAAATCCATGATTTCCGCCTTTCGATCGTTCTTCACTTCAGCTGGCACATTATCTTCCAGATCCTCTGCGAGGGTCCCCTCTTCTTCCGAGTAGGTAAATACGCCTAAACGGTCAAAATGCATTTCTTCAATAAAATCGTAAAGCTCTTTGAATTCATCCTCAGTCTCACCTGGATATCCAACAATGAGGGTCGTCCGAATTCGAATGTCAGGTATCGCTTCACGCAATCGATGGATCCGATCACGAATGCCAACCTGCCCCAATCCCCGTCGCATGGATTTTAAAATTTTATCCGACCCATGCTGAATAGGCATATCCAAATATCGACATACATTTTCAGACTTAGCCATGGCATCAATAATACGTAGGGATAAATGTGCCGGATGGGCATAATGGAGGCGAATCCAGTGTATATCAAGGGTGTCCAATTCTTTAATCAAATCGCTAAGATACACTTTCGGTTTTAAGTCCCAGCCATAGCTGGTGGAATCCTGAGCGATTACGAGCATTTCTTTTACGCCCTGCTCAACCAACTTTTCTGCTTCCCACATAATGGAATCTATGCCACGGCTTTTTTGCAGTCCACGCATCAAGGGAATACTGCAAAATGAACAACCATTATCACACCCCTCAGCGATCTTGAGATAGGCATAATGACTTGGCGTCATTAGCGATCGGTAAAAAAGTGGGTCATCCTTAGCGTAATCTTTTCCGGTTAAAAATGATGCAATTTGTTTATGATCATTGCTGCCAAAAAAGCGATCAACTTCTGGAATCTCAGCCGCCAATTCTTCAGGATATCTTTCAGACAAACAGCCCATAACCACTAGTTGTTTTAGATTTCCAGATTTTTTCAATTCAGCAGCTTGCAGAATTGTTTCGATGGATTCTTCTCGGGCCATATCCAAAAAACCACAAGTATTGATTACAATTGTATCCGCGTCTTCCGGTTCTTTGGTAATGTTAAAATTGGAATTTTTCAGTCCACCCAGTAGGATTTCTGAATCTACCAATGCTTTAGCGCACCCAAGGCTGATCATATTTAATTTTTGATTTTTTTCGCTCATTCTTTTACTGCTGTGCCCAATAATCCCTGCACATATTCGTCCCGATTAAAAATGTAGAGATCATCAAGGTCTTCCCCGACGCCGATAAATTGGGCCGGAATATTCAATTCTTTATACAATGGAAATACGATACCACCCTTTGCCGTGCCGTCCATTTTGGTCAACACAGCCCCATCCACCTGAACCGTTTTTGCAAATTCCCGCGCCTGGATCAAAGAATTTTGTCCAAGACTGGCATCTAATGTTATCAGCGAGTGAAGCTCAAATTCCGGGAATCGCGTTTTAGCTACCCGGTACATTTTTTCAAGTTCGACCATGAGATTTTTATAGGTGTGCAAGCGCCCCGCTGTATCGACGATGGCGATATCGATTTTTTGGGATAGTGCTGCTTTCAACCCATCAAATAAAACTGCCGATGGTTGTTGCGACTGTTCATTGCACACAATTCCCACATCAAGCCTTTTCGCCCATATCTTAAGTTGTTCTACAGCTGCTGCACGATATGTATCCGCCGCGACCAACATAACCTTTTTACCTTGTGATTTATAGTGATTCGCCAATTTTGCAGATGACGTTGTTTTGCCAGTTCCATTCACACCTACGACCATCACTACAATCGGCTTTGATTGGTGCATTTGTCCATTTATACTTTCAGGCAAAACAGAAATAAGATATTGCTCAACTTTGGGGATAAATCCCTCTTTTTGATTTTTTTCTACAACACCCAAGACAGCTTCCACAGTATCGAAACCCATGTCGGCTGCTATGAGTGTACTTTCTAAATCTTCAAGTGATTCAACACTGACTTTGCGTTTCATCACAGTATCAAAGGCGTCCGCGACAGTTTCCCTCGTTCTCCGGAGTGCTTGAAATATCTTTCCCACGAAAGCCATTTATCTAATCTCTTTAAACTTTCCGAAGAATGTTTTAACATAAACTAGCCAGCTAACTGACAGTAAGAATGTCGCAATATAAATTGTGACATCCTGCATCCATGGGAATGCTTCCCAAGGCCAAATGTGGACCAATAATGCCAACGCTGTAACACCGGCAGCCCATTTTCCCCACCAGTTGGAACTCAGAATAAAATGGTTATGATTGAGAAAATATATCGCTGAGATTGCGATAAATACATATCGAACCAGATAAAATATAAAAAACCATGCTGGGAATCGACCCACCAGGGTTAAGTATGCCACCACCGATATTATACATGCAAAATCAGCGATCGGATCAATCCATTTACCAAAATGCGTAACCTCATGGGCCTTCCTGGCAAACCACCCATCCAGAGCATCGGAAAGGACAGCCAGAACAATCAAGAAAAAGGTAATTGTTCTCATCGAAGTATCCTGCAAAGTGTAAATGATGGGCACGGCCATAAGCGCACGGCCGAGGCTAATCATATTTGCCAAAGTCAGGATTCGGGTGGGATCAGTTATTTTTGTTTTACTATTCATTGATCAATACTTTTCGATTATACATCACCGCTTGCGCATCCAAATCATAGACATAATCGCAATGGGCGGATATAAACTGTTTATCATGGGAAATGAGAAGCAAGTGTTTACGGGTTAATATTTCCTGTAAAAAACGGTTTAATATTAACTTTTGGCCCCATCCCAATCCAAAGGTTGGTTCATCTAAAATTAGAACATCATATTCACAATGGGCCAGA
>Ga0114933_10000360_pt1 | contig 55617 bp, 47 predicted proteins | sample 4SBtaG_FD_89691 | JGI IMG/M metagenome (GOLD analysis project Ga0114933, IMG submission 89691) | Deep subsurface microbial communities from Kolumbo volcano to uncover new lineages of life (NeLLi) - 4SBTROV12_W25 metaG | ecosystem: Environmental > Aquatic > Marine > Volcanic | place: Kolumbo...
CAAATGCACAGATTAAATTTGTCCGCTTAAAATCCCGAATAAAAATGAACACTAATAAATTCATAATTTCGCTCTTATTTCTGTATTGCCTTGGCTGTCAGACAGAAACGCCTGAAATGAAAAGTCATGGCGAAATGGTTCGCATCCTGGCAGAAAAAGCAGTAACAATTAATCCTGAAACCAATTTATACGCGAATAAAAAACGCCTGGCCTGGCTCCAAAGCCAGACCCACGATGAACATATTGCTGCAACAATTCAGCATCAAGCTGTCATTGCCAACGAAATGCTGAATGCTGGTTACACCCGTCAAGCAATTGACGAGTATAATCACGTGCTAAGCACTATCGATTCATTAGACATTACGCCGCCACCGGAGTTTTTAAAAGCTGTTCACGATTTATTAGCCATCACACATTTAAGGCTGGGGGAAGAAACCAATTGTTTGGACGGCCATAATTCTGAATCGTGTATCATACCCATTCGTGGGGCCGGAATTCATAGAGATAAATCGGGGTCTGCAAATGCTATCAAGATTTACCAAAAGTTGTTGGAAAACAATCCGAATGAATATGTTTATAGGTGGTTGTTGAATTTGGCCTATATGGTAAAAGGAGATTATCCTGATCGCGTGCCGGGAAAATGGCTCATCCCCCAACTTGCCCCGTCCGATTCCATACTATTTCCGGAATTCACTGAGGTCGCTGCTAGTGTCGGTTTAGATCATGTGAGCCTCGCCGGCGGATCGATTGTTGAAGACTTTGATCAGGATGGCGATTTCGATATTATGGTGTCATCCTGGGGAGCGGATAATCAAGTGCAATTATTTATTAATGATGGCTCGGGTCAATTCCAAAAAAATACGAATACTTCCAATTTATTAGGAATTACCGGTGGGCTAAATATGGTCCATGGAGATTATAATAACGACGGTTTCGCCGATGTTTTTATCTTGCGGGGCGGATGGTTCGGTGAGGATGGAAAACATCCTAATTCTCTCTTAAAAAACAACGGTGATGGTACTTTCACTGATGTGACAATCTCAACCGGTATTTATTCTGAGCATCCAACTCAAACCGCTTCCTGGGGTGATTTTAACAATGATGGCTGGCTGGATATATTTATCGGGAATGAGAGCGCCGGGGGCGTCGATCATCCATCGGAACTTTATCAAAATAATAGGGACGGGACATTTTCTGAAATCGCCCGGACGGTGAGATTAAATAACACCGGCTTTACCAAGGCTGCCGTTTGGGGTGACATAGATAATGACGGAGACCTTGATCTATACATATCCCGCCTGGGCCAACCCAATTCGCTTTACCAGAATAATGGGAAAGATGAAAAGTGGACCTTCACCGATGTGGGTAAAGGGGCTGGGGTTACTGAGCCGATTAATAGTTTTCCCGCATGGTTTTGGGATTACGATAACGATGGATGGGAGGATATTTGGGTTTCCGGTTATGATAATAGTTCTGGCCATGTGGCCATGGATTATTTAGGGCTCAAACACAGTGGTGAGTCGCCCCGGCTTTATAAAAACAATAAGGATGGGACATTTACAGATGTAACTAAAAAATCTAATCTTGATCACCCGCTCTTAACGATGGGTTCAAACTTTGGCGACCTTAACAACGATGGCTTCCTGGACTTTTATTTAGGCACCGGCGATCCCGATTATCGTTCTATCCAACCCAACCGAATGTATTTAAACAAGGACGGTTGGTCATTCGATGATGTCACCTTTCACGGGCGTTTTGGACATCTTCAAAAGGGACATGGTGTTTCTTTTGCTGATTTTGATCGTGACGGCGACCAGGATGTACATGCGGTAATGGGCGGTGCCTATGAAGGCAGTGTGTACCAAAATGTGATGTTTGAAAATCCCGGCGGGTGGGAAAACGGCTGGATAGGGATTTCTTTGAGAGGAACTCAAACCAATACCCTGGCCATTGGGGCACGAATTGAAGTGGTTCTGGAAAGCGGGCGAGTTATTTACAGGACTGTTTCCAGTGGCGGCAGTTTTGGGGGCAACCCCTTTGATCAAATGATCGGCTTGGGAAAAGAAAGCGTCATTAAAACTGTAAACATATTTTGGCCCGGGTCCAAAAGGACTCAGACGTTTTCAGGGATTGACGCCAATGCATGGTACCGGATTACTGAAAACGAACCATTACTAATAAAATAATGATTTATTCCCTGAGCAATTTCTTCCAATGATCTGAATTTTCATGAAACTGTGCAACGTTATCATCAATGATAATTCCGGATAATTTACGTTTCGTCCATACATGATACTTAACGGGAAAATCTTCCGGGTTATCCAACAGCATGGTGTTTATATCAATTGTCTTGGTATAATTTTTATTCTCGTAAGAAATGGCCGAGCCGCAGTCTTCACAAAATGTTCGTTTCTTGATACCATCGGCATATTGAATTGAAGTTGGGGTACCATTTTTGATGATATAATTTTCTTTATTCACCACTACAAATACCATAAACGGTGCACCGCTGGCTTTTCGGCAATCCAGGCAATGGCAGGCAGCAACTGTGCCGCCCGTGTCTTTTATTTCAAATGTTATGTTACCGCAGAAACAGCTGCCTTGGTGGTCCTTATTCATTTTTCCCCTTCAATTTTTCAACCCAGCCCATGACGGCTGGAATCACCAAAACGGTAGCCAAAAAGCAGGTGCCGACGCCAATGAATAAAGCACTGCCCATGGAGCCCAATCCACGGTAAGTAGCAAAGGTGAGAGAACCAAACCCTAACATTGTGGTGAGGGAGGTCAATAGAACCGCTCGTCCGGTGGAAGCAAACACAATTTGATGTTCGCCCCGTCCTTCAATCTGGTAGCGGTGGATGATATGAACGCCATCGTCAATTCCGATACCGATGATGAGGGGAACAGCCATGATATTGACCATGGTGATCTGCAAACCGGACAATTCCATGACGCCCAACATCCACAGAGCACCGAAAAATAGAGGGACAATCGCCAGGGCTGCTTTACGAACATTTCTGAAATCCAAAAGCAAAATAAAGAAAATGACGATTAATGCAAGTTTGGTGGCTTTTTTCCCATCTTCTGCAAAAATATCCATCAATCTTTTAAACACTGGCGGCATCCCTGTGGCGCGGGGACTGGTTTCATAAAGTTCGTCAGTGAAGCGTTCCATAAATAGTTGGTCCCATACATTCTGTTTGGGAAAAATGGTTACGAGAAACAAATCACCGGACTTCCCCACATATTGATCTTTGATTGTTTTCGGGATTGTTTTCAGCATAACCGGTTCGGGGTTGGCCATACGCAGGGCAGTCGGCTTAAAGGCTGCCGAAAATTCTAAGTGAAATTGTTCCAACTGATTTAAATATTTGCTGCCGTTTTCTTCAATTCTTCGTGCAAGACGACTTAAAATTCCTGTGGATATATCATCGCTGACCTGAGCCAATTTCGTCTGCCAAGCCATAACAGTTTGGTCTTCGTCCTCTTGGACAACACCCACCAATAATCCGGTTTTTAAATACACTTTATCCTGACCGCCGATATTGGCCATATCCTGGATTTCCATAACATTTGCTTCTAATCGCACCAACTCTTGCGCTAATCGTTCAATATCCGCCCCATTAAATATTTTTTTGATGGCGGTTTTTTGGATATTTCGGCGGATATCGGTCACAATTTCCTGCCGTTTAACCTGATCCGACGCAGGTGGCAGAAAATCTACAATTGAGCGAACAAGGCCGGAGGTTCTCATTTCCTTCGCCTTTTCCGTCAACTCAAAAGCTTCTTCAAGGTTGGTGGCGGTGAAGTAGGCGTAATCCCCGCTGATATCCATTTTTTCAATCATCTTTTCTTGCAAAGAGATGGTTTCCAAACCTTCCGGTTCCATGTTAAGGTAATTATAATCCCAAGTGATCTGCATCCCGCGCCAGCCAACGAATAAAATTATAACGGCCAAAATGGAAGTGCCAATAATTGGGTTTCGGGACATCCATCCCGCTGTTTTCCCCAAGATTTGATATGAAATATCACGGGAAGGTTTTGGTTTACGATTAGAAAATATTTTGGCCATAACTCTCTCCCGGATGACCAATAATGTCGGCAGCACGGTTAAGGCACCCAGCATGGTCATGAAGATTCCCGTTCCTAGCGCCAGGCCAAATTCCTGGTAGCCTTTACTAGATGCAGTAATAAAGGTGAGAAAAGCTGCTGAGGTCGTCATCCCGCCTGTGATGACGCCCAGGCCCGCCTTTTGCATGGTTGAATGCATGGCCTCACCCACATCTTGCCCAGCGGCGCGGGACTCACTATACACGGCAATAATGTGAATGGAAAAATCAATGCCTATCCCCACCAATATAACGCCCATCATTGCCGTCATCATGTTTAGTTCACCGATTAAAACCCAGGTGATACCAAGCGCCCAAACGATTCCGAGGATCAGTGTAACGATGGCCATAATCGGACTGACTATCATCCGAAATGCAACGATAAATAAGGTCAATATTAAAAGCAGCGCGATAGAGGTAATGGTAAATGAATCTTCTTCGATGGCTTTCATTTCATCGCGTTGAAGGGGAATTGTTCCTGTGAGGCCCGCGTTCACACCAACCTCTAAAGCGATTTCTTTTATGATTTTTTCAGATTGATTCGTCGCAGCTGTGTCGGCCACAATATCCATCATATCAAAAGTTGGGACGATCTGCATGATCAGCATTTGGCGGTCCCAACTGCGGTAAAAATTATCACCAAACAATATTGCGTCAGCTGCTACAGCTGCATTGGTACCGACAGTTTCTATGTTTCCATCCAGGGCGCCATTGAGTTCATCGGTAAAAGTCTGGATGCCATCCATAAAGCGAATGGCCCCTTGTTCCTGTTCCTGACCTTCGATGGAACCGCCGCCGCCACCTGTATATTCTCGCTCGAATGTATTGTTAAGGTTTCTCAGGAAGCCAACTAAGTTCGGGTCTTCAAATAGGTTTCGATTGGTTTCGAGATCTTTTGCCTTCATGAGCATTAAGGCATGATCGGCAATAAGGTCTCGCGGTAGTTTGTAATCCACTTTCTTAACATATTGAGGCAGTTCATTCTCTATTCGCGGTGCGGCGCGATTTGCAAATTCAACTAGTTTGTCCGGGTCACCTTCAGCCACTACAATCATGGAAGCTGAGCCGGCAAATTCATCCATGATGCGGTCGAATTCCTGGACCATGGGATCTTCCTTGGGCATCATATTAGTAAAATTCGTCTGGAGCGTAAGCTGGGTCATCATCCAGCCAAACATTATTGTTACGAGTAAAATTAATAGACCTGACCACCAGGGTTTGGAGGTAATGTGATCGGCCAGTTTTTCTAGGAATTTTTTACGCATGGTTTCTTCTTATTTTAATTACACTCTTTGTTTCATCTAAAAATAGGCCCTTAATCGCAAACGCCAGGCCGAGCCCTGAACACCAAATTCTGTGTTTGATTCGCCGATGCTTTGATTACCCATGAGGGAAAGCGTTACATCTTCCATAAAATTCCAATCCACCATGGGCAGAAATGAAAAACTCCCATCATCCATATTCCCGAATCCGATCACACTACCGGATATAAAATCGGTAAATCCATAGCGGCTCATCATAAATATATAATTCTTCATCAGGGATTTACTTTCTCCACTGAACGCATGGATATAATGGTTCAGGGAAAGTTCCTTTTTTGTAACACCGAGGGTATTATGAAAATATTCGCCCATTACATAAATACCATTATCAAATGTATGGTCAAGGCCCAATACATATTCGCCAATTCCGGTCGTTTCATCCAACGATTTAAATGTTTCAGCCCAGATGCCAAATTCCCCAATCTGACCTACAACGGATCCACCAATAAATTTCGATTCCGTGTGGGTTGTCGTCACATTAACCCCTTCCCAATATGGATACAAATGATACCGATTAGCATAATTTAACGTGAAATCAAAACTGCCAATCCCTGTTTTGAACTGGAGCATTTTTTCTCCGCCGCTCAAAGAATCGTGGTTTGCCATAATAACATCCAAACCGGCGCGGTTACCCATGGGAATTTCAAACCGCACAGCATCAACGCCCGGCTGTTCATAGGTGGGGTCTAATAAATTTTTCTGGTTAAACATGTCCAAGGGGTTCCAGGCATATCCCACGCCCAGTGAGATCGGCTGACGACCTACAGTAATATCCATAAATCGGAATGATTTCCGCGCGTAAAGGTTGTCTAAATAAAATGTGTCCGTAATCGTCACTTCATATTTTCCATCGGGAAAATATGGCTCCCAAACATTTTGGGGTATAAAGTCTAAAAAATTCCACGTGGTCTGGCCATGGTATTTCTGCCAATTTAAATTTCCGGATATAATGATGCCGTCATCTCTCTTTTGTTCAAAATCCAACCGTACTTTATGGTAGCCAAAAGAATAGGCTTTATTGTTAAAATTGATTCGATCCGCTTCTGATTCAAAATATCCAAAAAAACTTGTTTGGGCCTCTAATGGAACGAGAAACAATAATACCAAAAATTGTATCACAGAAATTCTTGCCTGCGTGAATTGTTTTCTGGTAAACAAGCTAGAAGCATATTTTGCGATCATTTCTTCAAATTCCGCTCGCTGAAAAACCCTTTTGGTGGTACCCAGTCAAACGAAATCTCCACTGTTTCCATAATCGTTTTTGTGGCGGACAAAACGTTTTTCATCACAATGGTTTTTGCTGTTGGGATTCCATCAATTAGTTGAATATCATCCAGGGTGAGGGACTTTTCAATCCGGCCTTTTTCATCCTGATAATCAATTTGGACCGGATAATAATTATCCCTGCGAACCCATAACATAACCAGCGGATAATCCACATCTGCACCTGGTTTAGCGACCGCTTTTAATAACCAGCAGGAAACACCATTCAGATTTTCATTCCCTCTATTTTCAACGGAATAATCTTCATTCCAAGTATCTTCAGATGAAAAATCCTCAAAGGAAAAATCACCGCCCTGTACTTTTTGTTTTTTGGCATGACTGGCCAATTTTCGTACGCGGCGGGTTCGGGGAAAATAAGTCCAAATGTCATCCCCGCTATTTAGCATAAGAAATGTTTGCCCTTTAACGCTGGTGGGCTTGAGATAGCGCATCAATGATTTTTCACCTTTTTGTCCACTGAACATTTCCAAATCGAATGTACGAGATTTCCCATTCTCATATACGTTGGTTTGGCGGATCAGCCCCTTGCTGTTTTCGGGAGACATGATGGCCGTCATGCTGTCAATCACTGTTTGGCCTGATGGTATTTGGGCGTTCGTAATTCCAAATAAAAATAATAGCGTGATTTTTTTCATTTTCTTATTCCTCTCAAGAGAGACCGAATTGCTTCTTGTTGGGTTATTGTCTAGCCCAATCGGGTTCTTTACAGTTACAAAAGTCCCTGATTTTTTGCACGTAACTCACGATTTCTTCGCGGCTTAATTTTTCTCCCCACCCCGGCATAAAATGGCTCTTATTCATTATACGTCCTCCGACATGGATCGTATCAAAAAGAGTGTCGTCCGCCCGGTCTCCCATCAATTTCCCATCCGTAAGATCGCCGGGCTTCACTGGCAGTGATGATGCATTAAACCCGGCTCCATCACCTTTTAAACCGTGGCATGGGGCACAGTTAGCTTGATATTTATCATCAACACGATAAGGTGCCTGTTCGATCAAATTTGAATATTGTGTTTTCTGATCCGATTTTTTCTGGGCTAAATAAGAAAGTATCAAATCCATATATTTTGGGTCCATAGCCGTTTTTGGCATTATGCTTTCAGGCATAACCATGTGAGGCATGGCCACTGCCATTTTAATAAATCCATCTGTGAGTCGGTTACCAGAATTAGAAAGGTCCGGTCCGATCCGACCCCCTTTGCCATCAATCTGATGGCATCCCAAACAGGGTAGAAAATCACGCAACAAGTTTTCCGTTTTATTAGATTGAAACGTTGAAATTGATGTCAATTTTGTTTTTAGTGTGGCCGCCCCAAGCCACCCAGACAATTCTAAAACTTCTGAATCTGTTAAGTGATAATCCGGCATTCTGCTCCCGGTGCCGGGAACATAACCAAAGGGCCGGATTGCCGATGGTTTTTTTAGATAATCGTTGAGCCAGGTTTTTTTAGTCCGCATTCGCTGCGCTGTAAGGTCGGTAGCATTACTCTTTTGGAACCATGGTTTTTCATCATCCATTCGATGGCATGCTTGACAGTTCTGGGATAAAAATACATTCCTTCCCATTTCGGCCGTAACATGGGGATTCCCTTTTTGCACTTTTCTGAATTCTGCTTCTAATCCTTGCCGTTTATCCGTGCTTGTCCGGTGTAAAAAAGAAACGATGGTTTTCAGGTTCGCTGATTGTTGATTCGCACCATGACCTTCATTTATATCAAAAAAGGCCGGCATGGCTGATTCTTTCTGTAAATAAGGAGCGGGATTTTGTATGAAACTTGACAACCATCCGGCTTTCAGACGAAAGCCTACTTCTGTCAAATCCGTTGATTTTAGTTCACCAACGCCATTTAATTGGTGACATTTTGTACATTGATATTCGTTGTGCAGGACTTCAAACCCGTTTTTTCCTGCATTAAAATTTACTTCTGTAATTTGGACTGATTCCGGCAGGGAGCGTTTATCCATAAAGTAAAGAGACAGAGCCAATGCTTCATCATCTGAAAACCCAAAATCGGGCATCCTTGAATTCCCGATGTCGTGACGAACAGAATAGGGTGATTTTAAATAGTCGAAAAGGAAGGCTTGATTGTATTTAACGCCTGCATAACTTAAATCTGGGGCACGCTGAATAATCAATTCTGATCCGTCCACTCCGCTGTGGCAATTGCCACAACCTAATTCATCAGCTAAAGGATTTTTGGGCAACCCATTTTGTCCTCCTGCAAACGAAAGAAGACATGAGAAATAAAGCGTCAGGTGGCGGTAGACCTTACCAGCCAAATTGTAAATCCAATGTGGGGAATAAATGTGCTTGGGCACCAAATGGATATTCTCCTGCAATCAGTTTATATCCAAAAAGAAGCCTGAATCTTTCACTTTTTGTCCACACCATGAGGCCTTTATGCTCAAAAGTATATCGCCCCTCACCGCGTGGCATGACAAACATATCGTAGTCCATCACATAAGACCAACGTTCCTTGAATTGGCGCCAATACTCACCGCCCATTTTTAGTAAAAACCCATTATAATACACGGACAACCGTGGATAGATAATTGGCAAATCAACCGTTGCCCTCTTTTCCAATTCTTTTCCGTTCATCCCGATTCCCACACCAACATTTAGGGTAAGCTGCCCAGACCAGGGCGTACCCTTCGACCCGATTAACTCACCATAAATTGACGCCATTTGAGGAATCGTAAATTCAGGTGAAATTAACGCGAACTTATCCGGTTCACCCAATTTCATCCCCAAAGGACTCTGAAGCCAGCGCATGACCATTGTCGGATATGTAAGTTGCAGGCGATAGGCCCTTTTCCAGCCACGGAATTGGGCCATTTCTGCTTTGTATGAAATGCTGGGCATAAGTAAAAATTTATTTACAGAAATTTCTGATTTATTGCTCAGCCCCATCCGAAATGGCGTAAATAAACTAACCTCGCGTCGGCCGGATGCGAGGACGCTGGCAGATTCCCCTTCCCATTGGGCACTGATCCATCCGAAGGAAAAAATTATAAAAAACTGAAAAACTTTTCTCATTTGATTACCCATCTTGCACTCACGGGAATATGATCCGATAATTCCGTTGCTTCCTGGTGAGTCATACCATCCAACCAAGCCGTATTTGTCCACAGATAGTCAAGTTTGCGGTCTAGTTTTAATTTATTATCCGGACTGTGGGTGTAGTTATCCGTCTCATGAAGACTGTGTTCTGATAAAGAGATTGCGGGGCTATATTTATTATACAGGGGCTCCAGCCAAGTATATTCCGATCCAAAAAAACTGCCTTCTTTATGCTTGGGCTTACCGCTGGAATGGTACGATTCATCCTCGCATTGATCTTCAATACAATAATCCAATTTAGACGCATTGGGGGGAATTTCATTTAAATCTCCCCCCGCAACAAAATTTTGCCCTTCTGCCACAATACCGTCAAGAATTGTTTTAAAGCCATTTATATGTTTTTGTTTTGTAGTATCCGTGGCAAAGGCCGTTAAGTGAGTATTGACGGCAATGAATGATTTCCCGGGCATAGCAACGGTAGCTTTCAGCACATTTCGCCGAAGATAAAAATATTGGGTAAGCCCTTCCTGATCTCCTCGCAAAGGCAGTTGATACCGCTCAGCTTCCGTCAAACGCCATTTGGCTAGAATCAGATTCCCGGTGTTGACACGACCTAAACCATCAGCCGGGATAATTTGAGATTCCCACATGGAACCATACGCGCCATAATTAAAATCTGTGTTATCTAAAAGCCACTGCGCCTGATCGATATAACCTGTTTTCTTCGATTGAACATCGACCTCTTGCAGCAGAAGAATATCAGGATCTTCCTGTTTAATCTTTTCTGCCAAGCCTTCAAGGCCTTCGTATACTTCACTTTTCTTCAATATCACCCGATCGCCGCATCCGTCTCCAAAAAAACGTAGCCGTGCTACGCCGAAACGGATATTCCATGTCATGACCTTTACTGTATCCTTAGCAGAAGCATCTATGATAGAATTTGCCCGATACATCACAGCATCTTCGATGTCATTGAATTCATTCACAAGGGGATCACAGGAGGATAGCGCAATCCCTACAAAGAGAAGCAATTTAAACTTATGTCGTTTTAACATATATGATGTTCTTCGTTTAGAATGCAATTTAACATTTTGGCGCCGGACATATCAACCGCGCTCTATTCCGGTGGCAAACAGAATCACTTTTTCTTCCTCTTTTATCCAAGAAGCCTCTTTTAATGCCTGGAATACTGACCAAACAACACCTGCTTCTGCGCTGGCATCGATACCACTTTCTTTTTTAAAAACTTCAGTCATTACTTCTAATTCTGATTCTTTGGCTGATACAGCTATCCCATTGCAATCGGAAAGAATTTCCATTATCCATCCGCCGCCTAACGGGCCGGGAACATTGAGACCCAGAGCAATCGTATCGCCATTATTCCAAAATTCAGTTGATTTTTGCATGGACTGAAAGGCCTTCACTACCGGTGCACAGCCATCGGACTGGGCTGCGACCAAACGGGGAAGCGGTCCTGATATCCATCCCATTCCCTCCATTTCCTTAAATGCTTTCCACATACCGATGAGTCCTGTCCCGCCGCCGGTAGGGTAAATAATAACATCCGGCAATGCCCAATTCATTTGCTCTGCAATTTCATACCCCAGTGTTTTTTTACCTTCTACCCGGAATGGTTCTTTTAGGGTGGAGATGTCAAACCAATCCGGTTCTTTTGTTTCTTGCATTGCCTTTGCTGCATCCGAAATTGTTTGTCCCTTTAAAATGAGATTCGCGCCGTATCGGTCTGTTTCTTTTTTAAATGATTCAGGAATTGTTTCCGGAAGAAATACATGACATTGGATCCCTGCTTTTTGACAATAGGCTGCGGCTGAAATACCCGCATTCCCCGCCGATGGCAGACAGATTGTTTCAACCCCTTGCGCTTTCGCCATAGTAACAGCCAAAGCCATGCCACGGTCTTTGAAAGAACCGGTGGGATTCACCGTTTCATCTTTCACGTATACATTGTTGCCAGCGGAAATCAGTGGCGTTCTGCCTTCACCTAAAGTGACCCTTTCGTTTACTGGGGGTAATACGGATTCGTACCGCCATAATGATGCTTCATTTGAATCAACCTCAACAGGCCGCGTCTGTCCTTCCCAATCATAATGAACCGCCAGTGGCTTGCCGCATGGACAAAGCCATACAGGTTCGGGTGGGGTTTCAATCCGCCGGTGACAGCTGCTGCAAATGTAAATCAATCGTAGGGCTCCTTCTTCTTAATCTATATTACTATAGAAATTCCCTTTTCCCATTGCAAGATTTATAACATTACGATCAGATTTCATGTCTAATATTCACAGGATTGACTAAATGATCCCCTCACAAAAACACTTATTCTACATCCCGGATGATGTCACTTATCTCAATTGCGCTTACTTATCCCCTTAACTCCGATCCGTTCAAGCGGCGGAGATTGAAGACATCCGGGATACCCTTTCTCAAATTACTGAAGAAATGGCTAACAGGGGCTGGATTTGGGTCTTTCGGTTCGGGATAAACACCAGCGGGCGCCCCATATCCTGGGGATTCAATTCCAAGATGGTGTTCCCGATGAATTGACTGAAAAACTCAAGCAGGAAAATATTTATGTGAGTATCAGGGGAGATTCAATGCGCATAGCCCCATACTTGTACAATACGGAAGCTGATATAGAACACCTTTTTACGGTCATTCGACCGTTTATCTGAACAATATCTAAATCTCACCCAAGAGTGAAAGCTCGAGGTTGGACCTTGATAAAGCCGATTATCCTATTAGAGGGTCTTAAACAACTTCTTCCCAACCGATAATTGACAACCTACTCGGCCTTAAAGATAAGCGCTTTCGTTCCTTCATCGTAGAAAATTCGGAGTTTATCTCCTTCTATATCATAGGACGAAGATTTCCTAAGTGCATCAAGGTATTCGATGTATCTTGACCCAGACGGCAGTCCTACATAAGTACTACCGGCAGTGTTGATATGCAAGGTACCATCATCCTTCACTTAATAAGTGCTACCATAGGAGTTTCCCGGCACATCTAGATCCCCTTTAATTGTTTTCGCTTTGCCCCACAGTCGACCATCTTCGGTAAACTTTAGGTCTATAGTCTGACTACCGATGTCTGATTTCCCCTGATCCACTATTTCAAAAAATTGCAAGATCCATTGCGTACCCACCAGTGGTTTATCAGGAATAACAACATCTGTATCCGTGCATGCATTTATTCCAAATAATATTATGAGTTGGAACAAAATTAAATGGCGTGATTTCAAAACTGAGTTCATTTTTGATGTTTCTCTTAGCATAATTCTCTCACAAGCGGGATTTGCAAAATCCAATTAGAATGGCAACCTCTTCTTTGTTGGCAAGGCATTTAATTTCCTATTTGCCAGCAATATCGTGTAATTAATGAATATCCCACAACAGGCTCAAGAGATCATTTACTAAGGAAAATATACCTGTTTATTGCTCCATAATTTTTTTCAGCATTTTTTCATCATCTCTTAACAGACCTGAATTTATCAACCGGGGCGTCATTGTTCTTAAATCGGGATTCCGTTTAAAAACACTTTGAAACACCGGCAGCGCTTCCTCCAGCCGCCCGCCATTTGCTAAAGCGATGGCTGACCAGTAGGGCAGCTCCGGGTTTTCGGGGTAATATTCTGTTGCTTTCGAATATTCTATCAATGCTTTATCAATTTCTTCCGTTTCCATGTAATGGTCACCCATATTGGCATGCTGGTAGGCCCGGTGTATCCTTATCAAGCGTTTTAACTTAACCAGCGGTGTTGCGTGATCTTCAATCCTCAAGCTCAATTTTGTGTCTTTCCAATCCACTCCCGTAGGTTCTCCGGACACGATCAGCATAGCAGCCGATTGTTTACCACGGATATCGCCGCCTTCCTTTTCTGCCGCTTCCAGGGCCGCCATCATACGATCGGCTAAATCGCCCGTCTCTTTTTCAAATGCTTCTGACATTGCTTTTGGAACAGTACTATTGGCCATCATATTGGCCTGAACGGAATAATTTTTACCTATGATGTGATTTGCATAAACAATGCAGCGAGTGCCCGTATGGGCCGCCACATTGCCATTTATATCTACCATGCCCACCTGACGAACAGCCTCGCCATCATCCTGTGATATTAAAGATTTCAACGCCTCGGCAGCCGTCATACCCGATTCCATCAACTTCAAACCCTCAGGGCCATAATCCACTTTTACGAATGATTGAGTGGCAACCGCTCCCACACCGGCCTTGGCCCAGGGCACTAGAAATCCCACAGAAAACCAGTGGCTCTGGACGGCCACACCCAGTTCACCCGTTGCTTCATCCAGAGCAACAATTGAATAGGTTGCCACGGGCCGTGTTGGTGATGGTTGCTGTGCGATTCCCGATGAAAATATGGTCAGGGCTAAAACAATTATTCTTAAGAATTTCATTTGCGTATCCTCGATTCTTGATGCAAAATTACCTTTACATTTTTCAAAACAAAAACATTACCTGACTGAGGATTTTATGCAAAAGTTGATCAAACTGTTTCTATACACAGCTCTGGTTCTGCCCACTTTGACCTTCGCGGATGATCTAAAAAGTAGCATCCTACCTATGCGTGAACGGGCTACGCTCCGCAATGAATGGCTGAAAGATCGTTTTAAAACTGTCTTGCCAGAAATTATGGCGCGGAATAATCTGGATATGTGGATCATCATCGCCCGGGAGTACAATGAAGATCCGGTGATCCGTACCATGCTTCCCGCTACATGGCTCAACGCCCGCAGACGAACAATCCTGGTGATTTATAATCCCAGTGGCGGCCAGCCATTAGAATCTTTTGCTGTCGCCCGTTATGATGTGGGTGAAATTTTCAAAAAGGCCTGGGACCCTGAGACCCAGCCGAATCAATACAGGGCTTTGGCAGACCTTATCAAAACCAAGAATCCTAAAAAAATTGGACTGAATAAGAGTGATTTCTTCGCCCAAGCCGATGGCTTGACGGCGACAGAATATGAGCTTTTTAATAAGGAATTACCACGGAAATACCAAAGACGTATTGTTAGCGCCGAAAATGTTGCCATCGGTTGGCTAGAAACGCGTAGTGCAAAAGAAATGGAAGTATATCCTGAAATTTGCCGCATCGCCCACGATATCATTAAGGAAGGTTTTTCCAGCAACGTGATTACGCCGGGAATCACCACCACCGATGATGTGGTTTGGTGGTATCGGGAACGTATCCGCGATCTGAATCTGGTTACATGGTTTCACCCAACTGTTGATATCCAACGGGCCGATAAACAAGACTTCAATTTTTTGGAAGCATTTTCAAAAAATAAAGCGGATAATGTTATCCGGCCCGGAGACTTGCTCCATGTTGATTTTGGCATTACTTACCTGGGATTAAACACAGACACTCAACAACATGCCTACGTCCTTATGCCTGGTCAAAGCAGAACACCGGATTTTTTGGTAAAAGCTTTAGCCGCCGGAAATCGCTTACAGGACATTCTTACCGATCAATTCAAAACGGGACTGACTGGGAATGAAATGCTTCTATCGGCCTTGAAGCAAGCTAAAGAAGAGGGCCTTAAACCACAGATATACACTCATCCAATCGGGTATTATGGACATGGTTCCGGGCCAACCATCGGTATGTGGGATCAACAGGGGGGCGTGCCGGTAAATGGAGATTATCCCTTGTTCCCGAATACGGCCTACTCAATTGAACTCAATGCCAAGGTACACATAAAAGCGTGGAATAAAGAGGTGGCCATTATGCTGGAAGAAGATGCGTTTTTTGACGGAGAAAGGTGCAAGTATATTGATCCTCGCCAAACTGAAATGATCATAATCGATTGGCCTGCCAATCACCCGAAAGCAGCTGGGGAGAAAAATAAATGAAAATTGTTTTAAAAGGAATGCTTGGACTCGTGGCGGTTTTAATCGCCATTCTTTTGTATAATGCATCCAGTTTTGGGGATGCCAGACCAAGGGGCAACCTAACCAAATTAGAAAGTGTTAATATTCAAAAAGCTGTTGATCGATTGGCAGGAGGAATAAAAATCCCTACTGTTTCCAAAATGAATTCCGATAAAATTGACTATACACATTTTGTGAACTTTAATCGCTATATACGACGAGAATTCCCAAATGTGTTTAATACACTTGAGTCATACACAATTAATGAACACAGTCTCATTCTTAAGTGGACTGGTACGCAACAATTAAAGAAACCGATTCTACTTATGGCCCATATGGATGTGGTCCCAATCGACACGCAATCCTTAGATCAATGGACCTTCCCCCCATTCTCCGGTAAAATAGATGAAGAGATTATCTGGGGGCGCGGTACAATGGATTGCAAAGGCAATCTATTTGCCATACTGGAATCAGTGGACCAGCTTATTTCAACTGGATTCCAACCCGCCCAAACCATCTATATGGCCTTTGGTCACGATGAAGAAATTGGGGGAAACCAGGGTGCAAAAAAATCAGCCGAATATTTTCGCAATAAAAAAATTGAATTCGATTTTATCCTGGATGAAGGCGGCGGTATCGCCTCGGGAAAATCCTTTGGCATAGAAAAACCGGTTGCCTTTGTGGCTGTGAGTGAAAAAGGATATATGACGTTGGAACTTGTGGCAAAAGGAACGGGTGGACATTCCTCTATGCCCAAGAAAGAAACAACTATCGGCATCCTGGCGAACGCCATAACGAATCTCCAGGCGAACCCACTGCCCGCAAGACTCGATGGACCAACAAAACATATGTTTAAAGCCCTTGGGGCCGAAATGAAAATTCTGCCCCGTATCATAATGTCAAACCAGTGGTTGTTCGAGGGATTGATAGAGCGAATATTCTCATCATCTCCTGCAGGTAATGCGGTGATCCGCACCTCCACGGCGCCCACCATCATATCTGCGGGTGTTAAGGATAATGTGATTCCGGCACAGGCACGTGCGATGGTTAATTTCAGGATCATCCCCGGCGATACACCAGAGGGCATTGTTGCCATGGTTCAGGAAATTATTGATGATCCCCGCGTAGAAGTAAATCACCCAGAGGGACAATTTGGCCGCAAGCCGGCACCTGTGTCTGATCCAGCCACAGATCAATTCAAACGTCTATCCCAAAACATATATGAAATTTTTCCCGACGTTATTGTTGTCCCCGGGATCAGCCCAGGGGGAACGGATACCAAACATTTTATTGACTTATCTCCGAATATATTCCGCTTTTCGGGCATGGGTCAAACCGACGATAGTGACCTTAAACGTGTCCATGGAATTAATGAAAGAATTGGAATTGAAGCTTATGAAAAAGGAATTCAATTTTATATTCACTTAATCCGGCAGACCACTAGACCTAAATAAGAAAGCAGGCTTATGATCCGGCCAATCTCTAGAATACTCAAAAATTTTCTTCTCCTGGCCGTCTTTTTATTGACGGCTTGCTCAACGCAAAAAACATCTGAGATAAATGCCTTGGCCAACACCTTAAAAAACCGGTGGGTGTTAATGGACCAGGGCGAAATCCAATGGCAAGTGGAAGGCCCTCACAAGGATCACCTCGAATTCAGCGGAGAGATGGTGTCTGGCATCATCACCTATGGCGTCAACTCCAGCGGGAATCTTATCCTGGATCGCAAAGTGATATGGCCCATGCTCAGGACAATCCCCAATGACACACACGCCAGTTTAATCCACAACTTTGGACAAAATGGTAATGCAATCATTTGGGTGAACGGAAGATCGATTAATGTTGAGCGTCCCACCCGGATAAAACTAGATGGTACACTCAATATATTATCTGAAACGGATCAGGGCATCACAATTGAACATACACTCTTCCCAAGTACTACCCATCCCCTTATCCATGAATTGGTCACGATCACTAATACCAGAACAGATTCAGTTGAAATAGAAATCCAATCACCCAACTATACATATGTAACAGATTTTGATAAAGGTGTTTACGGTCAGTACACACTGGAAGTCAAAGCGAATAAATCAGGAGATTTTACCTTGGGTCCCGGAGACAATATTTTATTTAGCCTTCAATATTCCGGCCGCCGTGAAGGACAATTGTTTGATGTATCAACAACTGATGAATTGCAAAAGCGTCGCCAACTGGTTGCCTCCCTTAACAAATCTTTAGTCCTTGAATCACCCGAACATATACTCAACAGTATGTTTGAATTTGCCAAACTTAGAGGAGCCGAAAGCATCTTTAATACCAAAGGCGGTTACATGCACGGCCCCGGAGGCTCCCGCTATTATGCCGCCATTTGGGCCAACGACCAGGCCGAATACATCAACCCTTTTTTCCCATTCCTGGGGTATTCAACTGGCAACGAATCGGCGATCAACAGCTTTCGTCACTTTGCCCGCTTTATGAATGAGAGGTATGAACCGATTCCCTCTTCGATTATCGCAGAAGGAACGGATATTTGGAATGGTGCCGGAGACCGGGGCGACCAAGCCATGATCGCATATGGAGCCGCACGCTTTGCCCTAGCTTACGGTGAACCCCAAACGGCCGAAGAATTATTCCCCCTGATTGAATGGTGCCTGGAATACCTCTATCGTAAAACCAATTCTGAAGGGGTCGTGGAATCAGACTCCGACGAATTGGAGGGACGTTTCCCTGCCGGATCTGCTAATTTGAATACCAACATGCTCACCTACGCCGGGCTGATAAGTGCCGCAGACCTGGCCGAAGCGTTGGGAAAAAGGGAAGGGTTAATCAATAAATACCGGGATCGCGCCAATCAACTGCGTAAAAATGTGGAACGGTATTTTGGGGCGAATATGCACGGCTTTGAGACCTATAAATACTTTAAGGAAAATGTCAAACTCCGTGCATGGATCTGCGTGCCTTTGGCTATGGGAATTTTCGAGCGTAAGCCAGGGACCATTGATGCACTCCTTTCTTCATATCTCTGGAATGAAAACGGTGTGTATAGCGAAGAAGGCAACACCACGTTTTGGGACCGGGCTACATTGTATGCTTTTCGCGGACTGCTGTTTGCCGGGGAGGTTGACACTGCCATGAAATACCTCTTGTACTATTCCCGGAAACGATTGTTGGGAGACCATGTCCCTTATGCCGTGGAAGCCTGGCCCGAGGGAAACCAACGACACCTATCAGCAGAAAGCGGATTATACTGCCGCGTGATTACCGAGGGACTGTTCGGGATTGAACCAGTCGGGTTCAGAAAGTTCAGATGTGCACCCCGCCTGCCATCTGAATGGAATCATATGGCCTTAAGACATATTAAGGCTTTTGGAAATGACTTTGATATTGATGTAAAACGAACAGGGCAAAATACGCAGGTGTCGGTAAAAATTCAGGATAAGGAAATATTTAAAATTGATTGGGATGGAGTAGACCCAATCGATATTGATTTATCAGGGATTTAGCGACTTAATTTAAACACTCTCAAAAACACCCGTTTCTCTATTCTTTCTGACTTCATCATAGTTAAAACACCGGCCATTCATGGCGATATAAACACCATGTGGCAGACTTTGGACAAAACCCAGGGCGCTCCCCAAATTGAAAAGACCGTCAGAACTACCGAACTTGTAAGGAATCATGGCGCCCGTCAGAACGATTGTTTTCTCAAGCTTCGCAGCCGCCAGAAGCTTGCCCGTATCGGTCATAGTATCAGTACCGTGGGTAACGATAATCTGGTTTGCTAACGCATTGCTGCAATTGTCAAGAATAAGGTTGCGGCTCTCATCCGTCATTTCCAGACTGTCAATCATCATCAGGGTACGAATACTTACCTTTAGTTTAGACCTACCCAGATCCAGCATCTCCCGCATGTGGGTGTTTTTGAAAAAGAGTTTCCCCGAAATTTCATCATACTCCTTATCAAAAGTGCCGCCGGTAATAAAAATCTGAATGGCCATTATTTCAACTCACCCCGGGTATTAGTCGGAAATTAACATTAAACGATACCTCAGCTCTCTTTCGAAAGAGAGGGGCCAGGGGTGAGTAAAAAAGAACCTTGAGTGAGTTCATAATAACTCCAACACATTTTCAGGCGGCCGCCCTAATACAGCTCTATCGCCCTTCACGATAATCGGCCGTTCCATAATCTTTGGAAATTGATTCATAGCCGAAAACATTGCGCTATCATCATCCAGTATACCAGCAATACCATTTTCTTTAAACTCGGTTTCCCCTTTCCGAACACATTCCGCCGGTCTTTTCCCTAATTTTTTGGAAAGCATTTTAAAATCCTCAACTGAAGGTATCTCCTTCAAATATTCTATAATTTTTGGTTCAATACCGTTGTCACGCAACAGCTGGAGTGTCTTCCGGCTCTTGCCTCAGCGGGGGTTATGATAAATCGTAAATCCATTCATTTGTCCTCAATTCTTTCTCGGTAAAGGGTGATTTGATGTGTAAAGTTAAGGGCTTAATACCTGTATTGCCAAAACGTCAAATTGGCTCTTAAAATTTTCCCAATCCCTGTTAAATAATTCTATGTAATTTCTGATATGAAACGCCTCTGTCACAAATAGAAAGTACGAAGTGAAAACATTTTTTAGGGCAGTCGCTTATTCTCTTCTTGCCATTATTTTATCTGGCATTACATTTTTAGCTTTTAGCCCGCAATTTGGGGAAGGGCTATCGTCAGAACAAAAAATAATATATGAAAAGTATTCTAATTTTTATGAAGGTGTTTTCCATAATATAGAACCTCGAGAAGATTCTGGAGACGTCCATCTTTATGAGTTTTTTAGCACAGAGAATAATAAAAGGCCTGTAGCTGAAATACCGTCAGAAAAAATTAATTATAGTGATTTTTTAAAGGTTTCAGAAAAAGAGGTTAAGCTCATTTGGCTAGGACATTCGGCCCTGATGATAAATTATAATGGTAAAATTATCTTATTGGATCCAATGTTGGGCAAATATGCAGCACCCTTCCCAATCGTAAAACGTTTCCAGGTTAAACATCAATTAGATATAGACGAGTTACCTAAGATTGATGCTATTATTATTTCACACGACCATTATGACCATTTAGATTATGGAACTATTAATAAACTGCGTACAAAAGTTGCTAAGTTCATCGTCCCGGTTGGCGTTGGAAACCATTTAAAAAAGTGGGGCGTTCATGAAAGTAAAATCGTTGAACTCTACTGGTCAGATAAGATTGTTTTTAGGGGGGTTGAAATTATTTGTTTGCCTGCAAGACATTTTTCCGGGCGCAGTCTATTCGATCAGAATACAACCCTCTGGGCGTCTTGGGCACTTATTGGAAGCGCTGGAAAAATCTTTTGGAGTGGTAATAGTGGATATGGTAAGCATTTACGTGATATAGGAAATAAATACGGGCCGTTTGATCTCGCACTGCTTGATGGAGGACAATACAATAAAGCTTGGGCTGACTCGCATATGTTCCCAGACCAAACGGTGCTGGCTGCAAAAGAGTTGAATGCAAATACCTTTATGCCCATTCATTGGAGTGCTTTTACCTTATCAACCCATTCCTGGACCGAACCAATTGAAAAAAGCATTCCGGTGGCAAAGAGAATGAATCAAGCAATAATTTTCCCAAAAATCGGAGAAATATTTAATTTAAATGGCCCGCCACTTGATCAACAGCAGTGGTGGCAATAATTTTAATTGTGTCTGAAAATTTTGTTAATGCAAAGATGTATTTAATAAAAGGTCTCTGGCTCACACCGCACTGTCTAATCATCTTCAAATAAATCACTTGTGTTTCGCATACCTATTTAATTGGGGCAACACCTAAATTCTCCATCAAAAATTAACGGAAAGCATGAACTCTAATTTTACAATTAATGTCTGCGTAGCCAACGTATACCGTGATGGCGATTTTGATTCTCCGGTGGTGACACAGGCACTTCTCGGAGAATCATGCCCAATCCTGGACGAAGCTGAAAAATGGGTTTTGATTCGACAAAACGACGGCTACGAGGGCTGGGTAAACCGCTTCTATGGGGTTGAGTCAACGAACGCTTATCTTTCAAATATGACTTGCGACGATATCTCCGGAACGATTTTCACAGATTCTGAACTGTCGACGCCTGTAAGAACATTGACATTTGGAGCGAGAATAAAGACTGAGGACAAGGGGCAAGTTTGGCTTGTGACCCTTCCCGACGGCGTTCAGGGATGGACACAGTGCCGTCTTAGAGAACGTCCCCATAATCCAAGCCGGGAAGCTGTTGTAAGTATTGCACGGAAATTTTTAGGGGTTCAATATCTATGGGGTGGAAAATCTCCAAGGGGATTCGACTGTTCAGGCCTGATTCAAACAATTTTTAATGCTGTTGGTATTTCTCTCCCCAGGGATTCTCAAGATCAGTCTACCTTCTTTTTATCCCAGAAAATCGAGAGAGAAAAGGCACAGGCGGGCGATCTACATTTTTTTGGCCATGACGGGAAGGTCACCCATGTGGCATTGGGAATCGGGGGAGGGCAGTATATCCATTCCCAAGGATGGGTGAAAGAAGAATCCTTTGTTGAGAGCCATCCAAATTACAATTCGGTTCTTTCAGCTTTATATCTCCATACAGTCTCAACTGATAATGTTCACGCATAATTATTTAAAACGTAAGCTGTAATGGAGTAATAATTGAGGAGCCCAAAAAATAATTACAATTTAAATAATTTTAAGTGCGTAAATGGAAATTTCAACAATTGAACTGTTTAAACTATGCCTAAGCAATATAGCCCCATGTTAATCCGACCAAAAGCACTAAAAAAAGGCCAAACTATTGGTGTTGTTAGTCCATCATACTGGATGAAAAGTGAACCGAGAGAAAAGGCTCATTCTTTATTCCAAAAGAAGGGTTATAACCTGGTTTTTGGTGAAAGCAATTCTCATAAATTAGGTCCCTTTGCGGGCACTCCCCAACAACGGGCAGATGATATAAACCAGATGTTTTCTGACCCTAATATTGATGCAATCATCTGCGCCCGTGGTGGATATGGCGCAAATCGGGCATTACCTCTTTTGGATTTTGACTTGATCAAAACGAATCCAAAAATATTTATGGGGTATAGTGATATCACCGGTTACCTTACATCCATCACCCAAAAAACCGGACTCATCACCTTCCATGGCCCGATGCTGACTACCTATAAAAATGGGCTCGTGGCTTACAATTTTGATCTCATGGAATCCGTGTTCTCCGGCCTGGAGCCATTGGCGATTCATTCGCCGGGTGGCTTACCTGCACGGACACTTAAACCAGGCGTGGCAGAAGGTCCTCTGTGGGGTGGAAACATGACCCTATTAATCAATCGCTTGGGAACAAACGATCAATTGGATACAACTGGTACGATCCTTTTTATCGAAGATATTGATGAATATTTTTATTCCTTCGACCGCATGCTGGTTCATATGCGAAGTGCGGGCATGTTTGAAAAAATTAATGGCCTCATCTTTGGTGAAATGGTCAAAATGAAAGATGAAAAAATTCCGTTTGGGAAAACGACTGACGAAATCATTCTGGATGTATGTGGTGATTTGAATATACCCATCGTATCAAATTTTCCCTGTGGGCATGGAAAATATCAAGCAACTTTACCCTTATCGCTCCCCGTTCGAATGGATGCTGGTACAGAATCACCCATATTAACACTTTTAGAATCACCGGTAATAAAGGAAAATTAAATGCTGAATTACATCTGGTTTGGAATGATGTTTATAGCCGTTGTTGTCGGCACTATTACGGGCAATATAGATGCAGTGACGGATGCTGCCATTAGCATGGCAAAAGTCGCTGTGGAAATAGCGATCGGGTTGATTGGCATCCTGGCCTTATGGCTGGGTATCATGAAAATTGCGGAGGAGTCCGGATTGGTTCGGATAATTGCCAAGGGATTAAAACCCATTACGGTGAGATTATTTCCTGACGTTCCAGCGGACCACCCTGCCATTGGTTCCATCGTCCTTAACATGGCCGCCAATATTCTTGGGTTGGGAAATGCGGCAACCCCTCTGGGACTAAAGGCCATGGAAGAACTTCAGGAACTCAACCCCGACAAAGACACTGCAACCAACGCAATGTGTACCTTTTTAGCTATCAACACCTCAAGTGTTCAGTTGATTCTCCCTGCCACGGTGGTGGCGTTGATGGGGGCCACGTCCAGCCAAATATTTTTAACAACAATCTTCGCCACGGGCATGTCCACCGTTGCTGCAATTGTGGCGGTGAAATTTCTGGAAAAAAGAAATAGATTCGCCCTGAATAGCGGGGGTGAAGCATGATTGAATCTATTGTACAAGGCGTCAATCAAGCCTCCCGCTATATCATTCCATTTTTACTCGTAGGGATACCTTTTTATGGGTTGGTTGTAAAAAAAGTCAAAGTGTATGAATTATTTGTCGTCGGCGCAAAGGACGGATTTACAATCGCTGTTCGGATTATCCCATACCTGGTAGCAATACTCATTGCAATCGGAATGTTCCGGGCTTCGGGCGCCTTAGATTTGCTGTTAAACTTTTTTTCCCCGGTGTTAACCACTATTGGTTTTCCGCCCGAAATTTTCCCATTGGCTGTTATGCGGCCCCTGTCTGGCAGCGGGTCCCTGGGGTTGCTCACCGATATTGTGAATACATACGGGCCCGAATCCCTTTTTTCTAAAATTGGTGCTACAATGTTTGGATCTACAGAAACAACATTTTATGTATTGGCTGTTTATTTTGGTTCTGTGGGAATTAAGCGCACTCGCCATGCATTGGTGGCAGGATTGTTTGCTGACGCCGTCGGTGTCTTGAGTGCCGTTTATATCTGCCGGTTTTTGTTGGGATAATTTTTGTACTTAATAGGTAAAGAATAGGGTTACATCCATACTATTAAAAAATTTCCGTAAGTCTATCCCAATGATAATTAGACCATCAAAAAAAGGATAAATGCTGTTAAAGAACCCCGAAAACTATCACGGTTTTAAAAAACAAGCCTCCTTTTTTGAAGGATGGTACCATAAAATGGTTTCAACCGGGAATGAGTCAATTGCAATAATTCCCGGCATTTTTTTTAGTCGAGACGGTAAAAACAATACCGCATTTATCATGATTTATGATGGCCTAACTGAATCCGTTTTTCTTGAAAGATTTCCAATATCACATTTTAAGTGCAGTAAAGATGAGTACATTTTGGAGATTGGGAATAATAAATTTTCGAAGCAGATGATTGAATTAGACATCAAGTCAAAGGATTGTCAAATATCCGGTTCAGTCGTGTCTAAACATTTAAATCCCTGGCCGATCTCAATTATGGAACATGGATGTATGGGTTGGTATGCCTACGTCCCAACAATGGAATGTTTTCATGGTATTTTAAGCATGGATCATATTCTAAGCGGTGAATTTAATTTAAATGGTCGTCAATTAAATTTTGACAATGGGAGAGGATATCTTGAAAAAGACTGGGGAAAACGTTTTCCAAGCGATTGGATTTGGGCCCAATCAAACCATTTCACTGTAGAAAATGTTAGTGTAACAGCTTCTCTGGCAAATATCCCTTGGCGAAAAAAATCATTTGCCGGCTTCATCATTGGCCTTCAGTACAACGGAGAATTATACCGCTTCACAACCTATAATCGATCAACGATAAAGAGCATATCATACGATGGGCAGCACGTAAACTGGGTGGTTGTAAAAAGAGAATTTGAGTTAGAACTATCAATTCAAAACGGAGGTTCATCCGCTGTCCTTTTTGCGCCGGACGATGATGATATGATCCCAAAAGTCGAAGAATCTCTTAACGGGAAGGTCAGTCTTAAATTGAAAAAACATGGGGAAATAATTTTAAAAAGTGAGGGGTTAAATGCCGGTGTCGAAATTATTGGCAATACAGAAAAACTGCTTGCCTTATCAAAGGAGTAATGGTCAAGTATTGAGGGAAACCTTCATTTAGTTTATTTAGATAAAGTGGCCGCGTTATAGACTTGCCCTAAGCTTAGTTTCGAACCTTATCTGATTTCCGATCCCAGATCATTCACAATTTTCTGTGCATCAAGGTGACTCTTTTTATACCTGGAATAGGGCGAGTTCTTTTCGTTATACATGGCGATCACATAAACGCCGATCCAATCAGTCGATTTCGTAGCAGTTGTGAAATCAGGCGATACGGTGGTTCGAACACCGCCGGACATAGATACCCGTGTTTGAAATGGCTTTTCAATGGTGGGGTTGTTAACTGTTTCATTCGAAAAACTTTGGTCCTGCAAAACCACAAAAGAATCAAACCCCCATTCCAGGGTCAATTCCGCACATCGGTATAAGAGACTTTGGGTTGTTTGATTAGCGGAGGTGTGCTGGTTGCCATAATACCTGACCTCAACCATGTTTTCACCAACAGTTATTTCTTCATAGCCGCCTAACGAATTTCGCGGCCCATAGGTGGTGGCGCAGGCGGAAAAAATGAGCGCCATAAAAAAGCTCCTCTGGGGAGTAAATTTGATGAATATATTCATTGATTGACTCATCACAACTATCTTTCCGGATGAACTTTAATACTTAGCCGGTTCACCCCTTTTCGGCATTGATTTTTTTATGAATTCCCGAATATCATCGTTGGCCAGTTTTAAATCCTCGGCCCGAAGATACATCATGTGTCCGCTGCGATATCCTTTGAAGCTCAAGCGCTCTTTCATCCGCCCGCCGGGATCCAGTCGCCACATGGTATATTTGGCATCGAAATATTTGGTGGCGCCATCATAATAGCCGGACTGAATCATGGTGTGCAGATACGGGTTCTGGGCCATCGCCTGCCGCAGGTTTTCTCCTGTGCGGTTGTCCGAACGATCCCAAGGTCGAACCGGACCAAACATATTATATTTCATATCGGTCTTAAAATTCAAGACATTTTTATAATAAAAATTAACTGCCGGTGTAAAGGAGTGCAGCCAGGATGTGAGCTCCGAATTGAAATCCGGCCGTTCACCGCCTTTTGTTTTGTCAATCCCCTTATAACGGGAATCCAGCCGGCCGATTGTATAGCCTTCTTCCCTTAAAAGTTCTTTCCAGAAGAAACTCGATGGTACATCAAGGTTGTAAGACAAGATGGCTTCTTCTGATATGCCTGAGTAATGCGCCATTTGGCGAGCGGCGGCCTGCCTTTCTTTTTCCGATACATACCCACCTTTGGCAATAACGGCCATGAGCTCATTGATGGCATAGTCCTCTACTTCCGGCAGCAGATCTGTTAAATCTTTGCGCTGAATATCTCTCGGTAATTTATTGTGATACCAAGCGGCGGCCGTAAAATAGGGCAGACGCAACGCGGCGCCTAATGGTCCCGAACGGCGGCCGTCTCCTGAGTCAATCCCCAGTTCAGTTGGCGAGACAAGAATTATACCGTTTAAGTACATCCACTGGCGACCCTGAAGGGCATAGGATAAACCGGCAACTCGCGTAGTGCCATAGCTTTCACCGATGAGATATTTGGGTGATTCCCAGCGGTTAACCCTTTGGATAAATGTGTTAATCCACTCCGCCAAGTATTTAATATCGGCATTGACGCCGAAAAATGTTTCTTTTTTTGCATCCTTATCCACAATCCTGGAGTAACCCGTATTCACCGGATTCACATAAACAATGTCAGCCATATCTAAAATGGAATAAGGATTTTCTTTGACCCCATAAGGTTGAATGGGAAATCCTTCATCATCCACTTTCAATATCTGTGGCCCAGTGTAGGCCAAATGCATCCAAACTGAACCGGAGCCCGGTCCGCCATTGAATGAAATCATAATTGGGCGCGAAGCTTTATCTTTAACACCCAACTTTTCATAATATGTATAGTGGACGGAAGCGATAGGTTTTCCATCCTCATTCCAAACTGGCTGCGTGCCGGTTGTGGCTTTATATTCGATTCGCTTTCCCTTAATGGTCGTCTTATGGGTCGTTACAACTGTTGTATCCGCCGGCAGTGAACGGGTTTGTGCGCTCAGAATTCCGGCTAATAAGAATATGATTAATCTACTTTTCATTTTGTTGCCCTCCTCAAGACAATGGGTTCATCAACAAGAAATTATACTTTCTTAGAAATTTCTTCGAATGGTTTTTTGGTGATTTCCGGCACTTCTGCATCGTTTGCCGGGTAACCAACGGGGATCAATAAATATGCTTTTTCGTTTGATGGTCGATCTAAAATCTCTCCCAAGAAATTCATGGGACTCGGCGTGTGCGTTAATGTCGCCAGACCGGCATGATGCAGGGCCGCCAGCAAAAATCCGGAAGCAATCCCCACCGATTCACCCACATAATAATTTTTACGCTGACTCCCGTCATCTTCAAGGTCATATATCTGTCGAAACACGACGATCAAATATGGTGCGATTTCCAGAAACGGTTTATGCCAATCCGTGCCGAATTGGTTTAAATCTTCCAGCCATTCTTTGGTGGCGCGGTGCGTGTAAAATTCTTTTTCCTCAATTTCGGCCGCTTCCCGAATCTTCGTTTTGATTTCCGAATCCTGTACAATTACGAACTGCCACGGCTGTTTGTTGGCGCCGGAAGGAGCGGAGGTGGCGGTCTTGATACAGTTTTCAATTATTTCAATGGGAACGGGGCGATCAGAAAATTCCCGTACTGTCCTTCGTTTAGATATTTCATCAAGGAACGTTTCAGATCGAGACCGCATTTCACTCTGCGGATATTCTTTAAAATCTAATTTTTTGAATCCCATAACTATTTACTAAATTAACCCTCGCTTATGAAGATCGAATTTAAATCACCAACACCCGTGAAGCGGCTTTTTGTTTTCCTCGTTCTTATTTTTTCTTTGGCCTTAACAGCTTGCCCACATGAGGAAGAAAATTCACCAGGCCCATCGACATCTCTTATTTTGATATCCATGGATGGGTTTCGCTGGGATTATTTTGATAAAACATTAACACCTAATTTTGATGAATTGATTCAAACGGGTGCCAAAGCAAAAGCGCTTATTCCTTCATTCCCCACCAAAACATTCCCCAACCACATCACCATCGTGACGGGGCGATATCCTGAAAATCATGGCATTATTGCCAACAGAATGTATGACCCGGTCTTTGACGAATATTATTATATCGGTCAGGGAAGCGCTCCCGTTTTGGATGGGAAATGGTATGAAGCAGAACCGCTTTGGGTCACCGTTGAAAAACAAAACCAAACGGCAATGACCATGTTTTGGCCCGCCTCAAAAGCGGAGATTATGGGTGTTCGGCCCACAGAATATTTTGTTTATGATGGTTCTGTATCCCACAACGACCGTGTGGACCAAATCTTGAAATGGCTGGACTACCCCGCTTCAAAACGCCCCCAATTTATATCAACTTATTTCAGCCATTTGGACGATGTGGGTCATAGGTATGGTCCCGATTCTGATGAAGTAAAAACTGCAATCCGTGAGTTGGACCGCACTATTGGGTACCTAATCAGTGGCCTAAAATCCCGCAAATTATTTCATACTGTTAACATCCTGCTGGTTTCTGATCATGGGATGACAACAATATCTTCTGATTCTATGATTTTTCTGGATGATTATATAAATATGGAATATGTAGACGTAATTGACTGGGCTCCTGCCACAGCAATTCGCCCGAAGATTCATGTAGATTCAATTTTTAATAAACTCAAAAATGCCCACCCTAAATTGCGTGTGTATAAAAAAGGGGATGCGCCAGAACGTCTTCATTATAATACCCATAGGCGTATCCAGCCCATCACAGTAATTGCAGATGAACATTGGTCCATCACCACTCGTGATCATTTCAAGAAGGATAACAATGTTGAAAATTATAATGGCGCAACACATGGGTTTGACCCAATCTACCCATCTTTACACGGTATTTTCGTCGGACACGGGCCGGCCTTTAAATCGGGATTCCAGGGGCCGGGGATCGGCAATATTCATCCTTATGAAATGATGTGCCGTATTCTCGAATTAAAACCTGCGGAGAATGATGGAAGCGCGGATTCGACAAAAGTGTTTCTAAAAAAAGAGTAAGAATATTTTGGTAACTACAATCGACTTTTAGTTTGTACTGCTATATCATAATGATATAATTATATACATTTTATATATTAATTTAGTTTGATAAATCGGAACGTTAATCACGTAAATCTCTATATTGCAGCTGGGTACGAGATTATTGCTTTTGTTGGCATGGTACTTGTTTATTAATGACAGTAATGAAACAATAAATCAACTAACAGGAGTTGAAGATGAAAACAATATTAAACCGTAGTTGGAACCTCATTCTGGCAGGAATGCTTATTATACCTTCCTATGGATTTACCCAGGAAGAGGAACAGCCCCTCGAAATAGTTAAAAGTAATGTTGAGCGAATTAAACAAGAAATTGATGCTGTTACAAAACCGAGTGAAAAAGTCTCAATGGGACTATATTTGTCAGACCTGGATTTTGAGCAAGTATACGAAATGCATTATCCCCATAACTATGGGGTAAAAGTCAGAGGTGTTACCAAAGATGGGAACGCCGGTAGGGCCGGAATTATCAAAGGTGATGTCATTCTGGAATTTGATGGGTCGAAGGTTCGTTTTGAAAATCATTTGCTCCGATTGCGAAATGCCAAAAAAGTAGGCGAATCGGCAGACCTTAAAATATGGCGCGATGAAAACACCTTTACAACCCAACTTCAATTTGACCCGGCGCCCATGGGGATTGCGAAAACTTCCAAACCAAAGAAAACCCGTTTATCCCCGGGGTATGGCGGCGGTGGACCTGAGGCTATTTACATCGAATTCGATTTTACCGGTATCAACAATCTGTTGGCCCTAAATGGATTTAATAAGGTGACCGATGGATACACAGTTGCTTATGGTGGCGGTGGCCACGGGAATGTCGGCAAGGGTTGGTTCATCGGCGGAATGGGGGCTGGGCTTGATAAGCAACAGCAATTACCGGTCAAAGATGAAAATGGCAACACCACTGGTCATAAAAAATATAAGTTTAGTACTGGCTTTGGAGGTGTAACGCTGACTAAAAAAGTCCCCTTTATGACAGAAAGAATTGTATTAGACTTTGGGATAATGCTTGGCGGCGGTGAAACATCTATTGCTATGCACCAAACAACCGGGGATTATTCCTGGAGTGACCTCATCAATGGTAACAATAATCATACGCTTGAATACAAAAAAGCCTATTTTGTATACAGGCCATCCCTGGGAGCATTAGTCCGTATAAAAAACTGGGTTGGTTTACATGGTTCTGTTGGATATTTTGGAAGTTATTCAGCGAATGACCAATGGACCGATGCCAACTTTGATTTTTCCGTTACGGGAGATTCACCAAATACACCCAATGGACTTTCCGGGTCAATCGGATTTTGGTTCGGTTTTTAAATTAATCCTTTAGAATTCACCTCCTCAAGGGCCCACGCTTTGAGGGGGTGATTGTTTGAGTTTTGAATAAAACAAAGGAAGAATTAAAAATGACAAATCATTCCCATAAATCAAATGGCGGCTCTTTAATCGGAATTTTATTAGTTGCAATTGGTGGCCTTTTTTTGTTGGATACACTGAATATTCTTAATTTTGGATCAGTCTTTTTTTTCTTGTCGCCGCTGTTTCTAATCATCATCGGAATTACCAAATTAAAAGGACAAGATCGCTCCACTGGAATTTTGTTAATCATATTTGGTTCGATTTTTCTGCTCACTACTTTGGATTTACTTAGCTGGGACAGCGTTTGGCGCTTCTGGCCTTTGATTTTGGTGTGGATTGGTTTATCCATTATTCTAAAATCCCGTAAAACTAATCATGTTGTACAAAAAATAACTGATGACTTTGTATCCATCAAACCTTTTTTCAGCAGTATGGAGCGGAGGATTTGGTCGAAAAATTTTAAAGGCGGAGAGATTACTGCTATCTTTGCCAGCGCAAATTTGGATTTGCAGGAAGTAGAAATATCTCCTGATGGGTGCCAATTAAATATTACAGTTTTATTTGGCAGCGTTGACATACTGCTGCCACCGAACACATCTCTAATTATATCCGGGACACCAATATTTGGTGAAATAGATGATAAATCAATCGGCAACCCCAACCAAAAAGGCACATCGATTGAATGCCGTTGCACCATAGCTTTCGGAGCGCTGGAAATTCGTTAGACAGACTAATTACAACCCTTTTTGAGTTTAACTTCTGTATATGGAACCTAATTTTTTTTCAGTCCTTTCGAAGAAAATAGTCACAACGGTCATTACGATCGGGTCCATGTTTTATTCAACGATCGATGGGGTGAATGCCGAATTTGATCCAATCGAACTCAGTACAAAGGGGATGTCGGTATTGATTAAAACACGTTTGGATAATTGTTTTACGGAAGAACTAGATGAGATTTTTCAATCCGGAGAAGAAATTATTATCCACTTTTATGCGGCAATATTCAAAGAATCAAATAAAAACCCCATTTTAGAAAAATCCTTTTATCACTCTCTAAGGTATTCCCTGGTAGATGAATCGTTCGAGGTCTACCGCTCGGAAGACCGGGAAATCATTCCGTCGCTGAACATTTTAAACGCAAAAAATGCGTTGGCTGTGATTAATGGTTATCCTGTTCTTTCTATAAATGAGCTTTCTTCTTCAGGATTGTACCGCATTCGATTAAAGGCCTGGATGGGTAAAATCCACTTACAGGGAATGGATGAACCGTTAAACCTTATGTATTATTGGAATAGCATTAAGCCATCCCAACAATCTAAATCATTTCGGCGGGATATTTTCAAACAATGAAAATTCGCGTCCCATCGTTCAGGATTCAAATTTTTCTTCTGGTTCTTTTGCTGGTTATCAATTCTGTTCTTTTTTTCAGAAATTATTTTCTGGACAGTTTCCAAACTTATTCTGCCTCAGTTGATGACCTAAATACGAGCGAAAAAATCAATCGTCTTTACCAGGATTTTAACACCCACTTAGATGCACCTGCCAATACCCGTTTTAAAGAAGAAATCGAAAATATTTTGACCACTGAACAGCAAAAAACTTTGGCCCGGGGAATGTTTGAAAAGGAGCTGGTCTTATATTCACAATTCATTTTTGTTTTTCTGACTTTGTCGGTCCTTATTCTGTTTTTTATAAGTTTCAATTTAATTACTCGCCCTCTCAGACGGTTACAAAGGGCGACTGAAGAACTATCGCGCGGTAATTGGACTGTTCAGGTCAAAGGCAGCAAATTTTCACCATTGGATGATTTGATCGTTTCGTTTAATACAATGGCAAAAGAATTGGAAGAAAATCGGAACAGATTAGTCCAAGCCGAAAAAGAATCTGCCTGGCGGGAAATGGCTCGCGTGTTAGCCCATGAAATAAAGAATCCCTTGACCCCAATTCGTCTTTCCCTCGAACGATTAGAGGAAAAGTTTAAAACCAATTCCCCCGACCTTAACCAAGTCCTCTCTCAAACCACATCTATCATTAAAGAGGAGACTCAAAATTTAGGGTCACTTGCCACGGAATTTTCCCAATTCTCAAGATTGCCGGAAGCTGTGTTTGCGCATTATGATTTAAATAATCAAATCAAAAAAACTATCAAACCCTACAAAAACCAAACTGAAGTTGTCTTTAACCCGGGCTTAAATTTGCCAAAATTCTACGCTGACGAAACACAGATAAAACAGGTGTTAGCCAACCTTATTCAAAATGGTATTCAATCCTCAGAAGGTGACAGTCGAATAAAAATTGAATCAATGTATTTAAACAATTCTATTCAGATTACCATCGCAGATAATGGCAAGGGAATCCAACCAAAAGACATGACCAAAATATTCGAACCCTATTTTACTAAACGGGAAAAAGGAACGGGTTTAGGCCTAGCTATTGTCAATCGGATAGTGGAGCAGCACCGGGGCGAAATATCGGTCCAAAGTGAGTGGGGAAAAGGAACAAAGTTCACCCTGAAGTTCCCACTTAAAACCTAATACAGGAATTCTTATGAAAATTTTAATTGTGGATGATGAGCGTAATATCCGTTTGACACTCAAAAATATTCTTGAAGATGAAGGATATGCAGCAGTAACTGTTCCAAGCGGAGAGGAAGCGCTTAAACATTTCTCTCTCGACAATTTCGGTTTGATCATTTTGGACGTAAAACTTCCCGGAATGGATGGGGTTGAAACATTAAAAGCGCTTAAAAAGACTAATCCCGATCAAGCCGTGATCATGATATCCGGCCATAGCGGGATTGAAACAGCGGTGGAGGCCGTCAAATTGGGAGCTTACGATTTTTTAGAAAAACCGATAGCCATGGCAAAAATTTTAACGGTTACACGAAATATTGTCGAACGGAACAGGCTAATTAACAGGGTCGATTTGGAGGGGTCAGAAAAAAATTCCGCTTATCAATTGATTGGCGCTTCACCTCAGATGCAGCAATTGGATGATCTTGTCAAAGCGGCGGCCAGAACCGATTCTAAAGTATTAATACGAGGAGAAAGTGGAACGGGAAAAGAACTCGTAGCATATAACCTTCACCATCACAGCCTCCGCAAAGAAGATCCCTTTATTAAGTTTAATTCGGCGGCAATACCCGACGAGTTGGTCGAAAGTGAATTATTCGGCTATGAAAAGGGCGCCTTTACGGGAGCAGAAAAACAGAAGCTTGGGAAATTGGAGTTGGCCGATGGCGGAACCCTATTCCTGGATGAAATTGGAGATATGAACCTCAAAGCCCAGGCAAAAGTATTGCGGGTAATTCAGGACGGCACATTGGAGCGCGTAGGTGGCGGGAAAACCATTAAAATTGATGTAAGAATCCTTGCTGCGACCAATCAGCCTCTGGAAGAAATGGTAAAAAAGGGAACCTTCCGGGAAGATTTATTCTATCGCTTAAATGTCGTGCCAATGGATTTACCTCCCCTGAGAGAAAGAGCCGGCGATGTGACCTTATTGGTTAACCATTATCTGATTTATTTTTCAAACGATTTAAAATTGAATCTGAAATCTTTTTCCGAACCGGCCTTGAAAATACTGGAAAACCATCCCTTTCCAGGAAATGTGCGTGAACTGAGGAACCTGATAGAACGCCTGTATATCCTGGTCAGTAATGATTGTATTACAGAGAAAGATGTAAGACCCCACTTGATTTCTGATGAAAAAACTTCGTCTAATTACCCATTTTTAAAAACGCAATCACTAAGCGATGCGAAGAAAGCATTTGAAATACATTATTTAACCGAAAAACTCAAACGACATAATTGGAATATCAGTGAAGTCTCCAGAATTTTAGGAATCCATCAGCCAAACTTGTCTCGAAAAATTAAAGCTTTAGGTATAAAACGTTGAAAAAATATACATACGTCTTTCAAATTGGAATAGATTCAAGATATGCAAGTCATTGGGAGTTATTCACTTATAAACATGTAATTATGTAAAACGTAACCGCTCGCCGACTCATATTTTATTTAATATTTACGCTTTAAATAATTACTGAATCTTATCCTCGTTATTTCTCCTTCCCTCGGTAGTCTTTAACAGGTTATACTTTCTGAACTTTTTAAGGGATTATTGAGAGAATATGGACGCAAAACTTATTTGGCTCATTGGGTTCGTGGGTATCTATTGGGCTTATTGTCTCTTCTGGGGATTTACAGGCGCTCGTTCCGCCAAGACATCGACAGACTATTTTCTCGCTGGTCGTTCAATCGGAGTGTGGGTATTTGTCTTGGCTGCAACCGCCACCAGTTTCAGCGGCTGGACATTTGTGGGTCATCCCGGGAAAATTTTTACCGATGGATTGCCCTATGCCTTTGCTTCCTTTTATGCTCTCACCATTCCTCTCACTGGTGTTTTATTTCTTAGAAGACAGTGGGTCTTAGGAAAGGCATATCAATACATCACTCCCGGTGAAATGTATAGTGATTACTATGGCGGAAATGCCATGCGACTCTTAACTGTCTTGGTGGCATTTTTATTCAGTGTTCCGTATTTAGGAGTCCAGCTTCGGGCTTCCGGAAATTTATTTAATGTTCTGTCGGACGGCTTGGTCAGCGTGAATTTCGGCATGTTTGCCCTAACCACCGTGGTGGTAATTTATGTGGCCTCCGGAGGATTAAAGTCCGTGGCCTACGTCGATTGTGCTCAAGCAATCCTGCTAGCGGTAGGTATCGCCATTTTAGGGGGCATTGCCATCCATTATAGCGGCGGATGGGGTGGCTTCACTGGTGGCTTAGCCGACATTATTCAGAAAGATGTATCATCCGGACAAAACCTCACGCCCGAGGGTTATTCCATGAAAGTGGCCATCCCCGGAAGTATCCAAATGGTCTCGGCCGGTTCTAAAGCATCTGGTGGTCCATGGACGGGAATTATGTGTATGACATACATGTTTGCCTTGATGGGAATTCAGTCATCTCCGGCGTTTTCTATGTGGGCCTTTTCAAATAAAACGCCCCAAGCATTCCGTTGGCAGCAGGTTGCGGCCTCTTCTCTTGTGGTGGGCATTCTGTTGTTTACCTTCACCATTTTCCAAGGAATGGGCGGTCATGTCCTGGTTGCCAATGGCGTATTAGAAAATATCAGTGATAAAAACCTCGTGCCACAACTTATCAATTTACTTTCAGATACAGCACCATGGCTGGTCGGCCTATTGGCTGTTTGTGCGTTGGCCGCAATGCAAAGCACGGGTTCGGCTTATATGTCCACCTTTAGCGCAATGGTGACACGCGATATTTACAAAAAATACATTTCTCCGGGTGCCTCAGATCAAACACAAAAAACGACCGGAAGACTGTTTGTTGTTGTTGTGGCCGGTGCAGCTAACGTTGTGGCGGCAAATTCCAGCCAGGTAATCGTTATGCTCGGTGGGCTGGCGGTGGCTTATGGATTCCAAATGTATCCGGCCCTGATCGGAATTTGTTACCATAAGGGATTTACCACCAAAGGCGTTGTTGCCGGGTTAATCGTAGGGTTGATTGCCGTCACGCTTACCGATAGAACTTCCGCCTGGTTTGGTGTACCCTGGGGGGCCTACCCACTAACGATCCACAGCGCCGGCTGGGGAATCTTGTTTAATCTGGTTACCACATTTCTAATCTCTCATTTTTCTTCTGAGTCCAAAATGGAGAAATCCATCAAGGCCAAAAAGCATCAACTGCTCCAGGCTGTTACGGGTATGTCTCCGGCGAGAAAGAAAAAAGTTAGGTTGGCCTGGGGATTAACTTTGATTTGGTTCCTGGTCGGATTTGGACCGTTTGCCACAATTGGTAATTCCATTTTTTCTGATCCAAACTCACCGGCTCTATGGGCACCTTTCGGATTGCCTTCATTGTGGGTGTGGCAACTCCTGTTTTTAGGATATGGTGTTTTTGTCATGTGGTTTCTTGCCTTTTATATGGGTTTGTCTGAACCACTCGATCCTGAAAAAGTGGAAAAAATTTCTAAAGAATTAAACAATGGGAAGATTCAATAAATATTTAAAACGTAGAACACAAAAAAACGTAATTATGTAATAACAACGTTTTACACCATAAATGTTTACGTTTTACATTATTAGATATTTATGAGTAATTGACTAACATACAATTAACTGGAGCTGGAATAATATGAGGCCATTTGAAATTGTTTTATTAATACTGTTGGGTTGGGGCACCATTCAGGTTTTTTCAAAGCCGGACAAAAGAAGTCAGGCAAAACTATTGCTAAAAATTATTTTTGCTGTTTCGCTTATACATTTCTTTTTAGAACAAAGCAGATGGCAGATGATCCCTGCTTATAGCCTCATCGTTGGTCTGCTCATTATGCAAAAACGATCAGCCTCTTCAGTCGTTAAATTTGGACTTATTGTCTGGCTTAGCTTTTCGGTGTTTCTGCCCATCGCAGTTCCGGTTATAAAAATGCCCCGTTTATTAGGCCCCCATACAATCGGGTCATCCATTCACCATTGGATCGATCAGGATCGGTTAGAATGGTTCACAGATGAAGATTCGGATGATAAAAGACAACTCATGGTTCAATTCTGGTATCCAGGTCAAAAAGTGAAAAAAGCCAAACACACACCATATTTGGACAGGCTAGATATTCGTTCTGCAACAATGGGCAAAGCAGGGGAATTTCCTGATTTTTTAGTTGGGCATTTGGCTTTAACAAAAACCAATAGTTTTTTGGATTTGGATGCCGATTCCTCGCCGTCGCCCTTTCCTGTTATCATTATTTCCCATGGCATTACGAGTATGCGGCAGCTTCATACATCCTTGGCTGAAAAACTGGCGAGTCATGGTTATGCCGTGATTTCTCCGGACCATAGTTATGATGCGAATATGACCATTTTCCCCGATGGAAGCATTGCTGATTATCGCTCCGAATTAACCGGACATCCCGACAGTGTTAGAATTCGTAGAAAGCAGATCAATACACGAGCGGCCGACATCAGTTTCATCATCGACCAATTGGAGCGCATTCAAGCGGGAGATATTAAACATCCATTGAACGGATATTTAGATTTGAGTAAAATCGGTACGACCGGCCATTCATTTGGCGGAAGTACAGCTTCCCTCGCCTCTTATCGCGATAGCCGTATCAAGGCCACATCAGTCTTGGACAGTTGGACGAACCCGCTACCTAAAGAAGTGATTGATGTGGGTCTTAATCAGCCTTTTCTTTATATGGGCCGACCTCACTGGGACGAGTCTGACTATCCCAATAATTATATAGTCACGGATTCGATCGTGAAAAACAATAGGGGGCCATCCGTTCGGATCACCATCAAAAAAACTCTCCATATGGATTATAGCGATGCGCCTTTGTTTTCACCCTTTATCAGTAAAATTTTAGATATTGGCGTAATCGATCGGCAAAGATCTGTTTTTCTAGTCAATCAATTATCTTTAGAATTTTTTGATCAATATTTGCTGAATAAATCAAGTCCGATGCTCAATAAAAAGCAATCGGTCCCGGAATTCATTTTTCACTAAAGCTATGTCACCCGGACGGGCATTTCTGATTTCAATCACGGCACTCATTCTAACCGTGCCTTGGTGGTTTTTTGACTATTCTGGACGTGTTTTGGGACTTCCTGATTGGGCCTTCTATGCAGTCTTTTCGGCCATTATCTATTCCTTCGTTATTGGTTACATTTTAGAAAAATATTGGCAAACCAAGGACTAGTATGACCCAAACCGCTTTGCTGGGTAAGGGTGGTCTCATATTTTTGGGACTGTATTTACTCTCCCTCATATTTATCGGATGGCTGGGTCGCCGAGCCCAAAAAGAAAACACCTTAGCGGATTTTTACCTCGCCGGGCGCGGGCTCGGTGTGTTTGTCCTTTTCCTGACCTTGTATGCAACTCAATACAGTGGAAACACTCTTGTTGGATTTGCCGGACGGGCATATCGTGATGGGTATGATGCCTTGGTTCTGATAACGTTTTTATCTGCCGCTGTCGGTGCCTACCTTGTTTATGCACCGAAATTATTCCGACTCTCACGTCACCATAGTTTCATCACACCAAGCGATTTTATTGAATTCAGATTTAAATATAAATGGCTCTCTATTTTAGCAGCAATCCTCTGCATAACTGCCCTGGCAAATTATATTCTCACAAACTTAAAGGCGGTCGGGTATATCATTGTTGCAGTAACAGGAGGCCTCGTTCCTTTTGCAACCGGGATTATAATCCTTTCTTTGATCATGGTCATCTACGAAACCTTAGGAGGCATGCGGAGTGTCGCCTGGACTGATGTTATACAAGGTATAATTCTTCTGTTTGGGGTAATTATCATTTTTGTTACGATTCAATCTGAGTATGGTGGTCTTACTATTATTTCAGACAAATTAATAAATTTCAACCCAGAAAAATTATCCTCCCCCACATGGCTCGAAAAACGCACATGGCTCAGCACAATTGCGTTGGGATTTTTCGGCATTTCTATTTATCCCCATGCGATTCAGCGAATTTATTCTGCCAAAAACGAAACTTCATTAAAACGATCCATCCAGATCATGGCTTTTATGCCATTGATTACTGTTTTCTTCATGGTGGTTGTTGGGCTGGTTGGATCAGCAATACTCCCCGGGCTTGATCGGCAGGACAGTGAGCAAATAACCCTCCTCGTACTTCAGGATCTTAGTCTGCGGGGCGCCATTGGCGGCGGGCTGATGGTTTTGTTTTTATCCGCAACCATTGCCGCAATTATGTCTACCGTAGATTCAGCCCTGTTATCCATATCCTCGATTATTACGAAAGACGTTTATTCCAGGTTTAAGCCGAATGCCAGCCAGTCAGACTTAACTAAAACGGGTAAGCTTCTCTCTTGGGGAATCATGGCCGTTGCTGTTTATCTTGCCATCACACTCCCCCAAACCATTTGGCGCTTGTTGGAGATCAAACTCGAACTACTTATCCAAGTGGCCCCGGCTATTTTCTTAGGATTGCATTTGAAAAAACTAAACGCAAAAGCTGTGTTTTTAGGCATGGTTTTGGGAACAATCTTTGCGGTCGGCACAATGGTTGCCAACAAATTAGGTGTGGATATTCCATCAAAACCTTGGGGAATTCATGCTGGTGTATGGGGGTTAATCATTAATGTTTCGACCATATTTTTGGTTGAAAAACTTGCTGTTTTAAAAAAATGAAAAGGCTCAACGTATCCGGATTAATTCACCTACTGGTCGTCTATATTGTTTGGGGCAGTACGTACCTTGGCATTCGCGTGGCGGTGCAGGAAGGCTCTGGGTTCCCTCCCATGATCATGTCAGCTACCCGTGTTTTTGTCGGCAGTTTAATTCTTATTGCGCTGGCGCGGTTTATCAAGAAACAAAACGTCCGCTTGACGAAGGATGAGCTTACAGTCCTTGCCATTTCCGGGCTCGCCCTTTGGTGGGGTGGCAATGGTCTCCTTTCCATCGCTGAAACGACTGTCCATTCCGGGTACGCCGCACTTATTGTTTCATGCGTACCCATTTGGGTGTCGATTATCGAATCCATCCTTGATAAAAAACGTCCGACGTTTTTTCTTATTATTTCATTATTAATTGGGGTGACGGGTATCGCCGTTCTGAATTGGCCTGCAATTTCGACCGGTAATATTGGCGATCTTAAGGGTGCTTTTTTATTAATTATGGCTAGTTTAAGTTGGAGTGCCGGATCCATTTATCAAAAAAGAAAAAATATTCAGTCCTCACCGGAAGTCATCTCGGCCGTTCAACAATTCATGGGGGGAATCGCCCTGCTGATCACATCCTTTATAATATCTGAACCACCCATGAATCCGGTCACATCAGCGTGGTGGGCCTGGGGATACCTGGTTATTTTTGGATCAGTGATTGCCTTTACTTCATTTATAAAAGCGTTGAAATTGTTACCGCCCAAGATTGTGTTCACCTATGCTTTTGTCAACCCGGTAGTAGCGGTCGTCCTTGGATTTATCATCTTGGGAGAACCGATCACCCAATGGACTTTTGCCGGTGCAAGCCTAGTTCTTGTTGGCGTGCTTGGGGTATTCAAAGAACAAAGGAAAATAATACCTCAGCCTGATTAAATTTGTAGTTGCTATACCACCCTTTTTAAGTCCGTATAATACATATTTCCCAATTCTATAAACCAAAATAGTGACCTTATTATGAAAAAACCTATCCTTCTGATTATTAGTCTTTTCACCGTTTTATCCGCCCAAAGTACTTGGATGATGTCTGGGCGGGTTCATCCGGAACTAAAATGGACAACGATTTCTACTGAGCATTATAATATCCACTACCACCAGGGGATTGAAGATATTGCGCGGAAAGGTGCTGCTATCGCAGAACATGTTCATCCAACTCTATTGACTCAAATGGACCTGGACACTATCCCTAAAATTGATATTATTTTAACATCTGAAGATGAAGTCATGAATGGTTTCGCCCTCTGGACCTACAACACCTTTATCTGGGTGGATCAAAATGATGCATCGATCTGGCTGGAAAATGGAAAGTGGCTCGAACAGGTCGTATCTCACGAATTGCAGCATATTTTTCTATTGCACAAAACACGTACTTGGTTACCCAATCCATGGGCATGGCTTCTTTCCGGAATGCCGGGCTGGGTGGTAGAAGGCACAGCGGAATATGAGACCGAAAGCTGGCGCCCTTACCGCGCTGACCTGGCCCACAAATCTCATATACTTCGAAACAACGTAGATGAAATGAATCCCCATCATGATGGTTTTTCAAAAATGCTGTATTGGGCGGATCGCTTTGGGGATTCAACCATCACCAAGACCCTGAGCTACCGAACCGGACTGAAACTTTTCAATTTTAAAAAAGGGTTTAAAAAAGCCACCGGAATTTCTGTCAAACAGTTTAATGAAGACTGGCGGCGGCACATGAACACCTATTATTATGGCTATCGCGCTCAGAAAGAAACTTACAAAGAAATGGGGGAGGTCATCACGCTCCCCATTAAAAAAATGCAATCTTTTTCGTTTTATAAGGACAGCACGCAAATCGCACTGCTTGGTTTACTGGATAAAGAACAACAGGATATATCACTGATCATTGCCCGGCGGGATACAGCCAAAGAACGAAAGCGATTTGAAAAATGGGGAGAAAAAATTGAGAAACTGAAAAAGAAGGGAAAAAAGACAAAAAAGGATTCCCTGGCCATAGAAAAACCATATAATGAAAAAGTGTTGTGGAAAAAAGATGAGGTTGATTTTGGGAGATTTCACTCATCGTTATCCTGGTCGCCCGATGGTAAAAAATTGGCTTACTCAAAATACCATTTTGGTGAAAACCAATCTATGGTTTTCGATATTAAATATTATGATACGGAAGTAAAAAAGCATCAATGGATGACTCAGTCCTTACGTGCGACTTATCCCGTTTGGGTCGATTCGACCACCATCGCCTTTGTGGCGCATTATAATAATGTATCAAACATTTACGCGATGGATATCACCGCCAGTGAACCGGAAGCGCTTACAAATTTCACAGATAATACGCAGATCACCTTCTTGTCCGTTTCTCCGGATCGAAGCTCTATTGCTTTTGCCATGTCCCCGAAAAGCGCGAATATGGATATCTACACCCTTAACATTAAAACGGGTAAAATTGACCAACTGACAACAAACCCCATGGCCGAAACCACTCCTGTGTGGCACCCGGACGGAACAGCAATCTCCTATTCCTCGAATGCAAATGGCGTCCCCAACATTCATACCGTGAACTTGAGTACGGGAAACTCCACAGTTAATACCGATGCCGGTGATGGGATTCGGGTCGCACAATGGATGCCCAAGGATTCTTTAGTGTTGGCATACTCCTTAAACGATGTTGATTCCGTTCGTTTAGTAAAGGTTGATCCTTTTCGAAAATCAAATACAAAACTGCTGTCCATTCGAGACAATTATACTTCCTGGCTCAAGGCCGGACCGAATGTGGCCTATGTCAATGAAAAGCCCGAAATGCCAACAACAATTTCCACGCCGCGAAAATACGGCTTCACCAAACATATGCGCCACATGACATCTCTTGTTATTCCCACGACCAATCCTTTTGGCATGACCCTCTGGAGCGATGCTTTGGGAAGACACTTGTTTCAGGGATTGGGAGTTCTCGACTCGAAAGACCTGAGTAAAAGCGGATATCTTTTAAGCTACAACAACGCACAGCACGGACCACTTTGGTCTGTTTCTTTTTCTAGAAATTTCAATGGCTCGTTCCGTTTTTACGATGAAGCAAACATGATTGACGTTAATGACGGTCTTTCTATTGCCACATCCCATCCCATGAATTTTGGGGAATCTCCATCTTCTAATCACCAACTTGGGGCAAAGGCCACTTTTATCAATCACAAGGTCACCGTTGGAACAAAAACTGATAAAAAAACGGGTGAACTTATTCCAAAGGATACGAGTGATTTTGATCTCCCAATCCCCGATGAGGGTAAAGATGGATATTTGTCTCTCAACTATTTCTGGTCAAATAAACGCCCGCATGCCTGGAATGGTCTACATCCTACGCAAGGGTTTGGTATTTACGCCCAAGCTGATTATGCCAATAAAAGCTTATTTGGAGATTTTAGTTATACGCGTCTGACGACGGATTCCTATGTTAACCTGCCCTTTGGAAAAACTGCGTTATACCTTCGTTTAAAAACTATCATTCAATCCGGCCAACCGCCAAAGCAGGATGAAGTCCTACTCACGGATGATAAACCAATTTATTTGGGCAATGGCCACACCTTCTTAAACGAATTCCTGCCTGAAAACCATAATCCGCGGGGCTCGACTGGATTTCGCTTAGGTGATCGACTCATATTTGGTTCTGTTGAGTATCGACTTCCTATAGCGCCAAAATTTCTATCACTCAACTTGATTTCGGATTTTGGGAATGCCTGGTACAGCGGAAAAGAAAAAGAAGATATGATTGTCACCGCCGGTTATGAACTCCGATTAAGCTTGGGACCGATCGTTTTATCCGGAGGCGAAGCTCAACTTCTTAAAGATTTGGGGGACAAAACCAAGAAACCAATACGGTATTTTCGCTTGGCTATGACAAACCCATTATAAACCAAAATAATAGCTTGGGTGCCAAATTGCACCTTTGTCAATAGTGTGAATTGAGTGTAATCTTGGTGGCTCAAATTTTGTGTTTCATGCTTTCTTTCCGCATACCAAAGGCCAGCCAGCAACCCCTACTAAGTGACATCGCACTTATCTAAAATTACTGCAATCGTCGGCGCTCAATGGGGCGACGAAGGAAAAGGAAAGATCACCGATTTCTTTGCCGGTGAATCCGACTACGTGGTCCGTTTTCACGGTGGTAATAATGCCGGACATACCATCATCGTCGATGGCGTCACTTTCAAACTCCACCTTATCCCATCTGGAATTGTCTATGGAGAACCAATGTCTATTATTGGCAATGGTGTTGTGGTGGACCCCAAAGCACTGCTCGATGAAATTGCCTATGTGAAGGAAAAAGGGATCGATCCAAAATTGATGGTGAGTGATCGAGCCCATGTGATTATGCCCTATCATATTGTAATGGATGGGGCCCTTTCGGGGCATCAGGGGGACTTGGCCGCTGGAAGTACAAACCGTGGAATTGCACCTGTTTATGCCGATAAAATGTTCCGCAATGGCATTCGCATGATTGATTTATTAGAGCCTGATGTATTTAAAGAAAAATTGAAAAAGGGATATGCCTTCGCAAAAGGGATTATTGAAAAAACGCTCAACCAATCTCTCGATAAATCTATTGATGAAATTTTTGATACCTATTCAGATTATGGTCAAAAATTAGCCTCCTACATCTGCGACACTTCCGTTGAGCTTTATAATGCCCACAAATCCGGAAAATCAATTTTATTTGAAGGCGCCCAAGGTATTAGCCTAGATGTGGATCACGGTGTATATCCCTACACAACTTCCAGCAATACAGCAGCCGGGCATATTTCTACCGGAACCGGCGTCAGCTTCAGGGATATTGATCGCATCATCGGCGTGGTAAAAGCATACTTGAGTCGCGTGGGTGAAAGTCCACTGCCATCCGAAATTCATGCTGATGAAGCAAAAAGTCTACGAGACAAGGGGGGGGAATACGGCACGACCACAGGCCGGCCGCGACGGGTCGGTTGGCTTGATTTAGTTCAAGTACGCCAAGCCGTTCGCGTTAATGGCCTTACAGAAATAGCACTCACCAAATTGGATGTATTGAACGGATTTAACGAACTTCCTGTTTGCGTCGCATATGATGTGGATGGAGAACGCATTGCTGAAATGCCCGCCAGCCTCACCCAATATCGCAATGCAAAACCCATTTATAAAACACTTCGAGGATGGAGTGAGTTACCTGAAAATATTTGGGATAATGGGTACGACGCCCTACCCCAAACTTTAAAAGATTATATTGCATTTATTGAGCGCGAAGTGGACTGCCCTGTGAAAATCGTATCGGTAGGGCCCCAACGCCACGAAACTATTATTAGATAAATGCCGCAGAGTCGCAAAGATCGCAAAGCCATGACAAAGCATGAGATTAACAAAATATCTGAAAGAGTTATTGGCTGTGCAATTGAAATACATAAGTGCTTGGGGCCTGGTTTGCTTGAGAGTGTTTATGAAAAAGCTCTTTGCATAGAGCTTGAACTAAACGGTATTCCCTTTGAAAGGCAGAAAACACTGCATGTAACATATCGTGGTAAACCCGTTGGAGAATTCAGAGTGGATATTTTGGTCAATGAAACAATCGTCCTTGAATTGAAAAGCGTAGAAAGGCATGATCCTGTATTTGAAGCAACCATTTTATCTTATTTAAAACTCGGGGACTATCCGTTGGGACTTTTAATAAACTTCAATTCAAAATTATTAAAAGACGGTATAAGAAGATTTGTTAATAACCTATAATATTTTGCCGCAGAGTCGCAAAGAAAACAAAAAGTATATTGTGGCTATTAAGATAATATTTAAATCTTTGCGGTCTTCGCGCCTTTGCGGCTAAATCAAATGTCATTTACAAAAGAAACCATCGACTTCGCCGGACTTTCTGATACTGATATAAAAGCCAAATTAGTTGAACTCAACATTCCACTCACAACCGAAGAAGCGCTCAAGATTCAGAATGATATGCTAGGTCGGGCGCCATCTCTGGCTGAACTCATTTTATTTTCCATCCAAGGGTCCGAACATTGCAGCTATAAGAGCAGCCGGAATCATTTAAAACAATTTACCACAGAAGGCCCTGACGTGGTGCTTGGTGCCAAAGAAGATGCGGGTGTTGTAGCCGTCACCATCGATAATGACGGCCATCGATGGTGCGTGGTCATGAGCCATGAGTCCCACAATCATCCATCTCAAATTGTGCCTTTCGAAGGGGCGGCAACCGGCATTGGCGGCAACGTTCGAGATGTGTTATGCATGGGTGCAGAAGTCATTGCCGTTACCGATTCATTCAGATTCGGAAATATAAAAAATAATAAAACAAAATGGATTCACGATGGTGTGGTTGCTGGGGTAGCCGGATATGGTAATCCACTGGGCATTCCCAATATCGGTGGTGATTTATACTATCATGACGGATATAACGAAAACTGTTTGGTGACTTTGGTGACGCTTGGCATTATTCGAGAAGATGATATTATTCATTCTTACGCGCCTGATAATGCCGCTGGCTATGACTTAATTTTGTTGGGAAAACCCACAGATAATAGTGGATTCGGTGGCGCCAGTTTTGCTTCCTTGGAATTGCAAGAAGACAAAAAGGAGCAAAATAAGGGAGCCGTTCAAGAACCTAACGCATTTTTAGAACGCCATCTGCTGAAATCATCCTACGCTCTGTTTGACATCCTGAAAGAAAAAGGATTGATTAACAATGTCGGCTTCAAAGACCTTGGCGCCGGCGGCGTGGCTTGCGCCAGTGTGGAATTGGCAGAAACATCCGGCTACGGTGCAGAAGTGTGGATGGATAAAATTCATATCGGCATGGAGGGGTTGCATCCGTCAATTTATCTTTGCAGTGAAACCCAGGAGCGATTCATGTGGGTGTGCTCACCGGAAATTACAACGCTGATCTTAGATCACTATAATAAGGTCTTCGACTTACCCGGCGTGAGCGCAGGTGCTTGTGCATCTGTCGTCGGAAAAATTCGAACCGATGGCCAGTACATTGTTCATAATGGTGATGAAGAAATTGTGAATGCAAAAGCAAAAGAAGTGACAGAAGGCTTCTTATATGACCGCCCTTTCAAAACGCGGGATATTGAGTTAACCGAACCGGACATACCCGAACTATCGGACTACAGCCAGACATTACTCAATATATTATCCCATGAAAATATGGCCAGTCGCGAACCTATTTTTGAACAATACGACAAGCAGGTTCAAGGACGGATCCATACCGAAACAGGGTTGGCCGATTCCGGCGTAATGGCACCTTTCAATTCTGAAAAATATCCTGAAGAAATTCGGAATGTTGGCATTGCACTTTCCTCCGATCATAACCCGCGATATGGACTTATCAATCCTTATTGGGGTGGCGTGAATGCTGTGGTGGAAGCCATGCGCAATGTGGCCGCTGTTGGGGCCACACCACACGCTTTATCCGACTGTCTTTGCTTTGGGAATCCTGAGAAACCCCATCAGATGTGGGAATTTGTGGAAGGCGTTCGCGGTGTGGCCGATGCGTGCCATGCGATTACGCTGAAGGATAATCCGGACCATGCCACACCGATCATAGCCGGAAATGTGAGCTTTTACAATGAATCAAAAAATGGCGCAATTCCGCCCAGCCCCATTGTTAGTTGCTTGGGGCGGCTCAAAGACGTGAACAAAACAGTCCCGGCACATTTTCGAGAAATCGATTCAGTATTGATAATGATTGGCGAACGAAAGAATGAATTGGGTGGATCGGTTTATTATGGTTTGCATGACACATTGGGCGCAAACGTTCCGAAACCCAATTTAGAAGAAGTAAAAAATCAAATTTTTGCACTGACTGATTGCATTGATGATGGTTTTATCCTTTCCTGCCATGATATTTCTGATGGTGGTATTGCTTCTGCTCTTGCAGAAATGACATTTAGAAATAGCATTGGCTGTGACGTGAAGATTGAAGGCAGCCTTTCTAATGAAAAATTATTGTTTTCTGAAACGGGTGGATTTATTGTAGAAATATTGCCCAAAAATATTGAAGCCGTTAGGACTGGCTTTTCAAATTACGGGTTAAATGTGTATCAAATTGGTGAAACGGGTGGTAGTACAATTCAGATAAATAGCGTTGTTAATCTAACTGTTGATGACGCTAAAAAATCGTGGATAAATGGATTGCGTGAAAAACTTTAATCCGGGAGTGGTTGAGTGTTAAGGTGTTAAAGACCAGCTTTGTGAACACGCGAACACTCAAACACGTAAACACGTTAAAAATATGAGCAAAATAGATTACAAATCAGCCGGTGTGGACATCGATGCCGGGAACGAAGTGGTGAATCGCATCAAAGATGGTGTAAGGTCCACTTTTACGTCCAATGTGTTGACGGGGATTGGTAGTTTTGGTTCGCTTTATGACTTGAAGCCCATGTTAAAAAATTATGATAATCCGGTAATGGTTCAGAGCATTGATGGCGTTGGCACTAAAACCATTATCGCCCGAAAATTAGGAAAATTTGATACCATCGGCATTGATCTTTTGAGCGCCGCCGCCAATGATATTTTGGTTATGGGCGCTCGGCCGCTTACCTTTTTGGATTATATTGCCAACGATAAACTGAAGCCGGATGTTGTGGAAGAAATTGTATCCGGGATGGTTAGAGCCTGCAAAGAAACGGGTGTTTCTTTGGTGGGCGGTGAAACTGCAGAAATGCCCGACACCTATCTTCCTGGTGAGCATGACTTGGTCGGTATTATTACCGGTGTGGTGGAAAAAGAAAAAATTATTACCGGTGAAAATATCAAACCCGGAGATGTCGTTTTGGGGCTTCCATCCAACGGATTACATACCAATGGTTATTCATTTGCGCGAAAACTCTTTTTTAATATCGGCGGATATGATGTGAATGATGCTCATCCTGAGTTGGATAAATCCGTGGGGCTTACTTTATTGGAACCTCATATTAATTACACCAACCATGTATTTTCTGTGTTGGATAAAGGAATTAATGTAAAAGGTATCGCCCATATTACGGGTGGCGGACTGGTAGAAAATATTCCGAGAATATTGCCGGATGGGTGCGGCGTTGAACTTCAAAAACAGTCCTGGCCGCCTCTACCTGTTTTTAATGCAATGCAGTCCATCGGGGACGTAGACGAAGATGAAATGTTTCGTGCATTCAATATGGGAATCGGGATGGTCTTTATTGTAAACTTGGCTGACGTAGGTGCTGTGAAAGAAAATCTGAAGGATTTGACGGACGTTTTTGAGATTGGTTCCGTCACTTCTGGAAACAAAACAGTCTCATGGGTGTAGTGGAAAAATTATTCAAACAATTAGATTCGTTGAATTTACCAAAGGAAGATTATGCCATCACTGGTAGTGGTCCGCTTTATGCTCATGGTTTAATTCCTGTGCTGGAAAATGATTTAGACATTGTTGCGCGAAACAGCGCTTGGGCCGCTGCCCTTCGGTTTGGCACACCGTTTAAAGGCGAATTAAATGATTTGATTATTGATCTGTTTAATGGCCGAATACAAATTTTTAATCAGTGGTCCTTTTTGAATGAATCGGTAGATGAGATTATTGATAGCGCTGAGTTATATGATGGATATCCTTTCGCAACTTTGAATCATGTGTTGGCTTTCAAAAAGAAATTGAAACGAGAAAAAGATATCCATCATATCAAACTAATCGAAGAATATTTGTCCACCCAAAATTATGCCTGATATCGCAATCATCCAATTTCCCGGTTCAAACACAGAGCGGGAAACATTCATGGCTTGTCACCGCGCAGGATTAAACTCTGTTGAGTTTTTATGGAACAACTCGGCAGAAAAATTATCGGACTTTGACGGCTATGTAATTATCGGCGGCTTTTCCTACGAAGATCGTTCCCGTGCTGGTGTGATTGCAGCGCTGGAGCCCATTATGAAACAAATCAAGATAGAAGCTGAAAAGGGAAAACCTGTTTTGGGCATCTGCAATGGTGCACAAATTTTAGTGGAAAGCGGTCTCATTCCAGGGTTGGACGACCACCGTGTCGGTATTGCACTCACAGACAATAAGCGGGTGAAAGGTGGGCATGTGGTTGGCGTCGGGTATTATAACACATGGGCAAACCTGCAAATGTCCGTACCAGCAGATCGCTGTGCCTTCACACGTCATTTAAATACTGGTGAATGGGTCAATATTCCGTTGGCTCACGGTGAAGGCCGCTTTATCATCTCAGATGAATTGCTTGAAAAAATGATCGCTAACGACCAAACGGTTTACCACTACTGCGATGACAGCGGAAATATCGTGGATGAATTCCCCACCAACCCTAATGGGTCTATGCACAACTTGGCGGCGGTGTGCAATCCACACGGGAATGTGATGGCCATCATGCCCCATCCGGAGCGGACAGAAAAAGGTGATGCGATCTTTTCATCTATGAAAGATTTTATCGAAAATGGGAATCCCGTTACGGACCATTCATTATCATTTGATCGACCCCACTATGAAGTTGCGAACTACGAATCCAAAAGCGGTGCTGCCGAATGGGTGATTGATATGATCATTACAGACAATGAAGCGGCGTCCGTTCATAATGCGCTGGATCGTTTAGGATACGACTTTTCTGTATCTCGCCAAACCCATTGGGAAATATCCACAGACGGTAACCGGGAGTCCATCCTGCAAAAAATTGATGCCACTGGTGAGCTCTATAATTCCAATAAAGAATTCATCAGCAAAGCCGTATCTGGGGAAAACACTTCATCCTTCCTGGTCAGGCAAAAAGAAGACATGTATGGCCGGGCAAAATTTGAATCCCTGACAGAGCGCTTTGAAATCTCCGGCATCACAGGATTGAAGCGCGGTGTCATATGGAATTTGACCGTGAATGGCGGTAATTTTAAAACTGTTTTAGACAAAATTTTAAACACACACATACTATTCAACCCATTATCTCATGAATGCTATCGAATCAACTGAACATTATAAAGACCGCATCAAGGCGGAACTAAAAAACACCTTAACTGAGACGGATTTGCCGCTTGGGTTCTCTGATCGGCGTACAGGTAAAGTGCGAGATCAATATGATTTTGGTGACAAAGTCGCGCTGATTACTACAGATCGCCAAAGTGCGTTTGATCGTGTACTCGCTTCTATTCCGTTTAAAGGTCAGGTGCTGAACCTCACTAGCGCATGGTGGTTTGAACAGACGAAACATATTATTCCAAACCACGTGATTTCCATTCCTGACCCCAACGTAACACTGGCTAGAAAGTGTGACGTGTTTCCCATTGAATTTGTCGTCCGCGGATACATTACCGGGAGCACCAGCACGTCACTTTGGACGGTCTACAATAATGGCGATCGTGAGTATTGTGGGAATGATTTACCTGAAGGATTAGTAAAAAATCAGAAGTTAGATGCCAACTTGCTTACACCCACCACCAAGGAAGAGCATCATGATCGCCCCATCGCCCCAAATGAAATTGTGAGCGAAGGTTGGATGACGCAGGAAGATTGGGATTATTGCAGTAAAAAAGCACTAGAGCTGTTTGCTTTCGGACAAAAGAAAGCAGCCGAAAATGGCATGGTTTTGGTGGATACCAAATATGAAATGGGCCGTGATTTAAACGGCGAAATTATGCTCATTGATGAAATTCACACACCGGATTCAAGTCGCTACTGGATTGCCAAAACTTATGGAGAGCGCATGGCTTCGGGACAAGAGCCGCAGAATATTGATAAAGAATTTTTACGGCTTTGGTTCATGGATAATTGTGATCCATATAACGATGAAACATTACCGGAAGCACCGGAAGAATTGGTAACTGAGCTCTCAAGTCGTTACATCTATTTATATGAAACCATTACGGGAAACCTGTTCCCGTTTCCCGATTCAGAAAAACTTGTTAATGAACGAATTGCAGAAAATTTGAAAAATGTGTTTAAGTAAAAATGAGTTCGGGTGTTCGTGTGTTAAGTTATAAGCCAATGATTCTTGAAATGATTAAAGAATGGATATCACACATCATCGACTATTACAATGGTGTTCTCGAAAGTTACATAGATAGTGACCCAAATAGCGTTCTTATTCATCATGAAGTAATGCTGAAAGAATACGGGTTATGAACACCTTAACACTCAAACACTTTAACACTTCCGAAGGAAAGCTATGAAAACAATTATTATAATGGGTTCAACATCGGATGAACCCCACGCAAAGAAAATTACAGACAAGTTAGATGAATTCGGCATTACCTGGGAACAACATGCAGCCTCTGCACACAAGCAACCGTTAAAGGTGTTGGAAATATTAACCGCCAATAAGGATGAAAAAGATATTGTTTATATCACCATCGCCGGTCGGTCCAATGCATTATCGGGGTTTGTGGCAGCCAACTGTGAATTCCCAACCATTGGATGCCCGCCCTTCGCCGATAAAACAGATATGCTGGTGAATATTCATTCTACACTGCAAATGCCAAGCAATACACCGGTGTTGACTATTCTCGATCCCGGGAATTGTGCGTTGGCCGTGAAGCGAATTTTCAATGTGTAAGAAGTGTTAAGATGTTAATGGCATTTCTAAATGAGTAAATTCACACGATTTGAAGATTTAATATGCTGGCAAAAAGCGAGAAAACTTGTGCATACTTCTCTTTCAAACAATAAGGTTAGCGAACCAATTTCAGAATATGGAATATCTCAAAACTCATTTGATATCCTCGATGAATTTGTCACTCGCGAACACCTTAACACTTGAACGCTCCAAACACCTTAAACCAAAGGATAAAAATATGAAAACAATGACGTGTGAACAATTGGGCGGCGCCTGTGATAAAGAATTTCGTGCCGACACTTTTGACGAAATCGCAGAAATGAGCAAAAACCATGGGACTGAAATGTTCAAAATTGGCGACGAAAATCATCTAAAGGCGATGGCTGAAATGCAAGAACTTATGAAAGACCCTAAGGCGATGAATGAGTGGTTCGAGAATAAGAGAAAAGAGTTTAATGAAATCTAAAAAGTGTGAAAAGTGTTAAAATGCTCCGGTATTAATGGCTTCATAAACATGACCACCGTAACACTCAAACACCCGAATACTTAAGCACTTTAAAACTTAAACGCATGGGCACTTTAAATAACATCTCCCCACTAGATGGTCGCTATGCAAGTCGCGTGAAAGATCTATCGGATTATTTTTCTGAATCCGCACTTATGCGCTACCGCCTGAAAGTTGAGATCGAATATCTTATTGCTTTGGGTAACGAAAAAGCGATTCAAGAGCTTTCCCTTTTTTCAAAAGACGAACAAACCCGACTGCGAAATATCTACCGAAATTTCAGTTCAGCCGGGGCGGAAAAAGTAAAAGAAATTGAAGTAACCACCAATCACGATGTAAAGGCAATTGAATATTATATCCAAGGCAGAGTAAAAAAATCTCTCCATCCGTGGGTCCATTTTGCGCTCACATCCGAAGACGTAAATAATCTTTCTTACTCTCTCATGTGGCAGGACGGATTAAGACGGGTTTTCTTACCAGCGCTTCAATCCGTTAATAGAGAATTAAAGAAATTGGCGCGGAAATATAAGCGTTCGCCCATGCTGGCGCTCACACATGGCCAGCCGGCAACGCCTACCATCTTCGGTAAAGAATTGGCGGTATTCTGCGCTCGGTTGGATAGACAAATTTCTCAAATAAAAGCCCACACCTTACTGGGAAAATTTGGCGGCGCCACGGGAACTTGGTCCGCTCAAACAGTCGCTTACCCCAAAGTGAATTGGTTAAAGTTTGCTGATCGATTCATCAAAAAACTCGGACTCGAACCCAACTTAATTACGACACAAATAGAATCTCACGATTCCCTTGCCGAAAGTTTTCATCAACTGGTGCGGGTGAATTCTATATTAACTGATTTATGTCGGGATATATGGTCTTATATTAGTCGCGGAATTTTAGAACAAAAGAAAATCGCCGGAGAAGTGGGTTCGTCCACCATGCCCCATAAAATTAATCCCATTCAATTCGAAAATGCGGAAGGAAACATGGGTGTCGCAAATGCGCTCTTTAATCACTTGGCGATTAAACTGCCGATTTCACGAATGCAGCGCGACCTAACCGATTCAACAACATTGCGAAATCAAGGTGTGGCACTGGGACATTCTTATTTGGCGTTACAAAATATTTTGAAGGGGTTAGATCGAATTTCAATTAACAAAACGATAATGTCGGAAGAACTGAACAATCACTGGGAAGTCTTGGCGGAAGCGATTCAAACCATCCTGCGAAAATCCGGAAAAACCGATGCGTACGAACAATTGAAAGAATTAACTCGCGGGAAAATGATCCGTACAGAATCCGTGACTGAATTTGTTGCCGGGTTGAATCTTTCTGATGAAGATAAACAGACATTGTTAAACTTGACACCAGAGAATTACATCGGGTTAGCGTCCAAATTGGTTGACCAATTATGAAAATACGGAGTGTTCAAATGTTCCGGTATTCAAGTGTTTGTAAACACTCGAACACATACGCATATGAACACAAAAACACCTTAACACATTTAAACGTGAACACTTTCACTATCAAACACTTTGAGATAATCTAATGTGCGGGATTGCGGGAATCTATTCACATAAAGAAGTCGCCGGTGAACTCTACGACAGTATCATCCACTTGCAACATCGTGGACAGGATGCTGCGGGCATTATGACCTACGATGATCGCATGCATAAAGAAAAGGGGATGGGGCTCGCTAAAGAAATTTTTAATAAAGATAATATGGAATTGCTTACAGGCAATATCGGTATTTCTCATAACCGCTATCCCACCCACGGCGGATTTAGTCATGGCGAAGTCCAGCCCTTCTGGACATCCGTACCTTACGGAATCGCAATAGCGCACAATGGAAATCTCACCAATTATAATGATCTTGCCGAAGAAATCACGAAGAAGGATAGCCGTTATTTAAACACAACCTCTGATTCAGAGGTTTTGCTTCATTATTTTGCGGATTTACTTCATACAAGTAATCCACCAGCAGATAGTGAGGAATTTTTCTATCTTTTATGCAATGCTGTTACCAAAATATTTAAACGGGTCAAGGGTGCCTATTCTGTGGTAAGCCTTGTTATTGGAAAAGGGCTTGTAGTCTTTCGCGACCCCCAGGGAATCCGCCCTCTCGTGAAAGGAGAAAGATCCAATGGGAATGGCGGCAAGGATTATATTTTTGCCTCTGAGAACACCATGTTTTATGCTTTGGGGTATGAACCGAAAGGAACGGTTCTCCCCGGGGAG
>Ga0114933_10000363_pt1 | contig 55349 bp, 45 predicted proteins | sample 4SBtaG_FD_89691 | JGI IMG/M metagenome (GOLD analysis project Ga0114933, IMG submission 89691) | Deep subsurface microbial communities from Kolumbo volcano to uncover new lineages of life (NeLLi) - 4SBTROV12_W25 metaG | ecosystem: Environmental > Aquatic > Marine > Volcanic | place: Kolumbo...
AAAATGCCGGTACAGTATTAGGTAATGATAGCGCTGCTGCTATGCTTGGGTTGTTCATGTCAGATAATTTTAATGAAATGTCAGTGGTAGATATGATGCATTATATTTCTGATACTACCCATAGATAAATCTAGGGGATCCTAAGGATAACCACTGTCGCCTCAAACCATGGTCTTTGCGAGGAGTACAGCGACGAAGCAATCCAGGGATAGCCGCTGTCGCCTCAAACCATGGTCTTTGCGAGGAGTACAGCGACACACCATTGTCACCCGGTGCTCCGATACGGAACCTGGGAATTTATTTACTTTAAGTTTGGGCCAAAAGATTCTGGGTTATCTTTAGGGTTTTTACCTACAATTTTTGCATCATCCTGACTTAAATAAATGAAATTCTTATACCCTGTTTCAAATACTTTTGTTCCATCTAATTGCCATGTTCCAATGTACGGAACAAAATCTCCTGTTTGAACGTAACCTGGGTTATTATTAGGGATCGCATCAGTGCAAAACCACTGAGTGCCATCTGGCTTATAAGCGTAGATCCATAAGTTATTATCTCTAATGAATGCTCCGTAAGTAACAAAGTCAGGATTTGGGGCGCCACCTATGCCTTCATCGCTCCATTTTCCGTACATAAGGTTTGAGTAAGCAGGATCATCACTCCATCCTGAACCCCCAGCAGTATTGCTCAGGCTTAGCTGAGGTCCTTCTGGTTTCCATTTGGTTTCCATTATATCTATTTCTCTACCATTGCCACCAGGGGCGTCACCTGAGCCATCCATGTAGTTAGCGGTACCAGGACTTAAATTATTTCGTTCTGCTAGGTAAAAAGTCTCACAGAATCCGTCGTCACCATTAGATCCAATTTGCATATCAATTTGCCAAAGCCCGTCTTTTGCGTCACCGATACCAGAAGTTTCTTGATAATTAGGAGCGCCTTCTTCTAATTTAAACGGAAAAGATCGTCCGCCACGACCGCCATAGCCATTATCTTTTGTTGAAACAAAAGCTGCTTGTTCACCATCTACATCGGTCTTGATTGACCAATTAGTTGGGTTAAAATCAATACCCCAGTAGCTATCACCGGCTATAAGATCTGATTCATTATTACCTAGACCATTAGACCAGCCTTTATTAGAGATATAATCAGGTGCAGCTGTTACTGATAGATCAAAAAATCGATAGTTATCCCAGACGGATTCACCTTCATAATAAGATTTATCGTCATTATAAGTAAATTGAATAAGTTCGTTCTTATCGGAGACAACTCCGTTGTTTACATTTACATCAGCAGTGCCGATATAGGTGCCATCTGCTGAGGTGATATTAATAGATAGCTGATTAAATAACACCCAGTCATTTTCTGTATTAGGGCCAATTTCTGTGCTACTTGCTGGCGCTAAGTCTTGACCCGGCCAGGGTGAGCCGTCAACCACTGTTAATGTATAATCAGAACCGTTGAGCCAATGTTGAATAAAAGGATCATCATCTGCAAAAGAATTAATGCCTATAAATACTATCAGTATGGCGCCTATTATTTTTGTTATATGATTTAATAAACTTTTCATATTATGTTCCTAATTTGTATTTGCTTTGCTTTTTAATAAGTTCGCAATGTTCTTTTATTTTTTTGTAATTTTTAAACAAAATAAAACAGAATAACTTGTGCTGTTTTACGCTTCGAAAAGAGTAGCTGAGTTTGATGCATGGGTGCTACTGTCATTACTACTAATGCTGCAATTGAGCGCTGGAAGTTTCTTGGTGTCTTAGCTGTGCAGAGTAAAAAAATTATGCTTATTAGTATTAAATTCTAAGTATGTGCTGCTATATAAGTATCTATATTTAATACTTGCGCTTTAATTTAATATTTAATTAATATTTGCTCAGTATGATAAGTGGCTTAGTAGAATTTATAAATATTTATTTAATTCCTACTTAATGTTTGGTCGAACGATTTGTGCCTATTAATTGTTCAAGGCAGGTTGGGTCGACGGTCTTCATTGGCTTGAGTTATATCCAGTGAGGTGGTGTGAATAAGCAGGGTATGCGCCAACTATTATGAGAAAGGTAATGCAATCACAAAGGCAACAACAACAGCAGCATCAACATCAGTCAACTCGACCGGCTAATCAGTGGGTGCCTTCATTGTATTTTGCACAAGGACTACCTTTTTTTGTGGTAACGCTGTTAAGCACTGTAATGTATAAAACGCTTGCAGTTTCAAATACTCTTATTGTGATAGCAGTTAGTTGCTTTTTCTTTCCTTGGATTATGAAGCCGTTTTTAGCGTTATTGGTTGAGGGTGTTTCCGTGAAGCGCCGCTGGGCCGTGACGATGGAGTTCCTGATTGGTCTTGGTTTGATGGCGTTAGCTTTGAGTCTTGCCGCCGACTCATTTTTTGTGTCAAGTGTAGTATTGTTTTTGAGCGTGGGCTGTTTTTCTGCGTTGCATGATATCAGCTCCGATGGTTATTATTTGATTGCGCTGAGTTTGCCTGATCAGTACCGGTGCGTTGGACATCGGAATTGTTTTTACCAGTTGGCTCAATTTACCTGTCACGGTGGCTTAATTGCTTTGGCCGGATGGTTGGCGTTGACATGGTCTGTGACGATTGCTTGGCAGATGGTTTTGCTAATAGCAGCAACTGTTATGATCATTATTTCTATGTGGCATGCATGGCAGCTACCGCAAGTTGAGTCCGGCACAACAGGTAGCTCACGCCTAGCTAAACTGTGGCCTATTCAACAGGATATTATACGAGAGTGGTTTAGCTTAAAACAAAAAGGTCTGTTTTTGTTGTTTGTTCTTTTATTTAATGGCGCCGATGCTCAGCTGGGGCGGATCGTGCCTTTATTCTTTCTTGATGATACCGCGCAACATGGCTTGGCTTTATCTACAGTGCAAGTAAGTCATGTGCTAGCTGTTGGGGTGGTTGCCTTAATTGGTGGCGCTTTTTTATTAAGTAGGTGTTTGCGCTCATGGTCGCTATATGTGGTTATCCGCTGGGCTTCAGTTGCGATGATAGTGAGTCATGTAGGGTATCTTCTTTTAGTTTTCAAACCGATTGCTTCGCTGCTAGGGGTGATGGTTATTCATGCGATTGCGCAAGCAATTTTTGGATTTGGTAACAGTGCCTACATGGCTTTATTAATGAAGGAGACTGGCGGCAAAAACTACCCAGCGGCTTTTTTTGCTTTGATGACGGCCTTGATGTCTTTGTGTTTTTTAGTGTTTGGTTTAAGTGAGGCTGTATTGCAAGTATGGCTGCCTTTTTCGATGTTATTTTTATTCGCGGGTTTATTTTCAATCGGTATTGCTGCATTGACATGGCGTGTTACCACTTCAGCAAGGTGGCTATGATGAGCTTAGCTAAATTTCAATACGCTTTGCGCACAGCTTTCTCTAGTCAAGAAATTAACAGCTGTTTGTCTGATTATCTTTACAAGCAAGGAATTCATAACTTTGTGGTTACCTGCTATCTGAAAAAAGGGCAATATGATCGTGTTGTTGAATACGATTACCTATCTGACACGATGCAGTCTTGGCATCAGCATTATCATAATCAAGGCTATGACGAGCTTGACTCAACCTCGCGTAAAGTGAAGCGGAATGCACTGCCAGTGTATTGGACTATAGAGGAGCAACTTAAACAATCACAATCACAAGCTGAAAAAAGTATGCGCCTTGAGTCAATGGGGTACGGCATTGAGCGTGGTCTTACAATCCCTATGTGTTTGACAGGTGGTGAGCAGGCTATTTTAATGATCGCATTGATGTCAGGTGACGCTATTCCAGATAGATGGTTTGATTTACAATATGAGTTGTTTTCTATGGCGCACTACTATTATTTTTACCTGAAAGAATCTTTATTTAAAGAGCAGGAGCCTCTGATTCATTGTTATAACCTTAACGCTCGTCAGTTGCAGTGCTTGCAGCTAACAGCAAAGCAATATTCAGTGAGCGATATTGCGGTGAAGCTTGCAATTTCAGAGAGAACTGTCAATTACCATTTGCAAAAACTCAATAAGCGGTTAGGGACAACGAACAAGCATATGTCAGTAGCCAAGGCGCAACGAGAAAAATTGATTGAATAATTGTTTTTAACGAATTTGTTCTTTTTGCGTGATCTTATAAATGCGTCATCCCGAATCGTTCATTCCTTAGCTGGTAGGATATTTGCTGCTTTCCTAGTTTATTATAAAAACATCTTAAGGTTTTATTATTGTAGTTAGAGACAGTTTCTTTTGGTTTTATATAAAGTATTATGCCTAAAAATAGGACTAAACTTATGGTATTTGTTCTAGGCGACCGGTGATGGAGTCAAGAAATAGATTAGTTGGCGGGGAAATATGTCACTATATATAGCAGCACAAAACGGTGACGTAGCCGCAGTGAAACATTTAGTCCAACTAGGTGCTGATGTTAATCAGGCCACAAGCGATGGCGCCTTTACGCCGTTATTGATAGCAGCAGACAAAGGTCACTTAGGTGTAGTGATAGTATTAGTCGACAACGGTGCTAATGTTAATCAGGCCGACAAATGTGGCTTTGTGCCATTATCGATTGCAGCATTCGAAGGCCACTTAGATATGGTGCAATATTTAGTCAACCAAGGTGCTGATGTTAATCATGCTAGAGAAAATGGCGCTACGCCATTATTCATAGCAGCATTAAAAGGCCACTTAGATGTAGTGACAGTATTAGTCGACAACGGTGCTAATGTTGATCAGGCTAGAAAAGGTGAAGCTACGCCATTATTGGCGGCAGCACTAAATGGCCACTTAGGTGTAGTGCAATGTTTAATCAGCAAAGGTGTTGATGTTAATCAGACTAGAACAGAAGTATTGGCGGCAGCACAAGAAGGCCACTTAGATGTAGTGACAGTATTAGTCGAAAACGGTGCTACTGTTGATCAGGCTAGAAAAGATGGCTTTACGCCATTATTGAAGGCAGCACAACGAGGCCACGTAGGTGTAGCACGATATTTAGTCGGACAAGCTGGTCTAAAAGCAGCGAAAGGTCAGCTGAAGAAGATAGGCATCATGCCAGGTATAGACAAGAAGCATCTTACACAAGCTGTAATTGTTTTCTTATCTTTAGGTGTAAAGCTAAACGACTTATCAAAAAAATTTAAAGAAAATATTGGACCTTTTTTAACTGAGCTGGTCATAAGGCTGGGTCAGTATCCTCTCTTCCATGCTAAAAACGGATTAATGCCGGAAGAACATCAGTATATAGCAAGCTCCATAACTAATGCATCATCACTTTTAGGCTCTCTGCCACCTAGAGAAGGGATGAATATTTTTCACGCTGCTCGTATTACTGATATAATGGAGGCACTTTTTCCGGTTAATGCCCAATTGAACCATCGTAATACGCGAGGACGCTTGAATCATGCTGGTTTTATTAAAGGGTATATGCTAGCTCGAGATATAACAAGGGATGAGTTATTTTCAGGTGTTTCTAAGGATATATTGCAATACTTAGTTGATCCCAGTAGCCCTAGTTGTCGTATTGATCTTGCTTTCTTTTTCATGTGGTTTAAGAGTGCAGGTTTTCCACTTCATAAATCAGTTGAACCTGTGGAAGAGTCAAGCGAAGGTCATGCTAATAAAAGGCTTAAGCCAGGTGGTTGTTAGTAAGTTTGGGCACTAATTATATTAGAGCCATTGAAGCGCTATTTATACCATTTAAAAATCTAATAATATCTGGGAAGCTATCAAAAGAGTAGGGCACTTGTTGAGCTGTCAGTTGATGAGCAAATATAAGTTGCTAATGCTTCGGTAGCCGTGAAATTAAAAACAAGGCTATCAGCTACCAGTCATCAATCATTTGGTTAGGATGGTGTTAAATTGACGCTCACCTTAATTACGATATTGTTCGATCACACCGCCTGTACCTAACCCACTGTTTTACCTGCTAGATATGCAAAAAACTCACTAAAACCGCACAAACTAGTAGACATTACCGTATCTTTTATGTACACTCCCAATACTGATCAGGTCGGTACTAAATATAGTATATAGAGAGATTATAGTAGCACTCAACTGAGAAGGTGCAATTTCAAAAGAACAACAACATTCACTTGCAAAGCCCCCGCAATGAGCACGGGCTCTTACAACCACATAGTGACAAATCACAAAAAACTATTTCAGGAGCGACCTAATGACACGCGAACGCACACGTCAACGTCAACATAAACTTGAACACGAACGTAAATGCATACTCAATCGCACTCTCGGACGCAACAAAAAATCAACATATGAACACAATAAATCCCACTCAGTTTTTACTAGGCTGAGCGATATTGAAAGGAGGGAGATTGCAGAAGAAAAGTTAACTATAATGGATCCTATAGTAAAAAAAATAAAATTAGATAAACATAATCGGCACCTCAAACTTTTAATAGCGATCATAGAAGAAAGCAAGCTAGAAAATTCACAATCACAAATACAAATTTGGGGCATAGGAATCCTACAGGAAGTGAATTATAGATCTTTTAATTATACTAATAATACTGATTATTATATTAATTATATCTATCACACTCGATTAACATCAGAAGACTCGGATGCAGTCTATGAGAATGAGATAGTTTGGTTGCAGGAGTTAGAAAAAAATATTTTAGCTGAGACAGATAAACTCTCAATCGACGATACTAAGCTGAAACCATACATTAATGATTATGCTGCAAGAGTCGATATACACAAGAAGAGGGTCGAGGCTGCATGCGGTGTCATTAAAGGCAAAAAACAAGATGAATTTGAAGAAAGGTTTGAGCTACCAAACCTCATTGCCAAACTATTAGAAAATGATATCTTTAAACCGGGCAAGTCACCAGAGACCGTTAGACAATTAGTTGCACTAGAAAAAAAGCTTAACGATACATATGCAGAGTTTAAAGCCATAGAGATCACAGTCGCTGCACTACAGCAACGACAAGATAGGTTGTCACAACAAGAAAGTACAAAAAAATCAACAAATGAACGAGGCTACAAAAAAATAAATCCTCATTCACCTGTTAATGTGACAGAAACTCCTAGCGATGACGATCAATATGGGCAGAGTCCACGAAGAACCAATTGATATTAGTCAAAGGCCATGGAGAACTTAGAGTACATAGAGTCCATACTAGCAATAATCTTATGATGCATGAGAAACCAGTATGAATTGTGAGTTCATGGATTATCTTGCGATATGATGGCAGTAATGGAATGCTATAGCCAGGCGTAAATAGTATTGAAAATCTCTTTGGCTATAGTTTCATTTAATAACTCATGGTACATGTTTTCATAACATATATATTTTTTGTCTTTATTTAATAGCTTTTCAAAGAATATTTCATTAATTTTATTATTAGCAAGCCTGTCATCTGCAGCTAGCAGCATTAAAAGTGGTGGTGTTAATTTTTTATTTGCCTGGTTGAGAACTTCTTGCTGTGCATCTAGAGATGCCAGGTACCATTTTACTGAGGCAGTGCTTAGTCTTAATTTATCGTTTTTTATTTTATCCTGAATTATTTTATCGTGAGTTAGTTTAAGCCCATTTGTTTTTTTAGAGACTCTTAAATGTTCATAGAAGCGATTAATAAATTTTAGTGTGTTATGCAACCATGATGGTATTTTTAGACTATCATGCAATGATAAGTAAGGCGCGCTTAAGACTACGCGGCTTATCGGTATTGGATGTTGATAGCATAGCAAGTAGTGAGTAGTAATTAGTGCGCCATTACTATGAGCCACAATATTTATTGTTGTAGGGTTACATGCTTTTTGCAGTAACTGCAATATTAGATGTAGGTCATTATCGTAGGTGGTATAGTTATCTACATAGCCACGTGGACCAGTTGATGTGCCGTGACCCCGCACATCAAATGATGCCACATGATAACCCCTATCAAAAAACCACGACATAATATCATCATAAGATTTCGAGTGTTCCGCATATCCATGGACAAATACAATCAGCTTGGCCTGGCTGTTTTGTGTTTGGTAGCAATAGTGTATTTCAGTGTTATCTGTTGTTGTAATATGTTGATGTTGCAAGGTTTTTCTCTATGTTGATTTGTGCTAAAGATTATCACGGCTGTTACTTGAAAAACAGTATTATTCTTTTTAAGTGCCAAGTATATAGCTGATCATTAGAGAAGTGTATTGGGGAGGTGTTGTTAAATTGCCTGGCATTTAAGCTTGAATTTGCTATTATTGCGAACTTATTTTAATTACAGGAATACTACCATGTTATCAACGGCTAATATCACTATTCAATTTGGCAGCAAACCATTGTTTGAAGATGTTTCAGTTAAGTTTGAAGAAGGCGGACGTTATGGCTTAATCGGCGCTAATGGTAGCGGTAAGTCAACTTTCTTGAAAATACTTTCAGGTCAATTGCAGCAAACTCATGGCAACGTTATGATCGGCCAGAATCAGCGTATGGCAACTTTATGTCAGGACCAGTTTGCATTTGATCAATATTCGGTAATAGATGCTGTTATTATGGGGCATGCTGAGCTTTGGAAGGTTAAGCAGCGTCGCGATGAAATATATGCCCTGCCAGCAATGTCTGAAGCCGAAGGGATGGAAGTTGCTGAGCTTGAAATGAAATATGCAGAGCTAGATGGTTACTCAGCCGAATCTCGTGCTGGAGAGTTGTTATTAGGCGTTGATATTTTAGAAACAGAGCATTTACGGCTAATGAGCGAGTTACCACCAGGTTTAAAGCTACGTGTTTTGCTAACACAGGTTCTATTTGCCGATCCCGACATTATGTTGCTAGATGAGCCAACAAATAACTTGGATATTAATACGATACGTTGGTTAGAGCAGGCGTTATGCTCAAGAAATTGTACAATGATTATTATTTCACACGATAGGCACTTTTTAAATGCTGTATGCTCTCATATGGCTGACTTGGACTATGGTCGTATTCAGCTATTCCCGGGAAACTATGATGAGTACATGGCGGCAGCCATGCAATCAAGACAAAAAATGATAACTGATAATTCGCGTAAGCAAGCCAAAATAGAAGAGTTGCAAGCATTTGTACGTCGGTTTTCAGCCAATGCATCTAAGTCTAAGCAGGCAACGTCTCGCTTAAAGCAAATTGATAAGATTCAGCTGGATGATATCAAGCCTTCTAGTCGTAAGTTCCCATATATTCGCTTTGAACAAGAAAAGAAATTACATCGTAGAGTGTTAGAGTTAATCGATCTACAAGGGGGATATGATACAGCTCCTGCGTTATTTAAAAATGTTAACCTGATGATAGACTCTGGTGAAAGGGTGGCAATTATTGGTCCTAATGGTATAGGTAAGACTACTATGCTGGAAACAATTATGGGTAATCTTGACCCGCAAGATGGAGTTATTAAGTGGGCAGAAAATGCTGCTATTGGTTATTTTCCGCAAGAGCATAATGATGACTTCGCTGATAATGAAACCTTGTTAGACTGGATGGGGCAGTGGGCACCAGCGGGGTCTGATGAGCAAGAGTTACGTGGTGTTTTAGGTCGCATGTTATTTTCTGGCGACTCTACTAAGAAGTCAGTTCAGGTTACATCGGGAGGAGAAAAGGTACGACTTATGCTTGGTAAGTTAACCTTACAACGACCTAACGTATTACTTTTAGATGAGCCTACTAACCATTTGGATATGGAGTCAATTGAATCGCTTAATATGGCATTAGAGCAATATGTAGGTACTTTAATGTTTGTTAGTCATGATAGGCAGTTTGTTTCCTCTTTAGCAACTCAAATCATTGATATGCGTCCTAATGGTGAAGTTATTCATTATAAGGGTGACTATGAAAGCTACTTATCTTCACAAGGTATTGAGGGGTAGGGTGCAGGAATGACTTTGTTGATTCTGAGGGTTCCAATTTCACTACTATCATTGCATTTCTACAGATAGTGGCACTACTTCTGCCTCGGTTGCTTGAGGATCATTAGGATCAGCTCTCTCAGCTTTCCAACTTGGGCCAGTTTTACCATTCACTTGTTGAGAGAGTATTTGACATAAGTATCTACTTGTTAATTAAAAATAAAGGACAGCAGCTTCAAATTATTTGATTATGGTGTAGTTACTGAGACGCTTCCCCCCCCTTTATCATCTTATTTTCTTAATACTTTTTTAATATTTGAGTGGTATTATAGGCGATATTATTAATTATATAGAGATCTTTCAAATGTCTTACCAAAACGACACAGGATACAACCCGTATGGAGAGAATGGAGAGAATGGGGATACGTGTTGCACGGACCCATTGAGATGCTATTCTAAAAACGTTTTGTATGTTGATGATGGTTGTGCTGGTTTTACTACAACATGCGTCGCATGGCATGGTTGTCCCGCTGCTTTAGCTGCTCTTTTGCAGAGTTGTTTACTTCCTACTGCACCTGTATTGTATTATGTTGCTGCATCTTGTGCGCCACTGACTATTGCACTTTCTGGTAAGGCAACGCAGGTCTGTGCGTCTAAATTTGTAGCTGCATGCAGAGAAGATGGTAATAACACCTTATTCAGAAGCATGATGAGGGCAGGTCACTTAACAAGCTCAGCAGCGGTAACGCCTGTTACAATGGAAATGGGCCGTGTATAGTGCCACTACTGTCAATACAGTCTTTTTAATAAGTGCTCCTACTTTTCAGCATAATATGTGCAGTGTTGCGGCTCTGTAGATCTTCATAATTAACTCGGGCACTATACATCCTGTGCCAGCTTAAATATATTTAATCTGAATTATTATAAATCATCAATTTATAGCTAGGGTGATCTGCACTATAAGCTATTTATAATAACTCTATTCTTATTGTGATTATTCTATATTGATTTTGAAATCTCTACCTATGGTGGATTGGTTCTAACTTTTTGATAGGTTAACTTACTAATGTTTTGTAATCCTTAATCTGTCTAATTTTCTTGATGTGAGCCAGTCTAGTCTCACAACAACAATATCCTCCTAATATGGTAGCACCTTGATCATGAAAACTTTTTACCATCTGATAAAATTCACGTGGTGAGAAATCAGTGCGATGACCTACAAAACAATAGATATAATATTATTTTAATAATCCTTAGGTATAGTGACTTTTTAAATGAAATTGTTAATTAATAATGTGCTCTAGCCCTTCATCTTCTAGATTAATAGTGCATTTAAGATGGTAGATAAATGAGAAGTGGATCACAACAAGTAAGTCAAGTAAATAGATATCCCGGTCCCAAGGGAGGTATATCATCAGTCCCAGCACCACTGTCGGAGGTGCAATTAGTTGTTGACGCATTGCGTAATAGAATGGGAACAGAAGAAATCAAAATAAGTGATCTTAAATTATTTCTGCAGGCTTTGATCCATGATGCCCCAGGATACGTTCCTTTTTTTCCAATGTTTAATATCATGCTAGTTATTATGGGATCTTTAAGTGCGGTGCGGCAGATACCTCGATTATTTCAACCACAAACTGGGTTTATTTACATTGATACTAAAGAGGATCCACAAGCAATAAGTACCTCTAATCAATATGTACTTGTGGTCACACAGGAAAGGCACGCTGTGATTTTCGAAATTATTAAACAAGGAGAAAATTGGTATGTCACATTATTTAACAGGGGAAATGGCATTGAAAATTTAAAAAAATATTTCCAAACGCACTATGTTGGCTCAGCATGGAGTGAACCCGAGCGTGAACACATATTGTATGCGCCAAGTACTATTTCAATGGAAATACCTTTGGACAATATCGAAGAAGTCATGGATGAGCTCAATAATATTTTAAGATCAAATAGTATAGATCAATTAAATGAGATTTATAAATTATTTTTACGTAAGTCATATAGGCTGGGACCTATGGATGCAGTTCAAGATAAACCTACTTGCGCCGTTACGTGTCAGATGATAGCGTTATTTAAGTTTTATGCTGATATCAACAAACTCCAAGAATACCATTACATTAGATGGCTTATTGTTTTAGCTTCTAAGAAGGCGCTGGGCATCATGGAGTGCATCGGCTACCGTCCTTTCGGTAGAATTGGCTCGTAAAACTAGTAATTATATAACTATTTAAAGAGTGTCCTTCCTATAGCTGTGATTTATTTAGTTTAGTTGCTATATATGCAGGTGCTTAGTATCCTTCCGATAAGTGTGCATAGATTTTTATACATCCTTACTGGAAGGACGCTATAAAAGACAGACGATATTTAGAAAAATTTGATTATGAAGGACGCCTTTAATGTAAAATAATTGCGATACTTGGAGAATGCTCATGCTTTATAAAAAAGAGAGAAAAGTTGCTGGTTTATGGGCCTAGCTTGCGACATTGATGGTTCTTTTTATTGTATGTTTTTTTTTCATGTTCTCGGATGCAAGGTTTAACCTGAGGAGAACGCTCATTGATTTTCCTGTGTCTGACCTCTTACTTTGGTCCTCACTTGTTGTGCCTTGGGCTTATTTTGTTGGATTCTTGTTTGGTTATAAAGCATTGTTAGGATTTAAATATAAAAATAGCGAATCATATGCGGGTGTTATCGGATTTTTTAGCGCAATGTTTATTTGCATGTTTGTGATTTTTTTAATTCAGATTTTTTTCTCTTTTAGTGAGTGCTTGCCAGTTGCTTCGTTGTTGGATTTTTGTCGGTGCACCACGCATCACTTTTTTGAAGATATTGTAATATTAGCAATACCTTTTATTTTTTCTGTATTTTTTAGTTTAGTTGGTGCTTTTTTAGCTATACTGGCTCTTTATAGATTTAAGAAATAACCTAAGCGTTTGAGGCTATTACCAAAACAACCAATAAAAAAGGTTTAGCTCATTATACCATGAGTGTCTATGCCAAAATCTATCAGATTGAAAGAAAGATGAAAGCGGAAAAAAGATCTTTTGACGAAATAAAAGCCATACGCCAAGAAAAAACCATACCCATATTAAACAACTTCAAGCAATGGCTAGAAGAAAAGCCTACTTTAGTGTCACAAAAATCTCCCATAGCAAAAGCCATTAACTATACATTGCGTCATTGGAATGGATTAGTATGTTTTTGTGAAGATGGTCGCTGCCTTATCGACAATAATCATACAGAAAGAGAGATAAAGCCTTTTGTTATCGCTAGAAAGAACTTTCTATTTGCAGGAAGTCAAGAAGGTGCAAGAGCACTATGCCTTCACTTCAGCTTAATACGCACTGCAAAACCACATAAACTAGACCATTATCAATATTACGTAGAAATCATGAAGGCAATACCTCATTGCGAGAAAGCTGAAGATTACGAGGCATTATTACCATGGAATATTGATCTCGTTAAAGTAACTAGGAATGATCAATAATTTACGCTCTTTTATAATTTAAATTATGACGCTCACGAAAAAAGTAGCGCAACGTTTTTTCCTCTGCAGCAGGCAGTTCCGTAGAATACAGCGATTATTAAAGGATAAGGCTAAAAGATAGTGTTATACAGTTAAATTCAACTAATAGCGCACGCTCTGCGATTTTGATCCGCGTCAATTACTTGCTCAGAAGTTCCATCACCCAGTAGCCTGTCGAGAGCTTTTCTCATCGCCAATTGAACGGGGTCATTGTTGCTGGTGCTGCTAGTGCTGCTAGTGCTGCTAGTGCTGCTAGTGCTGCTAGTGTTATTGGCTAGATAAAATAGTCTATTCATATCGTATATTAATGTTTCATGAGGACAACTGCTAGCTGTAAGAATAGAGCTGCCAGCTGTTTCTTGACTCAATGAATATTCATAGCTATTTGCTAGATTCATATCGAAGCGTATAGTTTTATTGCTCCAACTTATTTTTTGCATCTTAGCACGCACCCAGTGCATAAGGTTCTTATTTGTATTCATCAATTCCATATACGTCATCGATATTCCATATACATCTATTGCTTGCCTGAATCTCCATGACGTTAACAGGATGAGGGTGCCTCTGTCGGTGCTAAGTCTGTTTTTGTCGGAATTATATAAATTTTGCTGGAGAGGAAGTGGCCGGTAGAAAATGGTTCCTCCTTCAAGTCTGCCCAATAGTCCATTTGGATCCTTGATACTCGAGGCACATCCAAAATCTGTCAGTATGAACACGTTATCCTTATCCTGAAGAGGGCCCTCTATGACGATATTTGGTGGCTTTATATCGCCGTGCACAAAGTTTTTTTTGTGGAGGAATTCTACGGCGCCAGTTATTTGATCTATCATCTCCGTCACTTGCTTACTATTCAGTTCAGTATCGTGGCAGTCACCACCGTAAGTTCGCTGTAAATGTATGTAATACCTAATATTAGGGTATGTTGTGTATCTTTTTGCCGATCCAATAAGCCCTATAATATTGGGGTTAGGGTCCCTCTGCAACGCTGTTAATATTTTTATTTCATTCTTCGCGGTTCCTTCTTTTTCGGCATCGATTACTTTGACGAAAGTGCCCGTTGAAACATAGTTACAATTCGTGAAACTACCTGATGATTGACCGTCTTTGCGTGTCAAACGAAAAAAGGGGCCGTGACTGCCTTTAACGCTGGGTATTTCGAATGTTTCTTTGCTAGTTTGCCAGGGTTCATTTAGTGGAGGCGCGTCCTTGGACGACGACGGCGTTGAGCTGCTACTGCTGGTTCCTCTTCCTATAACGCAAGATCCAAACATCATACCCCCTTGGTTTATTTATCAACACAGTTTATTGTGATCTCCAATAAAAGACGGAGCTCTATTCGTATTATTGATCATAATAGCATCCATATATTAAGTTAATATTAATTATCTATCTGATTTTAGTGAAGCTGAAGTGTGCATGATTAAAATTCATTGGTTTTATCAACGAGGCGTGCTTAATGTGTCTGGCTCTTTATAGATTTAAAAAATAACCTAAGCAAAAGTTGATGGTCGTTATGAAGCGATAATGTGCATTTAGGTTGATCTTATTGTTTAACGCATAGCTAACGCCGGCAATCGCTTGGTATCCAAATTTGAGTAGTGAGCCATAGTCAACTTTATTATCAGTCACGCTATAAGAATTCACTAAACTAATACCACATTACGAAAAAGCAATCCATCTTGCCTACCGTCTGGGAAGAACATAACTCCTGCGTCAAAAACGCGAAGGAGCTCAGTGTGACCACGCAACATCAACCATGAAACGCATAGGCCACCGTCCTTTCGGTAGAACTGGCTCGTAACAATCGCCTGCTCTAAAAGTATACTTGCACACAATAAAGAATTTTATGCCTGACTTCTATCCAGATCATTCTATTGAGCAAAATGAGCTAAAAAGAACCTAGCAAATCTAGCTGTACTCTAATGCCTGATTGCTGGCAGTCACACAATATTATCGGAAGAACACCACGCACGTCACCAGTTATCTTTTAGGGTTACGTGTATGCTTGTATATATTAGCAGATAGTTGCGCCGCCAAGGCATTCGTTATTCAAGTAGAATACTACTGCTTGTCCTGGTGTGATTGCACGTTGTGGTTGTGTGAAGGTGATCTCTAGATCAGTGGGGTTTTTTGTAGAGTATTTGATCATGCATTCTTGTTCATTTTGTCGGTAGCGTATTTTAGCGGAACAACTAAGTGGTAGGCTGGGCATGCTGCCGCCTATCCAGTGACAGTTATTACAAGTCAGATATGTTTTATATAAGAGAGGGTGCATGTCGCCTTGGCCAACAATTAATATGTTATTGCTAGTATCTTTGTCAACAACAAACCATGGGTCTTCAGAATAATTGCTAAGACCTCCTATATTTAATCCTTTGCGCTGTCCTAGAGTGTAAAATATAACGCCATCATGTTTGCCAATTACTTCGCCCTCAGTAGTTTGAATATCTCCAGGGTTGGCCAGTATAAACTCTTGCAGGAACTGCTTGAACTTTCTTTCACCAATAAAACAAATGCCGGTGCTATCTTTTTTATCATGATTTATCAAGTTATGTTTTGCAGCTAAGCTTCTTACTTGTGATTTTTGCATTTCACCCAGAGGAAACATGGATTGTGCTAATTGCGATTGAGTGAGCGTGTATAGAAAATAACTCTGGTCTTTATTGTTATCTAAGCCTTTACCTAAGTGATAGGTAGTGATGCCTGTTGGCTGGTCTGTTGTTTGATTAATAGTAGCGTAATGTCCTGTAGCTAAAGTGCTTGCCCCTATTTTTAATGCATAGTTTAGTAGTAGGTTAAATTTAATTTCTTTGTTACACCAGATGTCTGGGTTTGGGGTTCTGCCCAGCGCAAATTCATCTAAGCAGTGTTGGAATACATTATCCCAATATTCTTGAGCGAAATTTACTATATGTAAAGGAATACTTAATTGATCGCATACGGTGCGGGCGTCGGTTAAATCTTGCTCGGCAGTACAGTTTGGGTCATCGTTTTGTGATTCCCAATTTTGCATAAAGATTGCAGATACAGTGTAGCCTTGCTGTTTAAGTAGTAGTGCAGTTAGCGCAGAATCAACCCCGCCAGATAATCCAACTGCTATATGTTTTGTGCTATTAGGTGTTGCTTGCATGCTTATTCGTCAGTGTTTTCTCGAAAAATACTGCTCATATGACCCATTTGTTGAATGAGCTCTGCCTTGTGTTGATCGCAAATGGTTTGAGTAATTGTATCTCTTAGTTCTTTGTTTGATGTGCTAATTTTTATTTTGATAAGCTCATGCGAGTTTAGCGCGCACTCTATTTCAGCAGCAACAGCTTCGGTATACCCCTTGCTGCCTATCATGATGACAGGTTTTAATTTGTGACATTCGCGGCGTAGATCTATTTTTTCTTGTTTGTTTATCATAATTTTTTATAGTTATTGATGGAAAGCTGGGCTATGCTAACGCTTTTTTGAATGAAGAGCTATTAGTTTTTTATATATAGGTAGGTTAATGGTAAATAGTAAGCAATGGTTGCAGCGACATGTTAAAGATCCATATGTTCAGCAAGCTAAAACTGATGGCTATAGATCAAGAGCTGTGTATAAGTTATTGGAAATAAACGATAAAGAAAATATTTTACGCCAGGGTATGGGGGTTATTGATTTGGGTGCGGCTCCTGGTAGTTGGTCTGAGGTGGCTATTAATAAAGTTGGCCGTAAAGGTTTTGTGATTGCTTTGGATATCCTACCTATGGATCCAATAAGCGATGTTGTGTTTCTAGAGGGCGATTTTAGAGAAGAGCAGGTATTGGGCACTTTATTGGATTTAATAAATTCTAGGCCGGTAGACTTGATTATTTCAGATATGGCCCCCAACTTATCAGGACATAAAAGTGTTGATCAGCCACGCTCTGTTTATTTGGTAGAATTAGCTTTAGATTTAGCAACTAAAGTCTTATCTCCAGATGGTGCATTGCTGGTAAAGATGTTTCAAGGCTCAGGTATTGAAGAGTTTGTGAAGCAGCTTAGATTATCATTTAAACAGGTTAAGCATATTAAGCCTAAGGCATCACGACTAAGCTCAAAAGAGGTTTACGTGTTAGCTAAAGGGTTTAAGTAGAGCTATAGGCTAAGATTAGGTATTAAATAAATTGTTAAATATTAGTTGCGTTGCATATAAGTATGCCATTAAGCTATGATGTGTCAGTTTTAATTACAGGGTAAGATATTGAATAATTTCATGAAAAACATTTTAATTTGGTTGGTAATCGTGGTTTTGTTAGTTACTGTTATTAGCAATTTTGGTCCCCATCAAGCAACTGTAAAGCAATATTCTTATTCAGAGCTATTAAATGAGGCTAAAAATAATAACATTAGCAATGTATCCATTCAGGGGCAGACTGTACACGGTAAAACAACATCAAATACTAGTTTTACAACATATTTACCAATGATGGATGATTTGTACTTGCTTGATTCACTGGTTAAAAGCAACGTCACAGTTACAGGTGAGCCACCAAGACAAGATAGCTTATTGCTGCGAATTATAATTAGCTGGGCACCATTTTTAATTCTAATTGCTGTTTGGATTTTCTTTATGAGGCAAATGCAAGGCGGCGGTGGCAAGGGTGGCCCTATGGCCTTTGGTAAAAGCAAAGCTAGATTGCTCGGAGAAGATCAAATAAAAGTAACCTTTGCTGATGTTGCTGGTGCTGAAGAAGCTAAGCATGAGGTAACAGAGCTAGTTGATTTTTTACGTGACCCAGGTCACTTTCAAAAATTAGGCGGTAAAATGCCTTGCGGGGTGCTATTAGTTGGATCACCTGGTACTGGTAAAACTTTATTAGCTAGGGCTGTTGCAGGTGAGGCTAAAGTACCTTTCTTTACTATATCTGGTTCTGATTTTGTTGAAATGTTTGTTGGTGTTGGTGCCTCTCGTGTCCGTGATATGTTTGAGCAAGCAAAAAAACGAGCCCCTTGTATTATTTTTATTGATGAAATAGATGCTGTAGGTCGTCATCGTGGAGCAGGGCTTGGCGGTGGTCATGATGAGCGCGAGCAAACATTGAATCAAATGTTAGTTGAAATGGACGGCTTTGAGGGAAAAGAGGGTGTTATTGTTATTGCTGCAACTAACAGGCCTGATGTCTTAGATCCTGCTTTATTGCGCCCTGGTCGTTTCGATCGACAGGTTGTTGTTCCTCTGCCTGATATCAAAGGTAGGGCTGAAATATTAAATGTTCATATGCAAAAAATACCAATCTCAGAAGATGTAAAATCATCTGTTATAGCACGGGGTACTCCTGGTTTTTCTGGTGCGGATTTAGCAAACCTTGTTAATGAAGCTGCTTTATTTGCAGCAAGATCTAATAAAAAATTAGTTAGCATGCATGAAATGGAACAGGCTAAAGATAAAATCATGATGGGTGCCGAGCGTAAATCTATGGTTATGAGTGATAGCGAGAAAAAATTAACTGCCTACCATGAGGCAGGACATGCTATTGTTGGTTTAAGTATGCCTGACCATGATCCAGTTTATAAAGTAACTATCATCCCTAGAGGTAGGGCATTAGGTGTTACTATGTTTTTGCCTGAGGCTGATCGCTATAGTTATAGTAAGCGTCGCTTAATAAGTCAGTTATGTTCTTTATTTGGTGGACGTTTAGCAGAGGAAATCATATTTGGTGAGGAGCACGTAACAACTGGTGCATCCAACGATATTGAAAGAGCCACAGACATTGCACGAAACATGGTAACAAAGTGGGGTTTGTCAGCTAAACTAGGTCCTATTACCTATGGCGAAGATCAGGGTGAAGTATTTTTAGGTCACAGCATGAGTGGGCAAAAACAAGAAATATCTGATGAAACAAGTCTTCAGATAGATCAAGAAGTAAGAGCGCTGATTGATCAAAGCTATGCTGCAGCAAGAAAGGTGCTAGAAGATAATATAGAAAAACTACACGCTATGGCACAAGCCTTAATTCAGTATGAAACTATAGGTGAAGATCAGATGGCTGCAATTATGGCGGGCGAGCAAGTAATGCCTCCTGCTAATTGGGAAGGTAGTGAGCTAGATGATGCTGCACCTCAAAGTAATGATTCTTCTCAAGATGATAGTTTATCCTCTACAGATAATCCTGAGACAAATTCTAATGTTGAGGAAAATCATATTGATTCAAAAGATTCACCCGCCGATTAATTTGATGTGTATGTCTTTTATAAATAAGAATTGGCTGGGGTTTTAAATGAAAAAGCAGCGTTATTTTGGCACTGATGGCATTCGCGGCCGCGTTGGTAGCAAGCATATGAACACATCATTTATGTTGCAATTAGGCTATGCCACAGGAGTTGTTTTAGCTGAGCGTTATGATGACCCTGTAATATTGTTAGGACTAGATACGAGAGCCTCAGGCGCAATGTTACAATCTGCTTTACAGGCAGGGCTAACTTCTGCTGGAGTGAAAGTTAATGTTTTAGGTGTTGTGCCAACGCCAGCTGTTGCTTACTTAACACAATCCTTACGTGCTAGTGCCGGCGTTGTTATTAGTGCTTCTCATAATCCTTATTATGATAATGGAGTTAAATTTTTCAACTCTTGTGGAGAAAAGTTTTCAGATGAAATGGAGCTTGCAATAGAAAGCTTATTAGAAAAACCCATGGATTTAGTTGATCCTTTGAAAGTTGCTGGTGTTGATTACTTGCCAGATGCTAGTGGCAGATATAGTGAATTTTGCAAGAGTACTTTTCCGTCCAACTTGAATTTAGATGGTTTAAATATTATTGTTGATTGTGCAAATGGTGCAACTCATGCAGTGGCGCCGATGATTTTTCATGAGCTTGGTGCAAATGTCACGCAAATAGGTGCTAACCCTAATGGTATTAATATTAATCAGGACTGCGGAGCAACAAGTTTGCAGGCACTGCAGGCTGCAATTATCGAGCAGAGTGCTGATCTTGGTATAGCTTTAGATGGTGATGGTGATCGCTTGATGATGGTTGATAGTCATGGTGAGGCTATTGATGGCGATCAGATTCTATGTCTTTTGACTATAGACCAACATCAGAAGGGTATGTTAGATGGTGTGGTCGGCACGTTGATGAGCAACTGGGGTTTAGAGCAAGCATTAAAGAAAAACGGCATTGATTTTAAGCGCAGCAATGTTGGTGATAGGTATGTTTTAGAAATGTTAAAACAAAACTCTTGGACGCTAGGTGGTGAGTCTTCCGGACATATAGTTGATTTAAAGCATACAACAACTGGCGACGGTATTATTACAGCGCTGCAAGTTCTTAAAGTTATACGAGAGAGTGGTTGCTCACTATACGACTTAAAGCAATGTATGCAGAAAGCACCACAAGTGATGATTAACGTCCCAACTAATGGCCTCTCTTTTGATGTTAAATATTATCCTAAGTTACAGCATCGTATTGAGCAGGTAGAGCTCCAATTGGCTGGCAGAGGTAGAGTATTATTGCGTCCATCAGGGACTGAACCTTTGGTTAGGGTTATGGTTGAAGGTAATGATTCCGTTGAAGTTAAAGTGTTAGCTAAAAACTTAGCTGACTTTGTTGCTGAGACGCTTTGTGCTGAGGCCTGATGTAGCCCTATCGTTATTGCTCGTCCTCCCAATTCTATAATTATTAGTGTACACTGACAGCACCGATTTTAGGTGAGATAGATTTATGACAAGAATATTACGTTTAGTAGGCTGTTATTTTATTATAGGCGGCATGTGTTGTGCTCTTATTTCATGCAATCAGGGTGATGACAACAGTGCTGCATCTAGTGATGCAAAGACCAGTTCTCACTCTTCGGATAAACATAAAGCCAGTAGTTCTGCCGGTAAAAAACAAGGGGGACGCGGCTCCACTAATGTTAATGTGGCTCTTTCTAGCGTTTGCCCAAGCACTGTCACTTTAACTGCAACAGGTACAGCAACTTTATATGCAGACAAGCAAACAGAGTTAGTTACCAAAGAAAGTGGCTACATAGAGTCTATTAACATTAAAGAAGGCCAGTTAGTTAAAGCTGGCGATATCCTCATTCAGCTTGTTAACAAAGAAGAAAAAGCAAAGCTTGATTCAGCAAAAATAAAAGTTGTAAGCACTAAAAGATCATATGATAGAGGTCTTGCTATTATTAAAGTGGAAGGAATATCTCAGCAGAGCTTGGATGATTTGCATGAAAGCTATCTAGAAGCTAAAAGTGCTAAAGATCAGGCGCAAATTGCATTAGATAATATGGCTATAGTTGCGCCCTTTGATGGCTATGTTGGTCAGATAAACTTGAGCGTAGGTAATTATATTACTAGCTCGTCAGATTTAACTAGTATCGTTAGTGCAAATAAACTGCGTGCTGTATACAGCTTGCCTAGTCATTATTTAGATGATGTCGCCATTGGGCAAGAGGTTACAATTTCACATTACTCATCTAAAAATACATTAACAGGAAAAGTTACGTTTGTTGCAAAATCAGTTAACAGCTCAACACAAACTATTTCATTAACGGCGGAGATAGATAATAAGGATAAGTTATTTTCACCAGGGCAAGATGTTTCAGTCTCGCAAGTAATAGGAACGCAAGATAATACGCTATTGGTGCCAAGGTTGATTCTTACAACTGATATTGGAACTTATTCTGTATATACAGTTAAAGATAATAAGGCTGTACAAAACACAGTTACTATCGGTGATCAATACGGAGACAATGTTGTAATTTTATCTGGAATAAAATCAGGTGATCAGGTTGTTACAAGTGGTATGGATCAACTGCGGCAGGGTGCTGATGTAACTGTAACCTCAATTGGCAAAGAGTGTAGTTCATGAACCTATCAACTATATGTATTAAGCGACCAGTTCTTGCCTGTGTGCTTAGCTTAATTTTAATTATTTCTGGTGTCTTGGCATTTATGAATCTTAGCGTAAATTATATGCCAGATTATTCCACGGCCACTATAAACATAGAAACAGTAGATAATGGTGCTAGTGCTACATATATAGAGCAAAATATAACAACTCCAATAGAAAATGCCATAGGGTCTGTAACTGGTATAGCCTATATTGAATCAGTTAGCATTAAAGGTGCCAGTTCCATTACTGCGACTGTAGCAGATAATGCAGATTACGATGAGGTGATGAACGACATAAGGACAAATGTTAATCTATCATTGCAGCGACTACCAGATAGTTTGATAAACTCACCAGTAGTAAAGGAAGGTTATCGTAGCATGTCATTGTTGAGGCTAGCTATAACTAACCCTAATATGAGCTTGCAAAGTTTAAATGACTATGTGACTCGTAATATTCAAGATCCATTATCTCAAATTGAAGGTGTGGGCGATGCTAGAGCCAAAGGATCTTCTCCTTATGCAATGTTAATTACTACCGACCCAGCCAAGCTGACAGCATATAATATATCTATACAAGAAATTAGTGCTGCTATTAAGGATAGTACAACACAAATTGCAGCTGGTAGTATTAATAATGATACGATAGATTTCCCATTAAATTTAGATACGTCATTAAACACGGTGCCTGATTTTGAAAATGTAGTAGTTAAAAATGATAATGGAACTTTAGTATATGTGAAAGATATAGCAACTGTAACTTTAGAAGGCTTTACTACAAGCTCAATGATCACAAACTACAATGGCAATCCTGCTGTTATAATGGAAGTTAATACTACTAATGATGCCAATGAGATTATGACCGCGGCAGCTATTAAGAAGTTCCTAGCTCAAATTAAACCTAATTTGCCCCCTGGAATGGAGATATCACCATTTACTGATATGTCTATATTTATGAATGCTAGTGTCAATGAGGTTTATGAATCTATTATTTTTGCAATTATTTGTGTGGTGTTGGTTATAGTTTTATTTTTAGGTAACTTGCGAGCTGCGTTTATACCAGTTGTTACAATTCCAGTGTGTCTTGTATCTGCGTTTACTTTAATGGAAGCATTTGGTTTCAGTATTAACATGATAACTTTAATTGCAATTGTGTTATCAGTTGGTCTTGTGGTTGATGATGCTATTGTCGTTGTTGAAAATATTTATCGTCGTATTGAAGAGGGTGCAACCCCAATGGGTGCTGCTATATCTGGCAGTAAAGAAATTGTATTTGCTGTTGTAGTAATGACGCTAACTCTTGCTGCAGTTTATGCGCCGTTTGGTTTTATGACGGGCATGGCTGCAGCTTTTCTCAAGCCATTTGCCTTTACACTAGCTGGCGCTGTTATTATTTCAGGTTTTGTATCTTTGACCTTATCTCCCATGATGAGCTCTAGAATTTTAGCAAAGCCTAAGGATGCATCTCAAGTTGGTTTTTTTGGCAGAGCCGCAATTGGTTGGCAGCAAACAACTGAATCCATGTTAACTAAATTATCAAATGGATATGCTTTTATTTTAACTGGTATTTTAAAGGCTAGGGTTATTATTATATTGGTAACTATTGCTATTGCATTTGGTGGTGTGGTTCTGGCTAAGTCTATATCTTATACGTCAATACCAGAGGAAGATGTTGGTATGGTTTTTACTATGTATCATGCGGCTGAAAATGCAGATACTGATTATGTAAATAAAGCTCTAGAAAAAATTAAAGACCTAATAGTAAATATACCTGGAATTAATTCAACGCTATCTATTGCGCAAGGTAATAATATTCATGGTGCCCCAAGTTTTGTAATTTTGCAGTTAGACTCATGGGATGACAGAAGTGTCTCATCTAGTGAGGTTGAGACCATGGTTAACCAAGCATTGAAAAAATCCACAGGTTTAAATGCTATTGCTCATTCCATAGGCGGTAGTAAAGCTGGTTTTGATGGGATTGAATTCACTTTGTATAGCTCTCAAGATTATGATCAACTATATAATGATGCAAAAATAATTATGGACAAAATAGAGAGCGACAACCCTAATATGGTTGATCTGCGCTCAGATATTGCATATGACACCCAGGAATATAATATTACTTTAAATAGAGTTATGGCCGCTAAGCTTAATGTGTCAGTGTATGATATCGTATATACAATCTCTACCTTGCTGGGTACGCAAAATGTAACTGATTTTAATTTGTCAGGCTTTACTTATTATGCGTATATTATTGCACCTGAGGATGTTAGATCCAACCTGTCTTCTTTGGGAGATTTTACAGTTAAAAGCTCAACTGGTGAGTCAGTGCCTTTATCGCAGTTAATTACATTGTCTCCAATTATCAGTCAGGCTAGCTTGCCACATTATAATAGACAGCATTCTACAACCATTTCAGCTCAGTTAGGCGATGGTTATTCTATGGCTGATGCCATTACATATTTAAATACGGCACTACCAGCTATGTTGCCATCTGAGGTTTCATTTACATATACAGGTGATGCTTTGGAGGCTGTTGATTCTAATTCAGACACCGAATTTTTATTTATATTATCTTTATGTTTTATATATTTGATTTTGGCAGCCCAATTTGAAAGCTTCATAGATCCTTTAGTAGTATTGTTTTCAGTGCCATTGTGTATTGTAACAGCGCTATTAGCTTTAAAGTTAGGTGGCGCTACAATTAACTTGTATACAACTATAGGTTTAATTACGTTAATTGGATTGATAGCAAAACATGGTATTTTAATTACTCAGTTTGCTAATACCAAGCTTAGCGAGGGCTTTGATATTAATAAGGCTGTTATTGCCGCTGCATCTATTAGACTTAGACCTATCTTAATGACAACCGCTGCCATGGTCGTCGGAGCTTTGCCATTACTGGTTACAGATGGTGCTGGCGCTAATAGTCGTCATCAGATTGGCTTGGTAATTATTTCAGGCATGCTTGGTGGAACATTCTTTTCTTTGATTGTGGTGCCTGTTGCCTATAGTTTGCTGAAGCAGTTTAAGCACTTTTTGATGCCATCACATCGCGTGTCATCTGACACTTAGTACTTTTATTATTTAGCTCCTCTATATTCCGCGGTCAAGCCAAGAAATGACGTTGAGCGGTTGCAGTTAACTAACTGCTCTGCTAGGGTTGCTTTTTTTAAGACAGCAGCAGAAGAGGGTGGTAATGTCATCTCGTGATTTTATACAAAAATTTATCTTAACTAACCTGCCTGTTAGGGGCGCCATTGTACATTTGGAGTTGTCGTTACAGGCCATACTTGAGCAGCACCAGTATCCAGATATGATTTCTGAAGTTGTTGCTGAGTCTTTAGTTGCCAGCGTTCTCGTGACTAGCTCAATTAAATGGCGTGGTAGGTTTATTATGCAATTTCAAAGTAATGGCCCATTAAGCTTGTTAGTGTCTAAAGTTACACATAACAATGAAATTAGCGCAATGGCAAAGTGGAAAGATCCACTGCCAGAATTAGCTGATGAGTTGCTGGGTGATGGTAAGGTGGTTACATCTTTATTACAAGATGGTCGTTCAGATCCATATCAAAGTATTATTAATCTTGACAAATCTGGTTTAACTGAATCGCTACAAAATTATTTCTTAGATTCTGAACAGCTACCAACTAAGCTATGGATTACAGGCAATCAAGAATCAGCTCACGGTTTGTTGTTGCAAGAAATGCCAGCGGATAATAATCAAATAGCTGATAAATTTAATTTTAATGAATTTATTAAAAGTCTAGATGAAAATAAGCTTGATTTTGATTTACATGAATATGCTTTGCTTAAAGGTATTCTGCCTGAACATGATTGCCAAGTATTTAACGCCGAGCAAATTGTATTTAGCTGTGGCTGTAGTGCCGACAAAATGAGATCAGCTCTTATAACTTTAGGTGAGCAAGAGGTAAGAGCCGAGCTAGCAGGCAAACCCTATATTGAAGTATGCTGTGAATTTTGTAACAGCAAGTATTCATTTGATGATGAAGACATTACTGATATTTTTTCTCAGTCATAGCACATAATTGTTGAAAAAAAACTAGTGACTCCGGGTTAGATAGCGCTGAGGTGTTATTAATTTTTTCCCCATGCATGATTTTTTTTACGGCAATTTCTGCAAGCTTACCATTAAATGTTTCTGGTAAATCTGGAGCTTGCGTTATGTTTTTAGGTACGTGATGTACTGATAAAGATAACTTTATATGCTTTTTAATAGTAGCAATTAAATCACAGCTGAGCTCTTGCTTATCTTGCATTTTCAAGAACAACCATATGCTTTCAGGGTTGCTTTTATTCTTTGGTGTATAGCCAATAGCTATCGCCTTATCTATTTCGTGAAAGCATTCTAATTGCTGATAAATATCAGCTGATCCTATACGTACACCATTAGGGTTTAAGGTTGTATCAGATCTGCCTGAAATAATTATGCCGTCATTTTTGGTTAGTAAGGCAAAGTCACCATGAGTCCAAACGTTGGGGAATTCGTTAAAGTATGCTTGGTTGTATATATTATTATTTTTGTCGTTCCAGAAATAAATAGGCATAGATGGAAAGGCTTTCGTGCACACTAACTCTGCTTTTTCTTCTGTGACAGGCACCCCTTGCTCATTAAAGGTTTGAACTGCCATGCCAAGACCCTTGCACTGAAGCTCGCCACTATAAATCGGGCGTAATGGGCAGCCTAAAGCAAAGCATGAAATTATATCGCTGCCACCAGACATGGAAGCAACACAAATATCTTTTTTTATACTTTTATATATATATTCAAAACAGTCTGTAGTTAATACTGATCCTGTAGTTAATATTGTTTTTAGTTTTTGTAGCTTATGTGTGGCTATAGGGGTAATTTCTGATTTTAAGTAGCACTGAATAAGGCCAGCACTAAGACCTAGTATATTGATATCTAGTCGATCTACTAAGTCAAATACTGCATTTATATTAGGGTAGGTAGGTGATCCCTCGAATAATACAATACTAGCACCAACCCCAAGAGCCGATACTTTCCAATGCCACATCATCCAACTGCATGTAGTATAAAAAAATAGTTTTTCATTGGTGTGTAGGTCAGTATGCAAAAGCAGCTCTTTTAAGTGTTGTATTAAAGTTCCGCCAATGCTGTGAACAATACACTTCGGTTTTCCTGTTGTGCCGGATGAAAATAAAATATACAAAGGATCATTAAAGTTCATTTGAGCAAATTCAATCTGCTTGCTGCTTGTTGTCTCTATAAGGTTATGCCAATAATATAATTGGATATTTTTTTCTGTAATTATATTAAGCGTATTTTTATCTTGGTTGTTATATGGTACTAGACATATATGATTTAATGACGGTAGTTGTTTTGCTATGTTTGTGATTTTTTTAGTGTGATCGAACTCTTTACCATTATACTGGTGCTTGGTAACAGTAAAAAGTGCTTTGGGTGATATTTGAGATAGTCTCTCTAAAATTCCTGGCTCGCCTATATCAGGAGATACGCAGCTCCAGATTGCCCCTATGCTGGTGGTTGCGAGCATTGCAACAATTGTTTCTGTAGTATCACCCATTATTCCAGCGACTACATCACCGCTTTGTATATTCCACTTTTTAAGAGAGTGACTAAGAGATGCTACTTGCTGGTATAGTTCCCCATATGTTACCTGGGAAGAACTATTACTCTCATAATATGAGTATATTGCTGTTTTTTGTTTATCATGTTTTAAGATATTTTCTGCAAAGTTTAGTTTGGCGCCAATAAACCATTTAGTCTCTATTAAGCTATTGCCCGGTAACATAACAGTGTGGTGTTGTTGGCTACACTTGATATTGCTGTAGTCCCATACAGCTTGCCAGAACTTTTCAGGATCATTAATAGACCAGGCATGGAGCTCTTTATAGTTTTTACAGCTATTTTGTTGTGATGTTTGCTCTATAAATAGTTGCAGATGAGAGCGTTGCGTTCTATCACAACTTGGTTGCCAGAGAAGTTTGTTATCCATAACTAAAACTCTATATAATTACTCTTCTAGGTATTGCATTTTATCTGGTACATCTTGCCAGTCGTCAGCATCAGCTGGTGCATCTTTGCTAGATAATATTAGTGGCCACTTGGCTGATAGGCGTTCATTAAGTTCAATGAAATGCATCTGATCATTGGTTAAATCATCTTCGGGCAAGATGGCATCTATTGGACATTCTGGGATACATAGGTTGCAATCGATACACTCATCAGGATCAATAACTAGCATGTTAGGCCCTTCGCGAAAGCAATCCACAGGACAGACATCAACACAGTCGGTATATTTGCATTTTATACATTTATCTATAACGACAAAGGTCATTCTAGGCTCCATATGCTGGTTATTCAAAACGCCGCCATTATAGGCATAATGGCTATAGGCTTACAAGTATTGCTAGTCGATCATTTAGCTAATTGACTATGCAAATAAAAAGCAGTTTCTTGGTTGATCTGTGTGGTTAAATGCGATTCGTTCCAGAAAAAGTAGGAATCACAATTACCCATGTTTGCACTTGACATAATATAGTCGGCAGGATTACTTGCAATACAGTGCTCTCCTTTGGCTATTTTGTCTTTATACTCTACGGTATTCATTGTCGCATTAAGCTGACTTGCCAAATCTATTAAGTGAGTATGGGGCGCATGGTTATTGTCAAAAGCAGAAACTAGGCTTTTGTTGTAGGAGGTTACTGACCAATACATTAGTTTTTTAATCAAATATCTAGCTATAAAGTTATTTGCAAAATGATGCGCTTTTGGTGTTTTACTAACATTAAAATAATTTATTACATAAATATCATATTTGGAATTAGGATATTGTTTCTGATAGTCGTTAATTTGATTAATCGCATATTCTATATTTTGTGTAATTTCAGTTTTTATTGTTTTCCTAAAGGCTAGTAGTTTGAATTTTAAAAACTGGTTGAGAGTAGCATTTGCAATATCATTGCCACCAATATATATAATGTATGCAGTGCTGTATTGCTTTGGCTTGGCAAAGCTATCATGTGTATACATGGATACTTGCTTGATAAGTCCTGGTATTGGATGGCCGTTTATTGAAGGATTTTTGCCATCTCTAAAATCTTTTAGCTTCTGATATATGTTTTTTTCACTACCACATTTTATAGGATTATAATTGTCACGGGCACAGCCTGCTATACTCATAGCCGATGAGAATGCATAATTTATTGAGTAAGGCTGATCAGGGGATTGTAGGTGGGCTGCTAGGTTATAAGCATCTTGCCATGATCGCAATGGTTGTAAATGCTGCAGGTATGAATTATAGATTAAATATAGTGGCCAATTTATGCTATAGGCTGTTCTTGTTGTAGGAGTGTTTTCTTTATATGTAATTGTGCCTTGTTGTTTGGGTATACTATCTTGCAAGAAGCTCAAGCTTGGATAAAACCAGTTACTAGATGACATTAAATTATTATGTATTTTTGTTCCATATAATTTAGGGTGTACAGGATTACTAACAGGGATATATAGTAAATATGGGGGAGGCGTCGTAGCTAGACTTTCAAACTTAAATTCGAAAGGCTCTGGAGTATTGCCGGTATCAGATAGGCTATCACCAAAAATTATGATTCTATCGTATGGTATATTGGCTGCAGTTGTAGCTATATCTGCATTGGCATATGTGCCTGCAGCAAGACTGGTTTGCGTAAAAAATAAAATGTAAATTAGTATTTTTTTAATGTGGCTATACCTATCCCTGGCTGATTATTGGTGGCAATATAACACAATATTGATGGAGTTATCTAGGTTGTATATATGGATTATGGATTCGTCACCCCTTGCGTGAGCATTGGGGTCCAGAAACTTATAAGCATGGATCCAGCGGTCAAGCAGTTGGATAACATTGTGCGGTCAAGCCGCAAAATGGTTCTACTTGATCTGGTATCTAGTTTGATTAAAAGTATTAAGAAAATATTAATATTTGGTGATTCTTGCGAGTTGCTTGTTTTTCTTGCTTGGGCCATATATTGTCCTTAACATAAATTTAAACTTCAGGAGTTAACTTATGACAGGTACAAGCGAACCTCTTCTCAACATTAGTAATGGGCAGACAGCAACTAATCTATTAAGTGACACAGAATCTTTACAAGTGAGAGAAATTAAAAATCTCGGCAATGCAGTAATGTTCTTGGGCGTAGCGCAGTTCCTTGGCTTATTAATTATAAACTCAGAACTTATTGTTGATCCTGATAGTGAAAATGGTGAGACAGTAATGGTAGCAGTAAACTCTATTGCCTTCCTTCCTGCTATTATTAAAGCTTTAAAATTAGGCCGATTAACAAACGAGAGTGTGCCTTATCTATGGTTTGCAACAATGCTAGCTCAAGCAGTCCAGGGACTAGCTGAACTGCTTGGTGATATTTATGACATAGAATATCTATCGAATATAGCTGATGGCTTATTTGCGCTAGGACTTGTGCTTAGCGGTGGCGCAATGTTCAAGATGGTTAAGAACTTTAACGATAGAAAAAATGATTTTAACGCTGCAGTATGCTTTGCCATATCTATAGCGCTAGAACTTAGTGCAATGAAAGTTTCTGGAAACTCAGTCATTGCAATTAAGGCAGCATCTTGCCTAGGTGTGATAGCGGCTGGATATTTCGTAGGTAAAACTGCTGATGATTTTATTGACGAAAAGAAAGCCGGGCGTCGTGCTCTGAATGCTGATGATCCAGAAGAAATAGAAGATTTAGAGTCGAATGCAGCGCTTATAGCTGAGAATAGAGTCCATAGCAGAGCATCGGACCCGGTGGGGCAGTTAGGTAGTAATAGTGTATTTAATCCTGTTGCTGCTGCTGCTGATGCTGCTGCTCGTGGTAATTATGCTGCTGCTAATGCATTGCTAAAACCTTTAACGCAAAGCGCGCAGAATGGTGGTGGATCACGCGACCTAACCCTTGGAGGATCAGGCTTGAGTAATGTTTAAAAATAGACATGCTTAATTTTCAAGCAGGCTATGATTGCCACTGACAATTGCTTTAGCATGTTTGGTTATTTTATCAAAAGGCCAATCCCACCAGGCAAGACTTATCAGCTTTGAGATGGTCTCATTATCAAATCGATTTCTTATAAGTTTTGCAGGGTTTCCACCGATAATACTATATGGTGCGACATCCTTTGTCACAATTGAGCCTGAGGCAATAATCGCACCATCGCCAATCTGTATGCCTGGCATAATAGTTGCATTGTAGCCAATCCACACGTCATTACCGATTACAGTATCTCCTTTAAAATCAGGGGTTAGGGGTGTATCTTGCCAATCCTTGCCAAAGGCCGAAAAGGGAAATGTAGAAAATCCATCAATTGAATGGTTGGCGCCATTCATAATAAATTTGACACCTGTCGCGATTTGGCAAAATTTACCAATAATTAACTTATCGCCGATGAAGTCAAAATGATAAAGAACGTTGTTATTAAAATTCTCAACTGACTCTGGATCGTCATAATACGTATAGTCACCCACAGTAATATTGGGATTAGTTATAATGTTTTTCAGAAAACAAAGCCTCTCGACATTTGCCATTGGAAATTTGATATTTGGGTCGATCATATTGTTCTCTCAGTCGTGAGTCCCGAAGTTGAGCTGCGGGATTATGTTACTTAATAGTGCTTTAAACCCTCTTATGTTTAATCAGGCATGATTCTTTTGTTCTTGCCTGATAGATGTCTAGCCTTGTGCTCGGCATCATTATACAAATCAGTTGTTGAGCTACTAGCGTGACCGGCGTCATCTCTAACGTGGGCAATTGGTCTATCCCGCTTGTTGATATCATCAGATATGCCGGTATGTCTTAACCAATGCACTGTTGCCTCTTGCAATGTCTTTGCATCATCTATAAACCCTTCTTGTTTCATTTGTAAAATGGCCGAGTCAAAGCACGTTTGTACGATAAGTCTAATATGCCTACTACTTTTTATTCCACCGCAGCCTCTAGTTTTATGTATTAAATCTTCGCTCTCTCCAGCCAGTGGTAGGGCCGGGGATAGGCCTCGGTATTTTCTATAGCGCTTAAGAGCTAGGAGCATAGTATCACTTACAGTTATGTCTCGTTCTTTGTTTCCTTTACCTACAGTTTTAAACCACCAGTTCTCAGCACTATCTTTGTAGAAGTGCCCCATTTGTGGCTGCCATCTATCGCTGCTAGTGAGCTCAGATATTCTTAAGTACATTAAATATAGGGATGAAATAATAAATAGTGTTCGCTCATGAACATCAGGATTTTTATCTGCCATGATTTTTACAGTATCAATTAAAAACTCCCACTGTAAACTGGTAAGCCTTCTGACAACACGTTTAGATGACTGCTTGCGGATTAACTGGCTCTTTTGTCTTATTTGTGCAACAGGGTTTACATCAGTTATATTTTCACAAGTTAAGAACCTAAATAAACTATTGATGCATGCTAGCATTGACTTTAATGCTTTTTGTGAGAATAGATAGCTGCTTGTTGATGGTTCATTATTATTGTGAAATTCTGCTTTTTTAACAGTGGCAACAAATAGCTTCCATTCTGGGTTGGGGCATCTAATGCCGCCATTTAATATATATCTTGATACTTTTTTTACTCCAATCCATGCTTTAGGTGGTTTTTGGCAGAAGCTTATATATTTTTCAATATCAACTCGTTTTAATTCAGTGACAGGTTTGTTGGCAATCAGCCAAGACCATTGGACAAGCCGCTCGCACTCTCTACGATATGTATTAAAGGTATCTTTGCTTTTGGTATATTGTAATAGAAATGATTTAATATGACTGAAATCACAAGAGGCAAATGCTTGTCGGTAGCTGTCATCTAAAGCTTGATTTGTTAGGTGCTCTAACGTGTCAAATATCGGAATTGGATTATGATGCTTGCTCATTCAACTTATATCCATTGTTTTTATTTGAATATAGTATCGTGCGCAAGCATTAGAAACAATTGCTTATTTAGATGATAGGTCCAATACTGCTAGCGAGTCTTCTTGCATCGCAGGCAATAGTTGCTGTTGAACGAAGTCTTTTAGGTCTTTGCGTTCAGCTGAAGTTAACGAAGATGTGTTAGAATTCCATGGAGATAGCTGTATTTTTTGTTTAATTAACCTATGCTGGCGAGCAATTAATTTGGCATCTGGTGCTTGATACACATTTATTGAGTATGAGCCATATACAAAAGCAGTGTGAAATATTGCCAATGAATGTTTGAATAAACCGTAGCCATCAGGGTTGTACATGGAGTCTAGACCGGATTGAATAAAGTCGGTAGATCCTGGCAGAATAACCACCAGAGTATTGATATTCTGGCTTTTCATAAACTGCTGGATAGTCTTAGTAGATGGCTTGATAAGTTCTTCTCTATTTTTGCTGTTGGGCGCTAGCAGTTTATTAATCCTATGAACTGATGAGTAGCCAAAAGAATGTAGTTGGCTATATAAATAACTACCCATCATCTGATTTACATTTAGGCCAAACTGTTTATCCATGCCTTCTGGCTTATTGTTAAATACCGTGGTGCCAATATAGCTGATGTTAGGATAAGCATTTAATTGAGAGCTAACCCCAATGATCTCATTTGTAGGTAGCGGTTGCGATAATTTCTGTGTTGCGCAGCCAACTAATAAAAAAAACAATAAAAATAAAGGAAGTTTTATAAGTTTCATGTATGCCTCAGCGGGTGGTTGTAGCCAAATTCTGACGTGGCGGATTCGCCGAATATATAATTGGTCAGTTATTTTGTTGAATGTTTATAGTATATGGCCCTTGTGGTGTCAAGCACTATCAGCTTCAATTGCAACTCTCTAATTCCAGGCAGCTGTCGTAAAGCCTTAGCTGGAAACTAGATGCTTATACCTAGTTGAAAGATATGTGATTATTTTTTTATTGCTAGTTATTATACTTACTTCTCTATTTTTATAAAAAGACTCATTACTCCAATTAACTGAACCAAGGAGAGCACTATCGTTGTCTTTAATAATAGTTTTCGCATGCACAAACTGTGCTTGATTTAAGGCATGTATTCTAAAATTAGAGTATTTCTTATTTAAATAAGCTAGTTGATGATTAATATGCCAGTGTTTTTCACTACTGGGTATTGAGGTTATCAGGTCTATAGTAACTTTATTTTTTAAGGCTATTTTTAAGGCATTAATTATAGCTAATGGAATATGGTCGTTATCCCCTAAAAATGGTTGCGTTATTTTTAATGATCTCTTGGCAGATACGATAAACTCACTAACTTTATCTGAGGAGTTGATAGGGCTAATTACTAGATTATTTAAAGTCAAACTCGGTGTGATCATGCTATGCTTGCGAGCATTATTCTTATCTTGTTTTATTAATAGATTAAGATAACTTATAACTGCTTTATCTGTAGTTCGATACATGTAGTTGACAGCGCAGTTTGTTGTATGCCAGCACCAGGGCAGGTTGCCAGTTAAGATATATGCAGTAGAGTTATCTATTATTATTATTTTTTGGTGGCTATGCTCGAATTTAGCGGATGAAAATGTACAGTTAATGTTATTTTTACGGCACCAATATTGTTCTCTGCTTTGCATTATGTGATCTATTTTACGTGATGATGAATTGAAGTTATTTAATAATAGCTCTACAGAAACCCCGCGTTTTTTTGCTTGGGATAAGGAATATTGTATTTGGCGGACATAGTCATAATGGCTGAATCTTAATCTGGGATTGGTTGCAAATAAAGTATATATTGCAATGTTTATATTTTTTTTAGCAAGACTTATATCGCTATATAGAGTTTTATTGTCATTATAAATTTCTTCATTGGCTGCCATAGATTTTGCTGCATATGCAGGATTAACTATAGCTATTATGATTAATAGCAAAGCCACTATTGGTAATAATGATATTATTTTAGGTGAGGTTAATTTCATTTAAGAATAGTATTAGATATTATAAGTAAGGTATATACAGTATATTTCACTAGGTGCTTTGAGCCATGACAATGACAGCGCAGTTCCCTGGATTGCTTCGTTGCTAACGCGCCTCGCAATGACAGCGGTTAGGATAACTCCGCACAATGACAGCATCTGCCTGTTACATGGGGCCTGATAGATCTTCTAGCACAAGCTTTACCTGGTCCAGTCGGCTTGTCTGCTCCTGCATGCCATCGTCAGCTGTTAGTGTAAACCTAATCCCGCTTTGTTTGTGCATACTATATTTTTTATAGTTATTTTGCAGCAGATGAAGCAATTGATCATGATCAATTAATGGCTTGCTACTAAATGTAATATAGCCATATTTAGCTTTTGCCTCTATTTTAGTAATACCCATACTTTTGGCTATAATCTTTAATCTTTGTATTTCTAATAATGACTCGGTTACACTTGGTGGTAATCCAAACCTATCAATAATTTCAACATGAAGATCATTTAATTCTTCATCGCTTTTACAGTCATTGATTCTTTTGTATAGAGACATTCTTGTAGTGACATCAGGAATAAAAGTCTCGGGAAATATAGCTGTAATACCACAGTCAATATCTGGATTTTTGTTATTAGCTAGAATGTCTGATGACTTTTTATTTGTTTTAATAGCCTCAATAGCAGTTTCTAGCATTTCCATATATAAACTATAGCCAATAGATTGCATATGGCCACTTTGATCATCACCTAGCAATTCTCCAGCGCCGCGTATTTCAAGATCATGGGTTGCAAGATTAAATCCAGCCCCGAGGTCTTCCAGGCTTAAAAAGGCATCTAGTCTTTTTTGTGCATCAAGGCTAATAGCATCTATTTCATCTACTAGTAAATATGCATATGCTTGGTGATGCGACCTGCCAACTCTGCCACGTATTTGATGCAATTGTGCCAGACCAAACTTATTAGCATTATTAATAATAATAGTATTAGCACTTGGTACATCAATTCCTGATTCTATAATGGTCGTGCACAATAAAATGTTATATTTTTGATGATAGAAATCTGTCATAGTTTGCTCTAATAAGGACTCTTTCATTTGACCATGAGCAATTGCAATTTTTGCATTAGGGGATATGGCTAGTAGCTTTTCTTTCATGATATGAATTGTAGATACGTTATTATGCAAAAAGTATAACTGGCCGCCACGCAATATCTCACGTTTAATTGCTTCAGAGATAATGCTGCTTTGAAATTTGTGCAAGAAAGTTTTAATGGCCAGCCTGCGCATTGGCGGGGTAGCGATAATAGATAGATCTCTACTGCCAGATAGTGCCATATTTAAAGTTCTAGGTATTGGCGTTGCAGTAAGTGTTAGTAGATCCACTTCAGCTCTAATAGACTTAATTTGTTCTTTTTGCTTAACTCCGAATCTATGTTCTTCGTCTACTATCATTAATCCTAGCGAGTTAAATTTTATATTTTTTTGTAATAATTTGTGCGTTCCTATGATTATATCAACTTTACCTTCAGCTAGGTTTTTCAAGGTTAAGGCCTGTTGTTTGCTAGAATGCATTCTAGATATAACACCGATAGATATAGGCCATTTAGAGAACCTATCGCAAAATGATTGATAGTGTTGCTCGGCCAACAGTGTTGTTGGAACCAGCAAGGCTACTTGCGAGCCATCATTCGCTGCAATAAATGCTGCCTGCATCGCAATTTCAGTTTTGCCAAAGCCAACATCACCACAGACTAGTCTGTCCATGCTGATTTTGCTCGCCATGTCTTGAACCACGGCATCAATAGCTGTAAGTTGGTCTGGTGTTTCTTCAAAAGGAAAGCTTTGCCTAAATGATTGATAGTCATCCTGGTTGACTTCATGCTTATGCCCGGTGCTTGAAGCTCGTTTAGCATACAGTTCTAGCAGCTCTGCCGCTATATCATTTATTTTTTCTATAGCTTTTTTCTTTTGCCTGTCCCATATGGCGCTGCCCAGCTTATGTAGCTGCACATGCTCGTTATCATGACTGGCGTATCTACTAATAAGATGTAGCGATGTTACCGGAACAAATATTTTATCTTCATTTTCGTATACAAGTGTTAAATACTCTGCTTGTATATTGCCTGTATTTATCATTGTCAGTCCCAGGTATTGCCCAATACCATGATCTATGTGAACAATGTAGTCATTAATCGATAGTTCAGCTAAACTTTTTATGAATGTGGCGGCATCAGATGTTGGCTTTTTCCTGGTTCGTCGCTGTGATACAAAATCTAAATAACAATCTGACTCGCTAATTAATGCAATATTACTACTTTGTGATTTAAATCCATGTTGAATATACGATGTGGTAATGCATGTTTTTGCATCGCTTGATAAAAACTCTTGCCAAGACGATACAACGGTAATATCTATTTTGGCCTTGTGTAATTGTTGCAGCATGATTTCTTGCCTGCCAGTTGAGTCTGCTGTTATTAAGGCCCTGCCATTAAAGCTACCAATAAACTCACTTAGCTTTTTCATGGGTTGGCTTGATTTAATGGACTCACTTATTTTTGGCAACATGTCGCATTGAAAGTCTATATGATTATTTTTGTTTTGATTATCATTTATATTTATTAATTGATATGGTTTTAGTTTTTGGAAAAACAGATCAGATGATAGGAATAAATCTTTAGGCGGAAGACACGGTCTTGTGATGTCATAACGATGCTGCTCGTATCTGTGTTCTATGTCTTCCCAATAAGCTTGTAGTGCTTGTTTGTTGTTGTCAGCCGAGTATTGCATCACTACTGTGTTGTTTGGCAGATAGTCAAATAAAGTGCAGGTTTCATCAAAAAAAAGTGGTAGATATGCTTCAATTCCAGCAATGGACCTGCCTTCGCTAATAGCCTCATATACCGGAGAGTTAAGAGGGTTTCCTTTAAATGTTGCTCGCCATGACATTCTAAAAGTTGATATAGCATCTTCTGTTAATGCGTATTCATTTGCAGGCAGTATGTTTATGCTATCTACTTTTTCAATAGTTATTTGCGTTTCGGTATTAAAGGTGCGAAGAGTTGTTATTGTATTATCAAATAGCTCTACTCGTATGGGTAGCTTTGACCCCATGGGATATATATCTAGTATTGACCCTCTAACTAAAAACTCACCATGTTCTAAAACTTGATTAACATTTATATAACCAGAATTAATGAGCTTTTCTCTAAATGATTCAATATTAATTGTTTGGGAGCACTGTAATTGTAGTGAATAATTAATAACATGTTGCTTTGGTGGTAAGTATGATAATAACGATGGCAGTGATGTAATAATAATGCCGCTTGAAATATCACTGATGGTTGCTAATACGCGGAGTCTTTCTGAGATTATATCCTGATGCGGCGAGAACATATCATATGGCAGTATCTCTTTGTCTGGAAAATATATAGGAGCTAAATTGTTTGGGCGGAAAAATTGATATTCAGTCTGTAATAGCTCGGCACTTTGAATATCTGGCGTGATGATTAGTAGTGGTTTTTGAATATAAGATAGCTCAGCTATCATTAGGCTGCGCGAGCTATTTGCAAGACCACCCCATTGGTTAGCAGTTAAGTGATCCTTTGGTAGCGTTGGTGATAATATACTAGTTAGCTCTGCCATTTTATTAAAGCCTATTTGAAATATCATATTTAAAGTTTGCACGTCACTATATGGTGCGGGTGGTAAGGATAATGTCATTTGCGGGTATTAGTCAACGCCTAGTTGGGGCGGGTACCATTAAGATTTATGATTATAAGTGGGACAACCCTGGGCTGCTAGTAGACTTGTGTCTATCACTGTGTTGCCTCACATTTTCTGCAAAAAATTCAGTACCATGAGTTACAATACCACCCAAAGGCGTACTGCGTATTGTTGGAAAAGATGAGGCTAGAGCTGCAAGCCTTCGTATATGACCTCCACTCAAAGAGCACAATCCACTGGAGTACACCTCAATTAGTGATTGCTCTAGATCGCCTGAAATATCTAAATTTAAAGCCTTAGCTTTAAAGTATAGCTTTAGTAGTGACGCTAGGGCTGGCTCTACTTCATGTAATTTGTCAGACCTACTTTCTTTCACATAATATAGCAGGCTAGTTACGTTATTATTTAACTCAACTTTACCTGAATGCATTAATTGTCCAAAAGACTCATGGCTACTAGTAATCATTAATCTATTTTGATTTAAGCTATATTCTATAGCTATGGCGGTATTGGGGTAGGCGTTATCGTTGATGCTGGTTCTATCTTGCATGAATCTAGCTATAAACTCTATCTCTTCACCTTTGTATGCTATTGGTATCTCTATTAAAGTAATATCCATCTTGTCACCTTGGATTTTTAGTGATAACGCAGCAGAGATGGCGACCCTTTCTCTCGCCTTGGATCTTGGGCTTAAGGTTGTAGACTGATTATGGTATTTATCGAATAGCTTTTTTATTTTTGTAATCGTTAATTTTTTTTGATTTTCTAACGTGCTTGCACCTTCTAAGTAGAATATCATTACATCATCATCGGCGTAGATGCCACTTGGTAACGCTTCTCCTTTGTAAAGATGTAGTCCAATATTATTACCATAAGCAAAGATAAATATTATTTTTGATTGGACTAGCATCTTTAGAGCTTTATCATTATCAAGGCCTAAAGCCCCCACTATTTTTGCAGTAAGTGGACGGCGTAAGAAGTGTGGAGATAAATAGCAGCTAGCAAGACTTAGTCTTATTGGATTGCCTTGGGCAGCTGTAGACGCTAATTTATTGAGGTTATCATTATGTGTTTCTATTTCTTGTTCAGTTGCTTTTCTTGTAAGAGGAGGTTTTCTTAGGCAGGCGTTTATTGCTTTGCTATCTTTTTGAGTAATAAATGATTCTTCTAGAATACCTAGTATTTCCCGCTGTATTGGAAAAAGACTGCCATAGATTTTCAGTTGTTCTAAGTATTTTTGAATTGCCTTATTAAGACCCAAGTCTTCGTATGGTTCTGCGACATCTGGCCTTGCATTTTGTTGGCGATCCTCTGATGGTTGTATTGATTCTGCTCCTACTTCTGGTGTCAATGCTCGTGTATTATGAATTTTTTTTCTGACTCTTTTTTTCTTGCCCTTATTAGTTGTAGGCTGTTGCCTTGTGTAGTTCTCGATACTGTGTTTGCGATTAGTGGTCATCGATAAAACTACTATTGTTGCGACAATGGTAAAAGCACATGTAATATTTCTATGCCAGTGATAATTATTAGTCGCTAATAATGCTTGGTTTATTTTTGCATCTATCGCTTGATCTGTGAGCTTCAGTATATGAGATAAGTTACTGATACACTTAGAAGCTTTTTTGCAATCAACAGGTAAAGTGATTGCTCTATATGCACCTTGATGACATAAAATAAATTCCAATAAAGATTTACTAATACAGTTATGAGCACTATTGTAATTTGTTTTGCTTCTTGCTCCACCTATAATCGTGAATATGTACTGTATTATGCCTAGTGTCGCGGTTGGGTCAGGAAGATGCGGGCAGTCTGGATGGCGGGCATCAATAGCATTGCGCGTTAAGTCGTCAGTTATATTAAATAATTCTTTTAGTTTCCCAAAAAAATTGTGCTCACCCAGGTGTTGCTCAGCACTATTGCTTTCTTTATGGCACTTTGTTCTTATTGCCAGTCTAGCTAGGCACTCTGATGCTGTTTGGTGGCCATACTCTGATTCATTACAAGTTGATTCGGCATAACGATCAGCTAGGTTATTAAAATATACAAAAACTGCGTAGGCAATGACCGCTCCAAATAAGGAAATAATAATATATTTCTGTTGAGAAGCTAGCTTATGCCAATCAAAGTGTAGGCTCTGTTGTGTGCTAGCGTATTGTTTGGTGATGCGCCTTTTCTGCTGCCCGAATGTTCTCTTTTTAGTTCCCATGTGCGCCGTAGATTTTATATGCTAATTAACAAATATGTTATATCGCGTCCTTCCTATATAACTATTGAATGTTTAATTATTTTATGATTGCGCAGATTATTAATCTAATTCAAAGTAATATCTAGTCCTAAGCTCTATTTTTTTAAAAAAATAAAACCTTAAGGTGAAAATTATCTTTTGGCTATTTGATGACAACTACCGTATGATCCTTAAGATTATAAAATACACATAACCTGCTGTTTATACGGCAATAAACATGAAGGTAATCTTAAATGAGGAATGGTTGTAGGGTAAGGTTTGAAATTGGTTTTAGCTTAGGGGTAATCCCAGCTTTAATGGATACAACTACAGGCTTTGTCCAAAATGTTTTATCTCTTATTAATTCGTATAGGGAAAAGTACTCAGCTGACAAAGTTACGCTAACGGTACGATTTAAAATTCGCAACATTGATATTGTAAATAAGCGGCAAACAGAAAAGTATATTCAGACTTTCCAAGAGCAATTAGAGCTTATGAAAAGAATTGATATTGGCATCAGTCAAGAATCCATAGAATTACTTAGAGAGGCAATAAATCTGGCATGCTCTGACCTAGCGTGGTCATTAATAACAAATAAACTTCTTTCTGATCCGAGCAAAGCCGATGTTATAATTATAAGCAGAAAAAATTGTCACTCAGAAGAATCCAAGCTTATTTTTTGGTCACCTCATCAAACTACATATGATGCAATCACTAGGTCAAGAGTAGATGAGCCAACTAACACCCTAAGATGTTATGACTGGGATAGTGTTTTATGTGACCCCGTAAGCAATAGAATGAATCCGACACTGTTAGCTGATTTATATTTATCGCATCAGAACAGACTGGCACTTATCTTGACGGCACGCACAGGAATTATCGACCTGTCTAATATTCTAATTAACATATTAAGTAATTTGGGAGAAATATCAGATGCGCCATCGATAGAAAGCCCATTTAAATATCAGAAAATAGACTTCATTGTTTTTGAAAATCGTATACAAGACCCCTGGTATTTAGAAACACTTCTAGCTCCTCTTGTAAAGGCAAAGCTGATTACTATGCATGACATTTGGCATGAAAAAAACCTAACAAATCTTTTGTCAATGGCTTTAAAAGCTATACCGAGGCTGACTTTAGGCCGCGAGCTCAGATTAAAATTAAGTAGTCTTATTGAAGGGCTGTCTGGGCTGTTGTTACGCCCTGCCGAGGCTATTTGGAATTCAGTTAGACTGCCAGATGATTTGTCGATATGTTTTACTAATGAAGCGGTTCTTAATTTATTGTGGCCTGACTTTTGTAATGGATTATCTGGTGGTTTGAAAGGGCTTGTGATTGGCGATATTTTAACACATCTCAAATATCATCATATATATATGATAGATGATCAACCCGCTCACGTGGAAGATTGTCGGCTTACTCTTGTGGATAGACAGCAAAATGAAATTGGCTGGTCATGGTGCTTTCATCATGATCAGTCTCCTTGTAACATGCAAGATCATCGCGACCAGGTTATGCTTGAGCTTGTTAAGAGTACCAACTCTAAAGTTGAGCAGAGCATGACAGCATTAGTTGGTCGCAGTTACGCGTCTATGTTCAAGAATGGGCTAAAACTACCGGATATAAAACCTGGGTCAACATCCATACATCAGCCAATTGGGCCATAATGCCTATCTCCTAAATGAAATGGTCATTCCAGGTTTGAATATAAAGCGCCATAACTTTTATAGGGTGGGTGCCAGTAGCAGGTTATGGTTATCCAAATAAAAATTGGTTCATTTCTTTAAGTAGAAACTCTTGTGAGCTAGCATCTAGCGCATTTAATCTATGCTCATTAATTAGCATAGTTTGATGAGCAACCCATAAATCCCATCCTGGCTGTGATATGTTTTCATGTATTTTACAACCAAGATCTCCAGGGAAGGGTGGTTCATCCATAGCAGGCGCTTCTTGCTGTAATTTTTGGCAAAAAATCATGTGTGGCATTTTTGATGTCTCCATATATTGTGTGCTTAAATTTATTGTAGCACCCTACAATACTTAAAGTTGCTTGTCACCTTTAAGGCTGTTAATGTCCGACAAAAATTATTGTGCAGGAAATATATAATGTCTGATTCTAATCATCGACCTATTAGAAGTTTTGTTATTAGAGCAAGTCGAATGACTAAAAGGCAAACGCTAGCTTATGACAGTGCATGGCCAAGATTTGGTGTGGATCCAGGTGGCATGCTTGATTTTAATAAGTTATTTAATCGCAATAACCCAACTGTAATTGAGATCGGGTTTGGCATGGGTAAGTCTCTGGTTGATGTTGCTGCTGCTTATCCTGATATCAATTTTATAGGTATAGAAGTTCACCCTCCTGGCATAGGGGCGTGTCTAGCAGATGCCATTGATGCTGGTATTGATAACTTAAAAATTATAGCTATGGATGCAGTTGAGGTATTGCAGTATATGATCCCAGCTAATAGTGTACAGCAAGTACAAATTTTATTTCCAGACCCTTGGCATAAAAAACGTCATCATAAGAGACGCTTAATTAATGAATCTTTTATAGAGCTTGTAACAAAAAAAATAATAGCAGGTGGTTATTTGCGTATTGCAACTGACTGGACTCCATATGCCGATGTTATAAAAGAGATAATGTTACAACAATCAGCATTAACTGCATCGCCTGATTCTATAGGAGATATAATAAAAACACGAATATCAGTTACAAAATTTGAACAGCGTGGACATGGTCTTGGTCATGAAATAACTGACTTTATTTATCAAAAAACCGCTAAATATTAATCTATTATTGTTTATTGTCATGTCCATTCTAACCTTGATTATTCCTGTTTGAGGTTTTGTATAAAAATCGTTACACTTTCGCTTTTCATTTATCTTAGAGACATATTCATGAATACTTTATTTACCATAGTTGCTGTTATTATTGCTGTTTTTATCTTACTTTTTATTCTTGTGCTTATTATCCGAAGAAAAAATTTATCTAAAGTGGAGGATACCGGTAGCACTCAAGTATATGTAGGCAACTTATCTTATTCGCTTAGAGACCATCAGCTTAAGGATGTTTTTGAAAAATATGGTGATATCAGTTCGGTTAGAATCATTAAACATCCCCAGTCTCGTCGTTCAAAAGGTTTTGGTTTTATTACTTTTGATTCTGTAAAGTCAGTTAAAAAATCTCTAAAAATGCATGGCAAGGAGCTAAATGGTCGCACTATAGTAGTTCGTGTAGCCAATCCAAGAGAGTCCTAATTACCTGGAGATATTACCACATTTTAGTCTTATGTTGTGCTATATTTACTTATGAAGAGTAGTTAAGACTGGCGCTCCTAGGCCAACACTTTTCATAAGGAGACGAGCACGATGATATGGTGTGAATCAAGATTTAATATATCAACATATTAATATTGATACCTAAAGTATCACTGCAAGTCACCACAGTTACTTTCAAGACTTAGAGGGCGTCAGTCTTCACTGCTCTTTCAATTATTTTGACTGAGATAAGTGAGGGGGGCTGTGAATAATTGGTTGTTAAAAAAAACGGTAGTTAAATTTATAAGCATAATGATATGTTTAATATGTCTAATTACTTTAAATACTGTAGCTGCGGCCTCTAGTTCGTCATCAGCGCTACATCCTCCTTTTTACTACAAAGATCAAATGGTATTTAAGGTATCCTCATATTCATCCTCACCATGGAGCTTTTCCAGGTACATTGATTCGGGCGGTGAGCGCATGTTTTTGTTTGATCCAAAGCAGGTTGCGTTTGCTATATATGATGAATATGGCAGACGAATAGGTGTTGGCAAGGCGGTAGGTGGTGGTACTTGGTGTTCTGATGTTGGTAGGTCTTGTCGTACTGTCAGAGGTGAGTTTAAGGTATATAGTAAAGGCTCAAAATATTGCAAATCAGGGGCTTACCCGAGACCACATGGTGGCGCCCCTATGCCTTATTGTATGCATTTTCATAGGGGTTATGCTATACATGGGTCTTATGATCTTCCAGATAAAAATGCCAGCCATGGCTGTATTCGCGTAGATAAACAAACTGCAAAATGGTTAAGTGAAAACTTTATTCAAAAAGGCACTAAAGTTGTTGTTTTAGATTATTGATAGTATGCATATAGCACAGTGCCATCACTGATCATATCATCAATCTCATTTATGGCATCTAGGTTTAAAGCAAAACAGCCATAACTATTTCCAACACGTTGATACCTGTCAGCAAACTCTTGAGATACATACCAGGCGTCATGCAACTCCAGCCCTCTTGAGCTAGCATTATCATTAACTCCCTTATCTATCCCCTTGATATTAATTGCTTTATTGTGATGAGAGTATTTTTTATCTCCCGTGGTAACAAAGGTACCTAAACTGGACTCGCGGCTACCCGGATTATTAGAAAATTTAGTAGGATAAGCACTAACGCCAGAGCCTTTACCTTGTGCTACTAGTGTACTATAAGTGGCTTTTTGTTGTTTTATATCATATATATAGAACCTTTCCTCATTAGATGGTTTGGTGAAATCCACAATAACTAGGGATTGTGTATTGCTGGTTTGATTATGATCTACAGCATTCTTATACCCTGTGAGCGCGGCAGATACTGCATCACTAGATGGTTGTTCGCAAGCCAAGGTGTTGATTGAGCACAATATGCTAATTGTGAGTATTATACTTAATAATATTGATTTCATAGATTATGTTACGACTATAGTATTTTGAAAAATATGTAAAAACGAATTATAACCTATAAATATTAAAGCAATATTAGATTTACCATTATCGTTGAATTATTATTCAATATTTAGGCGTTATTTCCATGTTAGCGTAATATTATATATCACCGATCACTTCCAAGATTTGGTTTAATCTTTTGCCGCAATGATGTAACCTATCGCCAATTTTAAGTGGAGGCAAGATGGTTACACCAAATGAAATCAAAGAGTGGATAGAGCAGGGCATGGGGTGCGAGAGCGTGCAGGTTGCAGGTGATGGCCGTCACTTTGATGCTGTTATTGTATCTTCATTGTTTAAAGGCAAGAGCATGATTGAACAGCACCGCTTAGTGTATGATGCTTTGGGTGATCACATGAAATCAGACATCCATGCACTATCTTTAAAAACTATCGAGCCGACCGATTAATTAAAATAATAAGTTATTTAACCTATAGGAGTAATTAATGACTATCGCAGAGACTATTCAACAGCAAATTACTGAAAATAAAGTTGTATTATACATGAAGGGTACTCCAGATTTCCCTCAGTGTGGATTTTCAGCAACAACTGCTCATATTTTAAGTGAAAACAATATAACTTTCTTTAGTGTTGATGTGCTGGATGATGACTCAATTAGAAGTGGCATTAAAGAATTCTCTAATTGGCCAACTATTCCTCAGCTATATATTAATGGAAAGTTTGTCGGTGGTTGCGATATCATACGCGACATGCATGAAAGTGGCGAGCTTGCAGCACTGTTACAGCAAGAAGTAAGCAGCTAATCCCATAGAGGGTCATGCTCTTGTGCTGGTTTCGCATCGGGGTTGTCACGTAACTCATAAATTTTTTGATGCTTACTAATCTCGTTAAGCTGGGACTCTGATTGTTGATGGCTAGCGTTAAATTCAGCTAAATGTTGGTCTAAAGTGCTAACAAAGTGTTTATTAATTTTTGCCATGGGTTACTATATCCTTGCATTATATATATTAAAGTTGAGCCATTATGCCACAGTCAAAAACCAATTCAAAAGACTTATCCATATCTGATCTTCAAACTCAAGATGGGATCTTTAAGCTGGATAAGCTTTTTTTGGATTATCTTCAATCTCAAGATAAAGAGCTGCATGCTCACTTATTGTCATATAGGGCGGATACCACTACAAATACTGATGTATCTCCTTATTTTCTAATGGATGTAGCTCGCCATATGGAGCACATGCTAGCAGATTTCTTTACTATTAAAAGTGAGCTTACAGAGCTAAATAGCATCGCTAGTAATGAAAAGTTAATAGCTAAATTTAAAAAACAATTTGTTAAAAAAGCCACCAGAAATATTAAAAAGTTTGTAGAAGATGACGAGTGCAGCTGGTCTACATTAAATAACTGGCTGATGTCTCAACTTCCTATAAATAGCAATGATATTGAGCTGGACATAGCTAGCTTGGGAGTGTTGTGGTTAGATGATGCAGAGAATAATCAAGATAATATAAACAAATTGATAACTTGGTGTGTTGCGGCGCTAGCAACTAATGACGGCAAAGCTGCTGTTGCCAACATGACGATATTCCAGTCACCGTTAAAGTTAGATTATAATGATTTAGTCCATGAAGTCCCAGTGCAAGATGATCCTTATGCTAGGCATGAAGCAGCTGAAAATAAACATAGGCAGCGGGAAGGTTTTGAGCTAACAGATAATGGAATGAATGATCGCGAAATATATAATGAAATACATTACTGTGCTTATTGCCATAAAAATGATGGTGACTTTTGCTCTACTGGCTTTCCGGTTAAGAAAAAAAATCCAGACCTTGGCTTTAAAGTTAGCCCATTAGGTGATTTGCTGACAGGGTGCCCCTTAGAAGAACGCATATCTGAAATGCAATATTTAAAGCGTGAGGGTTATAGTTTAGCAGCGCTAGCTATGATTGTTCGTGATAACCCAATGTGCGCAGTTACGGGACATAGGATATGCAATGACTGCATGAAGTCTTGTATTTATCAGAAGCAAGAGCCTGTTGATATTCCTCAGGTTGAAACTAAAGTTCTAACAGATGTTTTACATTTGCCGTGGGGAGCTGAAATATACCTAACTTTAATTAGGTGGAACCCGTTAAGGCCGGATCAGTATCAGCCAAAACCATATGGTGGTCGTAATGTATGTGTCATGGGTATGGGGCCTGCAGGATTTAGCTTGGCTCATCATTTATTAATGGATGGTTGCGCTGTTGTTGGGTTTGACGGTCTAAAAATAGAGCCTCTAGATCGGCAGCGCTTAATGCAGCCAATTAAAAGATTTAGTGACCTTGCCGAGTCTCTAGCCGATAGAGTTATGATGGGCTTTGGTGGGGTTGCAGAATATGGTATCACCGTGCGTTGGGATAAAAACTTCTTAAAGTTAATTCTAGTTTCTTTGATGAGAAGGCCTTATTTTCAAATATTTGGCAACGTTAGGTTTGGTGGAACTTTAACTGTTAATGATGTTTGGGATTTAGGCTTTGATCATTTAGCCTTAGCTGTTGGCGCAGGTCTGCCTAAAGAGCTGAACATTCCAAATAGTTTAGCCCCAGGAATGAGGCAGGCTAATGATTTCTTAATGAGCTTACAGCTAACCGGGGCATCTAAAAAAGATAGCTTAGCTAACTTGCAAGTTAGATTGCCAGCTGTTGTTATTGGTGGCGGGTTAACAGGAGTTGATACTGCAACTGAAGTTCAAGCTTATTATCTTGTTCAAATTGAAAAGATTAAAAAACGCTATGATGCATTAGTATTAGAGCTAGGTGAGCGAGAGGTGCGAGCTAAGTTTGCATCAGATGATTTAATTATTTTAGATGAGTTTTTAGGACATGCTATAGATCTAGAACAGGAGCGCTTGCTGGCTAAGCAAGAAAACAGGCAATGCAATACTGTTGCTCTCTTGCGCAGATTTGGCGGGGTAACCATTGTATATAGACGTAGTATGCAAGACTCTCCAGCATATAAAAGAAACCATGAAGAACTAACTAAAGCTTTAGAGGAAGGAATATATTATGCGCAAGCATTAGAGCCCGACGCTGTTATATTAGATCAACAAGGAAAAACATCTTCATTGCGTTGTAGGTGGCGAATTCTTGATGAGCATGGTGACTGGCTAACTAGTGATGAACATCAAAGTATTCCAGCTCACTCTATATTTGTAGCAACTGGCGCCCAGCCCAATGTGGCATATGAGTTTGAACATAGAGGAACATTTAACAAACAAAGATATGACTACCAGCGCTTTGATTTACTAGATGGCAAGCTACAGGCATCAGGTAAATGTAATCACATTAAAGATAGTGGCTTTGGTGCATTTACTAGCTATCAGCAAGATCAATATAAAATTAGCTTTTTAGGTGATACTCATGCGGTGTTTCATGGCAGTGTAGTTAAGGCTATAGCGTCAGCTAAACGTGTTTATCCTGAAATTATGAAATCATTGGTAGATAGTAACAACCACCATAACGGTGATTATCAGAGTCTGCATAATGATATCAAACATAAAATGACAGCCAAAGTGGTGTCTGTTGTAGATATCACAAAGGATGTTATCGAGCTAACTATACATGCACCTCAAGCAGCGAAGAATTTCACACCAGGGCAGTTTTATCGAATTCAAAACTATGAGACATTGGCGCCAACTATTAATAATACTAAGCTTCATATGGAGGCGTTAGCATTGATGGCCCTGCCGGTTAAGGGAAATAATGAGCTACTTCGCTTTGTAATTAAAGAAAATGGCGTTAGTTCAAGATTAGTTAAAAGGTTTAAGCCAAATGACCCTGTTGCTTTAATGGGGCCAAGTGGAGTCAAGCATATCCTGCCCAATGAGCCACAAACAGTATTGGTTGTTGGTGGCTTTTACGCTTTACTATATATTCTATCTGCTGGGCCAACTTATAAAAAAGATGGCCATAAAATTATTTTTATAAGCATGGCAGAAGATAACCATAACCCTATATATCAAGACTTAATTGCAGAATATTGCGAAACCATACATTTAGGTAGTCGCTCATTTGTTGACTGTATAGCTGAATATGAAGCTAAGCATGCTACTACTGATTTATCTTTAGGCGCAGTTAGCAGGGTAATGGTGCTAGATGGTAGTGACATATTGCAGCAAGTACAGTGTTATCGCAAATCAACTAATAATGTTTTCAATAGTGAAGCTAAGTGGTCTGCATCTGTGTATGGCCCGATGCAATGTATGTTAAAAGGTGTTTGTGCTCAATGTTTACAGTGGCAAATTGATCCTATTACCGGTGAAAGGACCAAGGCTGTATATGCGTGTTCTTGGCATCAAATGCCAATTGATATTATCGATACTAATCATATAAGCCAGCGAGAAGATCAAAATAGCATGCAAGAGACATTAACAAAGCTATGGCTTGAATTTATATTATAACTATAATTTTGCACATATATTATCTAAAAAAATAAAAGAAGCTATAGCCAGATATTGTCATAGTGGGTTAGTATTGGGTTCTTGCTTATCAAAGCGCAAGCATGATATTTAATAATATAAAGGGAGCTATAAGATGTACAAACAATTAGACTGTCATGATGCAGCAGAACTATTAAAAAATCATAACGTTGTTCTTGCCGATGTTAGAGATAGTGAAAGCTATCAAAATGAACATATACCAAATGCAATCCATCTATCTATGTCAAAGCTACAAGATTTTTGTTTGCAGTCAGATAAAACATCCCCTGTTTTAGTTTATTGCCATCATGGTATTAGCAGTCAATCAGCAGCACAGCACTTAGTGGATCAGGGCTTTCAAGATGTTTATAGCTTAACTGGTGGTTATGAGCTATGGAAGAAACATTATTCATCTACTAAGGACTAGCTCACTGTGTTATACCAAACATTTAAATTAAGTAATCCTAGCGAATACGTTACAGTTGTTACTTTAAATAGACCAAAGTTCATGAATGCAATTAACTCAATTATGATGTCTGAGTTATATGAATTTTGGAAATATATAGCGACTACCGACTGCCGTTGCGTGGTTATAACCGGGGAGGGCAGTAAGTCCTTCTCAGCTGGCGCCGATCTTAAAGAGCGTTATAACTTAGATGAAGCCACCTGGAAAAAAAACCATCTTAATTTACAAAAATCAATGCTAGCTATGAATAAGTGCGCTATACCTATTATTGCAGCAGTTAATGGTTACGCTTATGGTGGCGGGTTTGAGTTGGCTTTATCAGCTGATTTTATCTATGCAGCAACAACAGCAAGTTTTGCTCTGCCTGAGGTTAAGCTTGGCATTATGCCGGGGGCCATGGGGACACAGCATATGCCAAGAGCTGCTAGCTTGCGCCGCGCGAAAGAGATAATACTTACAGGTGAGCCAATTACAGCTGAAAAAGCATATGATTGGCAGATAGTAAATTCTATATTTCCTTTAGACCAATTAATGACTGCCGCTATTAAAACAGCTGCGAGCATAGCCAGTAGGGCGCCTTTATCTGTGATCAATTCTAAAAGTGCGGTCAATCATGCTGTTCTTAACAACCTTGAGTCTGGATACTCGTTTGAAGTTGATAACTATAATAAGTTAATAGCAACAGCAGATAGGCTAGAAGGTATTGCAGCGTTTAACGAAAAGCGTAAGCCTGAATTTAAAGGGGAATAATAGTTGATTAATGCTAGTGGCGTGATTCGCAAAATGAAAACCAAGTTATCATCTACCGTTGAATATACTATGGTTATAGGTGACAACTTAATACCTATCAATGAGCATATAGGTAAAGAGATATCTATATCACATACGGGAGGAATATTTTGTGTGCAGTGCGGCAGAAAAACTTCAAAAAGTTTTCAGCAAGGTCACTGCTATCCTTGTATGCGTAAGATTTTTGAATGTAACAACTGTATTTTACATCCAGAAAAATGCTTAGTTGAAACTAAAACATGTCCAAGTGATGATTGGGCTCATGAGCAGTGCGCCAAAGACCATGTTGTTTATTTAGCAAATAGTTCTGCTTTAAAGATAGGAGTTACGAGAACATCCCAAGTCCCAACAAGATGGATGGACCAGGGTGCTATGCAAGCCATGCCAATTTACAAAACGTCTAATAGATATCAGGCTGGCATTATAGAGGTTGCTTTCAAGCGCGCGGTATCTGACAAAACTAATTGGCGAACAATGTTAAAACAAGATTCAATTCCTGTTGACCTAACCGCTAAACGCCAAGAGCTATTATCTGTTGTTGGTAAGGAAATTGATACTATCCTAAATTCTTACCACGATGAAATAATAGTATTAAGTAGTCCGGAGGTATTGATTAAGTTTCCAGTTAGTACCTATCTTGATAAAATAACCAGCCTATCTTTAGATAAAACAGATGAAGTTAAAGGTGTATTACTTGGTATTAAGGGGCAATATCTAATATTAAATAGTGGCGTAATTAATATTCGTAAATTTTCAGGTTATGATGCTAAGGTTAGTGTCTATGAGTAGGTTTTACCAATGTTTTTTTATCTCATAATTTAGATACGGCATCGTATGGCGATACATCTTTACCAACAATCTTACTGGGCTAAAACCATTATGGTTTATTTAAATAATAGGTAATACCATGGTATCACTACTACAAAATCTATTTACAGTATCTGAGCTAAATGCCAAAGTTAAACTGTGTATAGAGCAAAAATTTACTTTAATAAATATTACAGGTCAGGTATCTAACTATACAAAGCCGGCCTCGGGCCATATGTATTTTACATTAAAGGATGACTTTTCTTCTATTAGATGTGCTTTTTTTAAGCCTCTTAATATACGATGCAAAAGTAAAATAGAAAATGGACAGCAACTAATAGTTACAGCTAGAGTTAGCCTGTATGAACAACGTGGAGACTATCAGTTAATTATTCAGCATGCAGAAAGTGCTGGGGATGGTCATCTACAAGTTGCATTTGAGAAATTGAAAAACAAACTACAACAAGATGGTCTTTTTGAGCAGGATAAAAAGCAAGCGTTACCCAAGATAGCGAAACAGCTTGGTATTATATCTTCAGCAACTACCGCAGCATTACAAGATATTTTACGAGTTTGCGATCGAAGATTTACAGCTCTTCCTATTATTATATATCCTTGCGTTGTTCAAGGTGATACAGCAGCTAAGACTATTGCTAGTGCAATTAATATTGCAAATGCTCGCCAAGAATGTGATGTACTTATTGTTGCCAGAGGCGGAGGGTCTCTTGAAGACTTGTGGCCATTTAATGAAGAGGAGGTTGCCCGGGCTATTTACGCTAGTAAAATACCTATAATTACGGGAATAGGCCATGAGATTGATACAACAATTGCTGACTTTGTTGCAGATGCTAGAGCAGCCACGCCATCATCTGGAGCTGAGCTTGCAACTATAGCGCAGAGTGAAGTGATAGAGCAGCTAAATAGTAGTCAGCTACAACTAAATAGATTCATTGCTCAAGAAGTATTAAAGTATAGGCAATTATTACAGCACTATAAGCTGCTATTACGTAACCCAGCTCATCAGCTTCAAAGTCATATGCAGCAATTAGATAATCTAGCAGATAAAATGCAGCGCGCCATATTAGCGGTAATACAACAGAAAGCTCAACACTTATCAATGTTGGCATATCAGCTAAACGCACACAGTCCACTTGCCATATTAGCAAGAGGGTATGCTGTTATAACTAAGGATGAGGTTGTAATTCAGCAAATATCACAAGTAGATATAAAAGATACTATCGACATTATAGTTTCAGATGGAACACTCACGTGTGAGGTGAAGGGCTCGCAATCAAGCAAAGAGTCAGACGAGCCTAGGTAGAATACAGTCAACTAACTCCTATTTCCCGTGTAGCCACTGCTTCTGCTTAAAAAAAGAAAATCAACTATTATACTGTTCGAGGTGATAGCCATTAATTATTTTTTCAACCAATAATGTGTATTGTGAACCTTGTGTTGAATATAATGTTAATGATTGACTCAATAACACCCCGGTTATTGGTTTCCCTGATAAATAATATGCATATCGAAGCTCTCTGAATTTTTTGTAATGAACATTAGTATTAAGAGTATGATAATAATCGAGCAGGGATGAGCTGATATTAGGGTAGCTCTTAACCATAAAAGTTTTGCCTTTCTCTCGTTGTTTAGGAACGATGCCGCAACCCTGACTGTAACACCAAATTCCAAAAAAATTATATCCTTCTTTAGCAAATCGCGAACGTCCCCAATTTGATTCAATAGCGGCTTGTGCAATAATCAGTGAGGGAGGGATGGTATCTACCCGTTTAATTAATTCAACCCAGTCTGCTTCTTGACTTAAATCCATTTGTGGTAATTGGTAAGTGCGTGCTAATTTATTCACCCATTGTCGCGGCCGCTTAGGCAAAGTATGGTGCAATTGATATTTTAAATGATCTTGAAGTAATTGATGACGTTGAGCTGAGATGATTTTATTTTGTTGATTAGCCAGTTGAGCCATTAAATCAATGAAGTCTTGCTGGGCTACTGAACTTGTATGAGATGATTGAGCATAGGCAGGAGAGAGACAAAATAGAGCGCTAGCAAAGAGTAGGGCACTACACCATAAGGCCGCCTTATTGATCCAATGGAGTGCGGGGAGGGTTGTCTGGATGATCATATTATATTTAAAATTATCAATAAAAGGAGCGCCACTTTAGCATAAAATTTAGTCAACTTGTAGTATTACGCCCAGTATTTGATCAAAAGTGCGCAATATGCTAGAAAAAATCCTAGGAACTTTTTTTGAAGAAGTGAATATTTATCAAGCCAAGAACGACCCTTTTCTGGTGATTTAACACACTGTTAACTATTAATTTAGGTTATTTATGATACGGTTCACCTGTATTCATTCAGGTATTATTTAAATCACCAATAACAGAGAGTTTAATCTATTATGAGCTACTTTTGGGAACTAAGGTCTACTGCAGAGACTTTTTTCAATTACACTAACATGGGAATATTATTTACCCTTGGGGGGTACATAATCCTTGATGCAAAATCAATGGATGGCCAAAGCAACCTCTGGTTAGGGTTAATATCCCAACTTACATTTAGTACCCATAAGATACAACTGGCCCCTGGTTCATAACCCCTCCACTATAGCCAGTAATCAGAATTACTGGATATAGTGGATGGGTAGGGAACTCGGGCTCAGGTGGCACTATACTCTTGTCGTGTCTGTGGCACACCCATCCATGTTTATCTGCACTCGTTGCAATCTTCATCCTTACAGGGCCTAGCGCCGCGCTAACCATCGACTCGCATTGAACTTCATCTGCGCTTAATAATGGCACGCGTGCGTAGCTTTTTACACACCGTTACCGGAAAGTCGCCTTTCTTTTGAAAAATTACACATCTTTTAATGGATCTGATGCAAATTTCAGCCCCCACCCATTTTGCTTCACCGCAGATAGCATCCTAGGTATCATATCTTGAAGTACAGCAAGTCCTATTGTATCCACCTTCTGTGCCTTCTGCCGTAGGATCTGGTTGAAATAGATTTGCTACTGCTTGTACGGTAGCAGGTTCACTTGATGGCATGCCCTTTAATGCTTGTATCAC